>Ga0265295_1006174_pt1 | contig 14649 bp, 10 predicted proteins | sample Munlansysbiofilm_FD_192503 | JGI IMG/M metagenome (GOLD analysis project Ga0265295, IMG submission 192503) | Leachate microbial communities from a municipal landfill in Southern Ontario, Canada - Methane capture system biofilm | ecosystem: Engineered > Solid waste > Landfill > Unclassified ... | reverse complement strand
GAAATAGGGGAGGTTTTTCCATTGCCTCGAGAGACGGGGCCCCCACCACTTGATGTCCACCTGCTTTTTTCTTAGAAGGATCACCAGTTCACTGCGCTTTTTATAGATCGGATACCCCATGGAGCCGATCATGGCCGCTTCTGCACAGGGGATACTCGTTCTGACAGATTTCTGGGAGGGAATACCGAAGAATTCCGGTGCAAAACCCTGATGGATCCATCGAGTGTTCTTGACTCCGTTGCGGGCGAAAAAGATCTGGATGTCTTCCGTATTGGTTACGACGAAGTCATGGGCCTTGGCGAAAGGAAGCATCCAGTCTTCCAGGATGCTCGTTGTCAGCCAGAGGATCGTCGTGCAGCCCTTTCGCCTGAAATGCTCAATGAGCCGGGCGGGCAGTTTCTCCCCTTTCAGGGTGAGGACGTACCCGGGTTTTCTGCTCTCGACGATCTCCATCAGCTCCTGTTCACAGGACGCATGGGATCGGTAATCATAGCCGATCACCTCGTATCCGAGCTGCTGCATTGCCGCGATCATATATCTGCCCGAATTGAGCGGCTGATCGATGGGGCCGCAGAAGAGCACCCTTGTGTTTTCCTGTAGTCCGCGCCTCACAGGGAAAGGCCTCTGCGCAGCATCCAGAACAGGCACCAGAGAAAGGAGATGCGGGTGTCGTTGATGATCGTCATAGACCGACCGACCGAAAAGGGCGGCTCGACGGGGAGGGTCGTCTTTTTCTGCTGAATGTCGAACTTTTCCGGATGCCCTTTTTCTCTCTTCCTCAATCTCAAAAGCCTCCTGGGTTCGGGAACGGCAAGGTTCACCAGGATATCTGCATAATCGAGAAAACGGCTGGGGACCCAGTTCGAGAAGATCACGGCCCTGCAGTTCTGGGAAGCAAAAAAATCCCGCCAGGATCCTTTGCGAAGGTTCAGCTTCTTCCACGTCAGTCTCCAGAAAGGCGTCGAATACAGGGTGTTGTCGTCAATAACCACGAGGTCCCCTTTTCCGAGGCGGCCGAAGCCGAACCGGGCAAAATCTTTCACAAAAACCGTTTTCCCGCTGCCTGGCAGTCCGGCAACGGCAATGACGATCTTGGGAGAGCGCAGAAGAAGATCTTCCGCTTCCCGGCGAAGCCGCTCCATGCCTTCCATCCCGTCAAACGTTCCGAGATCCTGAATTTCTTCCGTCATGGGGCCTCTTTTTCCGCTGGGAAGGCAGGGGCGGACGTCCGGAAGATCTCGTCCAGCCTGTTTTCAACGGCCAGGAGGACCTCATCGGGGGTCAGTTCCATCAGGCACCGGCTTTCGCCGCCGTTGTCGCGGCAGCCCTTCTTGCCGCAGGGGACGCAATCCCATTTTTTTTGGACGATGATTTGCCCCTCTCCCCAGGGGCCCCACCGCCAGGGCCGTGATGGGCCGAAAATCGCCACAACGGGCGTGCCAACGGCGGCGGCCATATGCATGGGCCCTGAGTCGATGCCGATAAATAAAAGGGCTTCGGAAAGGAGGGCCGCGGTCTGTTTCAGGGATAGCCGGCCGCCGAGGTCCAGGGGGGAGCTTTCGGCCAGAGCGCATATCTCACGGTTCAAGCGGAGCTCCTCCTTCTCCTTTCCGCAGATCAGGATGGTTCGGAGAGACTTTTTCCCCGACAGGTAGTCGCAGAGCTCGGCATAGCCTTCCGCGGTCCAGACTTTGTGGGTTGCCGTGGACGAAGGATGAAGAACGACATAAGGGGTCTTTCCGGACACGCCGCTTCCTGTTAAGATCTCCCCGCAGGCCCTTTGATCTTGCGGAGTCCAGTAGAGGGTCGGTTTTGCCGGAAGAACGGAGCATCCCATGGCTTTTGCCAGTTCCAGATGACGATCAATGACGTGGAGCTTTTTCCCGACGGGCACCAGGTCCGTCAGCAGGAGTGAACGGCGGAATCGTTTCCTTTTTTTGGGCTTGTAGCCCAACCTTTTTCCGGCGCCGCTTAAAAAGGCCAGCACTGCCGCCCGGTCGTTATGGGTCAGTTCAAGAACCACATCGAAATGAGAGGCACGAATCTCACGGATCAGATGAAACTGTTTCCGCAGATCCGCCAAGGGCCTTAAATCCCTGACCACGGTAAAAATCCTGTCGATGGCGGGATTTTCCGTCAGCATGTCTTCCGTCCCCTTGTTGACGACCGCTGCGATGAAGGCATTGGGAAACAGGGATCTCAGGGCGTCAAAGACCGGAGTGGTGAGCAGGACGTCACCCAGATAGCGCAATTTAATGACAAGTATGCGGGGAGAACCGTCGGTCATGGCGAGATTCTCCTCCGGTCCGCTCCTTTTTCGCTCCGCACGGTCTCGTATAAATCCAGGACCTGGTCAAGATGATGTTTCCAGGTAAGCCGCTCCAGAATCGATTGGTTGGCATCGGCAACGCGGCTTCCGGCGATCTCCAGCCCCGAGCGGATCTTTGCCGCGATTTCCGACGGGTCGAGAGGATCTTCGATGACATGACCGTTTTCCCCCTCGATAATCATCTCGGAAGCCCCGTTGATCCGGGAAGTGACGACGGGCAGGCCTGCTGCCATGGCTTCGATGCACACATTGCTGAATGGTTCATAGATTGTGGGGAAGATGAAGAGATCGGCCCCCTGGTAATACGGAGCCACGTCGGAAATGGGTCCCGTGAAGGAAACGGAGTTTTCGACTCCCAGGCTTTCTGCCAGGCGCCTGTAGGGGGCAAGCCGGTCCTTTCCCACGGCTATGAGGTGTGCCGTGGAGGGAAGAAGGGCCAGGGCCTTCAGGGCTGCCGCCAACCCCTTTCGCTGAAAACCGGAGCCGACAAAGAGCAGAAGGGCGCTTTCCGGTTTCAGGCCGAATTGCGAAAGAAGCTTTTCCCTGCTTTCCTGCTTTTTGCCGCAGGAAAAGCGCATTCTCTCGACGGGGCTGTAAATGACGGAAATCTTGTTGTCCGGGACGCCGTAGTGAGTCATGATCTCGTTTTTTCCCCTCCGGGAATTGGCCACGATGGCCCTGCAGCCCTTTTCGCTGAAGATCTGCTTTTCAATCCACAGCAGGGTCCGGTGCAGCGGGTTGATCCGGTGCAGAAGGCCCTTGCCGGGCGGATCGATTTTCCGGCGCTGAATGAGCCATTCCCTGTGGCAGCCGTCACCGGCCCGGTAAATGTCCTGATACAGGGTCCGCTCGAAGCTGTGGATGATGTCGTAGTCGCCCCCTTGAAGCATCTTTCGAACGCTGAAGGCGAAGCTGAGGATCTGCAGGAAGGAGGGGCCTTTGACAACCGGCACTCGGCGCAGAACCGGCCGGAAGGCGAGCGCATCCGAAGGCCCTTCACCGCTTCGTGTTTTCCATGTGCCGGCGAAAATTTCGATCTCATGTCCCCGCAGGGCAAGGTTTTCAGCGAGTGAGGCGACATAGCGTTCCGCCCCGCCGAAATCGGTGTATTTTTCTCGAATCAGGGCGATCTTCATTGCCAGAGGCGCTTTCCCTGCTTTTTCCTCAATTCTTCCTCAAGGAGAAAGGCGTATTTCAAAAAGGTGTAGATGCCCTCGAAGGCGGCAATGAGGAAACTGCGATATCCGTCCCGGATTCCCCCCCGGATCAAGACCTTGAGGAAGGCCCAGCAGGGGTTGAAGAACAGGTTGACAAACCGGAACCGCTTCCCGTCCTTCTGCATGAGTTTCGCCGATTGTTCCGCATAGCGGACAAGCCGAAGCATCTGATCCTTCAGACTCTTGTAGGAGTAATGATGGAGATCGCCCTGGAGCCTGCCGATGTTGCCTTCGCAGACGACTTTTTCGTGGATCTCCCCCTGAAATTCCCCCTTCCCCTTCCGGTAGAGGCGGAGGCGCCATTCGGGGTGCCAGACATGGTTCAGGAAATTTCCCAGGTAATAGGTTTTCCTGTTGAGCTCCCATCCGTCGAAGCGCTTTTCCCGCAGGGCCTCCAGGATGGACCGGCTCAGCGTTGCGGAGACTTCCTCGTCGGCATCGAGCATCAGAACGTAGTCCATTTCAGCGAGAGCGGCTGCGAAATTTTTCTGCCGGGCGAAGCCCAGCCAATCCTGATGGGTTACCTTCGCCCCGAGGCTGGAGGCGATTTCGACCGTCCGGTCGCTGGAGCCGGAGTCCACTACGATGACCTCATCGGCAATGTCCCGAACGCTCTCGATGCAGCGGGCGATGTTGTTTTCTTCGTTTTTTGTGATAATGGCGACCGACAGCATGCTTTGCCCGGTTGGATACTTTCCTGAAATAATATAAAATGATTGCGCTGACCTTAGGACAAATACCTTCTGCAAGTCAAGAAAATGTCTTGGAGCCTGTTTCCCGAGCGGGGCTTGTGAAGCCGGTGGCCAGCCGGGGATAAGGCCTTGGTGAATTTATGTTGACATTTTTTTATAACTGTCCTAAATAGCAACCGTTTCAGCGTGTTATGAATAAATTTCCGAAACAATTCAAGGTTTTCTCGTCACCTCAACGCACCTTTTCCGTAAGGAAGCTGTTCAACACGGAATCCGTTGTCCAGGGTTCCGGCGATATGTGTGTGATCGGCAGATGCGGCCTTCCCGGAGAAGGCAGGCCGGAAGCCTGGGCTGATCCGACCTGCCTTCAGGAAGCACAAGGAATTCCCCCTTGACCAACCCCGCCGCCGCTGCTGCAATGCGCGGTGAATAGGGGCATGTTGAATCAGCCCGTCTTTAGCGGCGGGGAGGAACCTTTAGGAATGCTGAAAAAGAACTGAATGGGTATCTATATCGAAATCATCGGTCTTCCTGGATCGGGAAAGTCCATGTTTTACAAAGCGGCCGTGGAGCACCTGGAAGGGCTTGGCGTGAGGGTGTTTCACCGGCAGAACGGGCGGCCGGAGCGGCGGCTCCTCTCACTGTACCTGAGCAGGAATGAACCGCTGCGATGGAGCGGGAGCCTGCGCAGTTTGTGGAGCCCTCTGCGGGATCGTCTCGGCGTCGCGTTTTTGGGATCGAAAGGGCTTGAAGCCGCTCTTTTGAGATCCTTCCTGGATTCGCACATGGAACTGATGGCGCTGATCCTGAATGTTCTCATCAGGCGCGGCTTTCCTTCCTGGGAGCGGGAGCTCGTTCTGGGGCGTTACCTCGACAGCTTTGCCTTTTTTCAAATCGTCCAGGAGGTGATGGGTGGCAGCGAAGCCATCCTGACGGATCCCGGATTGATCCAGCGGGGAATCGCCCTTTTGGGCTACCGCAGCGCTGAAACGCGGGAGAATGATTTTCGGGATTATCTCGGGCTCACCCCCCTTCCCGAGGTCCTGATCTCTGTGCGGGTTCTGCCCGAAGTCTGCCTGGCGAGAATGCAGCAGCGCAGCTTCCCGCGCCGACTGCGCGGCTTGAGCGATCAGGGCGTGATGGCGTCTCTCGAGATCTGCCAGACCTATCAGGAGTTGGCGGAAGAAGAGATGCAGAAGCGCGGAGTCGCGCTCATCAGGTTGGAGAACAAAGGGCCTCTGCAGACGTCCATCGAACAGCTTCGGGCCGGGTTGGACGGACTGCACTTCAGGGCCTGACAGGCAACAGGCCTTGGCTGTAACGGAACCACGTTTTCCGTGAATCCGAGGCATCCTTGGGAAGGCCGATCAGCAGCGGCTAAGAAAAAGAGACCTGGGCAATCATCAGGCGGTACAGCCCGGGGATGTCAATCCTGGATGAATCCATGAAAACACTGAAGAAAAAAATCAAGCGCATCAAGAAAAAAATCAACCGGCAGTTCTGGGAGTCCAAACCCATCGCCCTGCTCACGCAGGTCAGGCGTTCACGTGAACTGGCTCTGCGCAGATCCCGTGAGTCCAGGCCTGTTGTCCTTCCTCTGGAAGGATATTCCGATCTTCGTTTCTATCCGTTCAAAAAGGCTACCGCGGAATTTTTCTTCAAAAATATCGGCCGGACGGACATCAAGGCGGGCGATACCCCGCATTACCGCCTCGCCTGTGCCCTGGCTGCCGGGAACGCCGGGGAAATCGAGGCGGCATCAGCCCTTTATGAAGCCTATCTGGCCGCTGCTTCGCAGTCGAGCGACAGCGCCCCGTCCGAGCCGAGCCTGGCGGAATTCAGAAAGGAACTGAACGGGATTCGGCAGAACCCGCAGAAGGTTGCGCCGGTCGTGGTGACGCAGATCCTCCCCGAGGGAGAGTATTTCGTCGTCGATGGAAATCATCGCATTGCCGCGGCGCTGGCTCTCGGGCTGGAAATTCCCATCGAGCGGTGGCCCTTCGAACTGGCCTTCATGAAATTTTCGCCTTTTACGGAATTCTATGGTACCAGGCACAACAACCGCCCCTATCAGAGCATCTATTTCCGGCGGCGGATTGCTGTTTCCGGACGCCGGCAGGATACGGCGGAGCGCCTCGCCATGATACCGCCGCAGGTGCTGGAGGGGGCGCGGATACTGGACATCGCCAGCAATTTCGGGATGAGCAGCATTCTGGCCCGCTCATTCGGCGCTTTGTCTGTGCTGGGCCTTGAGATTTCAAGCAGCATGGTCGATCTTGCCAGCCGCTTTTCCATGTTTGAAGGGACTTATCCCGAGGTTCAATTCCGGCAATTCAACATCGACAGGGATCTTCTCGGGGACGACGAACGCTTCGACGTCGGATTCATGTTTTCCATTTTTGCCCATCTCTCTGAACCGGCACGACTGACCCGGATCGCTGAACGCAACATCGGCAGATACGTTGTCTTTGAGGCGCATCCCGGAGGGACGTACGACACATACAGGAGTTTTTTTGACAGCGGCCTTTTTGCGTCCGTGGAGGAGCTGGGGCGTCTCTCCCGCTCCGTCTTCAAGCCGGAAGAAAGGACACGCATCCTGTGGCTGTGCACAAAGGCGCACTCCGACTGATCGTTAGCGACAGAAAACTTTTTTCCGAATGGCATCGATAGATCGGGATCGTGCAGCTCCTGGTTTTCGTATTTTCTGCTTCAGGCCCGCAAAACATTCCCTCCCCATCATCTCAGGCGGATAATTCGTATCCATCTGGATACCGAAGATGAGTATTTTCTATTCAGAATCATTTCTCCAACCGAAGCGATTTCAGGTGCCCGGCGTGAGCTTTGTTCCGTAAAACCCCGTCTTTCTTCGTTAAGTTTGCTGCACTGCGGGCTGGCACGGGAAATGCCCTGAAGCAGGCAAAACAGACCATCCCCTCCGGGACAGCTGGAACGGACCAGGTGAAGCGGCTTTCGTCCAGGAAAGGATGACGTCGGAGATCTCAGCGTCAACGCGATAAAAAATGGAAAGAAAGGAGTCGAACAGATGAAAAAAATTGTTGTTGGATCCATCCTCTGGATGCTGGCCGCGGTTCTTCCCCTGCCGGCGATGGCCGGCGTGGACATCCATGTCAGTATCCCCCTTCCCCCGCCTGTCGTGTTTTCCGCACCGCCGGCGGCGGTGGTGATTCCCGGAACTTATGTTTACGCTCTGCCTGACGTACCCGAGGACATCTTCTTCTACGGCGGCTGGTGGTGGCGCCCGTGGGAAGGACGCTGGTATCGTTCAAGGCAGTATCATTCCGGCTGGTCTTCCTACCATGGTGTTCCCGCCTTTCATTCACGCATCCCCACGGGTTGGAGGAGCGACTACAGGGCGCGCCATTGGAAGGGCCACCCGTGGGATTACCGGCACGTCTCCCCGGGCCAGCTTCCGCACAACTGGAAGACCTGGAAAAAGAACAAGCATTGGGAAAAGGAAAACAACTGGGGGGTCAGGGGCATGAAGTTCCAGCCTTCCTCCCGGAAGGACCACCGGGACCACGTTTCCCAGCGGCGTCCGGGAAGCGGGGGGCACTCGCCTCATGCTCAATTCCATCGTGGCCAGCCGCCCCATCGGCAGGTAAGTCCCGGCCTTCATCACCAGCCCGCACAGAAGGACAGGCAGAGGGCTCCTCATGACAGGGGAGGGGATAAAAGGCAGGCTCGAAGATAAATAATGGCCGCCCCCGGGAACATTTCCGGAATGCATCGGCATCGGAGCGCCGGTGTATTCCTTATCATGGACTGCGGTGCTTTTGCAGCCGCTTTTTCTTTGACAGCCAAGTTCCCGTTGCTTTATAGTATCAGTATTCCGAAACCTCCAAGCTGCACCCGGTTTGTTCTGCGGTTGAACCGCCGGATTTTAATGACGAATCATAAAGGGGGCTTCCATGATACAGAAGACTCTGGGCTCGATTGAAGAGAGATTGAAAAAGGTGACGTCGGTGACTGACGAGAACCGATCCGAATTGCTGGATCTCGTCTCGACCTTGAAGACTGAAATCGAGGAGCTTTCCAAGACGCACACGGAGCATGCGGAAAGCATCACGGGATTTGCCGCGGTATCGACCCGCGAGGCCACCCGGCAGGAGAAGAATCCGGTGCTTCTTCAACTGTCGATCGACGGCCTGGCCGCATCCGTTGAGGGATTCGAAACTTCACATCCGACGCTGGCCGGTGTGGTCAATCGAATCTGTTCCATGCTTGCCAATCTGGGGATATAACGTCTTCCTGCCCTGTTCCCTGACGACCATGAGGGGGGTTCCTGGAAAAGGAACTCGATTTTCTGAAAGGAACGCTGGGACAGACTTCAGCCTCTTCCCTTCAAGGCTTCCCTCCAGAGGATCGCGGGCGGCCGGCGTCAGATTCTTCGGCATCCGGGACCGATCAGGGTGCTGCGGCCCCCTGTCCCGGGGATGACCTGGATCTGCGTGCTGATGCGCTCCTTCAACGCCGAGACATGGGAGATGAGGCCGATCAGCTTGCCGTCCTGCCGCAGCCCGGCCAGGGTTTCCAGAGCCGTTTCCAGGGTGTCTTCGTCAAGGGTTCCAAAGCCCTCATCGAGGAAGAGCGAATCGACCCGTACATTCCGGCTGGCCATCGAAGAGAGGCCAAGGGCCAGGGACAGGCTCACGAGAAAGCTTTCACCGCCGGAGAGATTCTTCGTGGAGCGGATCTCTCCGGCCTGATAATTGTCGATGACATTTAACTCCAGGGGCTGAAACGCATCCCGGATCAGCAGATAGCGGTCCGTCATCTTCCGGAGCTGCCGGTTGGCGTGTTTTGTCATAATCTCGAAGGTCAGGCCCTGGGCAAAGTTGCGGAACTTTTTCCCGTCCGCTGAGCCGATGAGCTCACGGAGATCATTCCAGCGGACGCATTCACGCTTCTGGGCTTCAAGCTTCCCGATGCGTTCTTGCTGTTTTTCCATCATTTTCTCGTCTTCGCTCATCATCTTCAGGATCCCGCCGGTCTCAAGGCCGACCTGCTTCAGGTCCGCCTCACAGGCATTGAGGCTTTCCTGGAGGGTTTCGAGCGGCTGATCGGTGAGGTTCTTCCGGTGCTCGGAGGTGAGGGCCTCCAGCCTGTCCCTTCGCCTGGCCTCCAGCTGGGCCCCTTCGAGAATCAGGGCGTTTTCCCTGCGGCCCAGCATCTCCCGTTCTTCTTCCGGCAGCCTCGCGGCAAGGTATTGCGCCTCCGTTTCGAAGCCCGCCGCTGAAATCCGCTCCGCGAACCCCTGTTCCGCCTCGGCCAGTTCCCTGCTTCGCAGCTCAGTGCCGGTGGTCAGCCGAGAAATCGTTTCCTGCAGCGCGCCGATTTCCTTTTCCATTCCGCCCTGCCTTTCCCGTGCCTGCTCCAGCGCTCTGCCGGCCGATTCCACGGCAGCGGCGAGTTCCTTCTCCGCCCTGTCCGGGTCCTGCTCGCCAAAGATTTCCCGGCGGCCGGCAACCAGCTTGTCGTGCTCACTGCTCTGCTCCCGCCGCTTTTTGCTCCTTGCCGCCAGGTCCTGTTCGAGGCTGGCCAGCAGGGCCCGGTTCGTGTCGATCCCGGCCAGCAGTTCGGCGATCTCCCTTTCCAGGGTTCCCTTCCGCTCCTGCCTCGCCTGCCAGGCATCCCGGCGCTCCTTCAGAGAATTCAGGATGATGTCCAGATTGACGGATTGAATCTCTTCTATGCCGAAGGGTTCGACGTCCTTGAGCGCGGCGGCGCGTGCCTTGTCGGCCTCCTCCGCAAGGGCGGCGCGTTCCCTGGCGAGCCGCTCATATTCCAGAGCGGCGGTCTCCCGCCGATGGCGGCAATCCTGGAGGGCCTTCCCGGATGTTTCCAGGGCCAGTCTTTTTTCCTGCAGTCTGTCTTGTGCCGCTTTTTCCGTTCTACTCTTTTCCTCGGCGCTAGAAATGATGCGGGAAATTTCGGCAATCTTGAGCTTTGTCTGCTCCAGTTCTTCGGAAACTCTTCCGGCCCGCCTCTCCGGGGAAGCCTCGATGTCCAGAGCCCGCAGGATCTGCAGGCACAGTTCTTCATCCCCTTCGCGGAGGGCCGTCCTTTCCTCCAGTTCCTTTCCGGCATGGAACATTTCCGCTTCTGTCCCCGCCCGGCGGGTTTCCAGCTTCCTGAGTTTTTCCAGCGCCCCTTTGAGTTTCTTCCTCTTGCTCTTCAGTTCGGCTTCCGTTTCGTTCAGCTGCGGAACATTGCCCCGTGCGTAGGGGTGTTCCGTGGCGCCGCACAGGGGGCAGGGTTTGCCGTCCTCCAGTCTTTTCCTGTCTTCCTCCAGATCACGGATGCGCGCCAGAAGAGCTGCCCGGATCTCCAGATTTTCAATTTCCGCCTCCAGGAACCTCTTTTTTCCCACAGCCGGTTCGATCTCTCCTTCCAGGAAGGTCAGGGCGTCTTTTGCGGCTTCAAGGGCCTTGGACAGGGCTTTCAGGGCCGAGTCCGCTTTTCTGATCCCGTCGATTCTTTCCAGGGACGAGGCCAGTAGACGTTCCCGGTTTCTGAGGGCGTCCCTGTCTTCCCGCCACTGGGCCATCTCCCGTCCCTGAAGAAGATCGAGAATCTCCCGCGACAGCAGGGAGGCTTCCTCCTGCCCTTTCTCATAATCTTCTTGCTGTCTTCCGTATTCGCCCTCGCATGCTTCGTATTCCACCAGGAGCGTCGCTCTCTTCCCAGATGCCGCGATGGCCGATTCCCTGAGAAGGGAATGTCTGGACTCGATATTCCGGAGGTACTCGAACGAGCGGGCGATGGCGGAAAGGTCCGTCAGTAAAGCGGCGTCGGAGAGGGTTTTTTCCTGAGCGTTTTGGATGCTCTCCAGGTCTGCGTGACGGCTTTTTCTGCCCCGCTCCGCCGATTCGATGGCAGACATGAACTTCCTCTTCTGCTGTTCCATGTCCTCCAGCGCCTTGCCCTGCTCATCGAGCTGCCTTTTCTGCTCGCGAATCCGGGTATCCAGCTCCCGCGCCTTTTTAATGACCCCCGCTTCCGCCATCTGCCTGGCCCGCGCCTTGACCAATGCGGCTTCAGCGGCCCGGTTGGCATCCAGCGCAGTGTTGCGGGCTTTTTCCTTCTGCGGCATCATGGCAATCGCTTCGGCCAGATCTCTATGCTCTATCTCCTGTTGACTGCGCAGGGCAAGGACTCCGCGATAGTCCCCTTCCAGGATCAGGGCCTTCCGGGCTTGTTCCAGCTTCCTTGCCGCCGGTTCGAATTCCGCACGGCGTTGAACAAAAAGCCCCTGCTTCTGATCCAGTTCGCCCCGTTCTTTTTCAAGGCTTCTGATTCCTTCCAGCCAGATCAGGGCCTTGCGCATTTCAACCGCCTTTGCGGCAAGCTCCTTCTCCCGCTCCTGTTTTTCCCGCAATGAGCTCTGCAGCTCCCTTTTTTCCTCGATCCGCAAGACCCGGATTCCCTGGAGTTCGGACTGAAGCAGCTCCAGTGTGGCACGCTCCTTCGAGTGGCGCTCGTACACTTTTTCGGAGATCCGGCTGTAGATTTCCGTGCCGGTGATCTGTTCCAGGATGGGCGCCCGCCTGTCGGCAGAGGCCTGGAGAAAGGCCGTAAATTCCCCCTGGGCGAGGAGCATGGACCGGGTAAAACGCTCGTAATCCATTCCCGTGACCTTTTCGATCAGCTCGCCCACGGAGGTCATCTTCGATTCCAGAACCTTTCCGGAATCCGCATCGCTGATTTCATGGCGCGCAAGCTGCAGCTCTCCGTCGGGCCTTCTTCGGGCCCGGTGCTGGCTCCAGAAACAGCGGTAGCGCCCATTCTGCGTTTCGAACAGGACCTCGGCAGAGCATTCTCCGGCCTGGCGCGACATGATTTCGTTGGTGCCCCTGGTGACCCTGTCCAGGCGAGGAGTCCGGCCGTAGAGGCCGAGGCAGATGGCATCCAGGAGCGTGGTCTTCCCCGCTCCGGTTGGACCGGTAATGGCGAAAAGGCCGTCAGAGAGGTAGTCCGGGTGGGTAAAATCAATCTCCCACTCACCGGAGAGAGAGTTCAGATTTTTGAACCTTACACTGAGTATTCTCATCTTTGATCCTTCTATTCCGCCTGCGGGTCTGCCTCATGCAGGGAGACCAGAATCTCATTGTAGGCTTCCATCAAAACCAGGCGCTGCTCCCTGGGGATTTCATGGGCGTCGAGGCAGCGCTTGAACACATCCGTTACATCGAGGTCATCGAGGCTTTCCTCACGGTTCTCCCCTCCGAGGGCCCTTTCCATCACCCTGGTGTTTTTGACCCTGAGGATTTCCATGGCTGTTCCCGCGACGGCTTCATCCAACTTCGCCCGCAGAGATGAAGCGATCTCAGACCCTTCATAGACGACCTCCAGCCAAGCCCGGCTTTCACGGGCTTTCAATTCGCCGATTTCCCGGGCCAGGGTGCGCCAGTCCCCGCGCAGGGTCTTCAATTCCTGAAACCGGGGTACGGGAAGCGTAGACACGGCAGGCGTACCACCGGAAAAATCTACCAGGGTGACGCTTTTCAACTGATCCGATTCCCCGAACCCGATGGGCAAAGGCGAACCGGAATAGCGGATCCGATCGGAGCCGCTCACCTTCTGAGGGATGTGAAGATGGCCCAGGGCCAGGTAATCGAGGCATTCGGGAAAAACATCCTTGCCGACCTGGGCGAGGGATCCGATATAAAGCTCGCGAACACCGTCGCCGTCAACCGTCTGACCGCCTGCCGCGAAGAGATGGCCCGTCGCCACAATCGGAACCGGCTTTCCCAGTTCGGCCCGCCTGCGCTCCGCCGCCTCGCAGACCAGGCGGTAATGCCTCCGAATGCCTTCGAGGATTTTCCGCTCCTTGTCCCCGGTGCTCTCCCCCGCTTCGGAGGTGCGGAGATCGTGGTCCCTGAGATAGGGAACGGCGCAGACAATCATGGCCGGGCTGCGATTCCGTCCGGGCAGAACGATCAGCTCCTGCTCCGGCTTACCAGGGGCATGTCCGACCACGTGAATGTTGAGAAATTTCAGGAGCTCTTTCGGGGCGTTCAGAAAGGAGGGGGAGTCGTGATTGCCGGCGGTGATGACCACGGAGCGGCCGGTGGAAGCCGCACGGCAGAGAAACCGGTAATACAGCTCCTGCGCGCGGTTGCTCGGCGTGCTGTTGTCGAACACATCCCCGCAAACAAGGAGGGCGTTGATATCTTCGGCCTCGATCACGCCGGCCAGCCAGTTCAGAAATGCCTCGTGCTCATCATATCGCTTGCGGCCGTAAAGAGTGCGCCCGATGTGCCAGTCGGAGGTGTGGAGAATCTTCATCGTTCAAAAAATCCGGATCAGGAATCTTCATGGGGATCGGCGGACTGCGATCCTTCATCCTTCGGCAACGGATCGGCGGACTGCGATCCTTCCACGCCAGGCAGCGGAGTTGCGGGATCGGCAGGGGCCGGGGTCTCGCCGCCGTGCTGGGGACAGTACGTGGTTGGTTCTGTGCCGGCGATATAAAATTCCTCTCTCGCTTCCGGGCAGTCCGGCATGGCCTGGAAGCCCGTAGCCGGGTCGATGGATACGGAAACAACCGACTCCGGCCTTTGGAAATCCACTACCGGTTTGGAGGCCAGGGCCGAGCGCATGAATCTTTCCCAGATTGGAGCACAGACAGACCCTCCGGTAAAGCCCGCTCCGCCGGATTTCGGTTTGTCATGGCCCAGCCAGATTCCGGTGATGACCTGGGGCGTATAGCCGACAAACCAGGCATCCTGAAAGTTGTCGGTGGTGCCGGTTTTTCCGGCTGACGGACGCTCCCGGTAAAAATTCTTCAGGGTTTTGGCTGTTCCGTAAGTCAGGACATCTTTCATCATCGAGGTTGTGACGAAGGCGGTGGCGGGGGAGAGCACCGGGGTGACGATGGGCGGATTTTCCGTCCAGGTCTTAGAATAGCGATCATAGATCCGGATGATGGTCCGCGCCTCGGCCCGGGAACCGCCGCTGGCCAGCGGTGTGTAAGCCTCCACGAGATCGGTCAGGGTAACCTCCTCCGTCCCCAGGGCCAGTGATAGGTTGTGTGAGCGCAGCGGAAGCCCCATCTTTCCGGCAAACTCGACAAAATAAGGGATGCCGATGGTTTCGAGAAGCCTTACGGCGATTACATTGTCTGAATAGGCCAGGGCCTTCCGCAGGGGGATCTCTCCATAATGCTCATTTCCGTAGTTCTTGGGGGTCCAGCTTTCGTTCGTTCCCCAGGTGTAGGTGACCGGGGCGTCGTTCCAGATGCTGCTGGCCGTATACCTCTTTTCCAGGGCGGCGGCATACAGCAGGGGCTTGATCACGGAGCCGGGCTGACGCTTGGCGTAAAAGGCCCGGTTATAGGGGCTTGAAGAAAAATCCACCCCCCCCGCCACGGCCAGGACATCCCCCGTGT
>Ga0265295_1006171_pt1 | contig 14657 bp, 10 predicted proteins | sample Munlansysbiofilm_FD_192503 | JGI IMG/M metagenome (GOLD analysis project Ga0265295, IMG submission 192503) | Leachate microbial communities from a municipal landfill in Southern Ontario, Canada - Methane capture system biofilm | ecosystem: Engineered > Solid waste > Landfill > Unclassified ... | reverse complement strand
CCGCTCGCCGACGCCGCCGCGGGGGCCGCCGGACTGGTCACCCAGGCGCTGACCGTCCAGGTCGCGAGATTCTCGGTCCAGCCGGTATCGATGTAATCATCGCTGCCGTCGAACTGGACCGCTCCTCCCAGCCAACCCTCCACCCACTGGGGATCGCCGTTGAATGTGCCGTGGTTCTGACCCGGGGACGAGTCCGCCGCTACCGTGCCCGTTCCCTCATCCAGCTTCCAGAACCCGACCAGACTGGGATCCGTGTTTGCGTTGAATGCTCCGGAGGCAGCGCCGCCCTGGATCAGGGCCAACAAGACGATCAGGAATGCGAAACAGGTGCATCGCTTCCACATAAGGATTCTCCTTCAAAAGAAACCACACAACCAGCGCTCTGACCACGTATCAGAGCACCCATCCCCCCTTGTCGCAGCGATTATCAGACTTCTGCAAAAAGACCCGCGCAGCCGCGATGGGCTACGACCCACTTTTCCCCCTCCAGTGACTCCATGGGATGATATCGGCCGGATCACCTCCTTCCTGAAGAAGAACGGCGCGGCGTCAGAAGGACGTAATGGCCCCGGCATGTGCAAGAACCATGCGTTCCACACCCCCCTCTGCTTTCTGCGTGCCAAGGACACACGGCGTCAGGTCCTCCGACGCTGACTCTATGTGCGATTCCAAGTTTGCCGAGGTGTCTGCGACGTCCGGGCCCTTGACGGGCGCGCCAGACCAAACGGCGCAGAGATGCTACTCCTCACGATTACAATTATTTATAGCAGATCAGGAGGTCGACCGCAATCCTATTTTCTCGGACGTTCCACAGGCCGGTCGGCCTGCAGGCTATGCTCACAACTGGCCCACTGCGTCGAAGGCAAAGTAGAAGAAGTAACTGGCGCCGAACTCACGGATCAACTGACTGAGCATCTCCCGCTGATTCTGGGGTGTCATGGCGCTTCGGATCTAAACAAACCGCTGATATCTCTTGATGGTTTCAGGACTTATCTTGATCTGACCGACATCGGGCCTGTGCCTCTGCGAAACGTAGTGGATCAGCGCGGCTTCCTCATAGAGGGTCGGGGGCGTGCGGTAGCCAAGGTCATCGAGGCGGTGCAAATTCTCGGTGACCTTATCGACCTTGCCCGTCAGCAGATAGCACGCCATAAGATACTCAAAGGCCATCTTGGTACGCGGGTTTTGTTCGAGAAGTCCGGCCAGAGTCCGTTCGAGGGGCTCAGGACCGGCCACCGCGAGCGGGTTCAGGGGGAACGTGAACATGTCATGGGGCAGCCGGCCGGTGTGGTACAGGGCCCGGAGGACGTCGTGGTTGACGAAGACATTGATCCTGCCTTTGGGCAGCCGACGGCCGAGCGCGAGAATGTCGTCCCAACGCCTCTCGCAGGCATAGTAGTTCGACAGAACATAGGGCTTGCCCAGCTCGTCGCGGCCGGAATACAGCCCAAGGGCCGTCAAGATGATCGGCACGGTGGCCAAGGCAGGCTTGAAGAGGGGCGCCACGAACGACCTCACGTGTCGTGAATCGCCGTGCTTGTCCCGTCTCTTGGTCTTCTTCGCACGGCCGGCGGACTTCTGGCTCCTCCGGGCGACCAGCCGGCTGACGACAAACGTCAGCAGCAGGGCCAGGGGCGCCAGCCCGTACAGGCAATAGACCAGAACCCCCAGAAATGCTCCGGTGTCGGCAGCCGCCGAGGTTCCGCTGGTAGATGCCGATGTCCTTCCACCAGTTGTAGAGGGGCTTCATGAGCCGGAATACAAGCGTCCCATCGATGTCCTCTTGGGCGATGGTGTTGGCCACGGTCTGAAAGTGCCGCTATTGGCCGTCCTGGTCCTGGACGTAGACATCGAAGCGCAGTTCACGGCCCCGGTTGGCGTCCAGCAGCTTGCGCCACGGACGAGCCGGGAGGCGCATTTGCCCCGTCCTGCTGAACGCGGAGACCGGTTTGCCGCGTTGCGAATGGACCTGGAGAAGATACGCGCGGCCCTCCTCATGGACCTGGAAACTCAGAGGGGCGATGTTGGCCGGGATGACGGTTCCCGCGTAGTCCGGGCTGAGGGCGGGCTCGCGCGCGACCTCGCTGTACTGGTCTACGGCCCTCGGAGAGCAGGACGCCAGCCAGAGGGCCGTCGCAAAGATGATGCAGCCAGCGACGGCCGTGACGACGAATCATTCTCTCACCTGATGTGCCACGCAGGACGTCCTACTTCCGCCGGTTTGATTGTGGTCGGGACTCTCTACCGCGACAGTCTGTCAGGTGCGGGCGGAGAATTCAAGCCCCAGAGGGAGTGGGGCGCAACGAAATCGCCGAACGGACAGAAGAAGCCCCCGCGTTTGATGAGGGAGAGGAAGCGAGACTTTGCGGGGGCCTGTGGACACCATTTATGCGATTGAGGCTATCCGAGAAGCGTGGTTCAGTCAAGACTTCAGACGCGTTTTTTTCAGAAAATTCCGGCCGTGTCGGCCGACCGCAGACGCTCGGGTCGGGCAAACGACCGGCTCGATCCAATCGCTTTTCTTGACGAGGCGGCCTCGACGCCTTATATAGGAAGACTTTCAAAGGGTGCTTCACAGATATGAACCTAAGGGGATGTTGAATGGCCCAAAAGAGTCAATGCGACAAGTGTACGGGACTGTGTTGTCGGTATTTCGCACTGCCGATCGAGACGCCGGAAAGCAAAGAGGACTTCGACGACATTCGATGGTACCTGTGCCACAAGGACGTGACGGTGTTCGTCGAGGACGGCGACTGGTACGTAAACATCAAGAACAAGTGCCGCCATCTGTCCGAGACGGATTACCGCTGTGGGATCTACGAGAAGCGGCCGCACATTTGCCGTAAGTACAAGCACTCGGATTGCGATTTCGTCGATGGCGAATACGACTACGAACTGCACTTCACCAACGACAAGGAGATGGAAGAGTATATCCGGATCAAGTTCGAAAACAACGTGACCGAGAAGCAGCGCGCCACGAAGCACAAAGGGAAGACCAGGAAGGCATGAAGATACCACCGGTCAAAGGAACGCGGGATTTCTATCCGCCCGAGATGGCCCGTCGCAACTGGATCATCGACGGATGGAAGGGCATCTCGATTCGCAACGGGTTCGAGGAGTACGACGGTCCGATCTTCGAATATCTGAAGATGTACCAGATCAAGAGCGGCGACGAGATCGTCGAGCAGCTCTTTTCGCTCCAGGACCGCGGCGGTCGCGATCTGGCGATCCGCCCGGAGATCACACCAACGCTGGCGCGGATGGTCAACCAACAGATCAACGCTCTGCCCCGACCGATCAAGTGGTTTTCCGTGCCCAGGCTGTGCCGGGCCGAACGTCCGCAGAAAGGACGGCTACGCGAGTTCTTTCAATGGAACATCGACATCATCGGCATCGACAGTCCGGAGGCGGACGCGGAGGTGATCTTCACATCGCTGGATTACCTGCGCAGGGTCGGCCTGACGGCCGCCGATGTCCGCGCGAAAATCTCCAGCCGCAGGCTCCTGGCGTCAGTGCTTCGCGGCATGGGCATCGAGAACAGTTGTCTTGACGCCATGTACGCCCTGTTGGATAAGAAGGCCAAGCTGCCGGCCGATGCGTTCGATGCGCTGCTGGCCGAGCACGTTCCGGACAAGGAGCAGGCCACTCGCATATCCGATTTCATGGCGTTGGACTCTATCGATGACCTTCAACGCCTCGTTTCCGCTGACGACGACACCCGGGTTGCCGTCGAGCAATTGCAGAACGTCTTTGCCACGCTGGAGCTGATGGGTGTGGGGGACTACTGCGTGTTCGACCCGTCCATCGTGCGAGGTCTTGCCTACTACACGGGCGTGGTGTTCGAGATCCACGATATCGTCGGCGAACTGCGTGCCATCTGCGGCGGGGGGCGGTACGACAACCTTCTTCGCGATTTCGGCGGTCCGTCGATCCCCGCTACGGGAATGGGGATGGGCGACTGCGTTCTGGAGATCCTGCTGCACCAGAAGGGCCTTCTGGACAGTCAGGTCCCGCCCCGGCGGCTCGAATTCTTCGTCGCCTGTGCAGACGCCACCCTGGCCAAGGCGATGTACGCGGTCGCGGCCAGGCTGCGCGCCGGTGGGCAGTCCGCCAATTTCAGCTACAAGCTGGGCGGGCTCTCGAAGCAACTGAAGGAGGCCTCCTCCCAGAACGCCAGGCGGTGTATCATCATCGGGCAGGAGTATGTCGATAAACAGGAGTTGATCGTCAAGGACATGGCCAGCGGAGAGCAGAGCCAGGTCCACGTGGACCGGTTTCTGGCACAACTGAGTGGAACATAGGTTCGGCGGGGCATCGGCAGCGTGCGTGCCCCCGGAAGGTGTGGGGAGATCGCAATGAGCAGGTATGGTCTGTGTCGATTCATCGTGTCCGTCGCCTTGCTGTCAAGCGTGGTAGGCCTGCCGGCCGAGGCCCAGCAGGGAGGCACCGAACTGTGGCCTCAGGTGCATTCAAATCGCAGAGTCACCTTCTACCTTCGCGCCCCAGCCGCTCAGCAGGCGACGCTGGAGGCGAACTTCCTCTCGGAGCCCGAGGCAATGACGAAGGACGCCGAGGGGCTCTGGTCCGTTGCCATCGGGCCGCTCGACCCGGAAATCTACGAGTACAACTTCAAGGTGGACGGCCTGGCGATTGCCGATCCGATGAATCCGTTCGTCAAGGTCTGGCGGCGTAACGCACGGAGTATGGTCCTGGTTCCTGGTGATTCGCCGATGTTCTACGAGGAGCAGAACGTTCCTCACGGGACGGTGCACGTTCACCGCTATCATTCAAAGTCGCTCGATGTCACGCGGGGCCTGTACATCTATACGCCACCCGGCTACGAGACTTCTGGGCCGCTGAGGTACCCCGTGCTCTATCTGCTGCACGGCAGCGGAGACACGGAAGACGCCTGGACCATCGTTGGACGGGCCAACCTGATTGCGGACAACGCGATGGCCGCCGGGCGAGCCAGGCCGATGATTGTCGTGATGCCGTACGGACATACGCCGAGCATCTCGTCCGACCGAACCCGGCCTCGCAACTGGAAGAGTTTCGAGAGCGACCTGATCGGCGACGTCATCCCCTTTGTGGAGAAGAACTACCGCACGCACAGCGGTTCGGAGCATCGGGCGATTGTCGGGCTCTCGATGGGAGGGGGCCAATCGCTGCGAATCGGGCTCGGACATCCGGAGATGTTTGGGTGGGTCGGAGCGTTCAGCTCGAGCGCACCGTCCAGCGAAGAACTCGATACTCTGCTGGCCAGGCCGGAGAACGTCAATGAGAAACTGAGGCTCCTCTGGATCGGCTGCGGCAGGAAGGATTTCCTGTTCGAGGCCAATCAGAAATTTCTGGCGGCGCTCGAGGCCAAGACGATCCGGCACACGGCCCATATCACGGACGGAGGCCACGAATGGCCTCTCTGGCGGCACTATCTCAACGAGGTGCTGCCACTTCTGTTCGACACAGGCAAGTAACCGCATCGCCACAGAGCGAACCGGCGGCGCCGACAGCCCGACCTGCGAGAGGAGGGGCCAGTGAAATGAGGGACGCTTCGGCCAATCATTACGAACGCGCGTTCGAAGGCTGGCTGATCGACCATCAGGTGCCGTACGTTCGCGCCGATGAGCACAAGCGGATCGGCACGATGCGCCAGTCCGTCAAGAACTTCGACTTCCTCCTCTACGCCCCTCTCGGACGACACATCATCGTCGAGGTCAAAGGACGCACGTTCAGCGGGACCACGCTGGCCGGGCTCAAAGGGCTGGAATGCTGGGTCACACGAGACGATGTCCGGGGGCTGCGGGCGTGGCAGACGGCCCTCGGACCCAGCCACGAGGCCGCGTTCGTCTTCGCCTACCGTATGGCCCGCGTCGATGTGGACTTCGACGGGCGCGACGTCCTCTGCCTGGATCGGGGCTGCTACGTCTTTCTGGGCATTCACATCGAGGACTATCAGCGGCACATGCGAGCCCGCAGCCGCCGCTGGCAGACGGTGACGCTGCCGGCCGAGCGGTTTCGCGCCCACGCGATCGACCTGTCGGCGCTGCTTGCGTAGCCGTCCGCATCGTGTCCCCACCTCCATGGCACCCCAAGCTCCGCTGCGTGCAGGGCGAGTTCTTCGGGCAGCGACTTGACCGAAGCGTGCAAAGTGGATATACTGTGTACCTAACTGTCTATGTGTTGTGGTTTCGGGTTCTCCTGGGAAGGTATGAACATGAAAGCGACAGCGCAAGGCCGCCCGGTTCGGGCCGTTCACCGCAGATGGATCCTCCCCTTGTTTCTGGTTTCCGGCGCCACCGGTCTGATCTACGAGGTGACGTGGATGCGGTCCCTCGGCACGGTGTTCGGCAATACGGTCTACGCGGCCAGTACGGTCCTGACGGCCTTCATGCTGGGCCTGGCAATCGGAAGCTGGCGGATCGGCCGCCGGGCCGACCGCGTGACGCGACCGGTGCGGCTCTACGCCGCTCTGGAACTGGGCATCGGCGCGTACGGCTTCGCCTTCCCGACCATTCTCGGTCTCGTGGATCGATTTTATCTCTGGTTCTTCCAGACATACGAGCCGGGCGTCTACACTCTGAATCTGGTCCGTTTCATCGTCTCGGTCCTCATCCTTCTGCTTCCCACGGCCCTGATGGGCGGGACCTTGCCGATCCTGAGCGGGTTCTGGGCGGCTTCGGCGAGCGAGAAGAAAGCAACGCAGCGGACCGGGCAGGGCGTCGGCTATCTTTATGCGGCCAACACGTTCGGCGCCGTCCTGGGCACCTTCCTGGCCGGCTACTATCTAATCCGGCTGCTGGGCGTCAACGCCTCGATCTACGCGACCGCAACCACCAACCTCGCGATTGCCTCCGTGGCCTGGCTGATCTCTCTGGGCCTCGGGCCGCGAGCGGTGATCGCCGGTTCCGCCAAACGCAAGCAGAAGGGCCTCGCCTCGCTCAAGGAGCGGATCGACCGCGAGCAGGAATCGCCCGCCGTATACTCCGAACGCATCCGGACGATCGTCCTGGGCGGCGTCCTTGTCGCAGGGTTCTGCGGGATGGCAATGGAGGTGCTGTGGACCCGGGTGCTCGTGTTTGTCCTGGAGACGTCCGCCTACGCCTTCGCCTGCATGCTGACGTGCTTCATTCTCGGCATCGCCCTGGGCAGTCTGCTGTCGAGCGTGGTGTTGGTTCCTCGTCTGAAGGACCCCATTTTCGGGTTCGCCGCGATTGAGTTTGCGCTGGCGCTGTCTCTGTTGGGGTCCATCGGGATGCTCGGCTGGCTCTGGCACGTCGATGCCCTGGTCCTCAAGCACGTAGTGGACTGGAAGATCTCGTTTGCGGGCGATACCGTGGTCCATTTCATCGACACGCTGCTCGTGATGTTCGTGCCGACGGTGCTGATGGGGATGGTCTTTCCTCTTGCAGTGCGGATCTGCGCGCCGGCGTGGGAGACGGTGGGGCGGCGCGTGGGGCAGGTGTACGCCGCCGACACGGTCGGCAGCGTCCTGGGGGCCTCCGCCGCCGGCTTCCTGATGGTGCCGTGGCTCGGGTTGCGCAACAGCTTCCTCGTGGTCGTAGCGATCCTCTTCCTGTTGGCGACCGTACTGGTCGCTCTCTCGGACAAACGACGCTTCGGACTGGCCGTTGCGGGGGCGGTGATCTCGACGGCGTTGATCGCCGTGTCGATGCTCGCGATCCCGCATGACGTATTCCTGCAAACGATGAATACCTATCACCACCCCAGCAAGATCGTGTTCATCCATGATGACGCCACCGGAACGGTAACCGTCCACGACCTGCCGGACGGCGACCGCCTGATCGCCGTCGACGGCGTAGATGTCGCAGGTATGGACCTGATGTTGCGCACTACCCAGAAGCTCCAGGCGTACGCCCCGCTGTTCGTTCACGAGGACCCGCAGGACGTGGTGCAGATCGGCTACGGCAGCGGCGAGACCTGCGGGATCGGTCTGGACTTCGGGATCGCCCGCTATACGATCGTGGACGTCTGTCCGGGCGTCTTCGAGGCGGGCGCGTTCTTCGAGGAAATCAACCGCCGTTCGTACGCCAATCCAAACCTCCGCAAGATCATCATGGACGGCAAGAATTTCATCAAGATGACCGAGGAGAAGTTCGACGTGATCATGAACGACTCGACCTATCCGGGCACCACCGGAAGCTCGGCCCTCTATTCGTACGAACACTTCAAGGCCTGTCGCGAGCGCCTCAAGCCCAACGGCGTCGTCTCCTGCTGGCTTCCGCTGGACCTTCGTCCGGAGGACTTCCGGCTCATCCTGCGGAGCTTCCAGGCAGCGATGCCGCACAGCTCGCTGTGGTTCGTCAACAACTGCGTGAACAAGCACGCCGTGCTTCTGGCGACGCTCGAACCGATGAAACTGGACTTCGGTCGGATCAAGGCCGTCGCCGAACGGCCCGACATCGCCAAAGACCTCGAAGAAATCAACGTGTACTCGGTCTACGACTTCCTGGACTGTCTGATCGTGGGCGAGGAGGACCTGAAAAAGCTCGCCGGGCAGGGGCCGTTGCACACCGACGACAAGCCCTATCTGGAGTTCGGCGCTGCCATCAAGCGGGACGTGGAAGGCTCGTGGCTGGAGATCATGCGGGCCATCAGCGAACATTGCACGCCCTTGCTGACCCACGTGACCAACGTCGGGCCGTTGCCGGGCGAGCGGGAGGCCCCGAGGGTCGTCCTGCAGCAGTACAGCCAGGCCACCACCCACGTGTTGCAGGGTGTCGTCGGTGCCCTGCTCGGCGATCCGGACATCATGAACGAGCAGTTCGCCGCCGCCAAACGCGTCAATCCCCACGACCGGGACGTGGACAGCATTCTCGAAGAGTTGCGCATGGAGATCCAGGCCCTGGAAGAGGCGGTCGAGCGAACGCCGGGTGTTGCCGAGTTGCGGGGCCGCCTGGCGAAACGCCATATGCTGTCACAGGATTATCCCCGCGCCGTCGAGCAGTACGAGTATTTCGTCCGGCTGGCGCCCCGCGACGTGGCGGGCTGGAACAACCTGGGGATCTGCTACCGGCGCGTCCATTCGTTCGACCGGGCGGTCGCCGCCTTCGAACACGCCCTGCAACGGGACCCCGGCCTGCTCGGTACGTATACGAATCTCGCCGAAACCCGGGAGGCTCAGGGCGACCTGCCCGGAGCGATGGCGACCTTGGAGCGCATGCTGCCCCTGTTGCCCCGTGACGGGCAAGCTCGCACGCACGATATGCTCGCTCAGTTGAGTTTTCGCCGGCAGGACTACGCCCTGGCGGTGCGCCATCTCGACCACGCGGTCGAACTGGCCGCCGGCAACCGCGCCATGCAGCAGGTCCTCATCGCCCGTCGGCAGAAGATCCAGCAGTTGATCGACGGACAGGCGCGCTGACCGCCGCCCCATTTGACGGCAACAAAGAAGGGCCGGATCCGTAGATCCGGCCCATCGTGTGCGGAAGCAACAGCACGCTATGGACGAGGCAGCGTCTTTTCGAGTTCGGCCAGCACCTCGCCGCTGACGGTCTCGACGTGCAGACTTCCGAAGATCACCCGATATTCCGTCTCGGAAACCTGCCATCGCATGAGAACCTGATCGGCGTCCTGGGGCGTTACGACGTCACCGTAGTAGGCAGGATGCTTCTGGTCCTGCGAGAGCGACATGTAGAACGAGCCGATCCCCACGACAGGCGCCAGGGTCTGCGTGAGTTCCTTGATACGCTCATCCACGTCGGCCTTCTCGGGCTGCTGACCGTCTGCGACGCTCCGCTTGGCGAGGTCCTTCATCACCGACATGAGCGTCACCATATCCAGCTTCTCCGGGTAGCGACCGCCCAACTCGGCAAACAGCCGCAGCCCCTGGATGGCGGTCTCTTCATTCATGGCCGGCATCTGGAGCGGTCCTCCGCCCAGAGTGGTATAATCATCCGGGATGACCGGCTCGAACTCAGAGGCATCCACGACCACGTCCCACTGGAAATCGCCAATGGCGGCGTGCGAGCGCATTTCACCCATTTGCATGTCCATCTCAAGAAGGACCGGAAGCTGGGTCTTGAGGTCAACCCAAATCTTGACGTCGACCTCGCCCATCATGCCTCCAAGATAATTGGGATCGGTCGTCTGAAAGCCTTCGACCTCGACGCCGTCGATGGTGGATCGGCCCAGGCTCGTATACTGACAATCGAGAATCTGGCGAACCATGGTCCTCGGGTCACGGTTCTCTTTCAGTCGCTCTTCGAACGCCGCGTCGTCGAGGTCGATCTGCATGTACTTCTTCTGTCCCGGCATGAGGGTGACCGCTTTCTTCTGCCGCGGCAGCATGTACGTTTCCTGCAGCATCGGCCCGGCGCCGTCGGGACCGGGGACTCTTCTGTCCATTTCCATCGTCATTTTCATCCCCAGTTCCTGCGATATCAAGGCCGTGGCTCGCGCCTCATGCTCCACGGGTGTGTCGCCAACCCTCGGGCCTGTCGTCAGGATGGTCATCTGGTACATATACGCGTTGACCTGCTGGAGGCGGGTCAGGACGTCCGCCAGAGCGACGCTGGACTGCGTGCCCGTCCACAGGAACAGACCCATGAGGCAGGCGATGACAACGGCGGCTGCGATAGCGAGTTTGGCGAATGGACTTTTCATGATCGATCTCCCTTTCACAATCAATGTCTCTGGTTTCTTTGCGTGTTCCTGCTGGGCCCCGAGCATATCTCGAAAGACTCGCTCATCGGCCTGCGGCCCAATGCCCAGCCTGGCGTCTCGAAAGAGTTTTCTTATGTGGTCTGCGGATCGCATTGTCGTACCTCACTCTCAAGCAGAGACCGCAGTCGTTCCATGGCGTAGCGATATCGGCCTTTGGCGGTGTTCAGCGGCACGCGCTGCACCGCCGCGATCTGGCGGAAGCTCATATCCATCTCCATGCGAAGGCTGACCGCTTCGCGTTGCTCGTAAGGCAACTGCTGCATCGCCTCGGCCAGCAGGGCGAGCTGCTCGCTGAGAATCGCCCACTGCGCGGGCCCCGGGCCGCCCGACGCAGGCAGCGATGCCCCTTCCAGGCTGATCCCCCCGTGTCGGTGGTTGTTTCGCCTGTGGTTGCGGACGCGATTGACCACGCTGGTGGTCAGATAGCTGCGGAGGCTGCCGGTCAGTTTGATCCGCTCGGCCGAGCCGGCGAACGACACGAAGACGTCGTGCACGATGTCCTCGGCGGCGTTGCTATCGCCCAGAAGCACCGTGGCCAGCTTGAGCATCTCGACCTTGTACTTGTCATAGATCCGGCGCAGGGCCTGCGGCGAGCCTCTCTTGAATAGGAGAATCAACAGTCTTTCCTCGACCATCCTGCGCACCTGACTGAAACGCGATCGCTGTTCGGCCTATTACACACCAATGCACTGTGATTGGGTATGCAGATCTTCCGTCGGTTCGTCGTTTTCTTATCAGCGATGGCTGGCAGATTCGCGGGCGGGTGTTACAATCGCCGGGCTTGGAGCCCAATAGAGATGACACCAGAGCACCCGACAACTGATTCGGCCGGGACCGGCCGGAACTGGCCCTTGTACGGGGCGGCCTTTGCCACCGCCTTGAGCCTGGGCATCTGCTGGACGGCCATGCCCTTCGTCCTGACCGCCATCGGCGGCACCGAGACGCACGTGGGCTACGCGCTGGCGGGCAACAGCCTGGCGTATATGGCGGCCCTGGTCTTCGCCGGATCGCTGCTGGGGCATCTCGACGTCAAGTGGGCCACGCGTCTGGCGACGGTTGCGGCTTTGGTTGCCGCAATCGTGATGGTGGCGGCGGTCTTCGGCTCCGGACGGCGGAACGGCACTGACGGAATCGCATGGATATGGATGATCATCGCAGCCGGGGGGTTTGGCGGGGCGGCCATGGCCCTGTTCTGGCCGTTCCTGATGAGCTGGGTTTCCGCCCGCTTCGAAGGGGTCGAGCTCAATCGCCAACTCGGGCGGTACAATGGCTCCTGGTCCAGCGGCGGCCTCGTCGGGCCGGTGATCGGGGCCTGGCTGGTCGAGCAGAACCCCCTCTGGCCGATGGTCGCAGCGGTGGCGTGCTTCGCGGCGTCTCTAGCGCTTTTGGGCCTGGCGCGAAACAACGCAGGGCATGCAGGCGAGGCCGCATTGCCCGGCCCGGCGGCGGAACCGCTGCACGATGGACGGTCTCTGGCGGCGTACCGCTGGATGTCGCGGGTGGCCCTGTTCTGCGCGTGGGCCTCGCAGGCGATCGTGCGGTCGCAGTTCGCGCTGCTCTTCGTAGCGTTGGGGCACTCCGAAGCCCAGTTCGGCGTCTACTATGCGGTCTTCGCGCTGTGCAATTTCTTGTCGTTGACGACGTCGGGCCGCTGGGCCTTCTGGCATTTCAGGCTCGCGCCGCTTCTGACGAGCCAGGTGATGCTGCTTGCAGCCCTGCTGATGATGATCTACGGGCGGACTCTGAGCGTCTTTGTCGTCTCGGCCATCGTGCTCGGTCTGCCGTTCGGGTTTGCCTACAGCAGCCACCTCTACTACGGCGCTGCGACCAGCCGCAACCGCTCGGCCCGCATGACCATCCACGAAATGGTGATCTCGATCGGCATCGTCACGGGCGCCGGCACGGGCGGTCACCTGGCTCGGCACGTCGGGCCCTACGCACCGTACTGGTTCGCTGTCACCCTGGTCGGCCTTGGTCTGATCGCCCAACTGGCGATCCACTTCACGTCCTCCTGTCGGGCGGCTCGTCGCCAAACAAGCTGAAAAAGTTGGCCGCGGCGAGGAGAAATTCCTTGCAGAGATCGTCTACTGCTTGGTAGAATTCGGGAAATGAGACATGAAGGCGGGCAGAAGCGTCTATTATAAGATTCTGATCTGCTATCATATCATCTGTTTCGTTCATACCCGCCTGCCTTTGTGACCCGGTGAGTTTCTCTGCCGCCTGGACGCTGCGCGCCAAAGGCGTCCCTCGGCACGAGGTTCCCCATGCGCGGAGAACTTCCAATCCGGTCGTGTTCTAACGTCTGCACCGAGCGACAGAGATCACGGTCTGCGCAGAGCGGGCATGGGTGTAGGCCCATGCGATGTCATAATCATCATTCATATCGAAAGGAGCGAAACATGGACAGGTTACGAACTTACCGAATCACTGTGGTGGCATGGAGCCTGATTGCGGGACTCACGGCAACCGGATGGGCCAGAGTCATCTATGTCGATGGCGCTTCCGCCGTCGCCGGCAACGGCTCATCCTGGACCGGTGCCTTTGTGCATCTCCAAGATGCGTTGGCCGTCGCCGACAGCGGCGATGAAATCCGGGTCGCCCAGGGCGTCTACACGCCCGATCGGGGCATCGGCATCGTTCCAGGCGACCGCGACGCGTCGTTTCACCTCGTCAGCGGGGTGACGCTGGCGGGCGGCTACGCCGGCCTGGTCGGAGACGACCCCGACGAGCGCGACGTCGAACGCTACGAAACGATCCTCAGCGGCGACCTGAACGGCGACGACGGCGAGATCACTGACGCGTATCATCTCGCCGATTCCCCGAGCCGAAGCGACAACAGCGTCAATGTCGTTGTGGCTGAAGGCGTATCTGCTTCTGTACTCGATGGATTCACCATCCGAGACGGACACTCGCCCGACGTCACCGGCGGACATGCAACAGACGGGGGTGGAGGTCTGCGTATCATCGGTAGCAGTCTGGCCGTGCGACGCTGCACGTTCACACGCAATTGGGGTCCGGAAGGCGGCGCCATATTCATGCGTCACGCTCGGGGAGATATGGAGACCCTTTCAGAGATCCATGACAGCAAGTTCCTCCTGAACGCCTCAGGCAAGTATGGTGGGGCCATATTCGCGCAGGGGGGACGTCTGGCACTGGTGGATTGCGAATTGGGCATGGCCTGCTCCGCCAGAGGCGGGGCGATGTACGCCGAATCGGTCGATCTGTCCCTGTCCGGCTGTGTGATCCGTGAGAATGCGGCCGTCGATACAGGTGGAGGACTGTATCACGTCAACGGCAATCTGAGTGTGACGGATTGCGACTTCGCCGCGAATACCCTCCAACCACAGACGGCACCCGGCGCTCGGAGTTCGGGCGGGGCCATGGCGATCTACATTGCCTCTAACTACCAGGTCTCCGTGGCCGACTGCGTGTTTTGCGACAACTGGGCCGATAGAGGTGGCGCCATTTCAGGGAACCTGAGCAGTGTCGTGCGTTGTCGCTTCAGCGGCAACACCGCTTACCAAAGCGGGGCGGCCGTCTATGGTTCTGGCGGCCTGTCCAGCGAGCAATGCCTCTTCGTGGGCAACCGGGTGCTGGATGACGGCGTCGTGATCGAATCCCGGACTCCTCTGCTGCTGACAAACACCACGATCGCCGACAATCGGACACCTAACGGTTCGCTGTTTGGCGCGGTGGGCCGCGCGCCGGCGAGCGTGGTCCTTCGTAACAGCATCGTATGGGATGAGACGCCGATGTTTGAGGATGGACGCGTCAGTTACATGAACGTGTCGGTGAGCTACACCAATACTCTGGGGGGCTGGCCGGGCGAGGGGAACACGGACATCGATCCGTTGTTTGCCGCCCCTGGGTATTGGGATGCGGACGAAGATGTGTGGGTCGATGGCGATTATCACCTCCAGAGCCAGGCCGGACGCTGGGACCCGGTCGCGCAAGGCTGGGTCCAGGATGACGTG
>Ga0265295_1006168_pt1 | contig 14664 bp, 12 predicted proteins | sample Munlansysbiofilm_FD_192503 | JGI IMG/M metagenome (GOLD analysis project Ga0265295, IMG submission 192503) | Leachate microbial communities from a municipal landfill in Southern Ontario, Canada - Methane capture system biofilm | ecosystem: Engineered > Solid waste > Landfill > Unclassified ... | reverse complement strand
CCATGGCATTCCTGGGTATGGTAGGCAAGGGACTGACGCAGTGGGAAGAGAAAATCAGCGAAATGGCCGAAAAAGTCATCTTGCGCTCATTCCTCTACGGTCTGAAAACCGGACGCTCCCCGGTGGAGACCATAGAGAAGCTGACCTTCGGAGACCGCCCCAGCTTCAATTTTGCCTGCTCGCAGCTGGACCTGGTCAGCCAGCGCTTCGACTCCATGCAGCAGCGCGACCGCATCGTCAGCTTTCTGGGTACTTTTTATGCCAGCTACCGACGTCCGCACCTGCTTGCTGTGGAGGTGGCCAAGCGCTATCGCAACCTGATGCGGCTCTTGCATGAGGACTATATCGGCAATATTCTTAGCGCCGAGCAGCTCGAGGAAGTCCGGCGCAGCGGTCTGTTGCATGAGATCAGCGGCATGGCGGCTGCTGCCAGGGTTTTTCTGGACCGGCGCAGAGCCATGCAGACCAGCCTGGAGGAGCTGCTGGCCAGCGAGTTGGAGTTCGTGCAGGAGGCCCGAGCGCGGCGCCTGAAAGTGATACGCGAAAAGCTCGACGCCAGAGAGGCGCCCCAGGTGCCTTAGTGTAGCTTTGTGTGTCTTAGTGTCCAAAAGACACAGCTTTGGATATAGTCCGGGAGTGAGTCTAATTTTTATAGGGAACGCAATGAAATTTATCAAGTATCATGGTTTGGGCAATGATTATCTGGTGCTGAATCCTGCCGATTTGGCTATGCCGTTGAGCGAAGAGCGCATCTTGGAGCTTTGCGCCAGGCATACCGGCGTGGGTTCGGACGGCATATTGCTGGGGCCATTCTTGCCTGGCAGCGAAGACTTTGTGCAAATCAGCCGCGCCGCCGGCAGTGAAGAAGCCGGTAGCGAGGCCCTGGCGGCGCTGCGCATCTATAATCCGGATGGCAGCGAGGCGGAGAAAAGCGGCAACGGCCTGCGTATTTTCAGCCGCTATCTGTATGACCTGGGCATGGTGGGGCAGGAGCCTTTCCGCCTCCATACCTTGGGCGGCAGCGTGGAGGCCAGGGTCATCGAGCCGCGCGAGCAAATCCAGGTGGAGATGGGACGGGTGTCCTTCCTGAGCACTGACATACCCATGCTGGGCGAAGAACGCGAAGTAATCAGGGAAAAAATATTGCTGAAGGGCAGGGAATTCACCTTCTGCGCCGCAAACATAGGCAACCCGCACTGCATCGTGCTTTGCGAGCAGATCAGCGCCGAGCTGGCCCGGGAGTTTGGCCCGCTGCTGGAGACCCACCCCATGTTCCCGGAAAAGGCCAACGTGCAGTTTATGCGGGTTCTAGGGCCGCATCAGATAGCCATCGAGGTCTGGGAGCGCGGCGCCGGCTACACCCTGGCCTCCGGCTCAAGCGCCTGCGCCAATGCCGCTGTCGCCCAAAAGCTCGGACTCTGCCGCTCCCCCATTAGCGTCAGCATGCCGGGCGGCGAAATACTCACTCATATAGACGAGCGCTTCAACCTGAGCCAAAGCGGCCCGGTGCGCCGGGTCTGCAAAGGCGTATGGAACCCAGACTGAGAATTTGCACACGAAGACACACTTGGTTGGCCGCACCAAGTATATTATGCCGTGCCACAAGGAGGTGATATAATTGAATGTTAATAGTGTTGGAAGTGTTTGTTCCGGTATTGAGGCGGCATCCATGGCATGGAAAAAACTGCCTTGGACCTTTAAGTGGTTTTCTGAAATCGCCAAATTCCCCTCTGAGGTTCTGGCTCTTAAATACCCAGACGTGCCGAATGTCGGCGACATGAATTCAATTCCAGAACAGCTGTGCCGGGAGCTTATAGATGCTCCAGACTTGATTTGCGGCGGCACGCCTTGCCAGGCGTTTTCTTTGGCCGGATGGAAAAACGGCCTGCTTGACGAGCGTGGAAATCTGACTTTGAAGTTTGTTGAGATTGCTGAAGCCAATGATTTCTGCCGCAGCCGGAAGGGGCTTGCCCGGGGACTCGTGCTATGGGAAAACGTCGAGGGGGTTTTGGCCGATAAAACCAATGCCTTTGGTTGCCTGGTGTCATCCCTGGCAGGTCTGCCGGAGGCTTTGGAGCGTGAAAAATGGCCAGCGGCGGGAATAGTCCGCGGCGTTAAACGAAATGTCGCCTGGAGGGTGTTGGATGCAAAGTATTTCGGTTTGCCACAACAACGACGGAGGCTGTATCTGCTGGCCAGCGACCCGGGGTTCTTCCCGGAAAATGTTCTCTTCGAAAAACAGTCAAATGTCTTCAGAGGATATCCGGAAACGGCATTGGTTTTTGAAAAGGACGGCCATACATTCGAGGTCTTCCGTGAATATACCGACTGCCTTTATTCCTCTTACGGAACGAAATGGAATGGTAATGCCGCGGCTTACAACGGGTCGCTTTTCGTCTTGCAAGATGAGCGTATAAGGCGTCTTTCCCCTCTGGAGTGTGAACGGCTGATGGGGTTTCCCGATAATTATACGGCAATTGCTTCGGCAAAAAATACCAATCGCTACCAGGCACTGGGTAATTCCTGGGCGGTTCCAGTGATTTCATGGATTGGACAGCGCATTCATGCCTACCGTCGCGATGTATATGACATCAGACCACAAGACAACTTATTTCAAGGACAGGGGCAAAGCCCGGAAAACGCAGTGTTCATTGATTTGGGTAAAGACACTTTTCGGGTAAGCGACGACTTGACAATTAATTGCGGCGTGATGCCGGCAGAGGTGAAAATCGGCAGCATGAAACAAATCCTTGCAGTCAACCAGGATGAGGCAATCTATCTTTCTCCGGTAGCCAGCCTGGGGATGATCCGCAGGAAACTGGAAAGAAACCTGAATATGAACTCCCGGCTGGAGGAGGTGCTTTTGCAAAGGTCCGCACAAATGCCCAAGCATGAAATCGACAAACAATCAAAGCGGCAAAAACGAGGGAGGATGAGCAACAATAAAAAAATTGAAAACGAAGTATTGGCTTTGCTTCACGAGCAGAACCGGGCGGACAAAAGAGTAAGAAACAAGCAGCCCTTGCTTTTTTAAGACTCTGTTTTGTGCAGATGAGATTCTATATGGGCGGCATACAGCCCATTCACAAAGCTGCGCCACCGCGCCATATCGTACCAGGGACAACCAACACAGCCTTGTTCGGCCTCCAACCCCCTCTTAGGAAATTTTTCATCCCACAGGGGGCCGCCGTCATAAAAAATGGGCAGTCCAATCACGGAGCCTCGCCGCCCCGTCTGAAAACAATTCCGGCAGACCTCGCGCTTCTGTAAGTTGCGCTGATTGCTAAGCAATTGAAATTTTTGTCTGATCTCGTCTTCAGGCATAGAATCGGGGTTTTCGCTGTGCACATTGCCATCCCAGCGGATTTCCGGAAATTTATGATCAGGCAGACAATGTGATTTTTTACTGCCCTCAAAAACATCGACACTTTCAAAAAGCCTTATGATCCTTTTGCGTAATTTTGGGGAGATGGTTTCATATTTGGCAACTTCTTCTCCACGCGGCAGAGGCAATAGCATCACATGAGTCTTATTCGCCTTGCAAAGATGACAATAACGCTTTGTGTCTGTGGCAAGTGTATAGCCTCTGTCTTTTAAATCTTGAATTCTTCTTGCCCAGTTTGGATTTGCCGGAAGGCGGCACTCGACGCATTTCCATGTGAATTGATTGTTTTCCGCCAGAACTTCGAAAAATGCTTTTGTGGTTGTGGCTTTTGCAGCATTTGTCTGCCAGTATTGTTTTTGTCTTTCTCGCCATGCAGGAATATTTTCAGGGGACATCATTTGATAAACATGGTTCAAGTAAGCAAGAACCTCTTCGTCTGTTTTAATATTTAGACCGCTACGGCGATATTCAATGGGCACCCAGCCTTCCCAGTCTGCGTCCGCATATTTAAATTTAACAGGGATATATCTCTCAGAGGCTTTCAGGTGTTTTTCCTGATGTTCAGCAAAAACAATCTTTTTTTCCGGCGGGTCATCCATCATATTTATCTATCCTGGTTTTGGGACTTTTGGGACTTTTGGGACTTTTGGGACGGGAGCGGAGAGCAGCCTAAAGGCTGTACTACATACGTGGGACTTTTGCGGACTTTTAGTTCTGGGGTCTTTTGTATTCTTTGAAGTACTCCAGCATGGTTTTTTGCATGGCGGCGCCGTTGCAGGCCAGCATTCCTTGCCGCGGGTAGTCGTTTCCGCCTTGCAGGTCGCAGATTTCTCCGCCGGCCTCTGTGACTATCAGGCTGCCTGCAGCGACATCGTATTCTTGCAGGTTGAGCTCCCAGAAGGCGTCGATTTTGCCTGCGGCCAGCCAGCACAGGTCCAGAGCCGCAGAGCCGTAGCGGCGCACTTCTCTGGCCTGGCGGGCCAGGGCGCAGAAATATTGCAGGTTGTTGATTTTATCCCAGCCGGCCCGCAGGCAGGAGAAGCCGGTGGCCACCTGGGACTGCGACAAGTCGCCGTGGTCGATGACGCGGATAGGCTTGTCGTTGCAGTAGGCTCCGCCGCCCAGGCTGGCATGGTATAGCTGGTTGAAGACCGGCGCGCATACCGCCGCATACTGTGTGCGATCCTGCTGCCGCAGGGCGATGGAGACGCAATAGCCGGGCTGCTCGTGTATATAGGATGCGGTGCCGTCTATGGGGTCTATAACCCAAAGGTAGGGCGATGCGGAGCTGGCCAGTCCGCTCTCCTCGGCGAGTATGCCGTGTTCCGGATATCGCCGGCTTATTTCAGCGATGACAAAGTCTTCGACCTGGCGGTCGGCCAGGGTGACCAGGTCCTTGTCATTGGCCTTGCTGCTGGTCTGCAGGCCGGAGCCGCCTATGTCATTGCGCAGCTGCTGCGCCAATTGGCCGGCGGAACTGGCCAGCTGTTTGATAAAGTGTAGCATGATGAGAGAGTAAGACGAGGGAGGACGGACTAGACGCGAAAGAACAAGAAATTCAATGGCAAGCCGAAAGCAAAGCTTAGTGTGACTTGGTGTATCTTCGTGTGTCTTCGTGTCCAAAAAGCTGGCGGAGCGGTTTTTTGGGCATGGCCTGCTCAATTCCAGCGCAGTGGGTGCAGGCCTCTTTTTTGCCTTTCCTGGTTGATGGTCTGGCAGGCGGCGGGGTCTCTGGCCAGGTCTTTGCCGAGTTTGCCGCTGCTGGTATTTAGCAGCGCGGCGGCTTTGGCCAGGCTGAATTCGGCGCTGTGCAGGGCGTCAAAGACGCAGGCCAGCCAGAGCGGGTAGGCCGGTGATTTGAGGGCGGGTCGCGGCTCCGTCCAGGGTTGCGGCGACTCATGCATATTGACGGCTATTTCCCGGCGCAGCTTGGCCAGTGCCCGGCGCCGGTTTTGGTGCTGCGAGCGGGTTTGGTCATCGAAGCTGCTCAGTCCGCTTTCCAGGTGTGTCAGGCGCACGGCGCTTTCGGTCTTATTGCGTTTTTGTCCTCCCGGCCCGCTGCCGCGCATGGTGTCGCAGCGGCAGAGCTGCAGCAGTTCGTTGTCAGCTAGCAGCAGCAGTTGGCGGCGGGCGATGTTTTGTTCAGCACTCACACTCTTCTTCCAGGTCAAAGAGTTCGGCGGCATTTTGCCATAGTATTCTGTGCTGGTCTTTTTCCGGCAGTTGCAGCAGCAATATTTCATTCACGGCGGTCTGCAGGTCTTGCCAGGGCGAATCGCTGCCGAAGAGTATGCGCCGGGTGCCGTGTTTCTCGATAATTCTTCTGAACTGCTCTTGTTCGGGCATATATGGCAGTGCGAACGAGGTATCCAGGTAGACATTGGAGCCGAGCAGGTCGCGTTCGACCTGCTCCCATTTGCGCCAGCCGCCCATATGGGCGCAAATAATGCGCAGGCGCGGGTAATTTTGCGCCAATGCGGCGAAGTCCGCCGGCTTGGAATGCCCGGGTTCGGGGAAGCCTATATCGTTGCCGGCATGGAAAAGCACTATCAGGCCCAGCTCCTGGCAGCTCTGCCAGAGTGGCTGCATACGCGGCTCCAGCGGATTGAACTGCTGGTATTCCGGGTGCAGCTTGACACCGGGCAGGCCGAGCTGACTGATGCGTTCCAGCTCGGCTAGAAGGCCTGGCGCCTCGGGGTAGACACCACCCAGGGAGAGATAGGGCCAGCCCTGCCAGGAGGCCACCCAGTCATTCACCGAGCGCATCTGCTCGGCATTGGTGACCACCGGGCAGTTGAGCATGCCTGAGACACCTGCCCTGGCGGCGTTGGCCAGCTGACCGGCGCGCGTGCCGTCGGAGAAGACGGGCAGCTGCTGCGCCAGACCCTGCAGATGCTGCAGGGCGCGGGCGGCTATCCTCTCGGGAAAAACATGTGTGTGTACATCGAATATGCGCATGGGCTGACGGCGAGCCTAAAAGGGGCGGCCTCGCATCCTCCTTACCAGGTGGCGCATTCAGCGATAATGCGCATGACGTCATCGCTGCTGCAGTCCTTGGTCATGCTCAGCTCGGCGGAGACCAGGCCCTGGTAGCCGCTCTCGGCGATGGCCCTGAAGATGTTTTTAAAGTTAAGCTCGCCGCTGCCGGGCTGATGACGTCCCGGGTTGTCGGCAAAATGGAAATGCCCGATTTGCTTGATATATTTTTTGATGTTGTTGATGACATTGCCTTCGCTGATCTGCTGATGGAAGACGTCGAAGAGCATCTTGACATTGGGGCTGTCGATGCGGTCCACCATTTCGGCTCCGTGTTCGGAGTATACCAGGAAGTATCCTGGGTGGCTCACCAGGGTGTTGAGCAATTCGAAGTTGAGCGTCACGCCGGCGTCCTCAAGCATGGGTGCGACCCGCATGCCGGCGATGACCAGGTTGTCCATTTGCCGTTCAAAGCAGATGCGTTCGCGATTGGCGCCGCTTAGCGCCACCAGGCAGGTGGAACCCAGAGCTTTGGCGTTGACGATGGCCTGGCGCACCTCCTGCTCGAACTGTTCATGATAGCCCAGGTTGACCGGTCCGTCCCCGTTAATGGTGCCGCCGCCAGAGATGCAGCCCGGCTTGACACCCAGTTCGATGCATTTGGCACGCACGGCGGCCTTGTCTTCCCACTTGCCCGCGCCCAGGTTTTCGAAGGCGCTGTAGCCATATGCGGCGACCTGCTCGACCATGTCGACATTGCTCAGGCCGGGAAACCAGCCGCTCTGTGCCGCGATGCGTAATTTCATGGCGGAACCGTAGTTCTTTACCTTCAAATCGACTGTCATGGAAAATACTCCGTAATTTACTGAATTGCCTCGTTGCTTGAAAATTCGTCCTGTATAAATATTATGCCATTTGCCCAGCTTGCAAGAGCGTGGCGCTCTTTTTTGGCTTTAAATCGGGCACGAAGGCACACTAAACCTATTTCAGTTCTTGTGTTTTGAGCAGTCTGCCCTGGCTGAAGACCGCCCAGGGCTTGCCTTTGCAGCTCATGCCTTCGTATGGGCAGTTGCGCGCCTTCGAGCAGCTGTTTTGCAGGCTGAGCTGGTGTTTTTGTTCCAGGTCGATGATAGTCAGCTCTGCGGTTTCGCCGATTTCCAGGCTTAGTTGCGGCATTTGCAGAATTTCTCTAGGTGCGCAGCTAAAGCGTTTGATCAGTTCGGCCAGGCTGATTTTACCGCTGTGATAGAGCAGTGTCAGGCAGAGCGCGACCGCCTGTTCCAGGCCCGTGATCCCGAATGGCGCCTTCAGCATTCCCAGCGCCTTTTCGGCCTGGCTATGGGGCGCGTGGTCGGTGGCCAGCACGCTGATGCTGCCCTCGCAGAGCGCTTCGAGAAGAGCCTGTCGGTCGCTCTCCTCGCGCAGCGGCGGCGCCATTTTGGCGTTGACGCCGTACTTTTCCACGTCCTGGTCGGTAAACAGCAGGTGGTGCGGCATGACTTCGCCGCTGATGGGCAGTCCTTCTTGGCGCGCCTGGCGCAGCATTTTCACCGAGCCTGCCGAGCTTAGATGCTGCAGATGCACACGGCAGCCGGTTTCGCGGCAGAGCCTGATGTCGCGCTGCACCATGCGTTCTTCAGCCAGTCGCGGCTGGCCGGGCAGTCCCAGGCGGCGCGACACTGCCCCCTCGTGCATGACGCCTGGGCGCGAGAGGCTGTAGTCCTCGCAGTGGTCAATGATGGGCAGCCCGGCCTCTTTGGCGGCGAGCATGGCGCGCCGCATAAGCTCCTCGTCCTGCGGTGTGCCGCCGTCATCGCTAAGCGCCTTCACACCGGCCTGCCTGAGAGCCATAAGCTCATTCAGGGCCTTGCCCTCGCGCCCCTGGGTAAGGGAGACGCATTGCAGCACCGGGATCAGCGCTTTTTGCGCCAGCAGTTTCTGCTGTTGGAGAAAGTCCTCGACACTGCTGATGGGCGGATCGGTGTTCGGCATGGCCAGCAGTCCGGTGAAGCCGCCGGCGGCGGCGGCTCTTGTGCCGCTGGCAATGTCCTCCTTGTGGGTCTGCCCCGGCTCGCGCAGATGCACGTGCATATCGAAGAAGCCCGGAGCGATAAGCTTGCCCTTGAGGTCTATCTTTTTTGCCCGACTTGAGAGTTCGGCGGGCGCGACGATGACTCCGTCCTTGACGGCCAGGTCGGCGACGGCGTCAAAGGCGCGCGCCGGCGCCAGGATGCGCGCGCCGGAAAACAGGTATTCTTGCATGGCGGAGTTGTCCTTGTTTGCAGTTTAGAGTCATCTCATAGGAGTAACAAAAATCAGCCCGAAAGTATTGTAGTGCCTCTACGAGGCACCCTTTTTTAGGGTCTCCACCCCAGGCTAAAGCCTGGGGTTAAGCATGGTTATGCGCCTACGGCGCAAATAGATACGCTGTTTTGTAGTAAGTTGTGCCAAGAGTCAAAACCAGCTCATTTCTGCGGCAAAATTCACCAGAAAGTTTTGATTTTACCTGTAGTGTTGACCTTGGTAAGGCACCCATAAAAGCAAAATTTTCCTGAAAAACGCAGTTTTTAGAAGAAATTCTAAATTTTCTCTGGGGTTCAGTCCATTTGGTGCCCTGAAAGGGCAACCGAATATAGCCCAGGGTAAGCGAGGCCGCAGGCCGAGCGCCACCCTGGGTAAAAGCCCCCTCCCGAATCCGGCGCCCTGTAAGGGCGCCACTAACGGCCTTTCGGCGTTACGACCTTTTTGGACGGGGCGCTTTATGCGTTTTCCGGGAATATCAGTTCTCTTTGTGTGTCGTTCACCTGCACGGTTTGCACGGGGAGGAACCTATCGCCCAGTTTGTAGTGTAGTCTTTGCTGCTGGTCCAGGGCATATTTGCCCAGGGCGAAGTCGCGCATTGTTCCGGGCAGCAGCATCCAGTCGCCGCCTTGTTTAAGGCGTTCCAGGTTTAGGTCGGCCAGCTCGGCGAGGCGGTCCTGGTAGCCGCCGGCGGGGCGTTTGTTGGGGCGCAAGGCGGCGCAGTGTCGCAGTTTTTCGAGTTCTTCGCCCTGCAGGTCTATGGGCACTTCGGGTGAGAGGGCGAGTATGGTTCCGCTGTCCATGTCCTCTCCCTGTCCGGTATATGGCTGTGCCAGGATAACGCTGCTGCGCATATGGTCCAGGCCTTCGAGGATGGCCAGCTCCACCGGCCGCTGATGTAGGCCGACAAGCAATCGCCGGTTTTCTTTGAGATAGGTCAGGTCACCGGGGTGCACATTCAGGCAGGGGAAGTCGGCAGTGAGATTAGTCAGCGGGACAAAGCCGGCGAAGACCGCGAAATCGAGCTCATAGGGCAGCAATTTTTGGCGCAGCAGTTCGCTCCATTGCTGGCGCAGCAGCTGTGCTTTGTCACTGCGTATGCTAACCCGGCTTTCACCATGTGCCAGATAAAATGCGCGTATGTCCTCGTGTATTACCGGCAGGCCGAATTTTTCGCCCAGCTGCATTGCCCTGCTGGTTTTGGGCGCGTCTGTGACCAGGGCGCGGAGCCGGTAGGGCGCTTGTTCTCCGGCGGCAAGGCGGGCCTGGTCGGCAGCCAGGATGCGCTCGGCATTGCTGCCGGAGCCGCTCAGAAAGATGGCTGCGTTGGGAGGCCGGTTTGCCTCGATGGGCAAAAGCGGGGTCAGTTTCGACATATGTGCTCCAGGTGACAATTCCTCTTAGTGTTCATTCGTGTGCTTTAGTGTGTCTTCGTGTCCAAAATCCTGCCAGACCCCCTTTTTGGACGGGGTCTGACTTAGCCTGACTTGCTGTCCAGGCAAGCCGATGCCTCATAAAAGCTTGCATCGAGGCCGTTTTTTTCGCGTATTGGGATTGAAAGTTTCCCGTTCTTGTTCATAGTATAATACCTGCCTGAAAAACAAAAAGTCGAAATGGGCTTATATTGTTAGGATTAGAATTTTATTGTTTTGCTTCAACCATCACCTTCAAGGCTCGAAAATGAAAAAACTCAGCACGCTTCTTTGTCTGGTCATGTTCTTGTCGATTTTCACTTTCACTGCTTGCAGTGCATTTCGTCGCGAGGGTCGCACCCGGGCGCACACTTTGATGATCACGGGCAACTACATGAACTCGCGTCTGCTCTGTGATCTGGCGCAGTACCGCACCAAACAGCCCATACTTTTATTTTCTCTGGACGCCGACCGCAGCCAGCAGATATACTATCTGCCTGCTCCTCCCAAGGTGGAGCCTATTCGCAACGAGGAGTTTGTCGACATGGTCAGCTTCATCAACCCTAAGCGCGTTGTCATCGTTGGCGGCAGCGACTATGTTCCTCAGGAATATATTGACAAGGTCAGCGCCAGGTTTCCGGTGATGATCTACAACAGCGACGACTGGGAGCAGAATGCGCGCATGCTGGGCGACCTGCTCAATCAGCGCGGTCTGCGCAAAGAGTTTGTTGACAGCAAGGCCCGCCTGGCCAAGTCCGGCATTTCCAATCCTTAGTCCTCCGGTCTTTTCAGGAAGCAACGCATTATGTTTAGCATTCTTTTTCAAATAGGCAAAAACACCCTGCGCGAAAGCCTGCGCGAGCCTATCTATTTGCTGATCAGCCTGGTGACCTTGTGCATGATAGGGCTTTTTCCTATCTTTTCGCTCTTTGTTTTCAGCGCCCAGGAGAAGCTGGTGATGGACAGCGCCATGGCGACCATGATGCTTTTCGGCTGGGGGCTGGCCATCCTTATCTCCAGCTACGCCATATCCAGGGAGATCGACAACGGCACGGCGCTGCTACTGCTCTCCAAGCCGGTGCCCAGGCCGCTGTTTATCGTCGCGAAAATCCTGGGCATCTTGACTGCCAATACGGTGTTTTGTTTCCTCTGCTGTCTGGCCAGCCTGATCAGCCTGAGAATCGCCTCCGACCAGTTCAGGCTGGATTTCTGGGTCATGGGGGTGTATTTCGGCTCGATTGCACTGTCGTTTTTGCTGGCCGCGGTTTACAACTACGTGACCCGGGCCTCGTTTCCCATGGCCGCGGTGCTCGCCCTGTGTGTATTAATGCCGCTGGTTGCGGTTTTTGCGCATTTTCTACCTTATCACGGCGAGCGCGTCGGGTTGTCTGCCGACTTGGTCCCGGCTCTTTTGCTCATCGTCTTTTCAGTTTGGGCCATGGGCAGCCTGGCCACCGCCTTGTCAACCCGCTTCAATCTGGTGAGCAACCTGCTGCTCTGCTCCGTGCTCTTTATACTCGGCCTGATGTCGGACTATATCATCGGGCGCAACTCGCTGGAAAAATGGGAGGATGTGCCCCCGCCCGGCAAGAGCGCGCTGTGGATTAGCTCCTATGATTTTGCGCCTACCGAGCAGGCTGATGTGGGACGCTGGGAGAGACCGCTAAGGGTGCAGCAGTACTACCAGCTGAATGAGGCCGACAAAGCCGAGGAGCAGAAGCCGGCCAAAGAAAAGGAGGGCTATGATCCAGATAAGACGGAGCGCGAGATACGCCGGCGCATCAGCGAGGCTCAGCAGCCGCAGGGCAATTTCATCGTCTGGAGCAGCAGCGACAACCCGCGACTGCTGCCCGAAGGCCTGGGCAAAAACCCGGTGACGCTCTGGAATGACAGCGACGACTGGAAACAGGAGCTTGCCGACCTGCCGGAGCCGCCGCTGAAGATGGCCTTGTATAACGTGGAGACGCAGACCTGGGAGCTGCGACACATTGCACAGGAGCGCGACCAGGTGGCCCGAGGGGCCAGCGGCCTGGACGCGGTTTACACCTCCTACGTTTTCCGGCGCTCGGCTAATCCGCCCCGCGTGCCTGCCGGCGGCAGTTATATGCATCCCTATCCTAAAAAAGGCTCCTGGCTTGCCAGCGCGGTGTATGCCGCCGTGCCCAACTGGCAGCTTTTCTGGATGGCTGACGCGCTTTCCAATCAGCTGAAAGTGCCCTACAGCTATGTGCTCTACGGCGCGGCATACTCGGTGGCCATGAATATTATGCTCATTTTGCTGGCCGTGCTCTTGTTCTGGAACCGCGAAGTGGGCAAGCAGATAATCAATTAGAGTGCCCGTAAACATTGTGGACTGCAAGTCTAAAGGTGCATAGTAGCGCCTCTACGAGGCGCCGGTTTTGATGGTTGCCTGCACCCCAGGCTGAAGCCTGGGGTTAAGCATGGTTATGCGCCTACGGCGCAAGTAGATACGCTGTTTTATGGTAAATTGTGCCAAGAAAAAAAACGGCTCGTTTCTGCGGCAAAATTCATCAGATGATTCTGATTTTGTCAGTAGTATTGACCTTGCTCAGGCACCCATAAAAGCAAAATTTTTCTAGGAAACACAGTTTTTGGAAAAAATTCTAATTTTTCTCTGGGATTAAGTCCATTTGGTGCCCCAAAGGGGCAACCTAATATAGCCCAGGGTAAGCGAGGCTCCGTGGGAGCCGAGCGCCACCCTGGGTAAAAGCCCCCCCACGCATCCGGCGCCCTGTAGGGGCGCCACAAACGGCCTTTTAGCGTTATGACTTTTTTGGACACTAAGGCACACTAAAACACACGAAGTCACACTAAGGCGGTGCAGCAGCACCGTATTATTATTTTCAACAACCATCAACGAAGAGTCTCATGTCCGAGCAGAATTTTTATATTACTACGCCGATTTATTACGTCAATGACAAGCCCCACATAGGGCATTCCTACACGACGATCCTGGCTGATGTTTTGGCCCGCGGGCATCGTCTGCTGGGCGAGGAGAGTTTTTTTCTCACCGGCACCGACGAGCACGGCTTGAAAGTGCAGCAGGCCGCCCAGAAGCTGCATCTCAGCCCCCTGGCGCATTGCGACGCCACCGTGAAGCGCTTTCAGGAGCTTTGGGACAAGCTGGGTATTACACACGACTACTTTATCCGCACCACCGAGGCACGGCACAAGAAAGTGGTACAGGAGATACTGCAGGAGCTGTATGACAAGGACCTTATCTACGCCGCCGACTACGAGGGCTGGTATTGCGTGCCCTGTGAACGCTTCTTTACTGAAAAAGACCTGGTCGAGGAAAAATGCCCCGACTGCCAAAGAGCGGTGGAGTCGCTGCGGGAGAAAAACTATTTTTTCAAGATGAGCCAGTATCAGGAGCGCCTTATCGACTATATCAACAAGCATCCTGATTTCATTCAGCCGGCCTATAGGCGGCAAGAGACCCTGGGTTTTCTGCAAAAGCCGCTCTCCGACCTCTGTATCAGCCGTCCCAAGTCAAGGCTTTCCTGGGGCATAGACCTGCCTTTTGACCAGGATTATGTCACTTACGTCTGGTTTGACGCCCTGGTGAACTATATCAGCGGCATAGGCTATAGGACCGATGAGGCCAGTTTTCGGCGCTGGTGGCCGGCCTCCTGTCATCTTATCGGCAAAGACATACTCACCACACACACGGTGTATTGGCCATGTATGCTGATGGCCCTGGGCCTGGAACAGCCCAAGTCTATATTCGCGCATGGCTGGTGGCTGAGCCAAGGCTCCAAGGTGAGTAAAACCGCCATGAATGGACAAACCCTGCAAAGCAAGCCGGCCAACCCCATGGACATGATCGATAAATACGGGGTCGACGCGCTCAGGTACTACCTTATGTCAGCCATGAGCCTGGGACAGGATACCGAGTTCTCCGAGGAAAACTTTATCCTGAAGTTCAATTCCGACCTGGCCAATGACTTAGGCAACCTGTGCAGCCGCGCCGTCAAAATGCTGGAGAAGAATTTTGATTCGGTTCTGCCGCCGGCCAGCGAGCCTGGCGCTGATGAGGCCGCGCTGCTGGCGGCCTGCCGCAACGCCGCCAAAGCCATGCGGCATGGCATTGAACATATGCAGTTGGACCGCGGCATAGCCGAAGTTATCGCCGCCGTGCGCGAGGGCAACCGCTATTTTGATAGCCAAAAACCCTGGACCCTGGCAAAGGAAGGCAAGCTGGAAAAGCTGGCCAGCATCCTGCGGCATACCGCTGAATGCCTGCGCATAGTCTCGGGACTGCTGTACCCAGTGATGCCGGAAAAAATGCGGCAGCTGCGCATGCAGCTGGGCATGGGGGAGGAGAAGCTAAGCCCGGTCATGGAAAAACTGAGCCAGTGGAACTATCTTGACGACGGTGTTCGTCTGCCGCGTCTGGAGGCTCCGGTCTTCCCGCGCATCGAGGTGAAGAAGGAGAAGCCAGCCGCGGCGGCAAAGCAAGCGCCGGCCAAGACGGCCGCGCCGATTGGCGCAAATGTTGTCGATATTGAGGACTTTGCCAAGCTGAGCCTGCGCACTGCCGAGGTGATCAAGGCCGAGCGGGTCGAG
>Ga0265295_1006167_pt1 | contig 14665 bp, 17 predicted proteins | sample Munlansysbiofilm_FD_192503 | JGI IMG/M metagenome (GOLD analysis project Ga0265295, IMG submission 192503) | Leachate microbial communities from a municipal landfill in Southern Ontario, Canada - Methane capture system biofilm | ecosystem: Engineered > Solid waste > Landfill > Unclassified ... | reverse complement strand
ATGTGTTTCTTCGGGACGATTTGCGGCAAAGGACGGGCCGATTACTTCGCTAACGCTTCCCCCTGTCGGGTGCGTAGAGGACTTTCACCTCCAAGTGAGTGCGCCCTGCCGGGCGCACCACCAAAAAAAAAGGCTGACCATCATGTGGCCAGCCTTTGTGCAAGCATGCGAACGGACGTGTCAGGCCCGCGAAACCGGCCCCAAGGGCAGCACAGTGCGCCCATAGACCTCGTTGAGCACCTGGGCGATGGAGGTGTAGAACGCCGAAAAGCCGCACAGGATGCCCACATATCCGCCGACGGTCCTGTAGGCGACGATGTGGGTCAGGTCTGCGATGGCCAGGAGCCAGAACAGCGCGACCAGGGTGCCGAAGACAACCTGCAGGGCGCGACTCAGGCGCAACGTGCCCACAAACATGCACAACGTGAAAAAACCCCAGAGAGCCAGGTAAAGCCCCATGGCCGTCTCGTCGGTCTTCTCGGCCAGCCCCAGGGCGGGCAGCACCCAGATGGCCACCAGGGAGAGCCAGAAAGAGCCGTAGGCCGTGAAGGCCGTCAAGCCGAAGGTGTTGTTCTTCTTCGATTCCAACAGGCCGGCGAAGATCTGCGCGATGCCGCCCACGAAAATCCCCATGCCCATGATCATGGAGTTGACGGGGAAAAGCCCGGCATTGTGGATGTTCAAGAGGATGGTGGTCATCCCGAAGCCGATGAGCCCCAGAGGGGCGGGATTGGCGGAAGTGTCCTTGATGATGCTCTCTGTCGTCACGTCTGTCTTTTCCTTGTATTGCTGAAGGTTGCGCGGCGCACGGGCCGCAGGGCGCCATGAACGTAAAAAGGCGCGCCGGGAAAGAACCGGGGCGCGCCATGAATGCCTGAATTCGGGGACGGGGTCATGGGGCGTTGAACTCTCCGCTCTTCCCGCCGCTTTTGTGCGTCAGACGGCAGTCAGTGATGACGATGTCCCGCTGCACGGCCTTGCACATGTCGTAAATGGTCATGGCCGCGACCTGGGCGGCCATGAGCGCTTCCATTTCGACCCCGGTCGGCCCCGTGGTCCGGGCCTCCGCCTCGATCTCGATGGCCCGGTCGGCGGGCACGGGAGTGAGCTGGACGTCGACCTTGGAGAGCAGCAGCGGATGGCACATGGGGATGAGTTCCCAGGTCCGCTTGGCGGCCATGATCCCGGCCACCTTGGCCGTGGTCAGCACGTCGCCCTTGGGCAGGGCGTTTTTGGTCAGCAGGTCGAAGGTGTGCGCGTTCAGCAACACGCGGCAGCGGACCACGGCCCGCCTCTTGGTGTCGGCCTTGTCGCCCACGTCCACCATGACCACGTTCCCGGCTTCGTCGATATGCGTCAGCTTCTCATCCATCTTGCCCTCCGCAAAAGAAAAGGCCGGGAACGTGCGCCCCCGGCCTGCTCGATTCATGTATGCAGATCAATCGCCCATGGCTTTCTTGAAGAAATCCTTGACCTTGTTCAACGGTCGGCTTTCTTCGAGCTTGTCGAATTCGCGCAGCAGTTCTTCCTGCCTCTTGGTGACCTTGGTAGGAATGCGCACCGAGACCTCGACCAGCAGATCGCCCTTCTGGGTGCTGCCCAGGTGGGGCAGTCCCATGCCCTTGATGCGCAGGATCTTGCCCGACTGCGTGCCCTTGGGAATTTCCAGGGTCACGGGCTCGTCCAGGGTCGGGACCTCGATCTTGGCCCCGAGTATGGCCTGCACGATGGAGACGTCGGCCACAATGACCAGGTCCTGCCCGCGACGGGTGAAGATCTTGTCCTCTTCTACGTAGATGACCACGTACAGGTCGCCATGCGGTCCGCCGAAATCGCCGGGCTCGCCCTCGCCGCGCAGGCGCAGGCGGCTGCCGTTGTCCACGCCGCCGGGAATGCGCACCTTCAGATTCTTGTTGACCTGCACGATGCCCTGGCCGCGGCACTTGGCGCACGGATGAGTGACGACCTTTCCTTCGCCGCGACAGACCGGGCAGGGCACCGAGATGCGGAAAAAGCCCTGGCTCTGGGTCACCTGGCCCTGGCCACGGCAGTGCTGGCAGGTTTCGGATGTATGTCCGGGCGCGGAGCCGGATCCGGAACATTCGGAGCACACTTCCTTCTTGGGAATGTTGAGCTCCACTTCGGCGCCCTTGGCCGCGTCCCGGAAAGACACGGTCAGGTTGTAACGCAGGTCTGCCCCCGCCCGGGGACGGCGGCGTCCTCCGGCGGCGGCGCCGAACCCGAAGAAATCACCGAAAATGTCGCCGAAAGCGCTGAACACGTCTTCGGAGGAATGGAAATGGTCCCCGAAGCCCTGGCCGTTCATGCCCGCATGTCCGAAACGGTCGTACTGGGCGCGCTTGCCCGCGTCTCCCAGCACCTCGTACGCTTCCGCCGCTTCCTTGAACTTGTCCTCGGCTTCCGGATTGTCGGGATTGCGATCCGGGTGGAATTGCAACGCGAGCTTCCGGTAGGCGCTCTTGATCTCGTCCGCCGAGGCGCTGCGGCCTACGCCGAGCACTTCGTAATAGTCACGCTTGTCAGCCATCATTCATCCTGATCGTCAGCTTCAAAACCCAGATCCTCGACGCGTTCCACGTCGGGCAGAACCTTTCCTTCGGCAATTTCCCTGAGGGCGGTCACGATCTCCTTGTTCTTGCTGGCGACAAGAGGCTCGTATCCTTCATGATATTGCTTGACCCGCTTAATGGCCATCTGCACGATCAGAAATCTGTTGTTGACCTTTTCCAAGCAATCTTCAACGGTTATTCTGGCCATTGCACCTCCGAAAAATGTATATGAATGTGTGAATAAACGACAAAAATCCCGCCTGGCCCAAAAAGTCGAGTCGGGAATAACATTTCACGCTACGCATAACCTTCAGGCACTGTCAACTCACAATTCACACATCCCTGGTCCAGCCCCTTTACAGGGCGAGCCGCACTTTGTACTGACCTGCACTCTTGAGGGTGCTCATAATACCCGTCACGAATCTGTCAAACCCCTGGGGCGAAAATCGCCCGTCAACCCGCAACGCCACACAGGACAACATCATGGCCCAATGGGGCAGACTCAAGTACGCGCAGCAATCCTGCCTCGGGCAGGCTGGCAAGATCATGCAGCAGACCGGCATGGCCTGGCCCGGCGCGCGCATCGGACTGGCGGTTTCCGGCGGCATCGACAGCTGGGTCATGCTCAAGGTCATGACTCTGCGCCAACGCATCATCCCTTTTCCCATCGAACTTTTCGTCATCCACCTGAATCCCGGCTTCGACCCCACGACCCACTCCCCCCTGGCGGACTGGATGCGTGAGGCCGGAGTGGCCGGACACCTGGAGACCACCGACTTCGGCCCCCGGGCCCACTCTCCGGAAAACCGCAAGAAATCCCCGTGCTTTTTCTGCGCCTGGCACCGCCGCAAGCGCCTGTTCGATCTCTGCCAACGCTATAACCTGACCCATCTGGCCCTGGGACACAACACCGACGACCTGGTCTCGACCTTTTTCATGAACATGCTGAACACCGGCAAGATCTACGGACTGGTGCCCAAGGAGTCCTATTTCGGCGGCAAGCTGACCCTCATCCGCCCGCTGCTCCTCCTGGACAAGGCCACCATCACCCAGGCCTGCCGGCAATGGAAGCTCCCTGTGTGGGAAAACGACTGCCCATCCAAGGACAAGACCGCCCGCAGCCAGACCCTGAATCAGGCCTTGGCGCTGTGCGGCGGCGACAAGCGCATCCGCACCAACATGTTCAACGCCCTGCGCCGCTGGCAGTTGGAGTCCTGGCCGGGCATGATCTGAGACAAATCGGGAAGGATGGGCATCCGGGTGTATTCTGGTCCGCGTTTTGCTTTTGCCTCTCCATGGACCTCTTCTCCCTCGATCCCGCGATCTTCCTGACCTTCGTCTTTGCGCTGATGCGCATCAGCCTCATCCTGTTCCTGATGCCCTTCTTCGGCGGCCAGACCCTGCCCGCCACCGCCAAGGCCGCCCTCTGCCTGACCCTGACCCTGGCTCTGTGGCCCAGGCTGCCTCTCGTGGGCGGCGAACTGCCGAGCCACCCTTTCGCCCTGGCCGTCATGTTCGGCGCGGAACTCCTGCTCGGTCTGATCCTGGGACTGGTCATCCGCTTCATCTTCGCCGCCATCCAGACCGGCGGCCAGCTCATCGGATTCCAGATGGGCTTTGCCATGGTCAACGTGGTGGACCCCGACTCCGGCGCCTCCGAGGCCGTCACGGCCCATTTCATGTACATGGTCAGTTTGCTGACGTTTCTGGCCATCAACGGCCATCTGTACCTCTTGAGCGGATTGATGAAAAGTTTCGACCTGCTTCCGCCCGGCACCATCCTCATAACCCCGCGCCTGGTCCATCAGATTTTCACCCTCTCGGGTCAGATTTTTGTCCTGGCCATCCAGATCGGAGCGCCGGTCATCGCCGCCATCATGCTGGTGGATCTGGCCCTGGCCCTGATTTCACGGGCCTCCCCGCAGATGAACGTACTCATCATCGGTTTCCCCATAAAAATAAGCGTCGGATTTCTGTTCCTGGGCATCATCTTCGAGATCATCAGCCTGCACATGGAGGGCTTCGTGTCCCGCATGCCCCTGCTCTTTTCCCAACTCATCGGCGCGATGCGCTAGGACATCATGGCACAGCACGATCCAAGCCGTACCGAAACAGCAACCCCCAAGCGCCGCAACAAGGCCCGCGACGAAGGCAACGTCCCCAAAAGCCAGGAGCTGCCCAAGCCCATAACCCTGCTTTTCGGGCTGCTCATGCTGCAACTCTACCTCGGCACCATCCGCACCGAAATCGAAAACCAGATGAACTGGTTCTTCACGGAAGGCTTCGTCTTCGAACTGACCCCCGCGTCGGTCTACGTCCTCTTCCAGGACTGCATCTACAGCATTTCGATCATGGTCCTGCCCGTCATGCTGGTCATCGCGGCGGCCGCCTTTCTCACCGTGCGGCTCCAGGTCGGCAAGCTCTGGTCGCCCAAGGTCCTGAAACCGAAATTCAAGATGTTCAACGTCTTCTCGGGCCTCAAAAAGCTCCTCATCAGCAAGCAGACCCTGGTCCGCCTGGCCAAGAGCGTGTTCATGGCCGCCGCCGTGGCCCTGGGACCCTACATCGTGCTCAAGCAGGCCTTCGGCGAGGTCATTCCGCTCTTCTACCAGACGGCCGAGAGCATCGCCGCCTATGTGCTGAGCGCCGGGCAGACCATGTTCTATTACGCCCTCACGCCCATGATCCTGATCAGCGTCGCCGACCTCCTCTATACGCGCTGGGACTACGAGGAAAATCTGAAGATGACCAAGAGCGAGGTCAAGGACGAGCGCAAACAGGCCGAAGGCGACCCCGCCATAAAAAACAAGCAGCGCCAGAAAATGATGTCCGTCATGATGCGGCGCATGATGCAGGACGTGCCCAAGGCCGACGTGGTCATCACCAACCCCACCCACCTGGCCATCGCCATACGCTACAACGCCATGGAGGCGCCGGCACCGCTGGTGCTGGCCAAGGGCGCGGGTCCCGTCGCCCAGCGCATCAAGGACATCGCCAGGGAAAACGGGGTGCCCATCCGCGAGAACAAACCCCTGGCACGGGCCTTGTATAAGGTCATCGAAGTCGGCGACACGATTCCTGAGGAATTCTACCAGGCCGTGGCCGCCATCCTGGCCCAGATTTACAAAACCAGACATCGGTCGAACTAAAAACACCACGCCAAGGACGTCAAAATAATGGCTACACGCAGCGAAGTCATGACCATCAACTACAAGCGCTTCACCCGCCAGGGCGATCTCCTCCTGGCCGGCGGCGTTGTCATGACCCTCTTTGTCATGCTGGTGCCCCTGCCGACCATTGTCCTGGATATTCTCCTGGCCTTCTCCATTTCCTTCTCGCTGGTCATCCTCATCACCTCGATGTTCATGACCTCGCCCCTGGAATTCTCGATATTCCCGTCCGTCCTGCTGGTGACCACGCTCCTGCGGCTGGCCCTGAACGTGGCCTCGACCAGGCTCATCCTGCTGAACGGCGACACCGGAACCCAGGCCGCGGGCAAGGTCATCGAAGCCTTCGGGCAGTTCGTGGTCGGCGGCAATTTCGCCATCGGCGCGGTCATTTTCCTGATCCTCTTCATCCTGAACAAGACCGTCATCGTCGCCGGCACCACGCGCATCGCCGAAGTGGCCGCACGCTTCACCCTCGACGCCATGCCCGGCAAGCAGATGGCCATCGAGGCCGACCTGAACGCCGGCCTCATCGACGAACAGCAGGCCATCAAGCAGCGCGAAAACCTGCGCCGCGAAGCCGACTTCTACGGAGCCATGGATGGCGCGGGCAAGTTCGTGGCCGGTGACGTCAACGCGGGCATATTCATCACCTTCATCAACATCGTGGGCGGCATTTTCATCGGCGTGCTGCAGAAGGACATGGGCTGGATGGAAGCGGCCCAGACCTTCTCGCTCCTGACCATCGGCGACGGCCTGGTCTCGACCATCCCCTCGCTCATCACGTCCACCTCGGCCGGCCTGATCGTCAGCCGGGCGGCGTCCGAAGCGCGCATGGGCGAGGAGTTCATCGGCCAGTTGACCAATCATCCCAAGGCCCTGCGTCTGGTTTCGGGCGTCCTGCTGCTCTTTGCCATCGTGCCCGGGATGCCGACCGTGGCTTTCATGATCCTCTCCGGCGCCCTCTTTCTGGTGGCCATGTTCTCCGATCGCATCAAGGCTGAAAACAAGGAGCCGGAAACCGGCAAGAAGAAAAAAGGCGGCGCTCCGGACAGCCCCGAGGAAGTGCAGGCCCTGCTGCCCCTGGATGTCATGGAACTGGAGGTGGGATATGGGCTCATTCCGCTGGTGGACGAAGACCAGAACGGCAACCTTTTGGCCCGCATCCGCTCGATCCGCCGCCAGTTCGCCCTCGACATGGGCGTCATCGTGCCGTCTCTGCATCTGCGCGACAACTTGCAGCTCAAGCCCGGCGAATACGTGGTCCAGATCAAGGGCAACCGCGTGGCCTCGGCGGAAATCATGATCGATCACTTCCTGGCCATGGATCCGGGCGACGCGCGCCACGCCATCAAGGGCATCGAGACACTTGAACCGGCCTTCAATCTTCCGGCCCTGTGGATTCCCGACGCCAAGAAGGACGAGGCGGTCATGGCCGGCTACACGGTGGTGGACCCGTCCACGGTCATCGCCACGCACCTGACCGAGGTCTTCAAGCAGAACCTGCACGAATTCCTGGGCCGCCAGGAAGTCCAGGCCCTGCTCGACAACCTGTCTCAGCGCGCGCCCAAGGTGGTGGAGGAACTGGTGCCGGGCACGCTCTCCCTGGGCACGGTGCAAAAAGTGCTGCAGAACCTGGTGCGCGAAAACGTATCCATCCGCGACCTGTTGTCCATCGTGGAATGCCTGGCCGACTACGGGCATTCCATGAAGGATGCCGACCAGCTCACGGAATTCGTGCGCCAGCGCCTGGCCCGCACCATCATCAAGCCCTACCTGGGCTCGGGCAATCTGCTGCCCATCATCTCCCTGGCCCCGGCCATAGAAAACACGTTCCAGGAGAGCATCAAGCGCACGGACAACGGCTCATACCTGGCCATGGAACCCGGTCTTGCGCACAAGATCATCCAGGCCATCAACAAGGCGGCGGAAAAAGGCATCGTGGCCGAAGGCCAGCCGGTGCTGTTGACATCCCCGCTCATCCGCCAGCACCTGTCACAGCTCCTGGCCCGTTTCCTGCCGACCATGCCTGTCATTTCGCAGGCGGAAATCCCGGCGGACATCAGACTCGAATCCGTAGCCATGGTGGAAATCTAAGATGCAGGTCAGAACATTCACCGGAAAAAGCACCTCTGAAATCATGGCCAGGATCAAGAGCGAGCTCGGTCCAGACGCCATCATCCTGAGCAACCAGAAGCAAAACCGCAAGGGAACCGTCTGCTACGAAATCATGGCCGCCCTGGACGTGCCCCAGACGCGCACGCCCTCCACGGAGATCGCCATGCCCCTGGCCCAGGACGACGCGGGCTGCCTGCGCGAGGAATGGACCAGGCTGCGCAAGCAGCTCATGGCCGTGCTGAAACCGCAGATGGACATGCGACAGCTCACTCCCCGCCAGCAACTGGTCTTCGAATATCTGGACCGCGAAGGCGTGAAGGAGGACGTCCTCATCGACCTGTGGGAAAAATTTCGTCACGCGCCCGACGAACCGACCTTGTCCGTGATGAACGGCATGATTTCCCTGTCACCCTGGTTCGAGACGAACTGGGCGCACAAATTTCATCTCCTGACGGGTCCTTTCGGCAGCGGCAAGACCAGCACCACGCTGCGACTGGCCCTGGCCATGAAAAGGAAAAACCCTGAGCAGCGCATCCTGGTGGTCAACGCCGACCGCTCCCAGGGCAAAGGACGCCTGTATCTGCGCCATTATACGGAACTTTCGGGGCTGTCCTACCGGGAACTCGACAACTCTGGCCAGTGGGAAAGCCTGGAGCGCGACGCCAGATCCCATGACCTCGTCCTGCTCGATCTGCCGGGTCTTCCCGCCAAGCAGCAGCTCGATGCCTGGCTCCAGGACGTGTCGGGAGGAAACCTGCCCAGTTGTCATGCGCATCTGGTTCTGAGTCCGCTTTTCGGACCGGCGCAGATGGACTCCTTCGTGTCCAGATTCCGGTCCGGATCGGCGGCCAGCATTATCTGGACGAAGCTTGATGAAGCCTGTAATTATGGAGAAATAATCAATCAGGCCAACAACACGGGGCTGCCGATCTCGCTCTTTTCCGTAGGACCGGAGCTGAAAAACTCCCTGGCCGAGCCCAGGGACCAGGATGTCTGGAAACTCCTGCTGCGGCACGAATTGCCCGCGGCGACCAACTAAACATTTTTTATCCCGGACACAGCATGAGCTCATCTCTGCCCATTGTTATCTCGGTCACCTCCGGCAAAGGAGGCGTTGGAAAAACGAACGTTTCCGTCAACCTCGCCCTGTGCCTGAGCAAGCTTGGCCGGCGATGCGTCATTCTTGACGCGGATCTGGGGCTGGCCAACGTGGACGTAGTGCTGGGCCTGACTCCGGAACGCAACCTTTTCCATGTCTTCCACGAGGGCGTGTCCCTAAGCGACATCCTCCACCCAACGTCGCACGGCTTTTCCATCCTGCCCGCCGCCAGCGGGGTAAGCGAAATGCTCTCCCTGTCCACGGGCCAGAAACTCGAACTTCTCGAAGCCATGGACGTGCTGGAGGACAGCATCGATTTCTTGATCGTGGACACGGGCGCGGGCATCAACGACAATGTGCTCTATTTCAACCTTGCGGCTCAGGAGCGCCTGGTGGTCGTCACCCCGGAGCCGACATCCCTGACCGACGCGTACGCCCTGATCAAGGTTCTGAAGCTCCGTCACGGGGTGGACAAATTCCACATCCTGGTGAACATGGCCAAGAACGAAAAATCGGCCAAGGACATCTTCGTCAAGCTGTACAACGCGTGCGACCATTTCCTGACCGGAGTCTCCCTTGATTTTGTCGGCGCCGTTCCCCTGGACAAGGCCGTGCGCCAGGCCGTCATTGACCAGCAGCCGTTCTGCAGCCAAAATCCCGACTCCGAAGCCTCCCTGGCGATGCAGCGCGTCGCCCGCAACCTGATGCGATGGACACCGCAGGACCATCTCGATGGGAACATCAAGTTCTTCTGGAAGAAGCTCCTCTTTGCGGAGTAACGCAACGGAACCGGCCTGGGCGATTCTGGAGCAGGCGGGAGTTTCCTTCGCCGCGCTGGATTCCGCGCACAAGGACGGCATCGCCCGCGCCTTTTCCCCCCGCATCAAAATCATCGCCCTGCATCTCAAAGCCAAGCTGCCGGGCCACATCGAGCTGTCGGACCTGATCAGCGCAGGCACACTCGGCCTCATGGAAGCACTCGGTAAATTTCAGCCGGAACTGAACATCCGTTTCGAAACGTTCGCCGACAGCCGCATCCGAGGCGCAATGCTCGACGAACTGCGCCGCATGGACTGGTTCTCCAGAGGGCTGCGACAACGCATAAAAAAACTCGAGCAGATCATCAGAGGCTTCGAGCAGGAAAACGGGCATGCGCCTTCCCGCGACGACCTGCTGGAACTCACGGGCCAGGACCGTCACGAGCTGGAGACGACTCTCGAAGCGGTAAACTCGCAGATCATCCTCAGTCTTGATGCCATCCAGGACCAATGGAACCAGCCCGGGGACGGGGGCAACGGGCGGGAACCCTTTGCCGCCGTGGCATTCCACGACATCATTGACAAGCTCGGTCATCTCATCGATAGACTGGGCGAACGGGAAAAGCTGGTTCTTAGTTTGTACTACACGGAAGAACTGAACATGAAGGAAGTGGCCTTGGCCCTCGACATCACTGAAGGCCGGGTCTCCCAGCTGCACTCCCAGGCACTGGGAAAACTCAAGAAAATGTTTGCGCGCGAATACGGCGACATCAACTGATCACCTGGTTGGTCGGTTTCACGAAAAGCTCATGTGGAGGGATACATGGCGGTCAATACGAACATGCGGGTGCTCATCGTCGACGACTTTTCGACCATGCGGCGGATCATCAAGAATATTCTCAGGCAACTCGGCTTCAACAACATCATCGAGGCCGACGACGGCACCGCGGCCTGGGAAATCCTGACCAAGGACCAGGTGGACTTCATCATCTCCGACTGGAACATGCCGCAGATGACCGGCATCGAGCTTTTGCGCAAGGTGCGCGCCAGCGAGGAATTCGGAGACCTGCCCTTCCTCATGGTCACCGCCGAGGCCCAGCAGGAGAACATCATCGAGGCGGTACAGGCCAAGGTGTCGAACTACATCGTCAAGCCCTTCACTGCTGAAACACTGGGGCAGAAAATCAACAAAATTTTCGAATAACCACTCCGGCTGGCAAGCCTGTGCTTGCCGGCCGGCCCAGGTCCCATGATCCGGTTCATCCTTCTCGCCCAGACCCCCCCCGAGGGCGACAGCAACGTCGCCCTTGACGATGAACGCCTGCAGGACAGCGTCCCCAAGGGCCTGCAAAAAGTCGAGCTTGATCTGGATGACGCTCTTTTCCTCGAATTCGAGGAAAAGGAGGAAGATCCCGAGCCCGAGCCCATCGAATCCGCTCCCGAACCGGCAGAAACGACCCTCCCAACGGAAAAATCGGAAATACCGGCCGCCAAAAGCCGCAAAAAATATTGGATATTCGGAATCGCGGCAGCGCTTTGCCTTTTGCTCGGGTCCGGGGGCGCCTATTTTTTCATGAAATCCGGCCCCCCGTATCCCGACGAACAGGCCACAGAAGCCCAACTACCGGAAGAACAGCCGGCCAGCCCGGACTCTGAGCCCGCATCGGACGAATCTTCGGAAAAAAGGGCCACTCCGGAACCCGAACAGTTGGATGTCTTCTCTCTTGAAGAATTTCACATCGAATACGACCTCGACGGCAAGACACGATTCCTGACCTGCCGCTTTTCCATACCCCACGCGACCCCTGTCATGCGGGCGGAATTGCAGGCGAAAACCCTGTTTGTCCGAGACGGTATCTACCGCTACCTGAAGAATTCCCCCCTTTCCTTCCTGGCCACCTCGGAGGAATCCGAAAAGCTGAAAGCGGACATCGCAACGGTCGTCAATCAAAACATAAAAAGCGGCCGGGTGTCGGAAATTCTTCTGGAAGAATACGTGGTGAAGTAGATGGTCGACAACCTCAACCTCTCGACCCTGATCAGCCAGATCCCTGAAGCGCAGAAGCTCCATCATACCCAGCTCGCGCACCCGGAAGTGCAGCAGGCTTTGGCGCAGGAAGCCGTTTTGCGACGCCAAAGGCTGGAAAAAAACCAGGTCGCCAAAAGCGAGGCAAGCGCCGCCGACACCGAGGTGGATCCCGAGGGTCACAACGACGCCACCCCTGAGCAAAACCTTGGAGAGCGCCGGAAACTTCGGCATGAAACCGAATTCGAATCAGATCAGGGCCACCTGATTGACACGCAGGTATAAATGAACCCCGAAATCTCGTTCTGGATTCTCGCCGCCTCGACGGTGATGGAGATCCTGCTCATCGTCCTCGCCATTTTCTTCTACAGCAAGCTGAAAAAGTCGGAATTGCTGGTGCGCTCGCTGCAGGACAGGCAAGATGAATTCTTGCAAAAGCTGGACATGAACGCCCGCCTGGAAAAGGAAATCATCGGCACCTTCACCAAGCGCCAGGAAGAGCTGACCGCCCTGGAGGAAAAGCTGTACTACAGGGCGGTGGAAATGCGCCGCCTGCTCGAACAGGCCGAAAATTTCACCAAATCTCCGCAATTTCTACGGCAAACAATCCTGAGCGGCTTCAAGCGCGGTCAATCGGCAGAAGCCTTGGCGCAATCCACGGGCCTGAGCGTCGACGAAGTCGAGCTTATTCTTGACCAAACCAAGGTTTGAATACAAAGACCCGGCCTGGTCCGCGCAGCCCTGGGCCCCGGACGCCGCCTACTCGGCCCTGCGCCTCCAATGACGCATCTTCCTGCAATCGAACCCAATCAGATCTTCCATGAGCACACACCTCTTCCCCATATCTCCGGACAAACCCTGGCTCGCTCCCCTTGCCGGCTTCTCGGATCTTCCCTTTCGCCTCCTCTGCCATGAACAGGGCTGCCGTACAGGCGTAACGGAAATGGTCAGCGCCAAGGGGCTCATCTACCAAAGCCCCGGCACCAATGAACTGTTGCTGACGTGCGAGCAGGACAGTCCCCTGATCGTGCAGCTTTTCGGGTCCGAGGAACCCTTTCTCGTCAAGTCCATTGAGCGCTTGCGCGAGAGGGGATTTCGCTATTTCGACCTCAACTGCGGCTGTCCGGTCCGCAAAGTCGTCAAGACGGGCAGCGGCGCGGCCCTGCTCAAAGAGCCCGAACACCTCCTGCGCCTCGCCAAAGCCATGATCTCCGCCACGGAGCCCGGCTGCATGGGGTTCAAGATCCGCTTGGGATGGTACGTCGGCCAGCCGGTCTACCTGCCGCTGGCCAAGGAACTCGAAGCGCTGGGAGCGGGTTGGGTCACCATGCACCCCAGATTCGGAGCCCAGGGGTTCACTGGACACGCAGACTGGTCGCATTTGAAAATGCTCAAAGACAACGTCGGCGTGCCGGTGGTCGCAAGCGGCGACCTTTTCCAGGCCGAGGACGGTTTCAGATGCGTGGCGGAAACCGGCGTCGACGGCCTCATGTTCGCGCGCGGAGCGCTGAACGATCCGACCATCTTTTCACGATACCTGCGCATGCGCAAAAACGAGGTTCCGGAAGAAAAGACGTGCACGTCGATGATCGCTCTGATTCAAAGACTTTCGGAACTCTATGAGCAACACGGCATGCATCGCCTCGGGCTGCTGAAAATGCGGACTCTGGTGCCCAGATTCCTGAAAGGCCTCCCCGGAGCGCGCGCGCTGCGCCGCGACATCGTTTTCTGCAAGTCATGGGACGACGTATTCACCATTCTTGATACCTGCTTGGCTCAACGGGAGGAACAATGACACTCATCGTCGCGGAAACAGCCGGTTTTTGCATGGGAGTGGATATGGCGCTGCACAAGCTCGACAAAGCCCTGTCAACCGCCCCGCAGGGGGCGGCAATCTACACGCTGGGCCCGATCATTCACAATCCCCAGGTTCTGGCCCGCTATCAAAGCCAAGGCGTGTTGCAAACGGAAGGGACCAAGCCATTGAAGGCCGGGGACATCGTCGTGATCCGCGCTCACGGCATTCCGAAGCAAATGCAAGAGGCCCTGGAGCGGCAAGAAGTCGCCATCGTGGACGCCACCTGCCCGAAAGTGAAAAAAGCCCAGGTCCTCATTCAGCGACAGGCAGAGCAGAACAAACATCTGCTTCTGTTTGGTGAACGCGATCATCCGGAAGTCCGCGGCCTGGTGAGTTACGCCACGACATTCACGATATTTGAAAGTCTCGAAGAGCTGCAAGGCAAAAAACTCGACCCCACAACAAGCTATTTTCTGGCGGCACAGACAACACAGGACAGAGAATTCTTCAACGCCATCCGCACGTACCTTACCACGAACATCGACGCCGACATGACCGTTCTCGACACGATCTGCATGGCCACCAAAGACAGGCAGGAGGAAGTGCGGGAGCTGTCGCACAAGGTTGAGGCCATTGTCGTCGCCGGAGGCAAAGACAGCGGCAATACGAGACGGTTGGCGCAAATAGCTCAGGAGGCGGGCATATACACCGTTCACGTTGAAACCGCCGCCGAACTGCCTCTTGACGAGCTCAGTGAATTTTCGAGCATCGGCTTGACGGCGGGAGCGTCCACGCCGGCCTGGATCATCCACGATGTGGCTGAAGCCCTGCGGGCGATCACAGACAAAACCGAATGATGCTTGTCCATTTGCCGGTCGTATTGAAAAAAGACGCGATGCATGAATCACCCGTGGAAGTGATGTCCATTCTTTGCAGTGCTGGAGAGAATTCGTTGATGATGAAGGTCTGGAAATGAAAAAGGATGGCGGCTGTTAAGCCCCATCCTAAGAGAAGAGAAAAAAAAGGTCCTGGCGACGACCTACTTTCCCACCAGTGGACTGGCAGTATCATCGGCGCTGGAGGTCTTAACTTCCGAGTTCGGAATGGAATCGGGTGGGTCCCCTCCGCC
>Ga0265295_1006166_pt1 | contig 14666 bp, 12 predicted proteins | sample Munlansysbiofilm_FD_192503 | JGI IMG/M metagenome (GOLD analysis project Ga0265295, IMG submission 192503) | Leachate microbial communities from a municipal landfill in Southern Ontario, Canada - Methane capture system biofilm | ecosystem: Engineered > Solid waste > Landfill > Unclassified ... | reverse complement strand
TATCTGCTTGTTCTCTGTCCAAAACTTCAAAACGCTCTATTTTCCAAATTTTCAAATAGCGAACATATCCGTTATAAAATTCCGTCAATATTCCGCCATTTCAGCTGGCTTTGGGGTAAAGTTTTTTAAAATTCTTTCTTGTATATTGGTGTTACCGAGGTCTTTGCGATTTTCCCCAATTGCACCTAACGGTTGAGTATAACCGAAGTTGGCGGATTAAATAGTAATAACTTTCAAAATATAGATAAAGATGGAAAAGAAAACAAAAGAATCAAAAACGCAGAAACCCGCCAATTGTGGTTATACTGTGTTAGCAACTGTGCCTTATCAAAAGTGTCCAGTGTGCGAAGGTATGGGACAAATATTTGTTAATCAATTAGACCCATATAGAACGAGTAGTTCAATAGGTTACAAACCGTGTCATGTGTGCGGTGGGAGTGGTATAATTCCGATGCACGTATTACCATGCAACGAAGTCTAATAGGCATTGTTGCTAACGGCTGGGGGTGTGGCAAGTGTGGGTGAGCGGGCTACGTTTTCGTCCCCCGACGAAAACGCCCGAGCGGGCGAAACCGCTCCGAAGACCCGATGTCAACCCACATTGGCTACACCCCTTGTTACCTGCTGGCTTTTTTAAAAATTTCCTCCCATTGCTTGATATAATTCAATAGTTCTCTTAATATCATTTAATTGATTATTTGAAATTTCTTTAATATCGTGATATTGCTTACCAATGAATCTAATTTTGGCAGACTTAGCATTAGATAAAGCATTTATTAGTTCTTTGTCAGATTCACGAATTTGTTCATCAAACCATTCCCAAATTTTTCCTCCGTAACCTGAATCTCTTTCTGTATTTTCTGGTACATATTCATATGCTTTGCCATCAATTGAAAATTGCACTTTACTAAAGAATAGCCATTTATCAGCGTGATATTGGATGCGAAATCTTAAATTGCTTGGCATTCCTTTGTTTGATTGGAAATAGCAATATATACCATTCATATTTGTATATTTCGGTGCTGATTTTGGTTTATGCCAAATTAATTCATTTGGGTCAAATTCATCTTTCTTTTCCGTAAAATAAGGCTTTAGTTCATTTATTTTTAAACTATCAATTTTAGCATTTCGTTTAAAGGATTCAATTTTTTCATCTTTGCTTCTATCAATGGATTCTTTAATTGAGTTACTCCTCGAAAATATCCTTTCTTCAATTTCCTTCTCCAATTTCTCCTTGTTTTCAAAATTAACTGAATTCGTAATGTCGTTTCCAGCTTTATCAATCAGTTTAAACTTTAAGGGAACAGAGTATACTTTACCCATAGCTTCTTTCATATCATTATTGACCTTTTGAGAAATGCAAAAGGATTGATATGCTTCCAAATATGCTACACTATCGCTAATTGCCATAATTGTTTTCGGTTCTTTTTCTTTTATTTCAACACCTCCAAAAACACTTTCATCACTAATAACTTCAATGTACTTATATGATTTCTTATACTCACAAGATTCAAAAAGAATCATTGTTAACAGTAGTACAAAAAAAGATAATTTTCTCATCTCGCATTTATTTTATGGTTAGTAATTTTTGTCTTCATTAGCTTGCAGGTAACGGCTACATGTATGAAACGTTGGGGATTGCGGGCTTCGTCACTGTCTGCCGTTGCGAAAGCTGATGCGGGGCAGAAACATTCACGCAACCACTTAAACCCCAATGTTTTATACATGATGTTATAGGGCGTTTTTCTTTCTCTCGTCATTATGAAGTCTTTTTTATAACCCATTCTACAAGTCCTGCCGATATTGTCAATTCAGCCACTTTGTCAACGAGATAAAGTTTAGTTTCTGTTTCGTTTTCATAAGTAGTCAAGTTGTTTTTAGCGGTATGAACAACATAGAAAAATTTGTCATAGTCGTTCATAGTCGCAAATTGTTCTTGGTAACTTAAAAACTGTTGTAAATCAGACTGTGCCTTGATTTGAACTATTGCTCTTTCTCCTGTCACTGGTGCAAAAAGTTCTAAATCTAATGTCTTTTGTGTTTTTCCAGTGTCGCCAACTCTTTGCCAACCTGCTTGTCTAAAAATCAAGTCCACCAATGTTTCAAAGTCCTTCCATTGTAAATTTTGAATTAAGAAAGTCAGTTTATTTTTGAGGTTAAACATTGCTTGTTCAACTTCAACAACTTCTTTCATTTGTTCGCAATTGATTTTGGCCAGTGCATATTTTTCTTCTGGAACACTACAAATTGTTCCGCGAAAACCTTGTGTTTTTAAAAGTTTTCCGCTTATGTTTCCAGCAAGTAAAGTATTCCCGTTAATGTCTTTGTCAGACCATTTGCCAATTACTGGTCTTGTTTTGGTTTTATCTGCGAGCAAAGTGATTTCAGGTTTTGAAAAACACCACCAAAGTTTGTTTGCATAAAAAGTTATCCAAAGCGTTTTTTCGTCTTCTTCGTAAAACTGTTTTATTTGATTTGAATGACTTGTCGCTACAAATGTTTTTGAATTTTCTTCGGTTATGAAATAGTCATGAACTTTGTCCCATTGTCCTGTTATACAGAGTTTGTGGTCAACTTCTCTATATCCAAGTCGCAAAGTTTGGTTGCTTTCAATACACTCTCTCTCGAACTTTCCACCTTGTCCGAGTTTAATAAACAAAACTTTATTTGCTTGAATTCTTTTCATTTACTTATGCCTGTTCGGTCGTTTTTTTAAAATGCCCTATAACGGTTACGTGTATGGTGTCGTTTGGCGATTCGAAGCACGAACCTGTCAAACCGCTACAAAGTTCATTAGATGTAACGCCTTCAATATTAGCTCTATCCGCCAAATGCACTATACACGATGTTGTGTTTTCGTGCTTTATTTCTTCTGTCCGTCCGTGCGTTAGGGAGACATGCTCTTTAAGCAAATTTGGATGTGCGGTTGATATGTGCGTTTGCTTAATGTGCATGGCTTTCGGGTTGGATAAAAGCAGGTGTTGAAGAATCAGGTTCTGTTGTTGGTTTGTCAACCTTTAGCATTACGGGCATTGGAAAATCTACTCCCATAAGAATTGCTTCCCCAGCTCCAAGTACAGGAAGAAAATCTAATGAACTCTTATTTGCTGAAGAACTTGCATTAGCTATTGATTCCTTGTCAAAATGATTAATAAGTCTATGAACGATAAAAGTTCCCATTTGACTTAATGTTCCAATAGGAATGTCTCGTGGCATTTGGGTTGCTAAACATAAAAATAATCCATATTTCCGACATTCTTTGGCTATTGAATCAAAGGCACTTAATTTAGTTAATTCAAAATATTCATCTTTTACCTCTTTGTTAAGGTATTGATGTGCTTCATCAACAAAAAGAACTAGAGGGCTTTCTTTAAAGTCTTCACACCTAGCCTTCTCTAATAAATACTTCGCTAATGCATTTGCCAAAATCTCTCTTACTTGAAAATCAAATCCTACATTTTCAAAACCAATTCGTAATAGCTTTTTATCGCTTTGCAAGAATTTTTCAATTTTATGAATTAATTCGTTCTCGTCATTTTTAGGTTTACTAAATCCAAATATCTCTTTAAAATTATTTGATTGAATTAAAGATTCAGTCCTCAAAAACAGGCTTGTGCAATTTTCATATTTACGCTTATCTATATCTCCCCATTTTGAAATATCCTTGCCCCAATCATCACTATCATGAATGCATTCACGTCTCAATTGATTTGTTAATTTTTGAATATCAAATTCAGCATAAGGATTCTCGATATCTGAGGAATACTTATTATAGAAGTCAAAAACAGGCTTTTTTAATCTCTTTTGTTTAAGTAATACACCATCGGAGACATTATCTAATTTTTCATTCTTTTCTGCCGCAAGTCTAACAATTTTAAGTGATTGAATAGCATCTAAAAGAATCGGCTGTTGAACCTGACCTGAAGGACGAAGCAAAACAAAAACATCCCCAATTGTTAAGTTTGAATAATGGAAATATGAATTTTTAGAAACTACTGAAGCCTCAAAAGAATAATCTCGTTTATCATGCTTGGCATATTCTCCAGTTGAATCAATTAAAATTGCTTTACCATTATTTGCAACAAGACCTTCAATTAGTTTGCTAACAGTATAACTTTTCCCTCCACCAGTGGTGCCAACCACAGCGCAATGTCTACTGAAAATAGCTTGTTGTGAAATTTCGACTTGAGCGGTTTTGTCATATGTTAAACAACCTAATTCAATAACAGGGGCTTTTCCAATCTGGTCTTTTTTTAATCCAAAACCTCTAAAATATCCTTTTATAAATTCCGATGAACAAACGAAAACTTTTGCCCCAATCGCAGGCAAAGAGTTTAATCCTTTTTCAATATTACTTGGTTCAAACAAGTCAAATGATAATAGAATTTCAATTTTGCCAGTTGGATGAAAATCTTTGTTGTTAAATGATTTCTCGCTTAATTCTAACCTCTCTCTTTCAGGTAAACTTAATTCAAGTATTTTCCCAAGAAAACCATATTGTTGTCCCTCAATAACAACAAAGCTACCAACTAATCCACCTTGTAGTTGTTCCCCCTTAAATGTAAATGATTTTAAAAGTACACTAGAAGGGAAATGAACTTGCACAAATTGTGGGGTTACATGATTAATGTACCCAATAAAATAACTGTGTTCAAAAGGATTTCTAGTCATCTTGTCCTTCGTTTAAATTGACGACAAGTTTCCTGTGTTCGTCTTGATTATATGTTTTTAAGTCAGGAAAGAATCTTGCAAAATCTTCGAAAACTTCATCAACAAGAACTATATTCGAGTGACTTTGTGCTAATCTAAATAGTTCACTCGTGAATTTATTTAAACTATCAATTCCCTTACTCACAACCATTAACTGGAAACTTGGATTTTGTTCAAGCGCTTCATGAATAGCCGTAACAATATGCTTGTCATTGAAACTAAAACCAATACAAATCAAAATAACATTGTCTTTTCTTAAATTCTGCTGAAATCTTGACATCATCTCAAAATAGGGTTGCTCATATGAATTTTCATATTTGCTATCCTTTGGATAAATCATAAGGGGTTTTTCAGCATTGCTTTTTTGCAGAATATTTCCTTTTAAATCTTTTTCCCAATCAATTGAACCGTGCGGTTTATACAAATGAAACACTTTTCTAATAAAATTATCCTCTTCCTTGACACGACTATTATCTCGTTGAACTATGTCATAATCATAGTTACGACCACTAAATACCCTAGGAAATGAAAACGAAAATCCATCAATAATTGTAAAGTTGCCTAATCTGCCAGCTTGCTCAAATAAAGTGTCGTAATTAAGTGTGAATATCTTAGCTCTAGGAAGAGTTACTTTCCTTTTAGTTATTTTCTCAAGAAATACTTTGTGTGGTGAATCTTGTGGAAGTTCTAATTCACAATTTGATTTTATTAAGTTTTCTATTTTTTCAATTGTATTTTGGATGTCAACTTCCTCACTTTTAATATATTCTTTTGCCGAATTAGCACACGAAAGTAACTTTTCTAAGTTCTTTACAAATTCATCTCCAACCTTATCGTTATAATGAACGAGTTCACAGAATTTAGATAAAGTTTCCTTTGTAAGTTCTTCTTCAACATCATCCCATAGATGAGATAAAAGTCTACCTTTCAGCTTTCCTTCACCAATATTAACAGATGAGCCAGCACCAGTTAAAACCACAAAATTTTCAAATTGATGATTAAGAAATTTCTGATATTTATTTCTTTTAACTTGTAATGCATATTGATTCTTGTCTTGAAGGTCATCTGGTTCAAATTTATGTTCTTTATTATCTATGAACACTTTAGAAACAATATCATTCTCAGACTCTATGCTTACTCGACTATTCCCATTAATATAAATATCTTTCATACAATCGTTTTTATCGTGTGTTGGCAAAAATTTGGCTCTTTTGCAAGCTGAAGCATCTGCTTGTGTGTTGGAGCTTGCGAATGTGCCAAATGTGCGTTGGCATTTTTATCCAGGACTTTTTCTGTTGCACGGTCTCTCTTAGCATGAAACACAACGGTTGCGGGTATGAAATGTAGCGGAGTTCAGAGCAGCGTTTTCATCCCACGCTACAAACTATGCTGCGGGCTACCAAGCCCCGAGAACCGCTGAAACCGCTATATTTTATACCCGTTGTTACCTGCTGGGCTTTGTTTTCAGTCATTATATTTTCAATTTTAGCACTGTCCTAATTTTGTTTTTTCAGGTCGGCAAAAAAAGCGGTGGCAGACAGACAAGCTCTTTTGCAATTTTTGGTTTTAGCGTTGGCTTGTGCGAATTGCAAATGTGCTTGACTGTGAGTGTTGGCTATTCTTCATTACCTTAATCTGTCCATAGCTTACAGTTTTATTGCTTCATATTCTTTTTTGCTTAAACAAAAATCAGGGTCTACAATTAGCACTTCATCAAATGTTAAGTCATAGAGTTTATAAATTAATGAGTCCAGTTCAGCAACTATGTTTTTACAATTCTTATTCTCTGATTTACATGAAGCTATTTCAATGGCTTTCTTCTCTAATAGTTTTGAGTTGGAAGTTATTCTTTCGTTAATCGGAATTTCAGAAAGTGGGGTATTGTATAGTTCTAATGTGTCACCCTTTCTTTTTCCTTTGTGAAATAGCCAATAGTAAATGAGTTTACTATTCAAGACTGCTGTAATTGCATAAAGATTAATTTTTGACTTTATCTTGTTAGTCAGGAAGAAAACATCGCGGCTTGAATATATCGGTTCTTCGCATATTGCAAAGGCATTTAATTTACATCTATATGGAACAAGAATTTTTAGTTCAGATTCAAATATGGCTTGTTCTCTTGGACGATGCAAAGTATACCAAGGCCAGCTCGGTTCTTCATATCTAACAACTTGGTCTTGTAATATTGGTTTGAATTTTGATAAATGGCTAATTAAGTTTGGTATGTTTTTCTTATTTTCATCCCACTGAATATAAAGCAAATAATTTTCTGATGCCCTATATTCAAATTGACCTATATCGGAATTTTTGATAAATGTTTTTAACAATGATTTTTCATATTTCGACAGTTCTTTTTGCAAAGATTTTATTTCTTGACTATTAAGAACAAAGACACCATCACCTCTATTTGCCTTTATTCCTGGGAATGATTCTAAGTGTTTATCTGTAATCCTGCTTATAGTGACATCACAACCCGAATTGATGTTTAAAATCGCATCTAATCTTTTTGAATTGTTTCTTATTTTTTCAAATAGGTCGTTGCTTTCTTTTGTTTCGTCAGAAGATGTTATTCGTATATAATTTGATTCTCCTTCAAATATTTCATTGTGAACAGAATAAGTGGTTTCCGAATCAATACCAGAGAGAATATCTCGCAAAATCGAAGAGCCAGTTTGGTTTTTTCTATTTACAATTACCAGTTTGGTTGGAACGAACTTTTTTGATTTCTTTAAAATCGTAATTAAGTTATGCTGACCTAATGCAGAATCAAATACTTTAAATTCATTTAAATTAATTAATTGAGCAACATCAACGGATTCTTTGAAGCTCTTACGAAGTTTGACTGCGCCATCGGCAGTAGGGAAGTAATTTGTTGTAATAAATGTGATAACTCCATCCTTTTTTACAAAGTTATTCCAAGATGAAAAAAGAAATAGAAAATATCCATTTTTGCTTGGTAGTACTCCTTTAAAAAACCAGTTTTTATCTCTCTAAATTTTTCTTTGTATCCTTTTTCCCCGAGGTAAGGTGGATTAGCAATTACAATATCAAACCCTACATTTTGATTTAACTGTACATTCATCACTTCCGGAAAATCCAGTTTCCAGTCAAAAAAATGTAAAGGTTCTTCAGGTTTTGTTTTGAGTTTTTTTAGCTTTTCGATTTGTTGTTTCCAACCGAGGGTTTGCAGGTATCTTACATAGTCCTCAGTAAATTTTTTCCCGGGCTTATTCCGGTAATCCACCTTTTGGGGTTCTTTAGTTATGTTCTGTTGTTCGCACATCAACTCCAACTGATTAACGAGCAAATCAATTTTTAATTTGCGGATATCGGCAGCCAATTTTTTCTTGTCGCTAACGGGATTAAAGAACTCTGTTTGCTTGTCACTTATTTTTTTAAGAAGTCCGGCCTTTTGTTTAGCTAGCTCTGCCCCAAAAAGCCCATGTGAGGTTTCATTCAAATTCCAGTCAATGTCAATTACATCATCACCCAGTTTGCTGACCAAACTGTTTCCTACAACAATTTTATAATCCAGATTTGGTAGGGCTTTTGGGGCTTCTTCGTCCACTACCAAACTCAGCCAAAAACGCAAACGGGCAATATCCACCGCTCCTTTTTCAATATCAACTCCATAAATGCTATTTTGGATAATATTGAGTTTTACACCCGAAGCGTCAAAGCCTTCAGTGTTGCCATGCTTAAATGTGTACAACGTTTGTTTGACAGTAAAAATCTCTTTTAACAATCCCATTGGAAATGCACCCGAACCAATGGCGGGGTCGCAAATTTTTACTTTATCAAGCGCATCGTTAATATTTTGAATTTCCGGTTTTAATATGTCATCAATTTCTTTTTGTTTGAGCAAGGCAGTTACAGCTTCTTTTTCTTTGGCTTCATCTTCTATTTCGAGCGTTGTGCACAAATATTCAATCAGGCTTTCCTGACACATATAATGCACTATTTCTTTCGGGGTATAATATGCGCCTTTGTCTTTGTTGTCTTCCAGCAGGTTTTCAAAAATATGTCCCAGCATTTCAGGGTCAACGGCTACTGTATGGTCGTTAGGGTCGTCTTCGTAAATGGTAAAATTATACTGGTTGAAAAACTGGAAAAGGTTTTCAAAAACTTCAGCAGGGAAAATTAAATTCCGGTAATTTTTATTGTCTTCTTCAAACAAACCCCCATTCAAAAATGGGATTTTGATTTTCTCCCCTTTTATCAATTCAATACTGTCGTTTGGTCGGGGCGTGTTTAAGGTATCGAAGAAAAGTCGTGTAAGATACTCGGAATAAAAAAGTCCTTTGTTTCGGGAATTATTGAATAAATTCCAAAGAAAATCAGGGTCGCCTTGTCCCCATGCACTGTTTTCAGGAACACCCATCCAGCCTTTTTTCTGAATGAAATACAAGAACACAATACGTCCGAGCAGTTTTTTATTAAAATCACGGATTGCCTTTTCGTTACCGTTAAAAATGGTTTGGCGGATATTTGGTTTTGCCACCATAAACTCACAAAACAGTTCGTAGTGCCGTTTATATTCATCAAAAAATGACTTGGAAAGTTTTTCAACGGAGAAAGCATCTTTTACATCGTCAAGTGTAGTTTTATTTCCTTTTTTTGTGATAATGGCAAAACGCTCTGCTGCGGTGCGGCAACTTTCGCCTTCGCCTAAAATGTAGGTGTAACGTTTGGGTTCGGTTTTTACTTTTATCAATTCACCTTCGGCATCAAAACCTGTCAGTTCAGAAACGTAGGTAAATCGCCAGTTTGGATTTTCGGGACGGTGATAAACAATAAATGCAGCATCAATATCTTTCCAGTATTTTCTTAACAGATTTCGCAGTCCGACACGATTACGTTCAAGAATAATTCCCGGAGCAAGCGTTACATCGTAAATGGCAATGTTGCGTTCAATTCCGTTTTCGTTCAATGCAATATATCCCAATCGCAAAACCTGTGTAGCAACATCAGTGTTAATTCCGGTTAAAACATCGGGCGATGAAAGCAGGCGAGCATCAGAAAAAGCCTGGGATAAAAACTGTTTCCAGTTGTTTTGATTATACCGAAGCTGAAAAAGCTGTTGAATTTGTTGTTGAGTCATAATTATGCAAATGATTCTGAAATGATGATTACCGGTTTTTCTATTTTACTTTTTGAGCCTTTTTGTGCGTCCGACATATCTACGTTGTAGTTTTTGGCGATTTTATCCAGTTCAAAAATGCTATTGCTCAGATTTAATTTTCGCTTTTGAAGTTTGTCAACATCTGACGGTAGGTTGGTGTATTTACCAATGTCAATCAGCACAACAATCTTTTGAATATTTTCCTTCTGTTTGTCTGTAAGAACAGGGTGTTTGATAATTTCAGAAAGGAATTTTTTAGCTCGTTGAGCAACTCCGCCTAAAGCTTCAGGGTCGGTTTGAGACTGTACAACCTGATGTTCCAATGTTTCAAAATGCTCAACTGCCAATTTAACGTGTTCATGGTGGCTTTCAATCAAATCAACCCGTTTTTCCTTTTGTTCAGCTTCAAAAATCCGGAATGCTTCAACAGGTGTTATTTCGTTTGATTGATTGGAATTGTCAACCCAATAAAATTCAAATTTTTTGTCTGTTTTTAAAAAGGCTGCTGTTCCATTCTTCAATTCAGGTTTTTCAATCGAATCTGAATTTCGTCCGGTTCTCGATTTAAGTGGAATTTTTTTAATGCTGTCAAACCAAGCTTTGTTTTTCTTTTTAAACTCCCGCAAGAAATGAAGGTATTTTAGCCGTTCGTCTTCTTCTTCCTTGTAAGTTCCGCTAAACAGTTTTACTTCATCCAGAATTTCATCCGTTGAAAATACCTGATTGTCTTCCCCAAATGCAGTGTGGAAAGCCTGAATTTTCATAAAGGCGGTTTTGTTTAGGCGAATTTGTGAATCGCCCTGCGCAGAAGGATAAAATACGTAGTTGTAAATTTTTGAAGCTTTAGTTCCGATACGATTTACACGCCCAATCCGCTGCATCAGTTTAGTTGAGTTCCAAGGAGTATCGTAGTGAATAACCACGTTTGAACGATGCAGGTTAACACCTTCCGCTAATACTTCAGTTGTAATAATTATATGGAAATCGTTTTTCTGTTCTTTGCCTTTGCTTTTATCGTCTTCACTCGGGAAATTGGCATCAAAATTTTCAACAATGGTTTCGTATTTTGCTTTTCTGTTTTTTGCTGAAATTACCAAAACATCTTTTCTGCCTTCATTTTCCAATGCTTCTGCCAGGTAATCAACGGTATCTTTTGATTCTGAGAAAATAACCAACTTACCTTCAAGGTTTGTTTTCTTGTTTAGGAATTGCTTTGTTAGCTTGTCGATAAAAACTTCCAGTTTTGGGTCATGGTCAACTTTGTTCCAACTTGTAACCAATTCTTTAAGTAGTGAAGCGTCCTTTTTTAAATCTTCCAAAAATCCTTCTTGAAAATCGCCTGCTTTGAAAGTTTGGTTTTTAGGATTTTCTTCTGCAAGTCTTTCAATTTCTCTTTCAATATCATCATCATTCCATCCTTTATCCAAAAGCTTATTTACATTTGTATCGGGAGCTATAAAAACTTTATTGTTTTCAAACATCTCTATCATTCTGTCAGTTGCTTTCTTAAAAGAAACCAGCGACTTATTAAAAGCATAAAAACTACTTTCCAGTCGTTTAATCAATTGAGTTTTCATGATAAATGCCAGAGATTTTGAAACCGTCTCCGCATTTTCATAATGCTTGTCTTGAATTTCGGGTTTCAATCCTGCGATTGCCTGATAACGACTGTATTTTAATTTGTCAATATCAGTAAGATAAAATACCGTTTTGTAGAAAAGCTCGTTTAGTTTTTCATCTAAAACATATTCGACTTTTTTAGGTGGGTCAACTTTTGGAAAGACAATTCCCTGTGCTGCAATATCTGCTTTGTAATCGGGTATGTTTTCCAAATCTGCTCTTGTTCTTCTGATAGTAATTGGTTCGATTACATTTTTTCTAATTTTCCCATAAATTTCCCGGAGTTTGTTTACATCTAATTCATCGAATCGTTTCAGGTTTTTGTATTGTTCCATCAAAGGACTAAAAAATGATGTCAAATTTGTGATTGGAAGTGTGGATTGTCTTGCATCCTGAAACATTTGAATCTGATAAAAAATATCGTCAGGTCTGTTGTTTAGTGGTGTTGCTGAAACTAAAATAACTTTCTTCTGCAATCCATCAATTAAACCTTTATTTGCCCGTGGGCTTTTACAAATCAATTGCAGATTTTGAAATACTCCGGTCTTATGATTTCTGTATTTATGTGCTTCGTCAACAATTATTAAATCGTATTCTTCCTTATTCCAGTAGTCTTCGTGACCTTCAAGAATTCGTTCCAATCTTCCGTTGGTAATAAATTTTGTGTACCTGTCGATTTTGAAATCTTTGAAAGTGTTTTTCCAGTTTTTTTCAATTGCAGGAGGAAAAACGACTAATATTTTTGTGTAATCTCTACCATTTTGCAGAATAAATTTTTTTGCAACCATTGCGGCAACAACTGTTTTCCCAAGTCCAACTACATCAGCAAGCACAAAACCATTGTGTTTTTGCAACATATTGAAACCTTCGTTTACTGCATCAACCTGATAAGAGAGTTTCTTGAAATTCTGTGGTAAATCTCCCATTGAATCGGGGTCGTAATCAATGTTTTTTCCAAAGTACTCTGAAAGTAATTTAATGTACAATTCAAACGGACTTACTTCATCGTTCAGATAGGTTTTCTTTTTTATGTTTTGAATATCAACAGGAAGAATGTCAACTGAATCTTTCCACAATTCTTCAAATTCATCAGTAGCAAATTTCACATCGGGGTAGTCATTTAATAGAACATTGAATTCATAATTGTACATAAATCCAGCGCCAAGTCCGGCATCAGTCAGGTTTGAAGAACCCGTAATTACACTTGCAGGAGTATGTTCATTGAATGGTTCTGGTCTTAAGATGTAAACTTTAGCATGTATTTTTTTCTCTGGATGCGCTTTGACCTGAATTTTCTTTTCGACTAAATCATCGATGAATTGAAGTATTCCATTTTCAGTTTCCTTGTCGTAACTTGCTTCTTCAATGTCGTCTTGAATTTTTTTTATGAATTGCTCTTTTGTTTTTTTATGATTTTTAAAGAACTCAAGTCCAGATTTTTGAGCTTCTGCCAGCAGTTTGTCAACATTGATACCTACCAGTATTCTTATTTGAGGTACTTTGTCCAAAAACGGTCTGATTCTGAAATAACCTGAAGCTCTGAAATAACCAACCAATGCGTCAAAGAACTGAATGTTTGGATTATATTTAAATACTCCTTCAAATTTATTAAGTAGTGTATTTTCTTCATTGTTGGTAAAAATCTTTGTTGACATAATTGATTTTTCAATTTGATTAATAGTAATTCGTTGTCACCGAGCGCAGGCAAGATTGCACTTTTTTGCAAATTTTGGTCTGCGGGCAGCTTGTGCGATTTGCAAATGTGTGCAATGTGCGTTGGCTTTCCAAATTGTCCCGAAGGGCAAAAGCGGGTCGGCAAAAATAAAATTTTTCAATTTAGTCAATCTTTCAATTATATAGTTTATTTCTCTTTTCAAAATTCTCGAATTTCGTATTTGGTTTCTTTTTTCAGCCTTGCAGGTAACGGTTGGCGGTATGTGCAGTGCGGGATTCAGCGATACCACCTTCCGAATTAGTAAAATGTTAATTAAAAATACTAATTTTCAGTTTAGCACAAAACCCAGCATTGCATATGACCGCTTGTTAGCGGTTCGTTGTTATTTCTTCCAATATGGTTTTATGATTTTTCCTTCTTTATTACTTAATATTAAAAGAATAATTGTTGCAATTAGACAAAAAACAGTTGCTTGAATTGAACCCTCTGGTCCAAATTGTCCTCCTGTAAACCATTCTGCTCCTTCTATTTTAGAAGTTATTAATGTTTTTGATATCTCATTTCCTGATACTATTGCTCCAAAAATAGCTGATTGCGTAAAATTCCAAGCAAAGTGAATTGCAATCGGAAACCATAAATTTCTTGAATATATATAAGCGGCTGCTAGCAATAGTCCCGCTTGAATTGAGAGTCCAATAGCTGCACTTAATGAACTATTTGGATTGAGAAGATGTAATGCCCCAAAAATAAGTGCCGAAATTATCAAGGAAATATAACTTCCTAGTTTTTCTTCTATTATTCTAAATATTATGCCTCTAAATAAAGTTTCTTCAAAAATCGCAGAAGTAAAAGCCATTGTCAAAGGTGGAATTAAATATATTATTGGGTTTATGGATTCAACATAATATCCTCCTTTTAAGTAGATCACCAAGATTGTCAATGATTGTAGGATTATTCCTAAAATAATTCCAATAGTTAAGTTTTTAAAGATGTGTTTTTTCGAGAATTCTGTAATTTTTCTTTTTTCATAAAACCTGAATAAGAAGGTATAAGAGATTATAGCAAGTATTGCGACAAATATTCCTCCAATTAGACTTTTCAAGTCTTTATCAATACTTGTTAAGTCTAATGTTTTTTGAATTAAAGCCTGTCCGACTCCAACTACTCCTCCACAAACAATAAGTCCGATTATTATTTTTGTCAAAGGAAAGTGAAGTATTTTTTGTCCAATGTTTTTTTTGTCCATTTTCTTTTTAGTTTCTAATTTGTATGGTTTTTCTTTCAATGACCGCTAACGGTTGATGGTATGGTGTCGTGCGGGATTACGAAGCGATTTCCTATCAGTTTACACCGACTTTATTTACGAGCCACAAACGCTCGAATACTGCTGAAACCCGCATGCACTATACCATGTGTTGAACTAAATCCGCCCTACGGCGGATAACCTCTTACCAAATATACGAGTTGTAGTTTAAATTGCAAAGCCTTTGTATGGGCATATTTGTAACTAAACTTAAATCACAACATCATGGTAAGAAC
>Ga0265295_1006165_pt1 | contig 14666 bp, 13 predicted proteins | sample Munlansysbiofilm_FD_192503 | JGI IMG/M metagenome (GOLD analysis project Ga0265295, IMG submission 192503) | Leachate microbial communities from a municipal landfill in Southern Ontario, Canada - Methane capture system biofilm | ecosystem: Engineered > Solid waste > Landfill > Unclassified ... | reverse complement strand
TCGAACCTATAACACGGGTGGGTTTGGCTTTTCATTGATGAACATGGAAGAAACCACGATGAAATTCTTAAAGTACGAGACGCACATCTACAAAAGAGAGAAACACGATTATGTTTCTAGAGTTGTAAATACAGAAGAACTGATTACTGAATTTTTAAATGAGGCAGAAGATATTTTGCACGAAATCAATGTCTCTATTTCAGATCGTGTTGAGAAAGGAAACATCTCAATTCTTATTTATGAGTTCATTGCTGATGTAAACGTAGGAAAATTTAACAATCAATTACTTAGCGAAATCAGTGAAATACAAAAAAACAATGTAAAAGCCTCTCAAACGTCACATCACCGCATTTTATGGCGGATTGATCTTTTGTATGTTTTAGATAATTGGAAAGAGAATAACAAAGAAAAACAAGAAATGATTGAGTACATGAAACTTCAACAAGCCATCAAAATTTATGAAATGGCTTGTGTGGTTGAAAAAATAGAACCGAAATACGTTAAGACGGTACTACCAAGTTTATTAGATAGTTTCTATCGGTTTATTAAAAACGATGAAAGACGTATGAAATTTTTGAGCTATTTAAAAGATTTGGATCACCCATATCATCAAAGTGACTTGGATGAATTAATCGAAGACGCAAATCAGGATTCACGTGCTAGAACGGTATTAAATTGGCTTAAAAGACAACAAAATGAACACAAAGTGTTTCTTTTGGGTAGCGAACTAGAGAAGTACGACAAAAACAAATAAAAAAGAGAGCGATTTAGCTCTCTGTTGTCAATTCAGACAAGTCATCGACCTCTTTGGTCGATTTTTGTTTTTTCTTTTTTTGTTTTTTATCTTTGTGTGAATCCTCTACAGAAGAAAGTGCTAACAAGTCCGATTGAAGGATAACGTGTGCGATGTATGATTTGATGCTCGCATCAAGTGCTAACCTCAAAGCAAGCATCTTTAAGTCTTGTCTTTGTTCATCCGTACTTTCGATAATCGATTTCGCATCGGTTGCCATTTGGAAAGTCACATCGTTTAATGTCTTTTCATAAGCGTTATAAAGGGATTCAATGGTTTCGTTTTGGTCGGTTAGAATCACTTTGATGTCATTAATGGGTAAGACGCGTTTTAGATTAGCAATGATAATTAAAGAAGCAAGCGATTGTTTGTCATATTTCTTACTAATTGGTGCATCAATCACTTTATCTTTGACGTAGTTATTGATCATTGAAGCAGTCAGTTTATTGTTTTGATCTAAATAAGAAGGCATGTACTTATCGATGTAAGTAAGGACTTGATCCATGTAGAGATCAATTTCAGGGAAATTTTCATATTCAGGTACTCTATATTTTGATAATTGATCAAATAGTCTTAATAATTTTTCCATTCTATCACCAAATCTATTATAGCATAGTTCAAACAACTGTGAAGTATTTTTTTTAACGGCTTGACATTGTTATTATAATGTTATAAACTAGTATTGAAAACTAGATGAACCACAAATCGATATGAGGTGATGACGTGAGTAAAATAAAAATTATAGGTGATTCCTTGTTAAAGGGGATTTATTACGACGAATCAAAAGATAGACATACCATCTTGAAAAACAGCGGTATTGAGCGATTGAAGAAGGATGGCTATAATATAACGAACGACACTAAGTTTGGTTTGACCACCCCAAAAGCGCTTGAAATATTAAAAAGAGACATCAATACGTTTCAACAGTTTGATGAAGTCTACATAGAACTTGGCGGTAATGATTGTAACTACGATTGGGATCAAGTGAGTTTAAATCCTTACAAGAACCACCAGCCGGTAACACCAATTGATGCTTACGAATCGGCACTTTGTGAGATAATAGACTTTCTAAGAACCTATCAAATAAAACCCATTTTGGTGAGCTTACCGCCACTCGATTATAAACAATTTTATTGTTACATCATCAAGGGAAGAAATGAAGCAAATATTATGGCGTTCCTAAAAACGAAAGAAGAAATCTACTTGCATCAAAAAAGATACAATGACGTCGTATACAAAATATCAAGACAAAAGAAAGTTGACTATATTCCACTGCGAGAAATGTTTTTAGATCGTGTTGATTTTCTAAACTTTATTTGTAAAGATGGCATGCATTTGACCGAAAATGGTCAAGAAGTGATTTATGAATCATTCTTAAAATTTATGTAAAAAAAGAGACTAATGTCTCTTTTTTTCTACATTAAGTGTGAAAATCCGACCAATATTGATTGATAGAATCGATAAAGGAAGCCATTTTTTTTAAGCATTTCACTTGTGATTAAGTGTGAGGAATCGATGGATTCTTTCATGTAATTTTTGATATCATTAATCGCTTTTACTTGATACAACCAAACGTTATTTTCAAAATGAAGATATAAACTTCTAAAGTCAAAGTTTGTGGTACCGACAATGGCTAATTCGTCATCGATTAAGACAATTTTAGAATGAATAAAGCCTTTTTGGTATTTATGGATATAAATGTTTGGTGTCTTTAATAACTCTTTATAATAGTACTCAGAGGCCACTTGTACGTAACGTTTATCTGGGATTCCAGGGACGATAATATCAACCCTAACCCCAGATTCTGCTGACACCTTTAAGGCAGTCATGAGCTCGTTATCGATAATGAAATAAGGGCTTGTAATTTGGATTGACTTTTTTGATTGCATGATCAAATTTAAATATGCGTGTTTTGTTATAAAATTGTCATCAAGAGGGGAATCTGCAAAAGGAATGACATACCCATCATGTTTGACATTGATGGTAGGTTTATATAGTGGATAGTCCGATTGGGTGTGCTTGTTATAATCCCAGTTTTCTAAGAAAATCAGTGTTAAGCTCCATACCGCATCACCTTTTAGCATGATTGCAGCGTCCTGCCAGTGGCCATAGACTTCTCTTAAATTCATGTATTCATCGGCTAGATTAATGCCACCTGTGAATCCGTAGTTTCCATCAATAACGATTATTTTTCGGTGATCTCGATAATTCATGGCTAAATTTAGACGTGGTCGCATTGGATTGAACACACTAACCTTGATACCATCACGGATTAATTGCTCTTTGAACGATTTAGGTTGTTTAAATGAGCAACCAAAATCGTCGTAGATGATACGGACATCAATGCCTTCACTTGCTTTCTTTTTTAATACATTATGAATTTGAGTCCATACAATGCCAGGCTCAATAATAAAGTATTCTAAAAAAATGAATTTCTTAGCACTTTCTAGTAGCGGAAGAAGCGCGTCAAGTTTATCTTGACCTGATGGAAAAAAGGTGATCTCCGTTTTTTCATATAATGGCCATTTATCAAAACCTAAATGACGTACTTGTTTAGATATTTGGTCATCATAAAAGACGGCATTGCCAAGACTCTTCGTCAAGGTCTTTTTTCGGATTTCACGATAATGAGTCATGTCTTGCATCACTTTTTTTGAAAGTTTGTGGGGTTTAAACATAACATAGAAAAGTCCACCAAAGATCGGTGCAATCAATATTGGAATGATCCAAGCGATTTTATAATGCATGGGTTCATTACTAACAAAAACATAGATGACAATCAAATAGCTGATGGCCTCAAAAAAATAAAGAAGTATCGTTGATAGCTTACTGACGTAAAAAACAACATAACCAAAAAAAACAAGTTGAAGTAGAATTAATAAGGCAATTATCGTACTTTTATGAGTCAAAAAACGAATGAGTTTGTACATGTTATACTCCTTTTTTGTATATAATATGGCAGGAATCAATTGATTTTTGATAACCGTTGAACACCTCTGGTAAATCATCGATTTTCAGTATGTTTTCTTGGATGATGTATCTTAATAAGGCACCCCTATTTTGTTTATTAAAAACAGATATCGCCTTGCATTTGTCATTTTGACAATCTAAAAATGAAACGTCAAAAACAGGGATATCTCGCTTAATTAAACTTGAAAATTCAGTGGATGTCAACGATAGTATTGGTTCATTGAAACTCTCTAAATAGGCATTGATGACCGGTTTCCAAATGGTTCTAAGGTTTAAACCTTTTACCGTGAAATCCAAACGATAAGGACTAATTGGATCGGTTGGTTTTATTAGGCCATAAAGTGCATCGATGACGATTACTTGGTCGTTTAATCTCATTTTTTCATTTTTTGTCAGACTAGGGTAGTCTAGATGAAGATAAGAAACCCCTTGGTAAAGATAAAATGCCTCAAAACTGTTAGCTTGATCAAATGTTTGATAAAAGTGATAGACCTCTTCACTGAGGGTTTCAGACGTTTTAAACTTAATTGATATTGCTTCTTTACTCCAAGATTTAATTAGGTTAACTAACTCAATCGTTTCTTTTCTAAAATGGCCTTTTTGTTTTGTTGGTTTGACGTTTTCATTAAACGTTTTTGCAGGCGCAAACAGTATTTTCATTTTTATCACCGTCCTAATTATACAATAATTTAAGCTGTTTATAAAAGAAATGTATATCTTTTGAGGTTTATTATTAAAAAAGCTATAATGGAAATACTTAAGGAGGCAACATATGAAAATAGAAGTATGGTTAGATTTCACATGTCCTTTTTGTTACATAGCAAAAAAAAGATTCGAAAGAGCAACAGAACAGTTTGAGTTCCGTGATGTGGTAGATGTGACTTATAAGAGTTATTTATTAAATCCTTTGGTGACTAAGACATTATCGATGGACGCCAATCAAGCCTTAGCACTGCATAAGGACATTAGTGTAGAAGAAGCTAAAGAAATTCATCATAAAATAGCCTTAATGGCATTTGAAGACGAAATCAGTATCAATTTTGATCAAGTCCAAGTGACCTCAACGTTTCATGCGCATCAATTGTTAAAGCTTATTTCAAATAAGAACGAGCAAAAGATTCTATCAAATGCCATTTACAAAGCGTATTTCGAAGAAGGAAAAGACATTTCATCGATACCGTTATTAATTGAACTAGGAAAACAAGTCGGTTTATCCTCTGATTTGATAAAAAAAACGTTAACATCAAATCTCAAACAAACAGAAATTGAGTTTGACAATGACGAAGCGATTAGTTATGGTATTACAGGGGTCCCATTTTTCGTAATCGATCAAACGTATAGTCTTTCGGGCGCACAAAAAACTGAGGCATTTCTAGAAATGCTTTACCGAGTGTATAAAAGGACCGTCGATGACAGAAGAATAAGACTTTCAAAAACAGAATACTGTGTCGGCGATGATTGTGATTATGTACCAAAAATAAAGAAGGATTAAGGCCAAACCGTCATGAAAACGGTTTGTTTTTTTTCATAGTCCATAATTAAATTGTAAAGGGTCGGATATTTTGGTAAAATAGATATTACGTTAAGGAAGGTAATAGAATGAGAAATTTATCGATGTTAATTGATTTTTATGAATTAACGATGGCAAACAGTTATTTTCATCATCATAAAAATGAAGAAGCTGTATTTGATTTGTTTTTTCGTAGTGTGCCAGATGACGGCGGTTATGCGGTCATGGCAGGGCTTGAACAAGCAATTCAGTACATTCAAGAACTGAAATTTGATGAAAAAGACATTGACTATTTAAGAACAAAGCAGTTATTTGATGAAGGCTTTTTGACTTATTTACTCAATTTTAAATTTTCTTGTGATGTGTCAGCCATCAAAGAAGGGACGCCTATTTTTCCAAATGAACCTGTCATGGTGGTTAGAGGCCCGATTATTGAGTGTCAGTTAGTCGAAACGATGTTGTTATTGACCATCAATCATCAAAGTTTGATTGCGACAAAAACCTCGCGCATCGTTTATGCAGCCAAAGGCAGAAGTGTCTTGGAGTTTGGATCAAGACGTGCCCAAGGCTATGATGCGGCGAATTTTGGTGCACGTGCGGCTTATATTGCGGGTGTTATCGGCAGTGCAAATACAATGACCGATCGTGATTTTAAAATTCCAGCACTTGGAACGATGGCCCATTCGTTTGTACAAAGTTTCGATAACGAGTACGATGCATTTTTAGCTTATGCAAAAACCTACCCAGATTCAACGGTACTTCTTGTGGATACGTATTCGACGATTCACTCGGGACTACCGAATGCGATTAGAGTCTATAACGACTATTTAAAACCAATGGGTAAAACCCTTAAGGGCATCCGAATTGATTCTGGTGATTTGACTTATTTATCGAAGAAAGCACGTGAAATGCTTGATGCGGCTGGATTAGCTGAAACAAAAATTACGGTTTCCAATTCATTAGATGAGTATTTGATAGCTAATTTAGTTCAACAAGGTGCACAAATCGATGCATTTGGTGTTGGCGAACGATTAATCACATCAAAAAGCGATTCGGTATTTGGCGGGGTATACAAACTTGCAGCTCTTAAAGACAATGGGGCAATGATTCCTAAGATGAAGCTTTCTGATAATGTGGTAAAGACAACGAATCCAGGTGTTAAAAAACTTTATCGCTTATTTGATCAAAGCTCAAATAAGGCGATTGCTGATGTGGTCACATTAGACACAGAAGTAATCAATGAAAATGAACCTTATTTATTGTTTGATCCAAACTTCCCATGGAAACAAAAACTAGTCAGCGACTTTAAAGCGGTCTCTTTATTAGAACCAATCTTCAAAAAGGGCAAATTAGTCTATCAAAAACCGTCATTAGAAGAAATCAGAAGTTACCACAAGGAACAAATGTCAACGCTATGGGATGAAGTCAAACGGTTCGAAAACCCACACCCATATTACGTCGATTTGTCTAGGAAATTATGGCAACTTAAACAAGATTTAATTGAAAAGTACGCGAAAAACAGCTAAACATCCGATTTGTATTTTTCCAATTTAAAAGGGTCTTTATAATTCTTATGTAAAAAAAAGAGAACTTAAAAAATTCTCTTTTTTCTTTGTAGTAAGCTATGTTTAGACAGGCTATTTTAGTGTTTTTAAAACCTCGGTGTATGCCATGATGAATGGTCCAACGCCCTTGGCATCATTTTTAACGATTGGTTCTGAAATATAGTATTCAAATGTACCATCACGTCTTGTGTTATTATCCGGTCCAAGACCAGCAACTAAACAAATACCATCCATGTTTAAGTCACCGTCGTTATCGGTAATATATTTTTCGACAATACCATTAAAAATTGCTTTACCAATGGCTTCATAAGACGAATCAAGTGCACCTAATCTAACACCTTTTAAAATAGAGTATGCAAGTAAGGAAGAACCACTTGCTTCTAAGTAGTTACCAGGTTTATCCCCTTGATCAATGACTTGATAAAACAGTTTTGTTTCCTTGTCTTGGTATTGCAGTAAACCATCAACGGTTTCCTTTAGGAGTGGGAAGAAGAAGTCTTTGACTGCTCTTTCTTCTTTAGACATGTAATCAATAACATCCACAATTGAGACAACAAACCAACCAGTTGCACGTAACCAAAAATTCGCACTTAAGCCAGTATCTTTGTTTGCCCAAAACATCGTTTTTGATGAATCATACCCATGATAATATAATTTTTTATTTTCATCAAACATCAATTTTCTGACGTTTTTGAATTGATTGATGATGTCAAAATAATAGGTTTGATTATTAAAAAGCGTTTCATAGCGTGTGTAAAAAGGTTGTGCCATGAATAAGCCATCTAACCAAACTTGTTGAGGGTAGATGAGCTTGTGCCAAAAGTTACCTTCGATGGTTCTTGGCTGTCTTCTAACATGATGATAGGTTTTCTCTATTGCTTTTTTATATTTTTCTTCTTTAGTGTAGTCGAGTAAATCAAAGAGTATACGTGACTCGCAAATGTCGTCAAGATTGAATGTTTCTGGGTCATATCCTCTTAGTGTGCCATCTTCAAACACATAGTAATTCACAAAATTTTTGACGAATTCTAGGTATTTTTCTTCTTTTGTTTCTTTGTGTAACTCAAGTAATGACGTCATCATACAACCATCGACATAGTTCCATGCCGGTTCTTTGCCATGCTTAATGGATTCAATATTCCAAAGTGGCAATTCTGGTGTTGATTCAGTGATTAGTTTTTCAATAAAATCATTGATCAGTTTCATGTAAAAACCCCCTTATTTACTCTAATTATAACCGATAGCGTCTACAATATCAACCAGTATTTAAACGGTGTCTATTATGATAGATGATATTGTTTTTCTTTGTTTTTTTGATTGAATAAAGTTGGCATATTATGTATAATAGATATGTTAAATTAGTGAGGGTATTGACTATGGCTACCGTGATCGATGAGAAACGCAAGTTTTTAATATTAGAAGATAAAAACATACTTAAGGGTATTTTCATCATGATGATCCCTTTATTTTTAAGTAATATGCTAAAGAGTTTACATGACATTGTTGACTCCTATTTTTTGGCAAGAATGGATTTAGGTAAAGACGCAATTGAATCGGCATTGGCTGCAGTTAACATTCACTGGCCAATTTATAATATATTTAATGCGCTTGGTGTGGGTTTGGGTATTGCTGGGGTTGGTATCATTTCGCAGTACATTGGTTCAAAGAAAGAAAAAGAAGCAACCAAGTACGCGGCTAAACTCGTAACTTATGCGGTTTTACTAGGTGCGCTTGTAAATGCATTATTATTCATTTTTGCCCCGACAATTGCAAATTTAATGGGTGCGAAAGATTTAACATTTGATTATGCGGTTACCTATTTTAGATATCGATCTTTCGAATTTATCTTTGTCTATTTATTCTTAGCTTACCAAGCGATTAGACAAGCCGAAGGTGACACGATGTCACCGGTTATCTTATCAGTCATCAGTATTGTGATAAACATGATTATGACCTGGTTATTCATTTCAGTATTTAATATGGGGATTCATGGGGCAGGCTTATCGACGCTACTCAGTCAATTATTAATTATGCCTTTTGCGTTATTTTCCCTGTTACGATCAAAAAAACACGTTAGACTCGATTATAAAGAACTTGGATTTGACAAAGAAATCATGAGTGAAATCACGCGTTTTGCAATGCCTTCTGCGGCATCACAGGCTTTTTCAAGTCTCGGATTCGCAGTGATTCAAGCAATGATATTAAGCTATGGTGACACGGTATCTTCAGGTTTTGGTACTGGAAACCGAATTTCATCACTGATTTTAAATCCGGTCATGGCGATTGGATCAGTTCTTGCGGCCTATGTGGGACAAAACATAGGCAATCAAAACCCAGAAAGAGCGAAAGCCTCCTATCGAGTTGCTAGAAATTTATCGGTAAGTATCATGCTTTTTGGTATCGGTCTTGCGATTCCGTTTTCTAAACAAATTGCCGAATTGATTGTTGGTGCTGAAAATCAAGCAATCGTAAAAGTGACTGTCGAATACAGTTTTTGGATACTAGGGACACAACCACTCATGGCAATCTTTCAAAATTATGTGTCAGTCTTTAATGGTTCTGGGAACACAAAATATTCATTCATTATGTCGTTTACACGACTTTGGTTATTAAGAGTACCTTTAGTTTTTATGTTCATGCATTTGACCAACGTCGGATACCCAGGGATTTGGTATTCAATGATGTTAAGTAATATAATGATATTAGGCCTTGGGCACTATTTATTTAAGAAAGTAACGTTTGAACGTCGGGTGATCATACATGATGAAAAAGAGGTTGCAAGAAGCGTTTAGTCAATCATTTGATTTGGTGGGATTCGTTAATACATCAACGTACAATCAAGCGGTGAAAAACCCGGTAAGGTGGGTTTTAGAACCATTTAACACAATGGTTGTGGTTGGGTTAAGTTACCCCTCAAATCGAAAGTTTCGACACACAAAAGAAACACTCGTTCCAAGTATCTACACATTTGGACGTGATTATCATGAAGAATTAAAAGAACGTTTGACTGCTGTTTGTGAGTCATTGGGCTATTCGTATCAAATAGGTGTTGATAGCCATCCAATCGATGAACGTCTCGCATTTAAGCTTTCAGGCCTTGGTTTTCAGGGCAAAAATCAACTCATGATTAACAACGACTTTGGTTCTTACTTTTTTATTGGAATTGCTTTGTTCGAGTTTGAATTACCAACGTTTAATCAATTAGTCGATGATGGGTGCGGATCCTGCACCATTTGCCAAGACGCTTGTCCGACCGGGGCATTGAATCAAGAAAACGGTTATGAAATGGAAAAATGCATTTCGTTTTTTAATCAAGAGAAAAAGGAACTGACAGAAAAAGAAATTAAAAAAAATCACAGCTTATTTGGTTGTGATATTTGTCAAACCGTTTGTCCAAAGAACATCGATATATTAAGACCACCACACAGCGGGTTTTTGCTTAATGGTAATGAGCAAGTTGAAATCGTTGACTTGTTTAAACTGCCCACAAAAGCATTTAAAAAAAAGTACCATAATGCTGCTTATTTATGGCGCGGGAAACTCATCTTAATGAGAAATGCTGTGACGCTTTTATATAAAACAAGAAACACGCGTTACAATGACCTAATAAAGGAGAGTCTTTTGGAATTTAAGGACGTCAAATGGTACGTCAATACAGTTAGTAAGTTATTAGAAGAGTTAGAGAGGATGAAAATAAATGAAGTTAAACCTCGTATTATTTGAACCGGAAATACCTCAAAATACAGGCAATATTATGCGAACCTGTGTTGGTATTGGTGCAAAATTACACTTAATTGAACCAATGGGCTTCACGCTAGAAGAAAAATACGTTAAACGAAGCGCACTTGATTATTTTTCACAGTTGTCTTACGAAGTATATCCAAATTATCAAGCATTTGAACAAAAAAATAAAGGGCGATATTTCTTTTTGACACGTTATGGTAAAAAGACTTATTCCGATATTGATTTTAAATCAGTAGATGAACCAATTTACCTGATTTTCGGAAAAGAATCCACTGGTGTTGATAAACAAATTTTAGCTAAACACATCGATGATTGTTTTAGAATTCCGACAACCTCGAACATTCGTAGTTTAAATCTATCGAACTGTGCGGCGCTTGTTAGTTATGAAGTACTTAGACAACTTGACTTTCCTGGTTTGGAGAGAATGGAGCCAGAATCACTAAAAGGTAATGATTTTTTAGAACAGTTCAAGGAGGTAAGTCATGAATAAACAGTCGAAAGTTCAGAGCTTGGGTGAAGAGATTGCAAATGCCATCAGCCATGGTATTGGTGCACTTTTTGGGATTGCTGCACTCGTATTGATGCTGATCAAGTCAAACGACGGTTACGATATTTTTGGATCACTTGTTTTTGGTATTAGTATGATTCTACTTTACACGATGTCGTGTTTATATCACGCATTTAAAAAAGACACATTAGTGAAGCGCATCTTCAAACGATTTGATCATATTTCGATCTATGTACTGATTGGTGGTACGTTTGCACCGTTATTTATCATTGCGATAGATAAACCACTCGGTTGGATTTATTTGGTATTACAATGGGCAATAATATCCGTTGGGATCATGTTTAAAGCCGTTAAGATTAATCGTTTTCAGGTCATGCACGTTATCTTATTTCTAGGTCTTGGTTGGAGTGGGCTAACGTTAGCACCAACGCTAATTGAAACCTATCCCAATGTATTTTACTTAATCCTTTCTGGCGGCATATTTTATTCAGTAGGTGTATTCTTTTACGCCACCAGGTTTTTTAAATACAGCCATTTTGTATGGCACATCTTTGTTTTATTAGGTACGGTTTCACACTTTTTTGCCATCTATTTGTATATTTTATAGAAAAAATCCACTAACCTGAATTTTAATTCATGGTAAGGGTTTGAATGGCTTGCAAAAAAGATTAATATAGATTATGATATTTATGATAAAAGAAGGAGCGTATTTTTATGAAAATTATGGCAGTTAATGCGGGTAGTTCATCAATTAAGTTTCAATTGTTAGACATGCCAAGTGAAAAACAAATTACAACAGGTATTGTGGAACGAATCGGTTCAGACAATGCATCTTTTACAATCAAGTTTGATGGTCAAAAACACCAAAAAACCACATCGATTTTAAACCATGGGGTGGGTGTTTCAATTATTCTTGAGGCATTAATTGAACATGGTGTATTAAGTTCAATCAACGAAATTGAAGGTGTTGGACACCGTGTGGTACAAGGTGGAGAAGTTTTTAAATCTTCAGTTGTGATCAATGATCAAGTACTTCAACAAATCATAGATTTAGGGGACATGGCACCGCTTCATAACCCAGCTAATGCAACGGGTATTAAAGCGTTTAGAGAAGTCTTACCAAACGTCATCCAAGTTGCCGTTTTTGATACGACATTCCACCAAACAATGAAAGAAGACGCTTTCTTATATGGTACACCTTACGAGTGGTACACAAAGTATGGCATTCGTAAATACGGTTTTCACGGAACCTCACACCAATTTGTCAGTGAACGTGCAAACGAATTACTCGGATCAAATGACACAAAACTCATTGTATGCCACATTGGTAATGGTGCGTCTTTATCTGCCGTTAAAAATGGTCAGTGTGTGGATACATCGATGGGCTTTACACCGCTTGAAGGTTTCCCAATGGGTACAAGAAGTGGATCAATCGACCCAGCAATTACTTCCTACATGGAAAAGAAATTAAATGTTTCTTCGGATCGCATCACCGATATTTTAAACAAAGAATCAGGCTATCTAGGCATCAGCGGAATCTCAAATGACTCAAGAGACTTAGAAAATGCCATCTTAGAAGGTAACGAAAGAGCAAGACTTGCACTCGATGTTCAAGCAAAACAAATCGTCGATTACATTGGTTCATATTACGTCTACATGGGTGGACTTGATGCCATTTGCTTTACTGCAGGTATCGGTGAAAATTCAGCCATTTTAAGAAAAATGATTGCAGATCGTCTAGGTGTTCTTGGTGTTGAACTCGATGAGCGTATGAATCAACTTAGAGGTGAGAATTTAATCTCTACAGCAAACTCAAAGGTTAAAGTCTATGTGATTCCAACCGATGAAGAAGTCATGATTGCAAGAGAAGTCATGTCACTTCAAAAATAAAAGTGATAAAAAGTCTCGGATATTTTCGAGACTTTGTTTTTTTTGAGTGCGAATTAAGGTAAAATAGTATTAGGAATGAGGGATTCAAATGAGTGTAAAATTAGTTTGTAGCCGCGTGGATGAACAAGGTTACGGCATTGTCTATTATAACGATCAATCGTATAAAGTATCAAACCTACTTGAGGGTGAAGAAGCGGAAGTCGAACTATTCAGTCAATCCGGCAAAGTGGTTTCTTTAATCAAAAAGAGCCCAGATCGTGTGAAACCAGTTTGCGGGGTATACCATTTGTGTGGGGGGTGTCAACTCCAGCACATCCGATACGAACACCAACTCGATTTAAAGCATGACTACGTTAAAAATTGTTTCAAAGAAGTTAATCTTGATGTACCAGTGTTAAAACCAATCGGCATGAATGATCCATATCACTATCGTAATAAGCTGCAAATTGTTTTTTCTGAGAAAAAGAAAAAAATTGTTGCAGGTTTTTATGAAGAAAATACACATAAAGTCGTCAATGCTGAGGATTGTGATATTCAAGACCAAGTCGGTAATGAAATCATCAAGACATTTAAACAGTTAATGGCAAAACATAAAATCAAACCTTACTTAGAAGCCAAAGATGAGGGTTTAATTAAACACGTTTTAGTCAAACGAAGTCAAGTTACCAAAGAAGTACTCGTTGTTATTGTCACGAGGGATTTGGTATTTCCTGGAAGAAATAACATTTTAAAAGATCTTAGACAAAAGCATCCTGAGATCACTTCGGTCGTACAAAATATCAATCCAAGAAGAACCTCAGTCGTTCTAGGCAATGAAGAAAAAGTTATTTTTGGCAAGGGTTACATTGAGGATGTCTTACTCGGACACCGATTCCAAATAGGCTCAAAAACATTTTATCAAGTAAATCCAAAACAAACCGAAGTACTCTATCAAAAAGCAATTGAGTTACTAAATCTATCAAAAAATGATGTGGTTTTAGATGCTTACGCCGGTGTTGGGACCATTGGTATCTCACTTGCTAAGCAAGCAAAAGAGGTTCTTTGTGTCGAAATTAACCCTGATTCGGTAAAAAATGCTAAAAAAAATGCACACATTAACCAAATCAATAACATTGATTTCGTTTGCGAAGATGCATCTAAATACATCACGTACATGGTAAATCAAAAGGTTAAGCTCGATGCGATTGTCGTCGATCCACCACGATCTGGTCTAGAAAAGGCATTTGTTGATGCGTTAAATCAAATTAAGGTAAAGAAGTTAGTATATATCTCTTGTGATCCAAAGACACTATCACGAGATTTAAAACAACTTAGTTATAAATACGACATTCACCCAGTTCAACCAGTCGATATGTTTTCACAAACGTATCACATTGAAAATGTTGTTTTATTAACTGCGAAAAAACAAGTTCAGTAGGACAATAAACAATATAAATTCAGAAAACAATGACTACGGTTGTTGTTTTTTTAACAATCTAATCAAGAAGTCCCCTTCCTCTATAGGTAGCGGGATGAATTGATTTTTTTGTTTTTTTTATTTGGAATATTATATATAAAACATGGTATAATATAAATATAATGAACATTCGGTATAATTACGGAAAGAAGGCTATATAATGTTAAAATTAGACACGAATTCACATTCAGTCTTTATGTTGTGGTATCACTTGATTTTAGTCACTAAAT
>Ga0265295_1006164_pt1 | contig 14667 bp, 14 predicted proteins | sample Munlansysbiofilm_FD_192503 | JGI IMG/M metagenome (GOLD analysis project Ga0265295, IMG submission 192503) | Leachate microbial communities from a municipal landfill in Southern Ontario, Canada - Methane capture system biofilm | ecosystem: Engineered > Solid waste > Landfill > Unclassified ... | reverse complement strand
ATCACGGTACGAATGATACCAATATAAAGTCTCTAAAAGATTTACAAGCTGGTAGTAAGGTTGGAAGTTCCAGTAGGAATAGAGTTTATGTTACTGAGAACCCTGAGATAGCCAAGAACTTTGGCGGTAATGTTGTATCAGAAAAACTATACGGCAAGCACCTAAATGTAAAAGACATAGGCGTAGAACATACACCAGGATGGGCAGCAGACAATACAGTTGCTCCTGAGTTCGCTGACTATAAAACTACAAAACTTCTAACCGAACGAGAAAAAAGAGTATTCGAGAATCAGTTTGTAAAAGCAGTCCCGAATAACACGATTATTGAAGATACTCCAGGAATACACAAATACCTTGCCTCTAAGGGCTATACAACCATTACTGTTCCAAGAACTATTAGCGACGTTAATGGCATCAAGTCAGAAACCATCATCATAAGCGACAAAGCATTTTCTGCCCCACAAGTAACCAAGACAGCAAAGGTAGCCCCAGACGCCAAACCAGCCGAGCCAAAACTAGCTCCGATTAAACCGAAAGATAAACCAGCAGTAGAGACTGAAGTCGTCAAACCTAAACGCAAATACGCTCCTAAGAACGCTCAATCTAAGTTAGCTCCAGTGGCATCACCGGAAGTTGCTAAGACTGGTGTAATCGGCAAGTCTAAGGGTAAATATTCTAAAGGTCAAAAATATGAGAAATCAAGCCAAGCTGCCAGTGCTGGCCGTGGCGCTATCGAGGCAGAAAAGACGTCGTTCGATAAATTCATTGGCAACATTAATGATAAAGGCACATTGGACGCGTTGGACCGAGATATAGCCGTCGAGATGCAGAAGAAATATGACCCAGGTACCAAAGAGCACCGCTTATTAGGCGATATTATCAACAAGGTTCACACTAAATCAGCTCAAGTGTTAGGCACAATTCAAAAGGTTATACGTAATCGTGCTACCGCCAAGCAATTGACCGATAGATATACTAACAAGATTTATAAAATGCTTGATGATGATAGGGTTGCTACTAAGGAAGATTTTGAACCTGTTATAAAAAAGAACCGCGTCTTTGAAGCAGCGCGGGATGCTGAAGAGAGCGCCTACAATAAATTCCAAGCCCAGCCAACCAAAGCTAATATGAGAGCTTACGAAAATGCACACAATGCCTTTATTAAAGCAGACGTTGATTCATTATTTGAAGAGTATAACACTCTATCTAAGATAATTAAGAAGGGTGATAGTAAGAACACTGATGCTAAGAAATATCTCGATAGTTTGCGTGAGCAATCTGGTATCTACTTCATGGACTATGTAGATGCAAATATGTTATCAAGCACTCGAACTATGATAAACAACTACATCAACTCTATGACGGTGAGTCTTGAAGAGTCTGTCTTTGGTAAACCAGCTGCTGCGATTGCTAGAAAACTGGTCCCTGGCGCTGAGATTGGTGGAGGTTCAGCACAAGGTAGGAGAATCGGTAAGGCGATAGGATGGCAACAAACTAAAACTGAAGCGCAGTTGCGTCAGAGAGCTGATGGTAGCAAATTGCTTAATACATTTAGCAACATCGTCACTACTGGCAACACACTTGGAGACAGAAATATATCTGCTACCGCTTATTCTGCTGTATATGATGCTTATAAACAAAAATTGAAGCAAGAGGGTTATAAAGATGGTCCATCACTAGAAAATAGGACGAGAGTTATGACACTCGCTGACCCAGATAATTTAGTCCAGCCAGCTAGGGAACAAGCTATGGCAAACGTTGGTCTAGCGGGTTCATTCCAAGCTGGCAATAAAGCTAGAATGAAACTTGAGACTGCCATGGCCGATAAGTTATCTGGTATGTTATCGACAGTTATGGGCGATAAAGCATCTAAAGTTGCCTCAAAGGTTATAACTAGGGTAACGGTAGGATTTCCAACTGTAGCTGTAAGAAGTGCTATAGGTGGTGTAAAGCGAACAACACTAGGTTCAATGTCAGCTATGCAAGCCGTTGGTAACTCCATGAAACCTAATAGTGACCCAGATGTGACAGCTATGCATATCAAGAACGCTATAAAGGAAGCTGGAAGTGGAGCTACGATGATTGCCCTTGGTGCAGCTCTTGGCGCCGCTGGTCTAATCAGCGGTGGATATCCAGATGATAAGGATGAACGAGAAGCATGGAAGCGTGAAGGCAAAAGTGAATATTCTATTAAGCTAGGTGGTAACTGGTATAATCTACCACAAGCCCTAGGTGTCTTCGCGTTACCATTTATGGTCGGAGCTAATGGCATGGAAAAGGTCCAAAGTGGTGATAATTTCTTCGATGATATTTTACCTACAACCTGGGAAACAATGTTGAATCTGACCCCAGCCGAACAACTTAAGGCATCTATTGACTTACTGACTAATCCAAAAGATTCAGTTGTAGCCCGTGTAGGCTCTAGTGTGGTCAGAGCATTAACTCCACTAGGTTCGTTTATTAACCAGGTCGCTAAGATGTTTGACCCAACTGCCAACGATACGACTAAAGGTGATGTATTGCAGCAGTTCTTAGATAAAGTTAAAGATGGTCTACCAGGCATAGCCAACACATTAGAAGATAAAGAGGTTGAAGGTAATAAAATATATAACCCAGACCCAATCGCTCGTTTACTTGGTGCCGTTTCTAAAGAGCAGTCGGCTGGTGTCCAAAAGTCAGCTGACATACGGGCTGAATTAGGTGCTGTTTCTCAACAACTAAAGAATAACGGTGTTATTACTGATAGTATACGCAATATCCTAGATGACGAAACCAAGGCATTATTTGACAGAGTTTCAAAAGGACGTGAAGTAGATGAGAGCGATATGAAAAAGCTCCTATCTGGCATTACTAAAGGTGTTACAGCCACAGATGACACTCGATTCTTAGAGGATGAAAACTATGATGCTAACTTAGCTGTTCTGAAAACTAAATTAAGCATGCTCCAAGCTGACCCAACTACAAAACGTGATGTATTGGACCAATATAAAACGCAGATTAAGCGCGGTGAAATATATAAGACTCAAAAGGTCCCTTATGAAATAATATCTAAATATAAAGATGTTAGTTTAACTGAGTGGCGTGAAATGGGCGACCCTGATAGTGAGGGGTATGACCCAGAGATGTTCCAATTGCTATACCAGTTAGATACCATAATGGCAGAAGGTGGTGTGTCGAGGAGTTCTAAATCTGGTGATAGGAATAAATATTATGCCAAAGCTGGTTCAGGCTCTGGTTCCGGTTCAGGCAACGCTAAAGCTGCTGCCAATGCTATAATCGCTGCTGCTAAGGGTAAACCAACTCCTGAGCTATCAGGTAAACCTACAGTTAAGAAAGCTGTCTATAAACCAGTCAGCATCGCCTCTGCAACTAAATCGTCCGCTCAAAGTAAGTATGGTCCAATAAAAGTTGCTGCTCAATCTGTTAAAGCTAGTAAAGATAAGTCGCTGAAAAATAAACTATAGTGTAGTATAATTATAGAAAAGAAGGAACACAAACATGAAGGCACAAACACTCGTAAATGAAATTAACCGCAAAGTCAACGGTGAGTATGAAGTGGTTGAATTCGAGTCAGATGACTGGAACACTATAGTTAGCACGTTGAATGAAAACATCGATTTATACAATAAGGCTACTAATTGGCGCTCCTCATACGACCCAATGTATAGCGTCGGGACTGTCGACACGTCTGTATATTATAAGTTGAAATTAGAAGATATCGCGTCTATAGATGGAAGCGACCGTATGCATGTGTTATTCTATGATTCTAACAATGAAATAGTCCGTAAATATAAGTTAGTCGCACAAGATATCTTTGACCAATCTGGTGATAATGATGAAGTTGTGACTATCAATAGTAAAGGTATACAAATTAAGCCTAAAACTGCTACTGATGACATCTACGGATGCAATATGGTTTTGCCGGTATTTAGGAATGTTGCCCCAGTATCTCGTCTGACAGACACTGTTGAGGTAGATGATATTTACTGGTTAATTATAAAGACTGCTGCTGATATAACTGCGTCATCTCCTGTAGGTTTTATAGCTCGAAATTATGATACATTTAACCAACAGGCCGAAACACGACTTAAAGATATGAAGAAAGCTAATCGTATTTCTCAAGCACCCACCACGGCCTATAGTGGATGGAATCCAGCAACTAGACCAGATGGGCGGTAATCTGATATGGCTAAGAATTCTCGAACGACTGAATCTCTACAGCGCCTAGATTTAAATAGTTGGAAAGACGGTGAAGTAAGTAGCTTTTACGCTGCTAGGGTCCCAGACTCTGGCCTAAAGACTATGCAAGACGCTGTGATTGAACAGAACGGTACCGCCAGTGATAGAGGTTCATTCTTACGTGACGGTATTGACGAGTTGCCGTATGACCTACTTGGCAATGTATACGTCTATAAACTAAGTGATAACAGCGAGAACTTAATATGTATGTTAGACACTGGTGACACTGGTGTAGTCTATACATTAGATGGCACTAGCTGGGTAGCACATGATGAAGTCACATTCGATAATGGATATGACGCCTGTTTTGTTCAGAGCGCTGATAAAGTTGTGGTCTTTAACGGTAAAGACGATTTTAGCTATTATGATATAACCGACGATAAGACGGCTAGGTTTGCAGAAGTTGATGACCCAGAGGACCCGCTGACTGCTGTAAAAACTGGACTCGTTGGCACTGACTTTACTATATACTATACGTTCTCATACGTCGGTAATGGTGGTGAGACTGCTTTATCGCCAGCCTACTCTGCTGATGTTAGCTTATTACGAGAAGCTTGGACTACTTCTGATTACTTCACTATCACTCGTCCAGCCGCTACTGATGCAGATGCTGTTGAATGGAATTTATGGATGGTTATGGTCCCTAACGGTAGTGGCACGCCAACGTGGCGAGATTATGAATTAATCAAAGAAGGTATACCGATAGCTGAAACCGTAATTGTTGATAATGGTAGGTTAGCTGCCGATACAGTTCGCTTAGCACCTGAATCTAATACTACTGCCGGCATAGTCGCCAGTTATGGAACTAATATAAACGGTCGCATCTGGGCGTTACAAGGCCATACAGTTTATTGGGGTGGTGATACTGATTACGAGTTAACATTCGGTGGCGCTAAAGGTAGTGGATGGCACATGATAGACCAGTATGGTAAAGAATTGCCACAAGCTATACAGTTAGGGCGTGATAACTCAGGAACATCGTGTATTAACTTGCTAACAGCTGGAGTAGCTGGTCAAGGTTCAATATATGATATTTACTACAACACCATCACTATCGGTGATACTGCTGTTCAGGGATGGGAATTCAAGCAACGTGAAGGTAACGACGGCACAAACGCTCCATTTAGCGTAATACACGCCAACAACAATATCTACTACCTATCATTAGAAGGTTTTAAGTCTACTGGTGTTAAACCTAATATTGTCGGTATTCAATCTACGGATATCATTAGTAATGCTATTCGCGATAAAGTTCAATTATTAACGCAAAGTGACTTAACTAACTGTTATGCGGCATATTGGGACGAGAAAATCCTATGGACTGTAGCTTATGGTTCAGATACTAATAACCAAATCTGGGTATATGATATCTTACACGGTGGTGTATGGACTCGATGGAATGTTGAAGCTAACGCTATGTTCAGATGGGCGAAAGCTGGGACCACGTCTGCTAGATTATATATTGTCAAAGGTAAGAAACTGTTATATTACCAACCTAACTCAGTTATCCACCAGGACGATGAAACAACGTTTACTACTCTATTAGAGAGTGGTATCATCCGTGTCAAACCAGACGGTCGTGAATGGTTCTATTTACTACAAGTGTTGTTTGTGTTACTACGTCCAATTGGTATCGTAAACTTTAGTATAACTGCTCATACTAAGCGCGGTGATATAACGAAAGAGCGTTTAGTTGACTTCGGTGGTATAAGCGATTCTATTGGATGGAACGCTATAACCCCAGATGTTACACTAGATGGAACATACAATAATAGAGTATATAACGAGATTTATGGAACATTTGGGTTAGTCCAATCGGTCGACTGGATGGAGGTATCGTTTAAGTTTAAGAAGATGGCTCAATACTTTACATGGAAGATATGGGTCGAAGATAAGAATAGTGCCTTTATGTTGTCTCAGGTTGTGCCAGAATACGTCGATATAGGCATGGGACCTGATATGTTGACACGATATAACACAACTAGAGTATAATAATAAAAGAAAAGGAAAATAAAAAATGGCAACAGACAAATTAAGAAAAGCAAGTTCAACTGGTGTAGCAACAGTCGCCACAGTAGCTTCTACGCGTGAGATTGCTGGCACTACATTAACAGTAGCTTCTGGCGGACTGACCAACTGGCCAGAGGATACGAGTGTTGATTTTAGCACATACACCCTAACTGACGGTGTAATAAGTAATAAATGTGAATGGACTGGCCGTGCAGACCCAGATAATAATATTATCACTGAGATGGAATTAACTAATGGCACAGATGCTGGAAACGATGCTGACGATATTGTAGTGTGTTTATCAACTGCCGCTTGGGTAAATGATGTAATAGCTACTTTGCTTAACATATTTGACCAGACCGGTGCACTAGCTGCTGGTGTTATACCTAGCACTGCTCTAGCTAGTTCAGCAGTCACAACTGTAAAGATAGCTGACTTGGCAGTCAGTATAGCTAAAATGGCTACAACGGCTCGCCAACAGTCGCTTGATATTGATGGTTCAACTGAGATAGTATTTAGCACTGCTGCCACCCAACCAACTGCTCAAGCTGGCAAAACTATAATTTGGTTCGAACCAACAACGTAAGGAGTTAATCTATGGCAACTACTGGTTATACAAGCACAGGTGCATGGTATGACACAGGCTTAGGTCTATGTCGTTTACATGGTGATATAGTATATAATTGGTCACGTTCTAACAATACTGTTACTTTCTCTAGCACATACTGTCGCATAAAACACGTTCGTGAGACAGGAACTTGGGCTTCTTATACTTATACTCCAGGCTGGAACTGGCGACTATTTGTTGGAACTTCTACACAACGTAGCTCTAACAGTGCTAGTGGAACTAGAAGTGTCAATCAAGTTGAAAATGGTAGCTCAGTAAGTTTTAGCGTTTCTGTTACTGCATCTCAAACCACTTATTCGGCTCGTGTTGGTGCTTACTTCTCACCAGATTCAATGACTTATACGAGCACTAAAACACTAAGTTTTGGTGCGGCTGGAGCACCAACTGGCTCAACTGCTAGTGCTACAAATGTTAAATCAACTACGGCAACACTAGGTGCTTCTGTCACAACTTGGGGTAACTATTGCACAGCTGGAACAGGACAGAGAATTGAATATAAGAAACATAGTGATTCCACTTGGACTACCTTAGCTTACTCTACCTCAGCATCTCATACACGAGCCGTCACAGGTTTACAACCTGGCACTGTCTATGATGTTAGAACTTATGCAAAAAACGGAGCTGGGCTTACTGCTACCTCTTCTACGATTACTTTTGAGACACAATCTAGTGTTAAATTAATAACCGAGAGTGGTGTCGAAGATAGGATAGTCAATAAAATATCTCCGGAAGGTGTCGTAACGGAGTGTATTGTAACTAAGATAGTGTGATATAATAAATTTAGATAAAAGAGAAAGAAACAAACAGGAGAAAACAAAATGGACCCTAACTCGCTACTTAACCCACGATTTAACACTAGAGCAGTCAGTCTCGAACCAACAGCTGATGAAGCTGCTAAACAAGCTGCCTCAACAGGAGTTTATTGGATAGGCCAAGACGGTAACGTATGGTTTAAAACTAGCTCAGGAACTAAAAATATGGGCAAACCTACTAATGTTCATCCATACGGATTTGATAGTGAGATGTTCTCAGCTAGTGCAACACGTATAGCTGACCCGTTAGCCCCTAATAATACGAACTCAACTAATGTCCAATACACAGATGGAGGCGGTATAGTATATCCTGACCTATCTGGAGCTATAGCAATGCTCGAACAGAACATCAAAGAGTTGGACCCTATCTATCAGGCGAAGATTAAAAAAGCTATTGAGAACTATAATATTGCTGAAAAAGAACGACAGGCTGCGTATGATTCTACTAAGGCAGCTAGTGATGCTAGTGGTGTTACTAATGACCAGACTGTTTTACAAGACAGGAATGCTATTAATAAGAACGCTCGGATGGCACAAGAAGATATTTTATCTATTCTAGGCGCGCTGGGTATGACCGGTAGCACGACTCAGAAAGCTATAGGTAGTATAGCTGATAAAAGCAATGAAGGTCTTAATACCAGTAATTATCAATACGGCAAGAATAAACAAAACATTCTTCAATCGTGGAACGATTATGTCGGTCAAGATGCTAACCAACGTAAACAACTAGTCGATGCTAGAGAGTATGAAAAAGCCCAAGCTGGTATTGAGAAGGCCAGTGCAGAGAAAGACTATCTAAGTCAAATTGCTTCCAATAAGGTAAATATGGGTCAGTTTGACACCAGTGATATATTAGCCAGGATGGCTGGCGCTGGTAAGCAAATCGCTGAACTATCGAATGTGCCACGCACATATACTGGCGAAAAAGCTACCTACAAAGCCCCAGCTATTAGCGCATTGCTAGGACAAAACATGGCACGATTCGACGTAAAGACTAATAAAGGACCTACAAGGTCTGCCCCTAAATTAATCAAAGTAAACGAACAAACCGCCAATGGCGATAAGTATGGATTAATGTAATCATGGCTGAAATTAGGATAGAACCAGCAACAATCGACATAACGATGCCGATGGCAGTAACCAACACTATTAACTATACATTTAAGCGTAGTGATGGAACTCCTATTGATATATCGACTGCTACCTTGCTGTTTACTGTTAAGGACGTAAGTTGGGATGCTGACTCTGCCGATGCTAGTGCTAAGATTAAGAAAGAACTTACTATCACGGACGGAGCGTTAGGCAAAGCTAAGCTATTCTTAACTCAATCTGAAACATTCATCCCAGTAGGTAAATATTACTATGATATCAAAATAGTTCAGACTTACGATGATGCTGATACAACAGTAGACATAGGCTTGATGGGAACATTCACTATCACAGCCGATAGCACCAACCGAGTAATAGGAACGTCATAATGGACCAGGAAGTCGTAGTTGGTAGTCAACAAGCTATCATAGTTACGGCTGACAGCACGTCTGAGGCAGTTGCTGTCTCTGCTGCTGATTCTACTGATGTGTCTATTTCTAGTGATGGTATAAGCGGTTCTGAGAGTGTCGCGGCGTCAGCTGCTGGTGCTGAGCAAGACCTACATGTCAGTGCTGGCGATTCTAATGAGACTATAAATATTACTAGCAATATAACTGGTGTTAGAGGCGAGACTGGACCAGCTGGACCCACTGGAGCAACCGGTGCAGACTCAACCGTCCCTGGTCCTACCGGACCGACGGGAGATACGGGTCCTACCGGCGCTACTGGCGCAGATTCGACAGTTCCAGGTCCAACCGGGGCAACTGGAAGCACTGGGGCGACTGGCGCAACTGGACCAACAGGGCCTACAGGGGCGGACAGTATAGTTCCCGGTCCTACTGGACCACAGGGACCGACTGGTCCGACTGGTCCGACTGGTGCAGACTCCACTGTTGCTGGACCTACAGGTCCTACTGGACCTACGGGTGATATAGGACCGACTGGACCTACGGGACCAACGGGTGCTGATGGGGTATCTAATATACCTGGTCCAACTGGTCCAACGGGACCAACTGGCGCTACAGGTGACACAGGACCTACAGGACCAACAGGACCGATAGACTCAATCTCTATAACCTCTAACGAAGTCCCAACTGGTCTAGTAAATGGCTCTAACGTTAACTACACCACCTCAGCAGGTTATATAAGTGGCTCGCTTAATGTCTATATCAATGGCGTTAAACAGGCTCTAACTACTCACTACTCTGAAACAACTCCATCATCAGGCACATTTGCTATGAGCGATGCTCCTCTTACTGGTGATATTATCACAGTCAGTTATCAGACAGCTTCAGGGGCTACAGGCAACGCTGACACAGTAGATAACTTCCACGCTAGTGCCACGCCTACGGCGAATACGATATTGCCATTAGATAGCAGTGGTAAAATACCGACTGGAGTGGTTAATAACGCATCGCTGGATACTACCGCTGGTGAATTAGGTGGTGCTTGGAAAGATTGGACACCTACGCTATCTGGATTTTCTGTTGACCCTACCAAATCTACTTATAGATATAGCAGAATTGGTAAATGGGTAGCTCTATCTATCACACAGATTGGAAATGGTACTAGCAATGCAACAACATTCACTATATCTCTTCCGTTTACTGCTGCGAGTGGCGCTATCGGTCTAGCTGCCATAGTTAATAATAGTAGTGACGGAATGGGATTATCGAGAATCACATCAACAGATTACACAGTATTAAGCATACACGCTGGTTTATCAATTAGTTACGGTGCATGGACAGCTACTGGCGCTAAGGCATGTAGGTACACCACTATAATATATGAGGCGGCGTAAGGAGATAATATGGCTAAACAAAAGATAACATCAGCACAAATTAATACACCAATATTCAGAGTAGAGCTAACTGGTTCATTAGCTAATGATTATAACAATGATACTATGGCTATAAATGTAGTTAGTTACGATACACACGGTGCGGTAAGTGGTAACACCTATGTAATACCAGAAGATGGATATTACTTCTTGGGATTTAATAGTAAATATGATAATACCTATGTTACTACATTTACTGGTAGGATAGAAGCATATATCTATAAAGACACTAATATATTAGCTAGTGGATTTAGTGTCCCTGGTGGTGCTAATGTTTTTGACCCAACTATTCAAGTTTCAACAATATGGTATTGCACAGCAGGACAGGTAATTACTTTCCAGAATAGAATGCAAAGCACAGCTAATACGCCAGCCACAACATCAGGTCACGCATTCGGATATAGGATAGCATAATGAAACTATCAGCCTGTATAATCACTAAAAATGAACAAGACATGATAGAGAGATGCCTAAAATCTCTTAATGGTGTTGATGAAATTATCGTGGTGGATACAGGTAGCACAGACGATACAATTAAGATAGCTGAAAGATATGCCACTGTCTATACAGACTATAAATGGAACGACGACTTTGCTGAGGCTAGAAATTATGCTCTGTCTAAAGCCACTGGTGACTGGATTATATCAATAGATGCAGATGAGATGAACCTCACGCCAATAGAGATAATAAGGACTGATATATCTGGTGCAGGCAACCACAACGCCCTTAATGTGAAGATGATGTGGGATGAAAATCACTCTCACTCTGTGCCACGCATATTCAAAAAAGGGCTAACTTATACTGGTAAGTGCCACGAATACATTACAGCTAATCCTATGCAGTCAGACATAGTATTTAAATACGACAAGTCACCAACCCACGAGCAAGACCCAGACCGAAACCTGCGTATTTTATTAAGCGATAGCGATAATCCTCGTTCTATGTTTTATCTAGCTAATGAATACTACGACAGGAACGACCTAGAGAAAGCTCTTGAATGGTATGATAAATATCTAAAAGTGGGGACTTGGCGATATGAACTAGCTGATGCTAATTTAAAGTCAGCTAGATGTCTATGGAGATTATATAGAGGTGAAGAGGCTAGGGAACGCTGTATGAGAGCTATTCTATTAAACCCTCAGTTCAAAGAGGCTTTCCTATTAATGTCAGAGATGGTCTGGGAGAATGAGTCGCCACGCTGGAAAGAGATGGCTGAAACAGCTGATAACACAAATGTTATATTTGTTAGACAGTAAATCAATATGCTATAATAATAAAAAATAGGATAAAACAAATATGACAGAAATAGACCCACAATCACCACCAAAGAACTCAAGAGAGATAGGTATTCACCTAGTTTATATGAGTAAGGCGATTGAGGATTTAAAGGTAGAATTAAACAGACTATCTAATAACTACGCTACCAAACAAGAACTGCTAGACGCTATCCACACACGCCAGCGAGAACAGGAAGAGATACTAAAGGACTTATGTGCTGTTGATGGAAGGGTTAAAAGAATTGAGAAGATATTTGAGAACATCACAGCAAAGGTTACAGCAATAGCCATCACGTTTCTAGTGCTACTTATCTTAGCTCAATATGGAATAGACAAATACTTTAGGGGGTAATATGACATTATCTGAGTTTGTAACTAAATATAAAGGCAAGGCAGTTGATACTGATGAATTTCCTAAAGCTCAACCATATCAATGCCACGACTTAGCCAAAGTATATTGCCAAGAGGTTGTAGGATGTTCAGATTTGCCAACCAAAACAGGTGAGGCTAAGGGTGTGTATTTATACTTCTTAGACCCACTACCTAAATATTTCACTAAAATAGCTTATCCTACAACTATCAAAGACGGAGATATTATCGTATGGGGTGATGGTAATCAGACTGGTTCAGACGGACACATAGGCGTAGCATATCAAGGTAAAGTGTTTAATCAGAATAACGCTGGTCGAGCGTATGCTACATTAGATAATATATTTACATCAGGATTACTTGGTGTATTAAGACCAAAGAAAGGAACAGATATGGTAACAGATAAAACACAATTAAGTAAGATGTATTTAGCTCTTCTGCACCGTTCTCGTGGCTCAGGTGAGGGCGAAGACGTATATTTGAGTAAAGACTCAGGTTGGGTGTTCAATGACATATACAACTCCAAAGAACGTGCCAAAGTCCTAGCTAACGAAAAGGCAGCTATAGTAAGTTATAAAAGCCAAATTGCTGGATACAAAGAAGACGTTTCAGGGCTTAAAGAAGATATAGCTCAATTAGACGCAGACAAAGCTGACTTAGAAAAGCAAGTCATAGATTTACAGGCTGTGATAGACAGCACAGAAGTGTCTACTGGAATAAACTTTGACGATTTATCGCTAGGCGAATTATTAAGTCAAGCATTTAAAAAACTATTTAAGATTAAATAAGGAGATTAAAATGAACGTAGTAGTTAATATAGTAGTAACATTCTTTCAAGCAGGGATAGCTGTCTGGACAGTATCAGGTTTCGCACTAGATAAACTAACTATCGGTGCAGTCGTTGGTGCTGGTGTTTCAGCAGTCTGGAACATAGTCATTAAGCCGTTCTTAATTAAAAAAGGCTATCTAAAGTAATGCGTGAAGTGGTGGTGATAATGTTCATCATCACGGTGCTATACACCATTGCTTGTTTAGAAAAATACAAGTAAAATAAAAGGGTAGCGGTAGGAAACTTTCAAGCCGACTACGAGTCTTGCAGACAATAGTTCAAACGCAGGACTGGCGACAACGCCCGATAGAACTCAAATATCGGAGATGAACTTAAGCCGAGGCTAGTCGCTACCACAGCACTCTTATTGGGTGCTGTTTTAATTCCCACGAATTCGTGTATTTTAAAATTGACACATAAACAATTTAAGAGTATTATAAGCTTATGGAACGAAGTCCTGCAGAACAACTAATCATTGGTCAGGGCAATCTCTTAACTGAATTGCACGAATTAGGTGCAGATGTCAACTGGCGAGCTATTGAAGAATTGATGGCTCAAGAACGCCAGAAGATGTTTGATGACCTAAAAGCAAAAAGAGATTTAGGCTCAACGGCTGCTAAACACTTCCAAGATTTCAGGCGAGATGTTGCTTGGCAATCAGGGGAAATGGTAGAAGACTAAATGATTGAACGGATAGAATCAATAAGCTATCCGACTAGAAAGGGTGTGTCAATCTCACCTCTTGAGATATACTCTTTTGAGGATAGTATTCTTAATTTAGAGGCAAATAGAAATTGGAACTTACATCATAGTGAATGGACTAGAAGACAGTTTGGTAGAAATATTTTAATGCTAACATTTAGGCAGATTGAAACTAACCAATTATTTATGCCAGTAGATATACACGATAAACTACATAGAGAATATGAACCACCAGTTATGCCTACACCAATACAGGCTATAACTGAGATTGAAAGAGCTAAAGATGCAGGGGAAAGGCTGCAAATTAGGCAACCAGCTAAAAAGATAGGAAAATATACTTTAGAACTCATTACAGATGAGGTCTTTTTAAAATGCAAAGCGAGTTACGATTCATTAAAACATAGGGGGTAAAAATGAAACATCAAATAGTAAAAATAGACAGCGACAAAGCTTATATACTACCAATAGGTGATTTACATATAGGTGACAAAGCATTCTCAACTGCAAGCAGAAGTAAACTAAGTGGTTATTTGAAATGGGTTAAAGAACACGATAATGCTCGGATTATATTAAACGGTGATTTACTTAACTGTGCTACTAGGCAAAGCAAGACAAGCCCATTCGAGCAAGATATGACGCTTGAAGAGCAAATAACAGCTGTATGTGAGTTTTTAGACCCAGTAAAAGATAGAATTGTCGGGGCTGTCTGCGGAAACCACGAGATGAGAATAGCCGACTTCTCTGGATATGACCCAACACTAGCAGTTCTCTGGAAGCTAGGATTAGATACCGAAAAAATTTATTTCAAATACTGTGGGGTGTTAGATATTAAAGTTGGTAAACGAATTGACAGAGGCAAGGAAACAAACCGA
>Ga0265295_1006162_pt1 | contig 14671 bp, 10 predicted proteins | sample Munlansysbiofilm_FD_192503 | JGI IMG/M metagenome (GOLD analysis project Ga0265295, IMG submission 192503) | Leachate microbial communities from a municipal landfill in Southern Ontario, Canada - Methane capture system biofilm | ecosystem: Engineered > Solid waste > Landfill > Unclassified ... | reverse complement strand
TAACCTTGAGGGACCATGTTCCTCATCACGATGGTTTTTTTGCTCATTACATCGATATTCATTCAGCTGAACGTTTAGGAAAAACCGAGTATTCAACCATTGATACCGCACTTTGTTTATGTGGTGTAATTGCTGTAGATGCTTATTTTAAAGATGACAAACTATCACACATTGCTCATGAGATCTTAGATCGTGTTGACTATGGATCCCTCGTCTTTGAAAAAGAAGGGAAAAAGGTATTACATATGGCATATAACCCAGATAAGGGTGGAGATTATGTCGTTGGTAAACCTGGCTATATTCATCATTGGAGTATGTTTGCAGAACAACTGATGATGTATGTGTTTATGGCAGGTTCTAAACATCATGAACATGCAAAAGAAGTATATGATAGTTTTGAGAAAAATGAAGCTCATTATGAAGGGATCACCTATATTTATTCACCAGGCAATTCACTTTTTGTCTATCAGTTTCCTTTAGCATGGCTTGATTTAAAACATATCACAGATGATCATGGCATTAACTGGTTTGAAAATGCGATAAAAGCAACACTTGCTCATGAGAAAGCTGCTCGTTTACACGAAGCCACTTACCCTTCATTCAAACCTCATTACTTTGGATTTTCAGCCTCTGATACACCACGCGGATACCGTGTTTATGGTGGTATACCTAATAGCACAGGTAAACTTGATACAGATGGAACAGTCACACCGCACGCCATGATTGGTTCGCTCATTTTAACACCTGATTTATCACTACAAGCGATGCGTGATATGGATTTAGTGGAAGGATTGGATGGTCCATATGGTTACTATGATGGCTTTTTGATCGATGATCAAAAATGGATCAGTCAACGTTATATCAGTATTGATAAAGGTTTAGAACTTTTAATGCTTTCGAATTACCTCTCACAAACGATTCACAACGTCTTTATGAAGCATCCAATCGTTCAAAAAGGGATGGAGGTGCTGGGATGGAAAAAGATATAAATTGGTGGAAAAAAGCAGTTGTTTATCAGATTTACCCATTAAGCTTTCAAGATTCGAATGATGATGGTATAGGAGATATCAATGGTATCACATCACGATTGGACTATTTAAAAAAATTAGGTGTCGATGTGATATGGCTATCACCGGTATACCGTTCTCCGATGGATGACAATGGGTATGATATTGCTAACTATTTAGAAATTGATCCCATCTTTGGAACCATGGATGATATGAAGCATCTTATCCATGAGGTCCATCAAAGAGGTATGAGATTAATCATGGATTTAGTGATCAATCATACATCAGATGAACACGATTGGTTTAAAGAATCAAAAACATCTTTGCATAATCCTAAAAGAGATTATTACATATGGAGAGATCAACCAAGTGACATCGGTTCAGTATTTGGAGGTTCTGCTTGGACATATGATGAACAAACAAAACAGTATTATTTTCACTTATTTAGTCAAAGACAACCCGATCTCAATTGGCAAAATCCACACTTAAGACAAGAGATTTACGCCATGATTAACACATGGCTTGACATGGGTATTGATGGTTTTCGTTTAGATGTCATTGACCTAATTGGTAAAGACATCGATGAAAAGAAACTCTCAGATGGTCCCTATTTAAATGATTATTTACAGGAACTGTATGATACATGTTTTAAGGGTAGAGATATCATGACTGTAGGTGAAATGCCAGGTCTATCGATCAAACGTGCTCAAGAATTAACGTCAGGTGATGATCCCTTATTATCCATGATTTTCCAGTTTGCACATATCAGCTTAGATGAAGTACCTGGAGAAGGAAAATGGGCACTTAAGCCGCTTAATTTAGTGGAATTTAAAGAAACATTTGAAAAGGTTCAGCATACGTTTTATCAAAAGGGATGGAATTCACTTTTCTTATCCAATCATGATCAACCGCGTGTTGTGTCACGGTATGGTAGTGAGCTTTTCCGCAAGGAATCAGCAAAAATGCTAGCAACCATTCTCTATGGTATGCAAGGAACACCCTATGTTTATCAGGGTGAAGAAATCGGTATGACCGGTGTCAAATTTAAATCGATTGATGTATATAAAGATATTGAAACAAAACAAATTTATCAGATTTTAAAAGAGAAGGGTTGGCAAGAAAAAGATATCATGGCATCCATATATATGAAAAGCCGTGACAACTCACGAACACCCTTTCAATGGAACGAAGAAAAATATGCAGGGTTTTCAACACATGAACCTTGGTTATCGGTTATTCCTAATTATCATGATATTCATGCTGAAAAAGATCTACAAGATGCAGATGGTGTTTATCCATACTACCAACACTTAATTAAAATCAGAAAAGAAAACGAGATTTTTCTTCATGGAGATTTCAAACTGATCCTAAGAGATCATCAAAAAATCTTTAGTTATATAAGAACATATGGTCATCAAAAAATCTTAGTTATTGGATCATTTAGTGATCAAAAGATGACAATTGATTTAAGTCCATATCAACCGATCAAGATTTGGTTAACCAATGACCATACGATTCAGTTACATGATGTTATGACCATAAGCCCTTATTATACAGCAATCATTGAGATAGGAGGAAAATAAGATGCCAACGATAAAAGATGTTGCTAAACGTGCAGGAGTATCCATTTCAACTGCATCCTATGCTTTAAATGATCAACCCAATGTTCACCCAGATACCAAAGAACGTATTTTACAGGCAGCAAGAGACCTCAATTACTATCCCAATGGTATAGCTAGAAACTTAAAAACGAAAAAGACGGGTAATATTGGTGTTTTTGTCTATGGTTTTGGGGGTCCTATTTTCTCGGATGTCCTAGAAGGTATTCGTCAAAAACTCCAAGAGAATCATTTTAATATTATTGTGAGTTCTGGAAAAGCATCCGCTAACCTTCTTAACGAAAGACAAGTTGATGGTGCGATTGTCTTTGATAGCCAATTAACAGATGAAGTTTTAATGAATTATGCCTCACACGGACATCCTCTTTATGTCTTAGACCGTGATCTAAAAGGTGATAACATTTATGCGAGTGTCATTGATAATGAAGGTTTAGTCTATCGCTTTATATGTGAAATGATTAAAAGAGGATACCATGACATGGCTTTTTTATCGGGTCCATTAGATGCTTTTAATAACAACCACCGCTACGATGGTTTTAAGCAAGCATTATCCGAAAAAGGGTTAAATCATGATTATATTCAAAGTGATTTCACCATCCAAGGTGGTTTTCAGGCAGGGCTTGATCTACTTAAAAAAGAAAAACGTCCCACATTTGTTTATTGTTCAAACGACGAATCAGCGATTGGTTTTATGCAAGCGTTAAAACAAGGCGGACTGTCTATACCAAAAGATATTGCGATTGCAGGATTTGATAATATCATTTTGTCAGAATATATCACACCAAGATTAACGACGATTGGCATTGACCACTTAAAGTGGGGTCAAGAAGTCGCAAGTTCCATCGTTGAAGTATTAAATGGTAAAAAACCTAAGGATATCGGACATCCACAAGGACAATTTATCTTAAGAGAATCATGTTAAATTATCGGTTAGATGAAAAGCCAAAAGACTTCGAGTCTTTTTGGAAACAAGCACTTCATGAAATGAAAATGGTACCTTATGCATGTCACATCACAGAAGTTAAACAAGAAGAAGACATTCATGAAGTTGCATACTTTCATTATCTAGGTGCCAAAAGAGAAAAAATATATGGCTTTTACATGAAACATGATGATCAGAAGCGTCCGACGATATTGATGTTTCATGGTTATAACTGGCATAAGGGGGAACCCCATGATTTTATCGATTGGTATCGTTTAGGTCTCAATGTGTTTTCCATTGATATCAGAGGACAAAAAGGCTTAACGAAAGATCAGTATCCTTATCGTTCTGGTGATCATCGACTGATGACAAGAGGTTTGCTTAACCCAGAAGAATATTATATGAAACACGTTTATCAAGATGGCATTCATTTGATTAATTATGCTAAAACTTTACCCTTTGTTGATGAAAATCGTATCATTTTACATGGTGGTTCACAAGGTGGAGGAATTGTTTTAGCACTTGCAGCATTAGTTGATGTTTACAGGGTCTATGCTGATGTGCCATCGTATACATATTTTAGAGGACGCATGGATACCAAGAATGGTTCCATTCGTGAGATTGAAGATTATTGCTTAGAGCATCAATTAGACCGAGAACACATCATCAAAAATATGCAGTATGTCGATTTGATTCATTTAGTAGAATGGATTAAAGCACCAGTGATAGCGTCAGTTGGATTGAAAGATGATATTTGTCCTGCACGCTATTTCATGCTTGCATATAACAAAATCAGTTCAACTAAAAAAATATATGAATACCCTGATGCTGGGCATGAGGGTGGTCATATGATTCATCATCATATCAAACTCAAGGATTTAAAGGAGACACTCTTTGGATACTAAACATTTATTAAATCAGATGACTTTTGATGAAAAAATTGGTCAATTACTACAGATTGCACCTTTCTTTTTCATTCGACATTCCAAGGCTGAAGTCGCTGGTGAGATCACTGATCTCGGGTTAACAAAAAAAGAAATATTCAATGCAGGTTCTGTGTTGGGCATCGGTTCTGCTGAAGAAATGATGGAAGTACAAAAACTGTATTTAGAACATCATCGATTGGGAATCCCACTCATTTTTATGGCTGATATTGTGCACGGTTATGAAACAATTTTTCCTGTTCCGATTGCTATGGCATCTTCATTTAACGAAAATCTCGTGAGAAATGCTGCAAAAATCAGTGCGATTGAAGCTTCTACATCGGGGATTCATGTTACGTTTGCACCCATGGCTGATCTCGTGAGAGATCCAAGATGGGGCAGAGTAGTCGAATCATTTGGTGAAGATCCTTACTTAAATGAAATGATGGTTCAAGCGAGTGTTGAAGGTTTTCAACAATCGTTATCAGATGAACGCACTTTAGCATCATGTGTTAAGCACTTTGCAGGTTATGGTGCTTCAGAAGCTGGTCGTGACTATAATACGGTTGATCTATCAAGAGTGGCTCTTCACAATGGCTATTTAAACGGTTATAAACGTGCCATAGATGCTGGAGCTAAGCTGATTATGACTTCATTTAATGTGATAGAAGGTATTCCAGCAACGGTTAATCAGTATTTATTAAGAGAAGTTTTACGTGACTTATGGCATTTTAAAGGTGTAACGATTAGTGATTACGATTCGCTTCACCAAATCCTCGCACATGGCTGTGCTGCTGATGATCAAGAAGCTGCACAAAGAGGTATGAACGCAGGCCTTGATATTGAGATGGCATCCACGTGTTATATTAGACACTTAGAACAACTTGTTTTAGATGAAGTTGTTTCTATGGACCTCATTGATGAAGCAGTTTTACGTGTTTTAAATTTAAAAAACGATTTAGGTCTCTTTGAAAATCCATATCGTGGTGCAAGCATCACAGATGCAAAGACGCTTGTTTTATCAAGTGAGCATTTAGATGAATCGTTAAAGGCAGCTTATGAATCCTTGGTGTTACTCGAAAACGATGGGATATTACCTTTAGATAAAAGCGTAAAAATGGCTCTCATTGGACCTCATGCAACCGATAAACAAAACAATGGTCCATGGTCATGGAAAGGTAATCAAACAATAAATCCGTCTCTTTATGATGCATTGACTGCTTATGGTGCACACGTGATGTACATGAATGATCAAACCGATGTTCAAAGCTATCAATCTCTTGATTATCAGATGATGGCAGATGCAGATGTCGTGATTCTAGCGTTGGGAGAACATACGAAAGAATCTGGTGAAGCACATAGTAAGGCAAGTCTGAGATTACCAAGAAATCAAGAAGCTTTATTTCATTTGGTAAAAAAACATGCTAAGAAAGTCGTCACACTGATTACTGCAGGAAGACCTCTATTACTCAATGAAGTAAAGGCATCTAACGCGTTGATGTATACATGGTTTTTAGGAACAAGACACGCAGAAGCTGTCGTACATACCCTTTATGGTAAAAATTACCCATCTGGTAAACTTCCGATGAGTTTTCCTCGATGTGAAGGACAAATACCTATTTATTATAATCATTTAAATACGGGAAGACCTTATCAGATCAATGGGCATAATGAATTTACGAGTCATTATTTAGATGTTTCAAATGAACCACTTTATACATTTGGCGAAGGCATGACATATACCAGTTTCTTTTATGCTGAACCTAAATTATCGCATAAAGAGATGCGCGTACATGATGTCACACACCTTGAAATTGAAATAACAAATAAGGGGTTATATCCTGGTGATGAGATTGTTATGCTCTTCATAAAAGATCGTGTAGCAACCATCTCACGACCTGTGAAAGAACTTAAAAAATGGGCAAAGATTCATCTCAATCCAGGAGATACAAAAACGGTTGTTTTTGAATTATCTGCCTCTGACTTATCGTATTTTAATAGCCATGGTCATCGCGTCATAGAACCGGGTTGGTTTGATATCATGGTTGGACCTAACGCTAAACAGACACAAACATTATCACTTAAACTCATAAAGGGGTGAGCTGTATGATTTTAAAAAACAGACTAAAACTTCATCATGTGAAAAAAGAAGGTATCGCTATCTCATTTTTTGATACAGGCGATATTCATGCGGTGACATATCAGGATTTTCAAATAAATCTTCTAAATGGTAATGCACTAGATGGCAGTATCATGAATATCTATTTAAGAGTATTTGATGATGAGAAGATATATGCAACACCACTGATGGGTGTTAAATCACCATCCATTTTTTCTTTAGAAGAAGGCAAAGCTGTTTATCGAGGTTTATTTCATGGTGTGATGTATCAACTTGATTTGGTTATGGATGATTTTCAATACGACTTTCATCTTTTCTTAACATCATCATCAGGAAAAATCGTTGATGTGATGTATGGTCAAGATATTGCAATCTCATCGAAGTCAAGTATTTTAAACAGTGAACCATACACGGTACAATATATTGATTACAAGGCATTTCATGATGAACATGGGTATACACTTTGTGCAAGACAAAACCAAGGAAAAACGCAATTTATTCAAGTTGGTTCATCAACGAAGAATGTAGCATACGGAACAGATGGTTTCCAATTCTTTGGGTTATCATATAAAGAAACAGGTGTTCCTGAAGCCTTTATCAATGATGTATTACCCTCTGAAATTTATCAATATGAGTTCTCTTATTTTGCTTTACAAAGCGAAAAAATAACACTAGGAACAAAGACAGAAAGTCTTCATTTCTATGCATTCTATGATCCAGAGTTTCAAGGTATCATTGAAAAACCGGCGCAAGTGGAAACACTTGATGATGCTAGACCAAATGTTTTATTAGCAGTTGAAAAAAAGCAGTTAACTAAATTAGATTCATCTGTTATTTTATCGGGTAAGTCATTATCAAAAGAGGATATGCAAAAGGTATTTCCTCAGATGGATCAAATCGAAGAAGATGAACATGGATTGCTATCTTTCTTTACACCAGCGCATACGCATGTCGTTCTCAAACAAAAAGAATTACTGGTTGAAAGACAGCACGGTCATTTGATGGTTCATGGTGATTTAAAACATGTCAGTGAGCATGTTATGGCTACAACAAACTGGATGTATGGTGTCTTTCATTCACATGTTGTTTTAGGAAACTCGAGTTTTAATAAATTTTTGGGTGATGTAAGAAATCCGCTCAATGTACAAAAGATTTCTGGCATGCGTCTTTATGTTTTTCTTGAAGGACGATATCATGTGCTAGGTCTACCCTCATATTATGTGATGAATGCATTATCCACACAATGGGTTTATGTTTTAGAAAATGATACGCTTTTCATCAATGTTGTTGTTGATGAAAACAAACTTCAGCAAACACTAACTGTCACATCAAAAAACACATGTACTTATGACATGCTTTTATCTTCCCAAATCATTATGGGTGTCAATGAAAACACATATGACATTCCTTATAAAAAAGATGAAAAGAATCTGATCTTTTCTGTCCCGAGTGATTCAATGATGGCGATGCGTTACCCGACATTGAAGTATCGTATGCATATGAGTGAAGATTACAAGATAGTTGATGAGTCAGATATGCTTCATATCGATTCACAGCATGGTCTTCTTATGCTATCATTTCATAATGTATCAACGTTTAAGATGGATCTTCAAGCAACATTTGAAGAAGATTTTGAACAACCCAAAGCACTTGATATAGATGATGCAGAAAAAAGAAGTTTGTCATTTATCGAATCTTTTTCTGGGAAGCTCATGTTAAACCATCCCACGATGCAAGATGATTTAAACATTTTAGTACATACGCTTTATTGGTATACGCATAATGCTTTAGTCCATTACGCATCACCTCATGGACTCGAGCAATATAATGGTGCCGCTTGGGGAACACGCGATGTTTGTCAGGGTCCCATCGAGTATTTTATGGCAACACAACATTTTGATATCGCAAGAGAAATTTTACTTAAAGTTTATCGAAGACAGTTTATCGAAAATGGTGATTTTCCACAATGGTACATGTTTGATAAATACTATCAAATTCAAGCGCACGAATCACATGGTGATGTCATTGTATGGCCACTCAGGGCATTAGCTTATTATTTAAAAACAACCGGTGACTTATCGATATTAAATGAACGCTTATCATATATGTCAATTGAGAAAAATGCTTTTGTTGAAAATGAAAGTTTATTGGCACATGTTAAAAAGCAGATCAAAGCGATTGCATCATCCTTTATTCAAGACACCTATCTTCCTAAATATGGTGGTGGTGATTGGGATGATACTCTACAACCAGCAAATCATGACTTAACGCAAAAGATGGTGAGCGGATGGACAGTTGCTTTACTATATGAAGCTATCTCTGTTTTTTCAAAAGAAATTGAAGAGGTGGATTATCAATATGCAAAAGAACTTGATCTGATGGCAAAAATGATTCAAAAAGATTATGAGACACACATGGTAGAAGATGGTATCGTCAGTGGTTTTGTCGTTTTTGATAACCATCAAAAAACGTATCTTCTACATCCAAAAGATCAAAAGACAGGTCTTAAATATCGCTTGTTACCTTTAACAAGAGCCATGATTTCAGGCATAGTCAATCCCCAACAGGTGAAGGTTTATAACCATATCATCAATACGCATTTAAAACATCCAGATGGTGTGCGTTTAATGGATACTGCGATTGCATATCAAGGTGGTAAAACAACGTATTTTCAGCGTGGAGAAACAGCAGCTAATTTTGGTCGTGAAATTGGATTACAATATATTCATGCACACATTAGATATATTGAAGCTATGGCGAAAATTGGTCATGCGGATGATGCTTATCAAGGATTATTCGTCATCAACCCCATTCATATTAAAAAGCGGGTAAGCAATGCTTATTATCGACAAGCCAATATGTATTTTTCAAGTTCAGATGCTTGGTTTAACCATCGTTATCAAGCAAAAGAACTATTTGATTTGATAAGAACCGGTGATATCAAAGTCAAAGGTGGATGGCGTTTATATTCGTCAGGTCCTGGTATATATACACATCAATTGCTATGTCATATTTTAGGTATCAGATTAGATCATGGACAACTTGTTATTGATCCCGTATTGCCTAAAGCATTAGATGGACTTGAGGTCACCTATCAATTTAACAACAAACCACTTCATATCAACATGCATTATGGTTCATTGGAGCCTAAACTCAATGGTTCACCAATGATGTATCAAAAAGGACAAAATCAGTATAAAAGAAATTTTGTCATGATTGACAGAAAACTAATCGAATCCACACAAGATGACATCCATCTTGATATTTATTTTCAATAAAGCGATTAACGTCGCTTTTTTGTTACAACCGACACATGTTTTTTCGTGATATAATAACACTTGAGGTAATTACATGGACACCATTTATTTAAAGTTTTATGAACAACAAACAAGAAAATTACATAAAGATCATTTAGGTGAGATTGATTTAAACATTTACAATCACATCATTTTTGAAGATCCTTATTATATTTTGAAACCAGATATTCTCATTGGTCGCTTAGATCATAAAAAGACGTTTGGTTTTTTAAGACAGGAATTAGAAGACATCTATCTTGAACAAAGAGATATGTTGGATGCGATGCACGATGATATCGTACTTGTTAAAGAAGGCGTTGAACCACGCATCATTTACATCGTTAAACGTGCGTTATCTCTTTTAGTTGCGACCGTTAAAAAGACAAAAAAAGGACTTTTCTTTGAGACAGACACCTATCTTGATCGCAGACTCGAGGTTGAAGGCGATGAAAATCTCGTTTTTGGTCATGTTGTCATGCTTGAAGTTGAATCGATTGACCAATTTGCTATCTATACACATGTTAAAAAAATTATTGGGCATATCAACGACCCAGATATCAACACATTAAAGATTGTTGCTGCATATGATTGGCCACAATCGTTTTCTGATGAAGTGATGAAGTCACTTGAAGATATTAAAATTGACATTGAAGCTGAGAAAAAACAACGCTTAGATTTAACAAATGAGTTGATCATCACCATCGATGGTAAAGATGCAAAGGATCTAGATGATGCTATTCACTTAGTAGTGAAAGATGATCATTATATTTTAGGTGTTCATATTGCAGACGTATCTCATTACGTCAGAGAAAACACTGCATTAGATGATGAAGCTTATAAAAGATCAACATCATCTTACTTAGCAGATCGTGTCATTCCGATGCTGCCTCATAAGTTATCCAACGATTGGTGTTCATTAAATCCACATGAAATCAAATTGACGCTATCATGCATCATGACACTTGATATGGATGGAAAAGTGACAGGATATGACATTCAAAAATCGTTTATTGAAAGTAAGCGAAGAATGAATTATGATGAAGTTAATCAATTTTTACTTCATGATCAAACATTGCATGATCCAGCGATTGAAAATATGCTAATCACGATGAATGAACTGTCTCAAAAGTTAAAACTCATTCGTAAAAAACGTGGAGAAATTGAATTTGAGTCTTCAGAATTAGGTTTCAAAGTTGATGAACAAGGTCGTGTCTTAGACGTTTATCAACGTAAGACAGACGAAGCGGAAGAACTTATTGAATCATTTATGCTAATCGCAAACGAAACTGTTGCGTTTCACATGTTTCATGCCAATCTTCCATCGATCTATCGTATCCATGAACAACCAGATAACATCAAATTGAAGATGGCACTACAAACTGTTCAACGCTTAGGATTCCCTGTCAATTTTAAACAGTTAGGTAATCCAAAGCCTTTACAAATTCTAACCGAACATACAGCTTCAACACCTTATCAATATGTCGTTCATATGATTTTACTGCGTGCGATGCAAAAAGCAAAGTACAGTGAAGTCTTATCACCACACTATGGTTTAGGAGCTCGTTTTTATACGCATTTCACATCACCGATCAGAAGATATCCTGATTTAATGTTGCACAGATTGATTCACCGCTTTGTTTTAGGTGAATCTCAAAACTATAAAAAAGATGCATACCATTTCGAGGAAATGATGCCAGATGTTGCACAACATACCTCCGATCAAGAACGTAAAGCTGTTCAAATGGAACGTGATGTCGCAAAACTCAAATCATGTGAATTTATGCAAGATAAAATTGGAGCACACTTTAAAGCCATCATTTCACAAATGATGCCATCAGGTATGTTTGTCAAGCTGTCAAATGGTATCGAAGGCTTTGTTCCACTCAGAGTACTTGATGATTATTACATGTATGATGAAACCAATTTAACGTTTGTTGGTAATCGTGGTAAAAGATATCGTTTAGGTGACACAATTAAAGTCGAATGCCTTGATGTCGATCTCGCACAAAAGAAAATGGATTTTGGTATTATCGATAAAAAGAAAAACAAGAAGGATAACGCTCATGGAACTTATCGCTCAAAACAAAAAGGCAAGGCATGATTACTTCATCGAAGAATCGTATGAAGCAGGTGTCAAGCTTTTAGGAAGTGAAATTAAATCGATCAGACTGGGCAAAGTAACGGTCAATGATTCATTCGTCACCATCAAAGATGGCGAAGCTTTTGTCCATAATATGCATATCGCAAAATATGACTTTTCAAATCAGTTTAACCATGAAGAAACACGACCAAGAAAGCTCTTACTCCATAAAAAAGAAATCGTGAAATTATTTTCTAAAACACGCGAACAAGGGTATACCTTAATCCCTTTAAAAATCTATTTAAAAGAAGGCTTAGCTAAAGTAGAAATTGGCTTAGCAAAGGGTAAAAAGGATTATGATAAACGCGAGACATTAAAAGAAAAAGATCAGGACATGCGTTTGAAAAAAATGATGAATCGAAGAGGTTAAAAACATGTCTAAAATTGGTCTAGCCTTAGGGGGCGGCGGAGCAAGAGGATCTTATCAAATTGGTGTGCTAAAAGCACTCGAAGAAGCACACATTTTACATGACATTGAACATATCTCAGGAACTTCCATCGGAGCGATTAACACGCTTATGATTATGGCAAAGCTTTCGTATGAGAAAATGATCGATATCTGGGAAATGATCAACAATTCAGATATTTATGGTCATAAACTAGAAAAACTTAAATTTGATAAAGTGGGATTGTTTTCCCTTAAGGACATGTATGACAAGCTTTGTGAACAAGTATCTTTATCAGAGATTAGAGAAAGTAAAATACAGGGGTATGTCACAGCAGCTAAAATTAGAAAAGGTTCAATGATTGAACAGGTTTTACTACATCGTATGGAAAAAGAGGTTTTCCATTTAAATGATGTAGAAGACCCACATAAAGCTGTGTTAGCCTCAGCATCTATTCCTGTCTTATTTGGTTCAACAGAAATCAATGATACGTTCTATGTCGATGGTGGAACCATTGATAATTGTCCGATTCAACCTTTAATTGATCAGGGATGTGATATCATCATCGCTGTACCGATTGATGGAAGATTTCATCCTAAAAAATATGAACATCAAAACATTACACTCATCAATATGGAAGCTAAAAAACTCTTTTCGATCACGATGATTGATATCTTAGATTTTAAACCTGAAGATGTTAAACATAAATCAAATTATGGCTATATGATGGCTAAAACGATGTTAAGTAAACTTCAAGATGAAAAGATTTTTGATGGAACAAACTTTGTACATGAAGATGGTTTTAAATATTATATGTTATCAAAAGAAGAAGAAACGAAAGTTAAAGATGAGGTAGCCACATGGAGTTAGATTTAATCCGCTTAATCCAAATGATGCGTAATCCCTTTTTTGATCAACTTTTCTATTGGATTACACAACTTGGTGATCAAATTGTATTTATTTTAGTCGTTGCAATTATTTACTGGACAATCGATAAGAAATTTGCCCATAAATTTACATTTGCATTTATGATGAGTGCGCTTGTGAATACGGGGTTAAAGTATGTGTTTAAAAGAGTCAGACCATTTTATTATCAAGGCATTACCGCTGAAGAAAAATGGTTAACCACCGGTTATTCATTTCCATCAGGTCATGCTCAAGCTGCAGGGGTATTAGGTTACACAACGTTTTACGCAAGTAAACATACTAAATATCAATGGTTAAAATATGTCGCATGGTTTATTGTCATTTTAGTTCCCTTTTCAAGAATGTATTTAGGACAACACTTTTTAAGTGATGTGGTCGTTGGTTTAATTCTTGCATTAGGTTTAACTCATATCACATTTAAACTTGTTGATTTGATGGGTGATGATGAACACATCTATACATTAATGCTTGTTCCACTTTTTATATTGGCTTTATTCTTCTTTAAAAATCACGATGTCTATATCGCAGTCGGTGGATTTACCGGGTTTGCGACGGGTTATTATGTAGAAAAGAAGTATGTGAAATTTGAAGTTAAAGCTATTTGGTGGATTCAAGTGATCAAAGTGATCTTTGGTCTAGTGATTGCTTTTGCTATAAAAGAAGGTTTAAAATTTGTTTTTCCTGATGAAATTTTCTTTGATTTTATCAGATATACGTTGATTGGAGTATGGGCAGCTTTAGGAGCACCCTTCGTGTTTAAACATGTCATACCTCATTTACAAAAAAAAGTTTCATGAATTAACACCAGATGAACTTTATCAAATCCTTGATCTTCGGTCGAGGGTTTTTATCATTGAGCAACAGTGTATTTATCCTGAACTTGATTATCTAGATCAGATGAGTATGCATTATATGTTATTCGATGAAGGAAAACTTGTAAGTTACATCAGATTAATACCACGTGGATACAAATATGATGAATATGCCATATCACGTGTAGTTACCGATGAGTCATACCGCAATAAAGGATATGCGACGCTACTCATTAAAGATGCAATGAATGATATCAAAGGTTTACCCATTCGTATCTCAGGTCAAGCCTATTTAAAAAGCTATTATGAGCACCTTGGATTTAAGACGATTAAAGGTCCTTATTTAGAGGATGATATCCCGCATTATGAAATGCTTTTTATATATAAAAATGATCCTTAATTGAAAATGTAACTTACGTAAAAACTTACATTTATCTTTTTTGCCAAACTAAGCTGCTCTTTGGGCAGTAACATATGAAAAATCGCGCAAATAAATATACCAAAAATGAATCATACATGA
>Ga0265295_1006160_pt1 | contig 14674 bp, 11 predicted proteins | sample Munlansysbiofilm_FD_192503 | JGI IMG/M metagenome (GOLD analysis project Ga0265295, IMG submission 192503) | Leachate microbial communities from a municipal landfill in Southern Ontario, Canada - Methane capture system biofilm | ecosystem: Engineered > Solid waste > Landfill > Unclassified ... | reverse complement strand
CCTATCTTTATCCAGCGCCCTATGGGGTCCAACCCGGGGAAAAGATTCTCGGCTACATCAGCCCCAATAATGCAGACATACCGTGACCGGTCTTCCTCGCCCTGGGTAAAGTAGCGGCCCTGCTCCAGTTCCAGGACATTGCCAATTAGGTGATCAACCGAGGTTACTCCTCTAATAGAAACATCTTTTATAGTCCGGTTTCCATACTTGACATTCCGGCTGGCATCAACTGAAGCTCCGACCAGCTCACAGGACTGGCATAGTTTGCGGAGAACCTTCATGTCGTCCAGAGTCAGATCTTTCCTTTTCATCTGTTCAGTGTAGTCCTGAATGGTGGAAATGAAAGGAGAAAATTTGGAGACAGCAAAATCATTGGCCCCGTAGAAGGACATTTTGGTATAGACATAATCGTTCAGCCCCTGGATGACTGAAACCACTGCAATTATAGTTAGTACCCCGATGATAATTCCGAGCAGGGTTAAAAATGTCCGGAGCTTGTTGGACCAAAGAGAAACCAAAGCCATATCTAAGGATTCTCGGAAATAAAACCGGCCAGTTTTCATTTGTTCTCCAAAAACAAGTTTATCTTATTTTATACTAAAGTAAACAATCAGAGCTAACCTTAAAAAATTCTATCAGCCCTTGACTGGCCTTCCGCCTAATCGGATAATTAAGTTGAATTACTCATAAAGCTGACCAGTCACCGAGATTTTCAATAATCATTTAGAGGAAATTTCGGACTGGGAGAAAATAATAAAGGTCGAAAAAGACCTGGTTCAAGAGGAGTTGAAATGGCTGAATTTAACCTGAAGGCCGAGAGCCAGAGCGTCCCTGGTGTTTATTTTGATGAGCCAGGAGAAATTAATACTGAAGCTACCCTTAAGAGAGCAGCTATTAGGGCTGAAGAACTTAAGGTAAAAAAGATAATCTTGGCTTCAGCTTCAGGAAAGACTGCCCTAAAGGCGCTGGACATTTTCCATAATTGCGAGTTAGTGGTGGTAACTCATTCGACCGGTTTTTATGAACCTAACTACCAGGAGATGCCACCTGAAGTTCGCCTTAAGTTGGAAGAGAGAGGAGCCCGAGTGCTGACCTGCCAGCATGCCTTTGGGGGAGTTAACCGGGCGGTGAGGAAAAAGTTGGGCACTTATGAGCTGGATGAAATCATCGCCTATACTCTTAGAGCTTTTGGAGAAGGAATGAAGGTGGCTATAGAAATCAGCCTGATGGCTGCTGATGCTGGCCTGGTAGAAAGCGGACAGCCTTGTATTGCCCTGGGCGGGACAGAGACCGGAGTAGATACGGCTGTGTTGCTCAAGCCGGTGAATGCCCAGAACTTCTTTGACCTGCGGGTTATGGAGGTTTTGGCCAAGCCAGGCTTCTATAGTGAAAAGGTGAGAAAGAAGTAACGACAATTAACCTGGGTCAATCATAATAACTGAGGTTATTTGATATATTAAATGATCATTGATAGGCCAATTGAGATAGCAGGAAGAAATTGAATTTGACCTGGATTGTTGGTGATTAATCCAGGTAAGAAATCCACAAGATTTTCAGAAGGAGAAAGTCGATTTTAAGAATAAACAAATTTTTAGCCCGGGCTGGAGTAGCTTCGCGACGTCAGGCTGACCGGATGATTCAGGAAGGCCGGGTAAAAATTAATCGCCAGGTAATAACTCAACTGGGATTTAAAGTAGATGAAAAAAAGGATAGGATAGAGGTTGATGGATGCCGAGTCAGGTTATCCCCTGGACTGATTTATCTGCTTCTCAATAAACCTGCTGGATATCTGGTAACTATGGATGATCCCCAGAAAAGGAAGACGGTAGTAGAACTTCTGCCAAAGCTTAAAACTAGAATTTTTCCGGTTGGCCGTCTGGATGAGAAAAGCGAGGGGGCCCTGCTTTTTACCAATGATGGGGACCTAGCCCACCGCCTGCTACATCCTGGTTATGAGATAAAAAAGATATATCAAGTGAAGGTCAAAGGCTTCGTCTCAGACCAGAGCCTGGCCAGTCTGGAGAAAGGGGTCTTTGTTGATGGCCGGAAAACAGCCCCAGTTAAAGCGGTTGTGGTTTCTAGAAATCGGAGAAGTTCTCTTCTCCAGCTGGAAATATATGAAGGTAGAAAACATGAGATTAGAAAGATGTTTTATTCTTTAGGCTTTGAAGTTCAAAAACTCAGGCGGATTTCTTTTGCCGGTCTCACCATTCGGGGATTGCCTCCAGGTCGCTGGAGGTATCTCCAACCGGAAGAAATTATCAGGTTAAAAAAAATTACTTCTCTAAAAAAGCCATAAAAGCTGAGAGATTTTATTCCTGCAGAACCAAAAACTTTATCTACTTGGCCTGCTTTATTAGTAAATAATCCAGGTTAATAAGGCAGGAAAATGTTTGGCTTTAGCCCAATGGTTAATGAAAAATTCTAAGAAACTCTTTGTTTGGAGAAAAGGCTTTTTATTATATGAGGCAACTTTAGGTAATACCTCGCCGAGACATAATTCTTAGCTTTTCCTTCCGGCTTATCCCGATTCTTTCTCTGAGTCGTTCCATGAAGCTTCAGCCCCAAAATCCTTCCAGGCTAATCCAAGTTCTCTAACAGCTGCGTCTACCTTTTGGTTGACCGAACCCTCCTCATATGTTCCATCTGACAATCTTTCCCCAGCTTTAACTCCAGTTAGAATTTCAAGGCCTTTATCCAAAGTCTTGATTGGATAAATATGAAATTTATCTTCGGCTACTGCTTTGACCACCTCTTCTTTCAGCATCAGGTTCTTAATATTCTGGTGAGGGATTATAACACCTTGAGTCCCGGTCAGTCCTCGAGCCTTACAGACCTCAAAAAAGCCTTCAATTTTCTCATTAATACCCCCGATTGGCTGAATCTCTCCCTTCTGGTTAATCGAACCAGTAACTGCCAGGTCCTGTCTTAGGGGTAACCCAGAAAGGCTTGACAGGATAGCGTAGGCTTCAGCAGCAGAAGCACTATCGCCGTCTACTCCAGAATATGATTGTTCAAAAGCAATACTAGCTGATAGGGCAAAAGGTTTGTTCTGAGCGTATTTTCCCCGCAGATAACCAGTTAGAATCAAAACTCCTTTGTTATGGGTTCGCCCACTCAGGTCAGCTTCTCTTTCGATGTTGATGATTCCGGCCCGGCCGGTGGCTGTCCGGGCAGTAATTCGGGCTGGCTTCCCGAAGGCCAGCTCTCCGGTATCATAAACTGCCAATCCGTTTATCTGACCAACCACCTGATTCTCTGTATCTATCAGAATGGTTCCTTCTTCTATCATTTCCTGGATTTTTCTTTCAACCAGATTAACTCTTTCGATTCTTTCATCTATGGCTTTTTGAATATCTTCAGCGGTGATAAAATTCTTCTCATTTTTTTTAGCCCAGTAATTTGCCTCCCTGATGACGTCGGCGATCAGATGAAACCTGGTGGAAAGTTTTTTCTGCCGACCGGCCAGTCTGACTCCTAATTCCACCACGGCTGCCAGACCTGGCTTATCAACCGGAAGCAATTTATCTTCGTCACAGATTTTTCTGGCGAACCTGAGGTAATCGTTGATGGTTTTCTGACTTTTGTCCATCTCGGAATCAAATTCAGCTTTAACTTTGAAAATTTTTTTGAAATTTTCATCATAGAAATAAAGCAAGTTATAGAGATAATCATCTCCAACCAAAATAACTTTAACCTGGGATTTAATTGCCTCTGGCTTCATCTTGACTGTCGAAATGGCAAAGAGAGAAGCCGGATTCTGAATCTCAAAAACTTGATAACGTAGAGTTCGAACCAGGGTAGCCCAGACTCCTGGCTCAGTCAGAACATCCAGGGCGTTCATAACGATATAGCCACCATTGGCCTTCAAAAAAGAACCGGCTTTTATTTTGGTATGATCAGTCTGGCCTATGCCAAAGCGGGTATAAGCATACTCAATAGTCCCGAAGAGATTAATATAGGAAGGTGAAGTTTCGATAATCACCGGGGCACCTTTAAGGTCAGAATTGTCAACCAGAAGATTTATCCGGTAGGGCAGATAGGGGTCCTGCTCATCATGGTCTGCTTCTTCTTTTGGAGTAATCTTAAACAAATCTATGTTTGCAGTCAGACTTTTCTCCACTTCATCCAGATAGCCCTGGAGACCAGGAAAGGGCAGTTTATTCCTGAGGTCGTTTAAGGCCCCTTTGATCATCGGAGCACAAGCCTCAATTTCCTGGTTTTTCAAAAGTATTTGGGATTCCTCATCTATTTCTTTTAGTTCACTTATAATCTTCTCCAGCTGGCCACTTAGTTGTTCATATTTCTTTTTCAACTCCTCAACCTGTTTTCTGGTCAGCTTTTCTTCTTTAACCAGCTTTTCCAATTTATTAAAAGGAGTTGGCTGACCATCAACTACTGGGATGAGGTCCGGCCTGGTAAAAATACCGGCGGGGATCTGAACGATGGTGAAACCTTCGGCGGCTACCAGTTGTTCAAATTTCTGGAGGATATCTCTTTGTTTATGCTGCTGGGCATCCAAAATAGACTGTTTTCTTTCCTGAAAATACTGGCTTTTTAGTAACTCTGGGATGTTGGTTTTAAGCATCATTATCAGTTTATCCAGGCCCTCTTGAAGCCTCCGACCTCGACCAGCCGGTAGGGTTAGCAGGAGTGGTTCATCTGGTTTGTTAAAATTGTTCACATAAATCAGATCATCCGGTATTTCTTCGCTGATTCTGACTTTCTCCAGGAATTTTTTTATAGTGGTGGTTCGGCCAGTACCTACCATTCCGGTAATGAAGATGTTATAACCTCGACTTTTAATTTCCAATCCTGCCTGCAACGATTTCAGAGCTTGGTCCTGTCCAATGATATCGTCACATGCTGGGCATTTTTCAGTCGAATCATAGGCAATGGCCTCTAAAGGACATCGCCAACGTAATTCCTCAGGCTTAAGTTGGTTAAAGTTATTAGAAATTTTCATATCCTCTCCTCTTTATTTTTTACCATTATAATAACAATGAGTTCAAGTAGGAGTTTGATCTAAATCCCGAGACACCAACCTGTTTAAGTGAAGCCTCTACGGGCCAAAGTCTGTCCATTCCTGGTATTCTAGAAAATGGAACCCAGTTGGGAAAATCGTCTCAGGTCCCTGACCGATTTTTGACCAATATATGATATTTGCTGAAAAAACTAAGAACTTCTGGTAAAATTGGTAAAATTCGTTTTTAGGGCTTAAAGATGAATCATATCTTGATGAATAAGGTTGTCACTAAAAAAGATTTCAACCTCTTCCTGAAGTTCCCCTGGGATATCTATAAAAATAATCCCTACTGGGTTCCCCCTTTACTGATAGAAGTCAAAGAAAAGTTAGACCAGAAAAAGAATCCGTTTTTTGAGCATGCCGAAATAGAGCTGTTTATGACCACCATAAATGGTCAGGTTGCGGGGAGAGTAGTAGCTATTATCGACCACAGGCACAACGAGTACCATCAAGAAAAAATCGTCTTTTTTGGCCTTTATGAAAGTATTAACGACCTGGAGGTAGCTAAGGCCTTATTAGGTGCGGTGGCTACCTGGGGAAAAGAAAGAGGTATGGAAGTTCTCAGGGGGCCTGTTAACTTGTCTATGAATGATGAATGCGCCTTCCTTTTGGAAGGCTTTGATAAGCCTCCAGTTATTATGATGCCCTACAATCCTCCATATTATCTGGAGTTGATGGAGAAAGCCGGCCTGACCAAGGCCAAGGACCTTTATGCCTTTTTATTGCCTCGTGACCATAATACTTTGGAAAAGGTTGGGGGGGTTATTAATAAAGTCCGAAGGGCTACTTCTTTCAATATGCGGATAGTTAATCTGAAAAAGATTTATAAAGAGACCAGGAAAATTGCTTATATCTACAATCAGTCTTGGTCTAAGAATTGGGGTTTTGTTCCCTGGACAGAGAGAGAGATGGATTTTATGGCCCGCAGATTAAAAAGTTTAGCTGATCCGGAGCTGGTAATCTTTGCCCTACATAAAGGTCAGGAAGTTGGCTTTGCCTTCGGTCTGCCTAATTATAATGAAATAATAAAAGATCTGAACGGTCGGCTTTTCCCCTATGGAATATTTAAACTAATGTTTGATCGAAAAAAAATTAAAGGGATGAGAGCTTTGGTTTTCGGAGTCTTGCCTCAATTCCAGCATACCGGTCTGGCCTACCTTCTCTATGATGAGCTGGAAAGAAGGGCCAAAGCCAGAGGCTATGAATGGGCTGAAATGTCCTGGCAGTTAGAAAATAATGAGGCCATTAATAGATTTACTGCTTCTATCGGAGGTAAAATATATAAAAAGTATAGAATTTATGAAAAGGAGCTGATCTGACCTGAGTTATTAATAAAAATGAACTTGGCTCCAGATTTTCAAGTATGATTGAGAGGAAAATCGGGAGATGATAAAATCAGCAACTCCAATCGGTTTTAGGAGATCCTATCAGGTGCCCGGTTTTCTGGCCCTCTGATTTTCCTCTGGTGGAGGGGAATAAATCAGGTTATTCTGGATTATTGGTGAATAATCCAGGTAAAACTGACAAAGGAGAAGAAAATGAAAGTCTATGAAGGCAAACTACAGGCTAAAGGATACAAAGTAGGAATAATTTTGAGCCGCTTCAATCAGTTCATTTCAGACCATCTATTAGAAGGGGCTCTTGATGCCTTGAAAAAATTAGGAGCGGAAGAGGCTGATATTTCAGTTTATAAAGTACCCGGGGCCTTTGAAATTCCTTTTCTGGCCAAAAAACTGGCCCTTAAAAAGGAAGTAGATGGGATACTCTGCCTGGGTATTCTCATCAGAGGAGATACTCCCCATTTTGACTTTTTGAGTGCTGAAGTTACCAAGGGGCTGTCTCAGGTTGCCTTAGAAAACGGCCTCCCGGTGGCCTATGGTATTCTGACGGTAGAGACCTTGGAGCAGGGCATAGAAAGAGCCGGGACTAAGGCCGGAAACAAGGGCTATAATGCAGCTATGGCTCTGGTGGAGATGCTAAACTTGATAAAAGAAGGCGGCCTCAAATAAAATTTGGGAAGATTTAAAGCTATGGGAAAAAGAAGAAAAGCCCGAGAGTATGCCTTGCAGATTCTATTCCAGATGGAGTTTACCAGGGATGAACTGAGTAGTATCCTGCCAAATTACTGGTCTAACCAGAATCTGCCTGAGGAAATCAAAACCTACTGCGAATGGTTGTTACAGGGAGTCTGTGAGCATCGGGCGGAGGTGGACCAGGTTATTCAACAGGCTTCCAAAAACTGGCGTTTAGAAAGGATGGCTACAGTCGACCGGAATGTTTTAAGGATTGCTGTTTTTGAAATGCTATATGAAAGCAATCTAGCTCCGCCAATCATCATAGATGAAGCTATTGAAATTGCCAGGAAGTTTTCCGGGCAGGAAGCCGCTGCTTTTATCAACGGGATCCTGGACGCTGTCTATCGTCAACTCCTGAAATCGGCACCGGAAGTGAAAACCAGACCCGCTGAAAATGTCGGAAACCATGAGGTAAAAAAATGACCGATCAGCTAACTAAAAAAGGTCGGAACCTGAAACTGGTTCAGGAAGATTTAAGCGATCAAGAACTTGTCCGTCTGGAAAAATGGAAAAAACTTCAAGAAAAGGGCCTGGAAGTTTTCCCCCATAAAGCTGAAGTCAGCCATTCAGTTTTTGAGGTCATCAAGGAGTTTGCTCATTTAGGAAAGGAAGAGCTGGAGGCTAAGAATTATCAAGTTAAGGTACCAGGCAGGATCATGGCTATCAGAAAAATGGGACGAGCTACCTTTTTCCATATAGCTGATTTTCGCCAGCGGCTCCAGGTCTATCTTAGAGAAGATCAGGTAGGAAAAGAAAATTATGAGCTCTTTGACCTTTTTGATATTGGGGATGTTGTTGTCGCTGAAGGGCGCCTGTTCCGCACCAAAACTGGGGAGTTAACCATTCTGGCTGAGAAGCTTAGATTTCTGGCCAAATCCTTTCATCCTCTGCCAGAAAAATGGCATGGGCTTCAAGATGTGGAAGCTCGCTACCGTAAAAGATATCTGGACCTAATCATGAGTCCGGATTCTGGTAAAACCTTCATCATCAGAAGTCAGATAGTGGCCGGGATCAGAAAGTTCCTGGAGGCGCGAGGATTTATAGAAGTGGAAACTCCCATGATGCAGGTTATTCCTGGAGGGGCTCTGGCTCGGCCTTTTAAGACTTTTCATCAAGCGCTGGGAATAGATCTCTACCTGCGGATAGCCCCTGAGCTTTATCTTAAAAGATTGGTAGTTGGTGGGATGGAAAAGGTCTATGAAATAAACCGAAATTTCCGGAATGAGGGTCTTGATTCCCAGCATAATCCGGAGTTTACCATGCTGGAATTCTATCAGGCCTATATAGATTATGATCAGCTGATGGATTTAACCGAGGAGCTATTTGTTTATCTGGCTAAGGAAATTCATGGTCAAGAAGACATTCCCTTTGGTGAAGAGACTATTTCCTTCAGACGTCCCTGGAAAAGACTGAAATATCAGGAGGCTATTCACCAGTTTAGCGGTCTAGCACCCGGCCGCTTTGATAATCCCAAGGAAATAATAGAGTTTGCTGCCAATTTAACTCCTGATAAAAAGCCTCCGACCTATGCTAAGGCCCTGGACGTTATTTTTGATAAGCTGGTCAAGGAAAAAATTGTTCAACCGACTTTTATCATCAATCCACCCAGAGAAATCTCTCCGCTGGCCAAAGCCGACCGGGATAATCCATCAGAAGCCGCCAGGTTTGAACTGATCATTGCTGGTATGGAAATAGCTAATGCTTTTTCTGAATTAACCGACCCCTTTGAACAGCGAGAACGCTTTGAGGAGCAGGCCGCTATGAGACAGAGCGGCGATGAGGAATCTCATCTGGTTGATCTGGATTATGTAGAAGCCCTGGAATACGGGCTACCGCCAACTGGAGGTGAAGGAGTGGGTATTGACCGCCTAACCATGATTTTTGCTAACAGAAAATCTATCCGAGAGGTCATTCTGTTCCCCCTATTGAAGCCGCGTTGAGACTAATTGGCAGGTGAAACTGTAGATGAGCTTTGAACTATTTTTGGCTAGAAGATATCTGACTGCTAGAAGGAAACAGGCTTTTATTTCGGTTATTACCTCCGTGTCTATTCTTGGAGTTACTATTGGGGTGATGGCCCTGGTTATTGCCTTGTCTCTTATCACTGGCTTTCAGGAAGATGTTCAGGATAAAATTCTGGGGGCCACTTCTCATCTGATGATTTCAGACCTTTCAGGGGAGGGATTAAAAGATTATCAAGAACTAGCCGCTGAAATCAAAAAAATTCCAGAAGTAGAATCGGTGACGCCAGTTATTTATAATACGGTTCTTATTGTTGGCCCGGCCAGAAATGCTGGGGCTCTACTTAAGGGACTGAATTTTAAGGAAGAAGCTGAGGTTTCCAGCTGGTTGCAGAACTTACCTGCGGGCAAGTTACCTGAGTCCAGCAATCAGTATGAAATCGTCCTGGGCAAAAGTTTAGCTGCCAGTCTGGGCGTTTCGGTGGGAGATTTGGTTAATGTTCTGATCCCGGCTGGCCGTTTGACCCCGGTGGGACTATTACCCCGGACCCGAAATTTTATAGTTAGCGGGATTTTTGATTCTGGCCTTTATGAATTTGATTCTTCTACCGCACTGATCTCTCTGGAGCTGGCTCAGAAGATTTTTAATTTACCAGCCCGGGTGTCGTATCTTCAGGTCAGGATTGATAATATATTCCAGGCAGATAAGGTAGCTGAAAAAATTTATCTTATTAGTGATCCTGGAATTTATGTAACCACCTGGATGGAACTTAACCGTTCTCTTTTCTCGGCCCTGAAGCTGGAAAAGACACTGCTTTTTCTGACCATTACCTTGATTGTAGTGGTCGCAGCCTTAAACATCATTGCCAGCCTAGTTCTGATGGTCATGGAAAAAACCAGAGATATCGGAGTCCTGATGGCCATGGGCGCTACTGCCAGGAATATCAAGAGAATATTTTTTCTTCAGGGGGCCATAATCGGAGTGGTAGGTACCAGCCTGGGGCTGGCTCTTGGCCTAGTCTGGTGCTGGCTAGCCAATACTTTTAAGCTAATAAGGCTACCAGTAGATATCTATCAGATTTCATATGTTCCTTTTCATGCCAGACCTCTGGATCTGGCCTTGATAGTCCTGGTGACCTTGAGCATAACCTTTATCTCAACTCTTTTCCCTTCGCGTCGAGCAGCTAAGATTAACCCCGTCCAGGCCTTAAAATATGAGTAGAGGTCATAAGTTAAAAAATGGCTGAAACTATAACTGATAAGCCAATGCTCAGGACAATTAACCTGGGAAAGGCTTATGCTATGCCGGATAATCAATGGTTGCAGGTGCTGGTAGGAATTAACTTTGAGCTTAAGGCTGGCGAGCTGGTAGCTATAATGGGAGTTTCAGGCGTAGGGAAAACCACTTTTTTGAATGTCGTAGGAGGTCTGGACAGGCCAACGGAGGGTCAGGTTTTTTTGAACGGTCAGAATCTATGGGAGAAAAGTCCGGCCGAAGTGGCTTTTTTAAGAAACAAACATATCGGATTTGTCTTTCAATTCTACCATCTTCTTCCTGAATTCAATGCCTTAGAGAATGTAGCTATTCCCTTACTAATTGGTGGGCTGAAGCGCGATAAGGCGATAGAGCTGGCGTCTCAGGCTCTGGAAGAAGTGGGCATGAAGTCCAGAGCTAATTTTCGGCCAGCCCAGCTCTCGGGTGGAGAACAACAAAGAGTAGCTGTGGCCAGAGCTTTAGTCACCAATCCGCGGCTGTTGTTAGCTGATGAGCCTACTGGCAACCTGGATTGGAAAACTGGTGAAAAAATTCTTAATTTGATAGTCGATCTTCACCAGAAAAGAGGCCTATCTTCTATCATAGTTACTCATAATGAAAGGATTGCCCGTTTCTGCCATAAAGCTTATCTTTTGGAAGATGGGCAGATGAAACTTTTTGATAGTTTATCTGGTTAAACTATTCTGTAGGTAAAGAAGCCGGCCTGGAAGATTAGATCAGGTTTCCTGATTCTTTGAAAAATGGCTGGCAATATGGTATATAGTTATGTTTATGAAAAGACTATTCCCGACCTTTATGATGATGATAGCTCTGCTCGTTGGGACTCTTTCTGCTCAGCAGATAATAGAAAAAATAGAGATTATCGGTAACAACCGGATTCCTCCGGATACAATAATTTATTATCTGTCATCCAGAGAAGGTGATTATTATAATAAAGCTCTTCTGAAAAGGGATTTTAAGGTCCTGTGGTCGACCGGGTTTTTTGCTAACTTGAGGATAGAAGAAGAAGATGGGCTTAGAGGCAAAGTTGTCAAAATTTACGTTGAAGAAAATCCGGTTATCAAGAATGTGATCTTCCGGACCGGTAAGAAAGTTAAAGAGAACGATATCATCAGCAAACTTAAGGAAAAAGACGAATATTTAGCGGCCCATTCCTATTACAACCCTTCCAGGGTTCAAAAAGTTAAAAGGACGATCAAAGAATTACTGGAAGAAAAAGGTCTGCAAGCAGCCAGAATAGATGCTGAACTGGTTAGGAAAACTGAAGGTGAAGTTGATTTGATCTTCAGGATAGATGAAGGCCCCAGGTTGAGAGTAGGAGAAGTGGTCTTTGTAGGCCGGACTAAAATACCTGAGGGCTTTATGAAAGAAGCTATGAAAGATAACCGGGCCCATAACCTGATAAACTGGATTGGGGGCAAAGATGTTTTCAAGAAGAACAAATTAGAAGATAACGTAGCTGAAATCAAAAAAAGATTACAAGAATTTGGATATATGGAAGCCACAGTCGGTGAGCCCAGGTTTGAAGAAATTACTAAAAGGACGTTTCTTTTTGGTAAACAGAAGATGATGCGAATCATCATTCCGGTAGATCCTGGCTATGTTTACCGAACTGGAGAAATAAAGATCGAAGGTAATAAATTCCTGATGACTAAGTATCTGCAATCCCTGGTTGAGCTTAAACCTGGTGAGATCTACAGCTCTAAAAAGAGAGAAAAAACTATCGAATCTATGGGAGAGAGCTACCGCAATTTTGGCTTTCTGTATAGCCAGATAATTCCGGTTGAAAATCTTGACCCAAAACAGAAGGTAGTCAATGTTACTTTCAATATTCAGGAAGGAGAAGTAACCTTTCTAAGGAAACTGGAGTTTAAGGGCAATACCTTTACTAAGGACAAGGTTTTGCGGCGGGAATTTCTGCTAAGGGAGGGCGACCGCTTTAGCTTAGCGCTTTTTAAGGATAGTCTGTTGAGACTCAGGCAGCTCGGTCTGGTGGATGTGGATCAAGAGCCAGATATAAAACCGGATCCCGAAAATCCCTCTCAGATTGATGTTAACCTCAATGTTAGAGAACTCCAGAGAAATAATATCCAGTTTACTGCTGGGTACAGCGGATATGAAGGTACCTTTGTTGCCTTTAGTTTTTCCACGGTCAATTTCCTGGGAACGGGTGAATCTCTGGACTTAACCCTTCAGCACGGAAAAAGAGTCAAAAATTATAGTTTTGGCATGACCAAACCTTACATTTTTGACCGGCCCATGACTCTGGGTTTTAACGTTTTTGACCGGAAGGTAAACATACCTTATCTCTATAATCAGTATTCCAAAGGTGTTTATTTAACCTTCGGGGCCAGAGTTCGCGGTTATACCAGGTTTAACTTAACTTATTCTTTCCAGGATACCGAAATGGAAGTTCCCACCTATGAAACCGAAGAAGGTGAATCCTATTATTACAACCCATATTTCTATCCTGGTAAATATTATGTTAGTGCTCTCGAACCAATCATCTACCGGTCAACTATTGATAGCCCCCTGACTCCCAGTCGGGGCACCATGTATAGTGTATCTTTAAAATATGCCGGAAATTTCCTGGGAGGTGATGTCCATCTTTATCGGCCGAGGTTTGAATTTGCCAGGTATCAGCCAATTATTTCTAATCATGTTCTGGGTGTACATATTGAGTATATGTTTGTCAAACCTATTAAAGGTGATGAGGTGCCATACTGGGAAAGGTTCTTTTTGGGAGGAGAGCAATCGATTCGTGGTTATGATTTCTACACCATAGGGCCCAGGGATGAGAGAAATATACTCATCGGAGGTGAGAAATCGCTGGTAGGAAATTTTGAATATATCATCCCTTTTGGCGGTCCCCTCTACGGGATTCTTTTTTACGATTTTGGTAATGCTCTTCTGCCTTCAGAAAAATTCAGTCTCAAAAATATGTATAGTTCGGCTGGCTTGGAAATCAGAGTTTTTGTTCCAGCCCTAAGAGTACCTTTCAGGCTGATCTTTGCTTATAACAATAAGAAAATTTATGCGGATGACTCTAATTTTGCTTTTCGTTTTGCTATTGGGACTACTTTCTGAGGTAATGGGCATCTTGACTTTTAGTATTAAGCTTTATTTGCCAATAATACCAGGCAACCTGCTTTATTCCCGATCCAAAGGATTATTCTCGGGATGAAATCAGTTAGATTTATGATAAGGAAAACTGGGATACGGAAGTAATGGACCGAGAACAGAGAAGTAAAATTCAGAAGAGCGGTTCAGTTTTATGAATAAGGCGGGTAATAGATTATCAAGGTATGACAAGGATTTATCTTTTTGGCTAAAAAGAGTAAAATTAAAAACAATCATATGTGAGGAGGATTTGATATGGACAAAAGATTAAGAGCAGTCTTTCTTCTGGTGGCCATGGTGGTTAGTTGTAGTTTAGTATCACAAGCCCAGCAAGTCTTGAAAATAGGTCTTGTTAACTCTCAGGAAATCTTGGAGAAATCTGCTGAAGGGAAAAAAGCTATTGCCCAGTTGGAGGAAAGAAATAAGAAAGTCCAGCAAGATTTGAGTAAGCTCGATGATCAGATCAGGCAGTTGGAATCCAGGCTGAGCACTCAGCAATTAACCATGACTCAAGAGGCTATTATGTCCTTAAGCGCTGACCTTGATAGGAAGAGGACTGAAAGGCAGAGAATGGCTGAAGATGCCCAAAGAGATATGCAGGAACTAACTCAAAGGCTTTTTATTAGGATTCAGAATGAAGTTATGCCTATAATAACCAAGGTTGGTCAGGAGAAAGGCATGGACCTGATTCTTGACCTCAGGGAAAGCGGAGTCCTTTATTTCAGCCCGACAGTGGACTTAACCCAGGAAGTAATCAAGAGGTATGATGCCAGCAAGTCTGGGGCTAAATAAATTGGTTAAAATGGTAAAGCTATGACTTCAGAAAAAATCGAGCAATGGTTGCCGCACCGCTATCCATTTCTTCTGGTTGATAGAGTTTTAGAATTAAAGCCCGGAGAAAGCATTCTGGCCCTAAAAAATGTTACTTATAATGAGCCTTTTTTCACTGGGCACTTTCCAGATTTCAAACTGATGCCTGGCGTCTTGATTCTGGAAGCTCTGGCCCAGGCAGGCGGTATTCTTCTCTACCATTCTTTGCCTGATCCTGAATTGCTTTTCATGGTTTTGAGTAAAATTGAAGAAGCAAAATTCAGGCGTCCTGTCAGGCCTGGAGACCAGCTTAAGCTTTCAGTTCGGATGCTCAAGCATAAAGCTGGCTTCTGGTCTTTTGAGGCCGAAGCCACAGTTGATGGAGAAATAGCTGCTGAGGGGAGGC
>Ga0265295_1006159_pt1 | contig 14674 bp, 8 predicted proteins | sample Munlansysbiofilm_FD_192503 | JGI IMG/M metagenome (GOLD analysis project Ga0265295, IMG submission 192503) | Leachate microbial communities from a municipal landfill in Southern Ontario, Canada - Methane capture system biofilm | ecosystem: Engineered > Solid waste > Landfill > Unclassified ... | reverse complement strand
AGACATGGGTGGGTTGGTATACAAAGATACGACGACATTTCTCACTATGGAATTGATCTAATCCGAAATGGTAGAGCAATCAGGCTGCTAGAACAAATGGCATTTTTTGAGTTTGTAGACGAAATGGGAAATACCATGAAGGATTACCCTATTGACAGCCAGTATGGCAGAATAGTCGGTGAGGTTCATTTAGACCACATACCAGTTGATTTTATGAAACAAGATTTCCAAAGAAGCAGTGCTGAATGGCAAAGAGCAATGATATTCTTGCGTGGAGAAAGTTCGCTCCAGCCAACTCAACCTGGAGCAGAGGACAATAAATCATATATATTTAAGCTCTTCCAAGGTTATAGACGGGTAAGAAAATGTGGCCAACAAGACTTATATATGGGGTATTGGGACAATAACTCAAATTCACCTAAAAGGATTAGTAGGGAAATTGAGAGAGAGTATTTACAAAAGTTTAATGAGAAAGAACCCGGATACTACGATGATTCAGAGTGGTGGAAGTTAGTTGAAAATGCTACCACCCGTCCTCAAGATACTTTAGTTGAATGCACTAGTTGTGGAGCCGATAATCTTGAAACAGCAGAAGAATGCTTGGTCTGTCATGCTGTATTGATTGGGAAGGAGTGTAAGTATTGTGGACAGAAAATCACCTCTTCGTCCATAATGTGTCATTTTTGTGGAAAGTCACAGATATCTGAAATATCACGTTCCTGGATATGCCAGGTATGTGGATTGGATAATTTGGCTACTGCAGAAACATGCAGATTTTGTTCTTCACCAATAGGAACAACCGATCCTCTTACACAAGAGCATTTAAGAGCAAACTCATATAAGGTCGATGACCTAAGTGTGGCCGGATGCTCTATCAAACTTGCAGATGGGAACCATAGCACTCCCATAGATATTGTCTGTTATTATACGCGTAGGCCAATAATGGCTAAAAACCAGAAAGACAAATTACCATTAACAACTTCAATTGAAGAATCTATTGAAATATTCATTGATTCGCAGCACGCCATCCTTAAATCATATTCAATTGTGCCAGAGATATTGATAGCTTCCGAGGTTGCACATTATCTACACACTTATAATGGCTCTGTATCTGGGCATTCTAACCACAAAGCACATACCGTATCAAATTTGATGGCGCAAATTATTTCAAAATATTACTCCGACTCTATGGAGAGTAGTCCAGAAAAGTTAAGAGAGAGTATTCAAGCTATGTTCAGCGAGATAAAGCAAAAGATGACTTACACATTCACTGATATTGTAGCCGAGATCTTTGATAATCTCTCTGACATAGAAAAAAAGATGATGTTGGATGATATGATTGCAAATCAAATAGATGTAGCATTAATGAAAAAGTATAAGGACACTGGCCAATTCTTACTATATATAGCCCCAATATCAGTAGTCAATGTTTTCAAGGCCTATCCTTATAGGTTCTTTGATAAGGCTATTTGGAGCATTCCTTATAGTACCGTTCCTGACATACCGGAGTCGGCTTTAGATCAGATGAGAGAATCATTAAAAAGTACATATCAGAACTGTCTAGAAGATTGTGCATCATACATCACAGTAAATTTGACTAATCCTTTATTGACAAAACGAACAGTTATAAGCCTAAATATTCTGCTTAAAGATATCAACTAATGTCGTTCTTCAATATCGCAACAATTAATGAGTCATGGCAATCTTTTGAGAGATTAGTATGCAGGTTGCTTATTTATGAAGGCTTTACGGGTGTAAGGCTAGTAGGCCAAACTAACGATAAGGGTGCCGACATAATTGCTCACAAAGCTAATCAAAGATGGTTGATACAAGTAAAACACTGGAAAGTTCCAATTGGTATTGATGTAATTGAACAAACACTTAATGCAATGAAGTACTATCAGGCTAACATCCCAGTCGTGATATCAAAGAACGGTTTTCTGAAAAACGCATTAGCACATAGAAATATCTTGTTACAGAATAGAATACCAATTCAGTTATGGAGTGCTGCAGATTTGATAAGGAGAGCTGAATCAATTCCCGATTCTTACCCATTTGGAGACCCTCAAAAGGTATTTGAAAAGAGAGACTATCAAGAAAATGCTATTCAGCTGTTGTTCCATGAATTAGAGTATAATAAAGCTTCTAAAGCGTTGATTGTTATGGCGACAGGTTTAGGCAAAACGCATGTGCTATTTGAGTTTATTAGGCGTTTGAGACAATTAGATAAGCAAAGAGTATTGATTATTGCTCATACAAATGCACTTGTACATCAACTTGAGAAAAACTTGTGGGCTTATTTGAAATCTTCAGAGGAAACTTTGGTTTGGAATGGATACGAGCCACAAACTAGAATGGCTTTATCTCGAGCAAATTCTGTTGTTGCATGTGTTAACACAATTGCCAGTTACATTAGCAATGGCGCAGACTTGCCAAATTTTGACATTATAGCTATAGATGAATGCCATCATGTCGGAAACGAAGGGATGTATAATTCTGTTATTGATAACTTGAGAGCAGGTCAAGAAGGGGGCCCAAAATTGATAGGAGTTACTGCAACTCCATGGAGGGCAGACGAGACAGATCTCCAACGGATATTCGGCAAGCCATTATTGAGTATTGATATGGTAAGTGGCTTAAGAAAAGGATTTCTGGCTAATATTGATTATCGAATGTATACAGACAATATTGATTGGAGTAAAATTCGATCTCTGCACGGAGATAGACTATCGCCTAGGGGTATAAACCGCACACTCTTTATTTCAAACTGGGATGATGCAGTAGTGATAGAATTGAAAAAGATATGGCAAGAACAGACAAACCCTAGGGCGATTGTCTTCTGTGGAATAATTGATCACGCAATAATGATGCGTGATAGAATCAATGCGCTTGGTTTTTGTCGAGCTGAGGCAATATACTCAAAACTGACAAACGGGAAAGCAATGGAATCTTCCGAAAGGAACAAGATTTTATGCGATTTTCACGACGGTAAAACACAGGTCGTATGTGCGGTGGACATCTTTAACGAAGGTATAGATGTTCCTGACGTTAACATTGTGGTGTTTCAAAGAGTAACGCACAGCCGTAGAATATTTATACAGCAACTTGGCAGAGGGCTTAGAATAAGCAAGGGTAAAACAAAAGTAATTGTGTTGGATTTTGTTTCAGACATAAGAAGATTTGCTGCAGGGTTATCATTAAAAGACTCTCTTACTGTTAATAATAGAAACAAAAAAGGAAATCCAATCTGGATTAATATAGATCACAAAGTAAGATTTTGTAAAGCTGGTGGAGATGATAACCATACTGAAACGTTTTTAAGAGAATGGCTCGATGACGTTGCTGCTATTGAAGAAGCCAATGAAGATACAACAATCCTAAAATTCCCTCCGGCTTTTTTGTAATACTATGAATTTTTCAGGTGTCCTCAATGATATTGTATCGATGATTGGAATTCGAATAGAAAGCATTATATCAGGTTCAAACATAATAATCAAAGATGTTATTATGAACGACAAGAGAATCGTCTTAACAGATGCAAAAGGCGGCATTAGATCTCGTCCATTTAGCGAAATGGAAAAAATATGGGAAGCACTGGTAAAAGTACCAGCAATTCACGTAGATAGTGTTTTGCAGGGATGTGGTTCCTGTAGAAATCAACCAGAAACAATTTTTGCTAATCTACCTTACGTAAGTTGGTTACGAATAAACGGCAGAAAGCATTTAGCTTTAACCCCTAGTAAATTGCATCCCTTGGGAATGCTGTTGAAGATGGACAGTATTGAATCTCAACGCCTATTGGAAAGAATTGATGAATATAATCGAAGGGCAAACTCAAGCTCGTTAAGCAGAACTTCAGCGATTGTGATAACGGATAGAGTAAAAAAAATGGTCGATACCCTGTCTAATATTATTGGGGGTCGTTGTACCAGTATATCCGCAGGTGTTTATCAGATTCTGGATGGTGATAAAAACATACTGATTCTTAACCAATCAATAATACCTGGTTCAATTAAACAAGGCTTCTATCCGGTCATAAACTCAAACTTTGAACTTTCTGGTGTTTCTAACAGCTTTCAAATACTTGATAAGACTATATCCTTGAATACACTTGAAGAATCTGTATTTTTTATTGTACACCAATAAGTATTGTGGAGCATTGTAATCGACAATCTTTCTAAATCTGAACGCAGCATCAACATGAGCAAGATAAAATCCAAGAACACACGTCCGGAGATGTTAGTAAGGAAATATCTTTTCTCTAAGGGATTTAGATACCGGCTGCACTCCAGCAAGCTTCCGGGAAAACCTGATATCGTACTTACTAAGTTCAATGCTGTTATAATGATTAATGGCTGCTTTTGGCACAACCACGGATGCAAATACATGAGAATCCCTAAAACAAATAGTTTATATTGGGAGCAAAAGCTGGGAAGGAATAAAGAAAGAGATGAAAAGAATCTGAGATTGTTAAAAAAAGGACAGTGGAGAGTACTTATAGTATGGGAATGTGCTATAAAATACTCATCTGACATAGACATTCAGCGTTTGCTGGAACTTATTGTCCATTGGATTACTACTGATGCACCCTCAACCGACTTTGATAAAAAAATGCTGTAGATCATCTGGTACAAGAAAACATAGTTGCTATATTTATAAATAGAGATTTACGTAATACATCAATTCCTTTAGATCAAGGTATTTATCGATTATAATTTGATGCTCTCGATGGTTAAATTTTTCAATGGCATTCATTTCAATTTGCCGTATCCTTTCTCTGCTTAGCTGTAAAACTGATCCAACTTCTTCGAGAGTCATTGGCCCTACATCATAAAACCCAAAACGAAGCTTTATCACTTGTGCTTGGGCTGGGTTAAGTAATTTCAACAGTTTGGCAACAAGTATGTGTAGATGCTTTTGTTTTATTTCCCAAATGGGCTGCGGTAATCTCATCGCATTGTATACTGGTATATGGATTTCTGACAACCCCTCCTTTGAATACAATGAAACAGGATTAAGTTTTGGACTGTACCAATGACCATATGGCGTCAATTCCATAATGTGAACATTATCGATAGGATCATAGGCATTTATCGGTATGGGTGCAGCTTTAGCCCTTTCTAATGCGCTCTTAACCTCGTTGAGGTCTTTGACATCAAACCCTAATGAGTTCTGTTTTACTTCAAATGACTCTTCAATGGAGGTCTTAATATAGCGACAAGCATACGTGTCAAATGGAGTATATGAATTGTATCTATAATTTGCAACAGCTTTATGAAGTCCGATATTGCCTTCTTGTATGATATCCATAATTTCCAAATTGTGCTGTGAATATTGTGAAGCTATCTTAATTACATGGTCCCGATAAGTTAGGAAAATCCTTAATTGAAGGTACTCAATTTTTTTTTGGTACACATCAATTGATCTAGCTATTTTAATCAACTCATGCGCTTGTATGAGTGTTGTGTCCTCAATTTGTTCAATCCTTTTAATTATCTCTATAATCTCTGGCCGAACATGAGATGAATATTTTGAATCATTACTTAAGCGCTTATTCATTATATATAAAAGTGTGTAATAATCCTTCGTCAGGCCATGTTTATCATCCGCAATTAGATTATTAGCTGCTATGAGCATCTCGGCTTTAGTCAGACATGACTTAGCTATAGATGCTTGTTTATTGATCATTTCCACAAAGACATTAAGAACACGCTGAGAAATTCTATACTTCGATAGTTGTTCGTTTATCTTGTCCCTGATACCATCAATCATCGTATAACGTTGGCTATTGTCCTCGTAATGTTGTGAATGAATTTGTGTTCGCAATTTCTTGATGTATTCGAATTGTGAACTTACTTCGATGAACAATTTTTCCATTTCTTCAACCAATCCATCGACACTACTGGTTGGAGAGATTTGTATTATTGACCTAATTACATTGTTTTTCACTTTGCATTTTTTAATCATATCAGTCAATGTCGTAAAGGTTTGATATGATCTCAATAATGCCTCCATAATTAAACGTTTATACAACCGTATATCTGAAAACGATGCTTGAATGCCTTCTTTATCTAACTTTGGGGTCCTGTTTATATCAATAAGGTAGTAATCGATCAGGCTATCTGGCACCCAATCTTTGTTAAGTGATTGCTCTCTTAGTTTCTTCACAAATACAGTCTGATCCCAACCATCAATGTCGTTTATCTGCTGATCCAAATAGATGGATATTTTTAATAGAGCATCATTATCATTGATTATTTTTAGATTAAACGGAGAATACATAACCTCATCCCAGTTGAGTTTTAAATGTTGGTATAAACTCTAATTCATTGTTCACATTTTCCTTGAAGATCCATTAGCATGTCTTCATCTAGTGACGTCTTAAAGGTTGGTGTAAATTCTAACCCATAATTTCATGGTTATTTGAGAACATTCTAAGTTCTCGCTTCTTGCAATTTATCTAAGGCCATATGACCTGTTACAATGTTTTTTATCTATGCTTTTTTAGTCAAGTTCTATTGTTAATATCTACATTTCAAGCAAACTAAAAAGGGTTAACTTGATAGCTTCTGGGATGAGCCTGATATCTATGAATGTTCGGTATCAGTGTAGCCATCACCGATCCCGAAATATATCTGGCTCTCTACGCCACTGTTTTGACTTTCAATTTTGGCGTGGCTGGATAGCTTCTGCAATTCTCCTTCTTTGTTCCCTGGCAAACTCGTTGCATATTATCCTCTCAGCCAAAATTGAGAGTTAAAACAGGAGTGTCACGGTATTGGTAGGTCAGGCTTTCCCATCAGCTTTGACATGCCAACGAATCTTTACAATCTGCATTGTCATGACAAGCAAAACTGCCGAGTGAGCCGAGTGAGTGATGTTCTTGTTTTAACCCTAAATCGACCGAGGTAGATGCGAAACAAGCTGGCAAGAAACAAGATATAGGATATGCGTAACGGGCACAGCAGGAGCAGGAAGGGACGATTTAAGGTCAAAACAAGTAGAGCTATATCTAATGCAGCCTGGCAAGAAAAGTCATGATAAGGTCAAAACAAAAGGTTTGGATCTCAAGACATTCAGGACGGCTCCCCCTCCGCTCTTCCTCTATCTTCTAACATGATTTCACCGTGCTTTCGACTCGAGATGACTCGAAACCTCAAGTAATCTCGAGGCGAAAGCACCTTAATAGCACGACAAACACATAGGCGCGGCATTAGCCTCATTGATGTTTAAAGCCCCTGATAGAAAAGCTAAAGCCATATCTTTATGAACTATAGTAAACTGAATAACTCGTTTTAGCAGAATACCTGAAAAAAGGCATTTGACAAGATCTGATACTATTGGAATCGTGGTATCAAGAAGAAAATGCAGGAGTTTCAGAATATAAATATCCTGAGCCTGAGTGATAAACCCAAAATACAGCATTGCGTTTTGAGCTCTTCTTGCATAAAAATTTGCCAGGAGAAACGGAGGATTTTATGGATGATCGCATCATTTTACGTGATCCAGACTACGTCTTATTGTATGATACTGAAGCAGAGATTATTCTTATACTCAACAAACAGAGTACTGGTAAAGAAATCAGAATTGAAGACAAACTTGAAAGTGTATGGAAAAGCTCTGGGAGCAATCAGCTCATTATCATCGCAAGTAAAACCCTTCCTGGGGTGTATGATCCCAGAAATCACTCTCTGGCTAAGATCAGAAATCCTCATGGCTCAAGTTATCGTATTCTGGGGAAGCGCCTATTGGTCGGTGGTGATGATCAAAATCCCATGCTCTGGATTAGAAAAGACCAAGAGTACCATCTATTAATGAAATCCAGCAGCGGTTGTGAACCAGATTCCTATTCAATTTCTCAAACTAAAGATGGGCACAGAGTGGTCCGGATTGGCAATGCCTACCATCCCCTGATTCCAGAGAGTGCGAAACCTGTGTATCCAAAGCCTAAGGAGATTGTTGCTGAGAAAACCGAGTTGGACATCTCCGCTGAATGCAGTACCCTTGGAAGCAACGAGCTTTCTTTTTCATTGTTTTTGGCTAAGGCTACCAAGTTATATTATGACTTGGCGATTAGCCCGAATAATAAATGGGCGATTCAATACTCAATATATGATAGTAAATTGAGTATATGGATGAATAAAAATGACAAGATGCAGCTCAGGGGCAGTATGAATAATGCCTGCGGAATTCGGAGTGCCTGTTTTTTGGGTAGAAACGACTACCTTGCCTCTTTGGACACCATTGGCACCTTAAAAATTTGGTATCTTGACGAAGATGGGATGACTCGTCGTCATATTATCCATAGGTCACAATTTGAGAATCTTACAGAGCACCAAAGCATCTCTTATGAAGCAAAGGACAACTGTCTGATTTGCCATCACAAGACAGGAATAGATTTTTACAGCCTACACCTAGAGACTAAGAATCTCGAAAACAAGAATCAGATGCTACGCTACTTGAAAAGCTTTAGAAGTGAACCAGAACCCATAATAAGCCAGGGCAAAAGTACCGATCTTCGAATAGAGCCAGCAAAGCAGGTAAGTCCTGTGACTATTAAACCGTCGAAGCCGAAAAAAAAGAAACATAAAAAGAAGAGGCGCATAGAACCGCAAGCAAAAGTCTACACGGAAGACGAGATCCTGGAAAATAGAAGGCATTTCTTAGGATGATGTAGATGGCATTTCAATAACAAAAGAATGTAAGATGGTGAAGATAATTAAACCGTCTCCTAAAAAATGGGGAATGCCTGTTAAAAAAATGCGCTTGACAGACTCTGATACTGTTGTAATTATGGTTTTGTGGATAGAAATGCAGTGGTTTCAGAATATAAATATCCTGAGCCAGATGAATAAGCCTGAAATCCAGCATGATGTTTTGAGCTCCTCTTGCCTAAAATTATTCAAAGGAAAACGGAGATTTTTATGGAAGATCGCATCATTTTAAGCAGACCAAACTACAGTTTGGAGTGCCACGCAGAAGCGCAGCTTATCTTTATCTATAGCAAGCAAAGAACGAGTAGGGAAATAAGAATTGAAGGCAAACTTGAAAGTGTATGGGAGAGCCCCGAAAGCCATAAGCTCATCATCTTTGTAAGTGAAACCCTTCCCCGGGTGTATGACCCCAAAAATCACTCTTTGACCAAGATCAGAAATCCCAACGGCTCAAGTTACCGTATTCTGGGAGAAGACTTATTGATCGGCATTGAAGATCAAAATCTCATGATCTGGATTAAGAAATCTCAGGAATACCGTCTGCTAACAGAATCCAGTAATGCATACGAAGCAGATTCTTACTCGATTGTTCGGGATAAAAATGGGCAGAGCTCGATCAGGATTGATAATACCTACTACCCTATGACACCTGAAGACACAATGCTTGTGTATCCGAAGCCCAAGGAAAATGATGCTGCAGAAATCAAGGCAGAAACTCCCGATCTGCCAAATATCTCCCGAATAAAAGAGTTTCCCTTAGAAGAATTATTAGCTAAAGCGCCTGAATCAAATTATAATCTGGCTGTCAGCCCAGATAAAAAATACGCTATTCAATATTCAAAATTAACAAGTGAATTAACCCTGTGGATGGCCAAAAATGGCATGATGCAGCTCAGGGATACTCTGGATAGACATGCTTGCAGCCTCCGGAGCGCGTGTTTCCTGGGTAGAGACGATTACTTTGCCTCTTTGGATTCCGTAGGAACACTAAAGATCTGGTGCCTTGACGAAGATTTGATGACTTGTTGTCAAACTATGCATGTGCCAGAGTTTGAGCATGCCCAAGAGCACCACAGCATTTGTTATGAATTAGACAATAAGTGTCTGGCTTGCCATCATAAGGAAGGGATTGATTATTACAGCCTCCATCTGGAGACCTACAAGCCCAAAAGGAAGAATCAGCTTTTGAGCTATCTGAACAGCAAGGGGAAAGATCCTAAAAAAGAAACCAGCCAGAACCAAACTGCCGATTATCGAAAGACACCGGAAGAAAAGACAAGTAATGAGGGAATTAAACTCCCAGAGAATATCAAACCGAAGAATGAAGAACAGGCGCCTAAAGCTCACAGGGTGACAATACAGCTATCAAACCCTGCCAAACCTAAAAACCGGCGGAGCCAATATCAATATAGAGAATCCTTATCCCTGGGATATCAACTTTCCAAGACCAGTGCCGAACGTAAGGCGGACAAACCAAGCTCTATGAATACAACAAATAGCAAATTTGTAAAACGCAGCATCGGGGTAACCGTAGGCATAGATTTTGGCACCAGCAGAACCAAGATAAGCTATCGCACAGCCAGAGATCAAACCGCTCATATACTACACTTTGATCACTTGCGCCAAGACTACTATGATGATGTATACGAGAACTGGACCATTCCCAGCGTCGTATCAGAACGGGATGGTCAGTTCAGCTTTGGTTACCAGGCTTTAAGCGAGACTCAGGGGATTCTCCATCAGAATTTGAAAACCTCCCTATTTAAAAGAACTGTAAGCACCAAGGATCAAGCGGTTTGTGCTGCATTTATAGCCTACCTTTTTGAAACATGCAAAAAGCAAATTATGCACGAACAAGGAATTACCGAGAACTACGAATTTGTTTATTCAGTGTGCCTGCCAGTAGAGCAAATGAATGATAATCTTGTGGTGGACAACATGCACCGGGTGCTCACTCTGGCTGAGGTAATTGCCGAGAATAACTGTTATACAGATGCAAATACAGTAATGAGCTTCGAGACAGAATTAAGTACAGATGCCGTGCTGCAGTACAGTCAAATCATTCCAGAATCTGCGGCTGAAATACAGGATTACCATTTGCGCTTACAGAGTGCTGGTTACTACCTTTTATTTGATTTTGGCGCTGGAACTACAGATATGACCTTGTTTCATCTTCACACAGTCTTTCCCAGGAAGGGAGATATGCTAGGAGCCAAGATCGTCTATAAGGGGTTCTCAGATATTGAGGATAAATTACTTAACGTTAAGGACCCAAGCGAGATCATCAAGTCGCATTATCAAAATATATTCAACGATTTCAAATATTCTGATATCTGGGAACAGGCCAAGAGTAAGAGAAAAGGTATCGAATCAATGATGCCCTTTTATAATATGATAGTTTTGGCCAGCGGAGGAGCATCAAAAAACACTATCATTCTGGATATATTCAATCAATCGCCTTTGCGCGATTATACCCCAAACATCAGACGACCCCCTATAGAGGTGCTGAGGGACCCTCCGCTATGGCCGGGTGAGCGTGCCCCTTATTACCGTTGTGCTGTGGCTTACGGATTGAGTGGCGACCCTGATGAAATAAAACGTAGATACATCCTGCCAAAAGATTGCAAGACTTTGGAAAACAGGCCAAAGATAAAAATTTATACAGAAGATGAGATCGCAGAAAACAATAGGAATTGGTTAGGATGAGTGAGTTCAATATAAAAGATAAGGTGCGCTTCAAGCGTAAGCTTGAGAGCATAGGAGAGATCCACAGCATAGATGAAATAGTCGATGATCGTCAGATCTATGGTGTGATTTTTGGCAGTGAAATTAAATACGTGGCAGGCGATATGCTGATGCCTTATACTGGACAGAACTCAGTGGAAGATAACCTCGTAAATAACAATTTTGGGCACTTTCATGATTTTCAAAAGGCTCTCACCTATCTCAAACTGAGCAATAACTCTTCCATCCAGAATAATATTTATGCGATCAACACCTCAAAAACTGTCTTTTATGCCTACCAATACAAGCCCCTCATCAAGTTTGTGAATTCCTCCCGCAGAAGGATATTGATCTGCGATGAAGTAGGCTTGGGCAAAACCATTGAGGCTGGACTCATCATGAAAGAGCTTGATGCCAGAGGAGATTTGGGCACCGTTCTGATAGTCCCCCCTGCCAATCTGAAAGTGAAATGGATGGCTGAAATGAGAAATAGATTTGGCGAAGATTTCATCATCCTGCACGCCAAAGAATTTGCTGAGCTGATTTCTGGTGAAAAATCATTTGCAGAAAGGTATAAGAAACAAAGGTTCATTGTTTCCATGGAATCCATCCGTACCGATACAATAGAGCAAGCTCTGGAAAATACGGATTACAAGTGGGACCTGCTGATCGTGGATGAAGCGCATAGTTTGCGCAACAAGAACAAACAACATCGGGTAATTAAGGCCCTTAGTGATAGGGCTGAAGCTATGGTATTCCTTACGGCAACTCCCGTTCACCTCGCAGAATCCAATCTTTTCAATATCCTCAACATCATGGATGAGAACCAATATAACGATCTGCATTCCTTTGAGAGTCAGCTTGAAGCCAATGCTCCGATCGTGTATGCACTCAATGCCATCTCGCGAACAAAACCCAATTTGGAACTGGTCTTGGAATACGTGGAGTCTGTGGAAAATCAGTTTCAGAACAACCCCATATATATTGACCTCAGACAGATCTTACAAAAAGGCATTGAGCAGGGCCTGTCTGTAGATACCATCGTAGATGTGCAAAGGAACCTTAGCGAACTCCATCTGATTGGGCCGATATACAATAGAACCCTAAAGAAGGATGTACATAAAGATCGCCCAACCAGAGTCCCACATAAGGTTGAGATCAGCTTTTCCTCCGAAGAACAGGATGCCTATGATGAAATAATTAGTGGAATTAAGGACTTCTTTGGTGATGATGCCGGTGGCGCACTGGCTTTGTGTGGAGCCAAGCAAATGCTCTCATCTTCCCTGCATGGTCACAGAGCCAAGCTGGAAAAGAACTATGAACTGTTTCTGGGAAATACGGAAGAATCAAGCCTGTTTGAAGAGTCTGAAGAAGAAGTTAATGATAGCCCTTTACCCAATTTCGAGAAGCATGAAGACTCCAAGCTGAATGAATTGCTCGGTGTTTTGCACAAAATAAAGCAACACACCGGTAAGGTGATCTTGTTTGCTTTCTTCAAAGATACCCTGCGCTATCTTCAAGCCAAATTAGCACAGAAAGGCATTCAATGCTATATGCTGCACGGTAATGTGCCCATTACTGAAAGATCGCAATTGATAAAATCATTCCAGACCGATGAGAGATTCTGCATTTTGCTCTCCTCCCGCGTGGGCAGCGAAGGCATAGATTTACAGTTTTGTGATACTCTGATCAATTATGATCTCCCTTGGAATCCTATGGAATTGGAGCAGAGGATCGGTCGTATTGATCGTATTGGCCAGAAATCAAAGAAAATCCACATCTACAACTTCGGAATGTTGAGTACCATAGACGACCGGATTATTAGTCGTCTTTACCAGCGCATCGCCCTTTTTGAGGGCACCATTGGTATGCTGGAGCCCATTATGGGAGACATCATGTCCGATATCACTAAACAGCTCTTTTACGATGAACTGAGCCCGGAAGAATTGGAGCTTAAAATGGTCGAACACGAGCGTATAATTAGGAATAAATTCAAGCACCTGAAGGATATGGAAAATGCCAGCTCCGAGCTCTTGAGCCTCGATCAATATTTCGATAAGGAGATGGAAAACATCCAGAAAAACAGGCGTTTCCTGAGCCCCAAACAGCTTCATCAATACATCGCAGGGCATATCGAAAAAAACTATCCCCAGAGCGAAATCAGCTACGATGCCAAAACCCAGATGGGAAGTCTGAAAATGTGTAAAGATTTTCGCAGGGATGTGCGTGAAAGTTCGCAGAATGCACAGGAATTAAATGCATTTAGCTATGGGCATGCCTTAAAATTTACATTTACTTCTGAAGTAGCCATGAATAATGAAAGTCTGCATTTCCTAAATATCCTGCACCCTCTGATCAAAGCGATTACAAAGCAATACCGAGAGCTTAACCAGATTCATAACTGTCATTATTTTAGACTTAGAAAGAAAACCCTCGCAGAAAATCAGATTGAGCTCCAGCCAGGTTATTATTTTTACTTCATCTGTGTAGGCACTGTAATCACCACACGGGAAGCCAGTATTCTGCTGCCTATTGTCCTTGATGAGGAATTGAAAGCTGTAGGAAACAGTGATATTTATGAGCAGATCATTGGTCTGGCTGTGGAAGAAGGTATCCCCGCTGTCCAGGAACTCGAAATAAACGATGCTGAATACTTAAGGAAAGCACATGATGTGGCCTTTAGCATCTTCAAAGACCGTTTTTACGATTTCTTTGGCCGTCACAAGGCAAAACACGAGCTCATCATCAGCCGACGTAAGGAAAGCAAAGAGTATTACTGGACAAATCGTATGCTAAAGGTCCAGCAGAGGCTGGATACCTTGGATATAGATACTGCTTCGCCTCAAATCGTTAATATGTATAAAGGACAATTGAGAAATGATAAGATAAAGATGGAAGAGGATATAGACAATATCGAAGCAGAAAGACAGTGTGATCCTGCCTACGAAAAGCCAGTGTATGGCGGAATAATTGAAGTATTCTGAGTACCGGACTTAAACGGTCTCTTCCCCACAAAAATAGAAGGTGCGAAATCCATCCACACCTTCTCTCACAAGTATTCTTTGCTATTTATTTAACAGGAAGCGTGGAGGTATCCACTTTGCCATATGTATTAGCCGGTTTCACGCTCCAGCCCCTTTCTGCATCATAGCTGAGCGTGGTGACTGTCCAGATATCTCCCGAATCGCCCAGGGTGCCATAATAGTTGATTGGGGGAAGATTCGTGTTTTCATCCT
>Ga0265295_1006157_pt1 | contig 14677 bp, 15 predicted proteins | sample Munlansysbiofilm_FD_192503 | JGI IMG/M metagenome (GOLD analysis project Ga0265295, IMG submission 192503) | Leachate microbial communities from a municipal landfill in Southern Ontario, Canada - Methane capture system biofilm | ecosystem: Engineered > Solid waste > Landfill > Unclassified ... | reverse complement strand
GATTATGCCTACCAATGGAGCTATGGTATTGGAGAAAGCCTTTCTGTACTTATACCTGATGCAAGAGGTGGTGGTTCTTCTGACCAAAGATATGAGAAAAATGCTAAGAACAGAATATCCTTAGCTCAAACAACTCCTCCTGCAAGAGGAAATGACCCTAATATTAATCAGGTATTTAACCAATACGTTGCCTCTTCCTATTGGGGTGAACAGCCTTTTACTGCTGGAACAGTTTATTTTGGTTCAATTATTATCTTCCTTTCCCTTTTAGGATTCTTACTAATCAATTCAAGAGATAGATGGTGGTTATTAATTGCTACTATTATTGGTTTTGTCCTTGCGTGGGGTAATAATTTCTTAGTGATTAATGAATGGCTATTCTATAATCTACCTCTTTATAATAAGTTTAGAACTCCTTCAATGGCTTTGGTGCTTTCCAATGCAACTCTTATTATTGTTGCATTTATGGGACTTAAAGAGTTTTTCTCCGATAAAATAGATTCTAAGAAAAAGCTTAAATCTCTTTATATCTCTGCTGGAGTTGCTGGTGGTATTGCATTAATTGCGGGTGTTTTACCTGATATGTTTGCAAGCTTTTCTTCCTCTAAGGACAAAGTTTTTGAGGATTATTTAGGTCAAGCCTTTATCCAAGCTCTTTATGAGGATAGAAAGGCTATGTTCGTTTCCGATGCTTGGCGTTCATTTATTCTTATTGCCCTTTCCTTTGCTTCTCTTTATCTATTTGCTGCAAAGAAAATCAAATCCTCTAATATTATTGTTCTTATTCTTGGAGTTCTAATTATTTTCGACCTTTGGGGAGTTAGCAAAAGATATTTAACTGAGGATAATTTCAAGAAAAAACAAGAGCTTAGCTTCTTTGCAAGCCCTGCTGATGAAGAGATATATCGATTGAATCAAGAGAATAATATTAATCATTATAGGGTATATAACCTGACTGTTAATACATTCAATGATGCTACTACCTCTTATTTCCATCCTTCAATTGGGGGTTATCATGGGGCTAAACTTCAACGCTATCAGGACTTAATCGATTTCTATATGCTTAATCCTAATTATAGACAATTAGATTTATCCGATACTTCCAAGCTTAGAGCAAACCAATTAAGACAAATCTATTTCCAATTCCAAGGACAGATACCTCCTGTGAACTTTGGAGTATTAAGCATGTTAGATGCAAAATATTTTATATTGCCTTTAGGAGAGAACGGTCAAGGAGTTCCAATTCAAAACAGCGAAGCTTGTGGAGCTGCTTGGTTTGTTCCAAGTATAGATTGGGCAAAGGATGCAAATGAAGAGATACAGAAATTAGATAATTTCAGTCCTAAAGAGAAAGCCATTATTGATGTTAAATTCAAGGATATTGTTAAACCAATTACAGGCTTTGACCCTAATGCAACAGTAGTATTTGAAAAGGATGCTAATAATAACCCACAGTATCTGAAATATACAACTAATTCAAGCACTGACGGAATACTTATTATGTCTGAAATCTATTACGATGAGTTTTGGAAATGCTATATAGATGGAGTAGAAACTCCTTATTTCAGAGCAAACTACGTTCTAAGAGGGGTTAACGTACCAAAGGGCAAGCATATTATTGAGTTCAAATTAGAATCTCAAACCCAAAAGACCTTTAATATAATAGCATTATTAGGCTCAATCCTCGTAGTGCTAATTATCCTGGCTTGTATTGGATATCCAATTTACAAGAAGAGAAAGCAAAAGTAAAAAACTTCAAACGATACAAAAGAACAGGCAAAAACCTGTTCTTTTTTGTTTATATCCAATTAGTGCAACCACCCTAACACTGCTATCATCTCTACCATCCCCCAATTTATATGCCAAAAAAAATCTTTTCGGCGTATCTTTTTATTTTTTCGGTGTATCACCTGACTTTGACATAATATATTTAACAAATAGATTTTATATGTGTTTTACAACCTGTTAATATTAAGAAACAAAAATCAAGTCTTAGGCGAAAAAAACCTTGTTTTGGGGCTATGGAATCAAATTCTACGCGAGTGGAATTTGATTCTATTTTCGTAGAATCAAATTCTATTGGGATAGAATGGCTATTTACTTGAAAATAAACTGAATTTCTTCGAAAAGATATCAAGGAAAAATAAATTTTTATCAAGAAAAAAAATAAAAAGGCTTAGTTTATTTTCAAAAAGATCGATTATTGAGGTTTTTCATCGAAATATTAGAAATTTATTATGAGTAATTAACTATTATTTCTTTCCTCTTGGACTGAGGGCTTGGAATATGCAAATTTCAGGAGCTTATCATATTAACCATATTTAACATCAAAACCTGCATAATGTTATCAAAATGCAGGTTTTCGGCTGTTTATGTTAAAATCATTCTTTATCCTCTTTCTCTATGTCCAAAATCAATAGAAAAATTGTTTGATGATAAATTTTGGAATCTCAATTAAGGTGAATCTTTGACAAAGTCAGGAATTTTTTTCGGCGTATCTTTTACCAAAGTTTCACTTATATGAAAAAAATCCCTATCTTTGGGCTTTCAAATCGTTTAAAAAATTAAGTGTATGAAAACAAAACAATTATTCTTTTTAGCAGTATTATTTATTACTTCTATCTCTCAAGCACAGATAAATACACTCTTTCTGAGTGATAGTGCTTTAATTAAAGGTATTACATCTGATAAATTCTCATATAAGATAGACAATCTTGATAATGATGGTTATTGGTCTAAGCTTGGTGAATATTATGTCAATTATGATGACAACCTAAATATTCTCAATACCTTTACTTCAAACAATCAATTCTATCATAAATTTAATAATAAATTTTATTCAATAAATATAGGTTCTCATATAGGCTATATTCCTGATACTACATATCCTAATATACAATATCCCTACCCTATAATTGATTCTGTTTATTTATCCTTTTCAGACCTTAATGGTAATGAATCTTATGTGAATATTAATGATAGTAATGCTATTTATTTTAATTATCATATTTCTTTTCTAAAGAATAGAGCTTTATATGCAGTTGCTTCAATTCCTTTCGATAAATATTATACAAATACAGATGATACTAATAAATTCAAATTAGTTACAATTGATACTACTGGAAATATTGTTAATAGCAGAACTTATGATACTTATGTTAAGAGAATATCTGTTATTGAGCAGGGAAATAATATTATGGTAGGTGCTTATTTGTTAGATAAAAGTTCTGTGTTATACTATATCGATAATCAAACCTTAGATATCGTTGATAGTATGAGATATAGTTTTTCAGATAATTTAAAGGCTATAAATGATAGTATCATTATTTCACAAGGAGATAACGCTCATTATTATATTTATAATACTCGTTCTAAAACCATAGACAGTCTTTATTATAGACAAGATTCTTGGAGTGAACATGTTAATGCTTACCCTTTCCTTCCAATTTCTAATATACTTATTGATGCAAGAAGTGTAGATTCAATTGTTTATGCTTATCGTATGGAAGCTTATCCTTCTCATGTAGAACTTGGAATAAAGATAGATAATTTCAGCAAAGATGGATTTAATTTTAGAAGGATGTTTAATGGATTTGAACCAGATATGGGAAAAAATATTCGTGGGATTACTTGTACAAATGATGGAGGTATAGTATTCACAATTAACACAGAAGATAATATTTATAACTTTATTAATTCATATTTGCTAAAGTATGATTCAAAAGGTTTGTTAAGTATAGCAAGTGTAAATCCTAATGAGGTTAAAATTATTGCATATCCTAACCCAACAAAAGACTATATTAATATCACTTCATCATCCTTAATTAAAACAATTCAAGTATATAATATTCTCGGACAAGAGGTATACTCATCAAAAGTAAATAGCAAACAAAAACAAATAGATGTTATCAACTTCCCAAAAGGTAATTACATCGCTAAAGTAAAAACTGATAATGGTGAAGTAAGTAAGAAATTTATTGTGGAATAATTTAATAGTCTTATATAAATATATAGTGCGGGATTGTAAATCTACTTTGTCGTTATGCATAGAAAATAAATCGCGAAAAACGGAAGAAGTTCTAAATGAAAAAACTAACAATTATACTTTTTATATCAATTACCTATATTAGTTGTAATAAAAAAATAGATTATTATGATATTTTGTATAGCTATGAAACATTAGGTTTGTTTAATGGAATAGACGCAATTGAAGCAAGAAGTCAAGGATACTTTATAAAAAATATTGATGATTATCGTGTTTTTGTATTTAAAGAAAATAATGATTTCTTTATAAAGAATATATCTCCTATTCAAGATAGTTTACCTATTAATATCATTTATTATGACCATAGTAAAATAGGTATTTCACATAAAGATATTATCAAAATAATATCTTTATTTAAAGAAAACGATATAGAGCGTTTTTCTTATAATCCAGATAATAAAAGAGCGTTTTTTTACGCAAAAGAGTTTTCATTGGTTTATAGTGAAGAGAATATTGAACTTAAACATAATATGCTTATTGATGATACAAAATATTGGTATATAGAAATAAATAGGTAATGTATTTAAAAAAGTAATAAATATGATTAGTTAATAAGATAATAAAACTTCGTTTTAATTATATACAATCAAATTCTACGGAATTAAAATCAAATTACATTTTCGTAGAATCAAAAGAGAGGAAAGAAATGATTAGTAGTAACGGAGGAATTTGAACATCATAACAGTTAAAAATTAGATTAAAATGGCAGCTTTTATTTTATTTCTTACTTCATTAATCTCGACTATTTTTTTAGCCTTATTTACTGATAGGATTACAGAAGATTACAGAAAGTATCCTGACGTTTCTGGGGTACATGCAGTTTATTACTTATTAAGAGTATATAAACAAACTAAAAGGATTAAATATCTAATTTTATTTATTGTTTATTTTATCCTATTTTTATCTACTATAATTCTAATGTTTGTAATTGATTGGGGAGTTGTATCAGAGTTTAAAATTTGGGAATACATTAGAGTTGGAACTAATTGATTACTTTTTTGTTGTGTGGGAATTACACCCTCTCACTATAATGCTAAAAGGATTTATTAATCATAATATGTTCCTATTAAATTAGAAATTGTATATTTGCAGAAAAGAGTTGATAATGAATAAGAACAAAATAAAATATCCTAAGTATAATATAGTTCGTTATTGCTTATTAGCTTTGTCGCTTTGCAGAGCAAAGAAATAAAATATTAAGAAGTATAGTATGTTATATAAATATCTGTTTTATAGTGCATCATATGTTGTAAAAAAATATGATAGAATTTGGGATGTTAGAGATATGTATTTTACATGGGGAGCAGGATTCGTTGGTGCTTTCATAGCTCTTACAATAATGAATATTATGGATATAGTTGGGATTTTTATTTACCGACCCATGATTTGGTCTAATTATAAAATCTTAATATATTTGCCTATAACATTGGGAATTATATCGTTTATCTATTTTGGCTACAAGAGGAGATGTGACATAGTTTATGAAGAAATAAAAAATATGGATAAAAGAAAAAAGAAAATATATAAAATCTTGAATATTACTCATATTTTATTTACCCTCAGTATTTACGATTTAACAGGAGAAATTGTAAGAGAGCTAAATTTGCATGAAGGAACTTCACATGTTGTTTATTTAATAAGAGTATTGGGTATAGAATATATGTAATATATTAGAAAACATTGAATTTATAAAGATTACAAATGAACAATATCTAAAGTTTATATTTATAAGAGATATGAGAATGATAAAAAAAATATGCTTATTGTTATTTTTATTGATAACCAATTATGTTTTTGCACAAGATTCATCAAATGTAAAACTAATAGAGCTTAAAGAACGTAATGCAAAAAGACTTACATATTGGCAACTTGATAGCTTAAGAGATAGAGGTGTCTATATTGAGAATTTTATGGATTGTATAAGAATAGATACTCTTGATATTGCAACAGATTCATTACTGTGGTCTGAATATCTTTTAGCAGTAGAAATTATAAATAACTCTGAATGCTCTGCGTTTGATTCAATTGATTATAAATTTTATAAGATAAAAGTACTTAGCTTTCGCCAATACTTTACACTTGATTTTATTCCAACAAAGAAAATTACTAGAATTGAATACTTGATGTTGCCTAAACACATAAAGCTCAAGGAGAGAAAAAAATATTATATGTTAGTAAGTAGTTGGGGAAGTCCAAAATATTTAAAATATATTAGTGTAGTAAGTCCAAGGAGTATTTTTATTGATACCAGAGAATTTACTTTTGGAACAAGCTTTAATAATCCAGATAAAAACATTGAAATAAAATTCAAAGAATATAAGAAATGCTTAAAAAATACATATTATGGCAATATCAAGAAGGAAGAAACTAATTAAAATACTTGCTATTACAATTGTTTCTATCATTATTATCTTATTTGTTGTATTAATAATTGAGCTAAATATCTTAAAAAACAATGTATCTACTGAGTTTGATGATAGGATAAATATGGAAATAGATAAAGCTCTTGAAAATATGCCAAAAGAACAGAAATTATTTTACGATAGCATAAAACAATTACAATTCAATGATACTATTAGATAATTACTCTGATCTGGAGTATATTTAAGGAGAATGCAGAATTACACTTTAAAACTATCCATTTATTTGTTGGAAAGCATTATTTTCCTTAACTTTGCAACTTAAATTTTTATTTGTAATTTATAATATGATAAATATAACTTTGCCTGATGGGTCTGTAAAACAGTATCCTAAGGGTAGTAATTCGATGGATATTGCTAAAAGTATTAGCGAAAACTTAGCGAGAAATGTGCTTTCTGCAACTGTAAATGATGAGGTTTGGGATGCTAATCGTCCTATTAATGTGGATTCAACCGTAAAACTTAATACTTGGAATGATGCTGAGGGTAAGGATACTTTTTGGCATTCTTCTGCTCACTTGCTTGCCTCTGCAATAAGTGAACTTTACCCAAATGCTAAGTTTGGTATTGGACCAGCTATTGAAAATGGTTTCTACTACGATATTGATTTTGGTAATGATACTCTTACATCCGATGATTTCAAAGCTATTGAAGACAAAATGTCTGAATTGGTTAAAGGTGGTATTAGTATTAAGAGAAAAGATATTTCTAAGGCTGATGCTTTAAAACTATTTTCTGAAAGAGGAGAAAACTATAAGGTTGAGTTAATTGAGGAATTGGAAGACGGCACTATTACTCTTTATGAAAGCGGTAAGTTTACTGACCTATGCCGTGGACCACATCTTGAGAATTTTTCGATCATCAAAGCTATAAAAATCCTTTCCTTAGCAGGAGCTTATTGGAGAGGTGATGAAAAGAGAAAACAACTTACAAGGGTTTACGGGATAACCTTCCCAAAGAAGAAGGAACTTGACGAATACATGGAATTCTTGGAAGAAGCGAAGAAGAGAGACCATAGAAGACTTGGGAAAGAATTAGAGCTTTTTATGTTTTCTCAAACTGTTGGTCAAGGTCTTCCAATGTGGCTACCAAAAGGGGCTGCACTAAGAGAGAGATTAGAGAACTTTTTAAAGAAGGTTCAAAAAGAATATGGTTATGAGCAGGTAATCACTCCACATATTGGGGATGTAAGTTTATATAAATGCTCAGGACATTATCAAAAATATGGTCAGGATTCATTTAGAACTATTACAACTCCATTTGAGGGAGAAGAATATTTCCTTAAACCAATGAATTGTCCTCACCATGTTGAGGTATATAAATTCAAACCACGTTCATATAAGGATTTACCTGTTCGTCTTGCTGAATTTGGAACAGTTTATCGTTATGAACAAAGTGGAGAATTGCATGGATTGACAAGGGTAAGGTCATTTACTCAGGACGATGCTCATATTTTTTGTACTCCAGAACAATTGAAGGAAGAATTTTGTAAGGTTATTGATATAGTACTTTATATTTTCAAAACTCTTAAGTTTGAAAACTTCACAGCACAGATTTCTTTAAGAGATATTAATAATAAAGAAAAATATATTGGAAGCGATGAGGCTTGGGAAAAGGCAGAAAATGCAATTATTGAAGCTTCAAAAGAAAGAGGATTAAATACTGTTACAGAAATTGGAGAAGCTGCTTTCTATGGTCCTAAACTTGACTTTATGGTTAAGGATGCTATTGGTAGAAAATGGCAATTGGGAACAATCCAAGTTGATTATAATCTCCCAGAAAGATTTGAATTAGAATACACTGGAGCAGATAATCAAAAGCATAGACCAATTATGATTCACCGTGCTCCTTTTGGCTCAATGGAGAGATTTGTAGCTGTATTAATTGAACATACAGGAGGTAAATTCCCTCTTTGGCTAACACCTGAACAATTTATTATTCTACCAATTAGCGAAAAATATGAGCTATATTCAAAAAAAGTATTATCTTTGCTCGCTAATTTGGGTCTAAGAGGTAATATTGACAATAGAAGCGAAAAGACAGGAAAGAAGATTCGCGATGCAGAAATTGGAAAAATTCCTTTTATGCTTATTGTTGGAGAAAAAGAAGAGGGTGAAGGACTTGTATCGGTTCGCCGACACACAGAAGGAGATTTGGGCTCAATGAAGATTGAAGAATTTGCTGAATTGGTTAACCAAGCAGTTGAAAAAGAATTAGAATAAAAATACATCAAAAATAGATTATAAATTAATATAGGAGGATTTAATTATAGCAACACACGTTCCTTTCAATAGACAAAGAAAAGGGTATCAACCAAAAGAAGAACTACATAAAATCAATGAGAAAATTGATTCACCAGTTGTAAGAGTAGTTGGAGAAAATTTGGAATCTGGCATCTATAATATCAAAGATGCTTTAAGAGTAGCTAATGATTTGGGATTAGACTTAGTCGAAATCTCACCATCGGCCAACCCACCGGTTTGTAAGGTTATTGATTATCAAAAGTTCCTTTACGAACAAAAGAAAAAACAAAAAGAAATCAAGGCAAAGAGTACCAAGATTGTTGTAAAAGAAATAAGACTTGGACCTCAAACCGACCAACATGACTTTGATTTCAAACTAAAACACGCTATTAAATTTCTACAAGAAGGGAATAAGGTTAGAGTAGATGTATTTTTTAAAGGTAGAACAATTATATACAAAGAGCAAGGGGAAACCCAATTACTGAAATTTGCCGAAGCATTGTTTGAATACGGGAAACCAGAGATGATGCCTAAATTAGAAGGTAAAAGGATGATAATGATTATTGCTCCAAAGAAATAATTATAAACAACAAACAAAAAAAAGGACGTAAAATGCCAAAAATGAAAACAAAATCCAGTGCGAAAAAGCGTTTCACGCTTACTGGTTCAGGCAAGATTAAGAGAAAGCATGCGTACCATAGTCATATTCTTACAAAGAAGACGACTAAACAAAAGAGAAATCTTACGCATACAAGTACAGTTAGCGTAGTTGATACGCCACGTATTATGGAAATGCTTTTAAAGTAAATTATTGCCAGAAAAAGGAGTTATTAACCATTGTATTTAGCCTAAAAAGATTCCTAAGGGAACGCTAATACGAAAAAAATTAAAAATTATGCCAAGATCAGTAAATGCCGTTGCTTCGAGAGCACGCAGAAAAAAAATCCTCAAACGTACTAAAGGTTTTTGGGGTAGAGGTAAAAATGTTTGGACTGTTGCAAAGAACAAATGGGAAAAAGGACAACAGTACGCTTACCGTGACAGAAAAGTTAAGAAAAGAGAATTCCGTGCATTATGGATTAACCGTATCAATGCGGCTTGCCGTTTAAACGATGTTTCTTACTCGGTATTCATGGGACAACTTCATAAAAACAACATTGAGCTTAATCGTAAGGTTTTAGCAGATTTAGCAATGAATCATCCTGAAGCTTTCTCTGCAATTGTTGCAAAAGTGAAGAATAATTAATCAAATTGTATAATCCCAAAAAAAGAGTAAAGAAATGGGCAAGACAGAATTAATGAAATATGTTGACAGCTTAAATACAAGAAGAGAATATCCTGAATTTAAGGCTGGAGATACAATAACTGTATCTTATAAAATTGTTGAAGGAAATAAGGAACGTATTCAGCAATTCCGCGGAGATGTTATCCAACGTTCAGGTTCTGGCATTACAGAAACTTTCACAGTAAGAAAGATGTCTGGAAGTGTTGGAGTAGAAAGAATATTTCCGTTCTCATCTCCTTTTATAGATGAAATAGTTGTGAACAAACGTGGTGTTGTTCGTAGAGCAAGGATTTTCTATCTAAGAGGATTAACCGGAAAGAAAGCACGTATCAAAGAAAGAAGATACTAAGAGCGATTATTTCCTTATGTTTTGAAATTAAAATCAAGAGTTTTAAGATTAGAATCAAGAGTTAGGAAATTATAACGCCGTGTTTATACCCAAAAAAGTGGCATTTTCAACCCGAAAATGCCACTTTTTCTATACAAAAATGCGGCATTTTCACATCAAAAAAGTGGCATTTTGGGGTATAATAACTTGATTATATTTTGCAATAAGGAGGTTTTGGTTTAAAAAGAGGAGATTTTGAGAAGAAATTATCCTAATCGTTATGGTAGGGTTCGTTTTTTATTATAGTAAAGGCTCTGTATATTTGCTCAACTATCATTAAACGTATCATTTGATGAGAAAATGTCATCTTGGAAATTGAAATCCTTCCTCCAACTCTTGAATAAACTTCTTTAGAAAAACCAAATGCTCCACCTACTACAAAACCTATGCTTTTAGTTCCAAGATTCATATTCTTTTGAAAGAAATCTGCAAACCCTCTTGAAGAAAATTCCTCTCCCTTTTCGTCAAATAAATAGACCTTATCTATCTTTTCAATTTGTTTGAGAATCAACTCCCCTTCCCTATCCTTAATAATATTTGCAGAAAGATTCTTTGTATCTTTTAGAGGAGGAATTATAATAATCTCAAAGGGAATATAGTGTTTTAAACGCCTCTGGAATATCTCAATTCCTTCCTTTAAGTATTTCTCCTCGGTCTTTCCAACCAATATTAGTTTTATATTCATCTTCTAATCTTTCTTAAAAGGGAGTAAATCCAAGAATAGTTTTTCTCAATAGCAAAATAAGGGGTTTGCTCAGAGGAGAAATGTCTCATATATTTTTCAATTGGTCTAAGCATTGAGCCAGTAAAATCAAATTCATAAACTCCCCTTGCATTAGCAATTTCCAATGCTCTCCAATTTAAAAGACTTGTAGCACCAGAATCTCTAAACTCTGGATTAGCTCCCGATATTAGGCTATAACAAGTTTTTTCATCGAACACTGTAAGTAATACAGCATGAATATTACCCTCTTTATCAATAGCTGCATTAATATTCAAAGCATTATTCTGCCTTGAGGAATCTATTATCCTTCTTACTAATTCCAAAGAATAGGGAACTTTAATACCTTGGCGAAGAAAGGTGAGGGAATTTACTCTATAAAAATCCTCAACAGAAATATCTTCAATTATAGATAGGGTTTCCCTTGCCTGGCGAATACTTTTCCTTAGTTTGGGATGGAAGTTCTTAAAGGTTGAATCCAAATCCTCAAGGGTGGTTATCCTATAAGTATATCTTGTTGTTTGCTTAAATCCATTCCAATTCAGAGCTAAGAAATTCTTATACTTATGATGGAAGTGGAGGTAGAAATAATCCAATTTCAGCTTGTCAATTTCTTTAGCAAAATATTCATTTAGCTTTTCCTCGTAGCTGTATTTAGTTATAAGATTGATATTTTCAGGATATAGAATCCAAATCCCAGAAATTGGACTAAGGTGTGGAGGGATAATTGAGCGAAAACCATATTTCTTATTGAGGAAATAAGGCAGGGCTGAGATTATTCTATTATTCTCTTCATAAATAATTACATCCCAATCCTCCTTACAAACAGCATCCATCCACCAATCTCGCATAAAGACTGGAATTGAGCTTTCCCTCTTACATAATTCCCTATACTTTTCCTTATTAGTCAAAACCTTTATTTATTCATAAACAAAATGGAGTTTACGGATTTTTACTAATTAGGTTACTTAGACGTATTCTAAAATCAGACAGAACATTCATATAATTAATATAAGCATCATAAGGGGAATCGTAGTGATTAAAATACTTATGCACATCTCCATCTGAAAACCATTTAGTACACATATAGTAAAAATGGTCGGAGGTTTGAAGATATCTCCAGTCATTAATTAAATCCTTATCACCAGAGGAAATTATCTCTTCTTCCAATTCATATAACTGGTCATAAGCATCATCCTGCAAATCATTTCCAAGCCATGCAGTAAGGTCTCTTTCCTCATCTGCCCACGAAATAGGGTAAGGTACATGGATTTCACTTATAGGTTTGAGATTATCTACTAATTGGCTTGGGGTAGAAAATCCAAAATCAGTTTTCTTAAATACTCCCTTAGGCAATTCTCTCAGAAATTCAAATATACCTGTTTCCTTCCACTGATGCTCTCCAAAGGTTTCGTAATCCATAAATAGATTTATACATTCTGCATCTTGGGTTTGATTTAGCCATTTCACATATTTATCTACAGTAAGAGGGAAACCCTCCCATGAATGTTGAGAAAAACGAAAAGCAATATCGTCGCTTAATTGGAAATTCTTTAATAATAAAACAAGATTTTCGTTTTTAGAGCTTTTATATAAGAAATTAGGACTTCTCCAACCCAAAATATGTTTTGCCCCTTCGGTGATTTGAGCCTTGAATCCTAAGTCTCCTACTATTTCTCCAATATAATCGGAATAAATTAATTCAGTATTTCTAAAAACAGAGGGTCTTTGTCCAAAAAGTTCAAATATCTTATCGCTATGAAGTTTAACCTGATTCTTAAATTCAGATTTTGATTTCAAGGCTGCAAGAGAGTGATAATAGGTTTCTCCAATAAATTCAACACAACCTGTCGATGCTAATGCTTTAAAGGATTCTATAACCTCGGGAGTGTATTTCTCGAACTGTTCTAAAACAACCCCTGTAATAGAATAGGAAATCTTAAACCTACCTTTGTTTTCATTGATTAAATCAAGCATTAGTTTATTTGTAGGAAGATAACATTTATCCGCAACCCTTCTGCATAGCCAGGCATTTTGAGCATCATCAAAATAATCATGATTATTCCCAATATCGAAGAAGCGATAATGTCGAAGTCGATTTGGTTGATGTACTTGGAAGTAAAAACATATAGATTTCATACGCCTAATATCTTATTAAATTATTATATACTCGATTTAAACTTATTGCATTATCATCCCACTTAATTGACTCTACCTCTTCTTTCCCATTTTTAATAAACATCTTTGAAAGAGATGGATAATTCAACAAACCATATATTGCATCAGCCATAGAGTCTGTATCCCAGAAATCAACTTTAATAGCATATTTCAAAACTTCCGAAACCCCCGATTGCTTTGAGATAACAACAGGAATATTAGAACTCATAGCCTCTAAAGGAGATATTCCAAAGGGTTCGGAAACACTTGGCATAACATAAACATCGCTAAGGGAAAACATTCTATTTACATCCTGCCCTTTAAGAAATCCAGTAAAATGAAAATGTTTTGATATTCTTTTCTTAGCAACCAAGGCTATCATTCTATTTAACATATCCCCACTTCCAGCCATTACAAACCTAACATTTTTATCTACTTTCAAAACCTTATCAGCTGCTTCAATAAAATAGTCAGGTCCTTTTTGGAAAGTTATTCTCCCAAGGAAGGTAACAATCTTTTCATTAAAATTCTTTTCTCTTTCAATATTTACTGACTCAAACGAATCAGCCCCATTATGGATTGTTGTAACCTTATCGGGAGATTGTCCATAGCGATTAATTACTATATTTCTGGTATAATCAGATACTGCAATAATATGGTCTGCATTATCCATACCATATCTTTCTATATCGTAAACTGCTTGATTGATATTTTCTCCAGAACGGTCGAACTCAGTAGCATGAACATGTATAACTAATTTCTTTCCTGAAAAAGCTTTAGCAACAACACCTGCCTTATAGGTAAGCCAATCATGGGCGTGGATAATATCAAACTCAGTATTTTTAGCAATACTCCCAGCTACTAATGCGTATTTCTCAACTTCATCAAAAAGCGTAGAGCCGTATTTACCTGAAAACTCATATCTCTTACTTGAATAATTAAAACCAATTTCCCTTTTATTAGAACCTTGATTAATTACATTATAATAATCATCTAATCCCAAATAGGGTACTAATTTAGAATTAACCACTATATAAGAGATATTCTCCCAATACTGGCGAATATACTCCTGACTAAGGTCAATATCAATCTCACTTGCACTTAATATTCTTGTATAATCTTCTGGTTCGTCACCATAAGACTTGGGTACTATAAAAACAATTTCATTCCCAGTTTTCGCAAGAGCCTTTGTTATTCCATAACAGGCAGTACCCAAGCCCCCAGTAATATGAGGAGGAAACTCCCAGCCAAACATCAATATCTTCATAACTCTTTGTTTTTATATTTATCAACCAAATACTTAATTCTAATAACCTCAGCTACCGACCAAGCCTGTGAAACACATCCTCCTTCAAAAAATGGTGAAGAACTATCATAAACCTCTCCTATTGTCCCAATTCCATTCTTTCTCATCCTCG
>Ga0265295_1006156_pt1 | contig 14678 bp, 15 predicted proteins | sample Munlansysbiofilm_FD_192503 | JGI IMG/M metagenome (GOLD analysis project Ga0265295, IMG submission 192503) | Leachate microbial communities from a municipal landfill in Southern Ontario, Canada - Methane capture system biofilm | ecosystem: Engineered > Solid waste > Landfill > Unclassified ... | reverse complement strand
GGATTCCTGATCAAGTCAGGAATGACGGGAAAAAAGCCGGACGTATCCGGTTTCCTTCAGTGCCCGCCCCCCGGGCACTGGCCCGGGGTCCATGTTGAGCGGCTGAAGATTTCCGGTCCGATGGCGCCCTGTCGGCCAATCGTCCATCGAGGCCATGGTCCCTACACGGCGCAGATCGCCGAGACCTCCACCCGCGCATCCTTGGGCAACCGGGCCACCTGGACGCATTCCCGGGCCGGCGGCGCTTCCCGGAACACCTCGGCGTACACGGCGTTGAAACGCGCGAAGTCTTCCATGTCCTTGAGAAAGCAGGTGCACTTGACCACGTCGGCCGCCGTGAACCCCGCCGCTTCGATGATGGCCACCAGGTTGGCCAGCACCTGGCGGGTCTGGGCCTCGATCTCGTCGCCGACGATGCCGCCGCCGACCGGGTCCATGGGGATCTGCCCCGAAACGAAGAGCAGGTTTCCCAGGCGTACCGCTTGGCTGTAAGGGCCGATGGCCGCCGGGGCCTTCGGAGTGGAAACGATGGTTTTCATGCCAGGCCTCTTCCTCTCGCCGGTTGTCCGTTGGGCTGAGGGCGTTCAATTCCGGGCGGGATTTCCGTCCCCCCTCGCTTGGCCCTCGCGGTTTGGCGCCATTCTACGTTACCGCCCCGGGCATTGTAAAGCGGCCCGGCGAATAATTGCGGCCATAAAAAAAGCCCCGCGCGCCGAAGCGCACGGGGCCTTGATTGCGGATTGAAAGGAACGGATCAATACATGTCGTCATCCATTCCGCCGCCCGGCATGGCCGGGGCGTTTTTCTTCTTTTCCGGCTTCTCGCTGATCATGGCCTCGGTGGTGAGCATCAACCCGGCCACCGATGCGGCGTTCTGGACGGCAAAGCGGGTCACCTTCGTCGGATCGATGACCCCGGCGGCCACCAGGTTCTCGTAGGTCTCGGTGGCGGCGTTGAAGCCGAAGTCGTCCTTGCCCTCCCGGACCTTGTTGATCACCACCGAGCCTTCCAGTCCGGCGTTGACGGCGATCTGCCGCAACGGCTCTTCGAGAGACCGGCGCAGGATGTCGATGCCCAGCTTCTCGTCTCCCTTGGCGTTGATCTTCTCCAGGGCGTCGATGCAGCGGACCAGGGTCACGCCGCCGCCGGGGACGATCCCCTCTTCCACCGCGGCCCGGGTGGCATTCAGGGCGTCTTCCACCCGCGCCTTCTTTTCCTTCATCTCGGTCTCGGTGGCCGCGCCGATGTTGATCACCGCCACCCCGCCCACCAGCTTGGCCAGGCGCTCCTGGAGCTTCTCGCGGTCGTAGTCGCTGGTGGTCTCCTCGATCTGGGCACGGATCTGGCGCACCCGGGCCTCGATATCCTGCTTGTTGCCGGACCCGTCCACGATGGTGGTGTTGTCCTTGTCGATGCGCACCGTCTTGCACTTGCCCAGGTCGTTGACGGAGATATTTTCCAGCTTGATGCCCAGCTCCTCGCTGACCACCTGACCGCCGGTGAGAACGGCGATGTCCTGGAGGATGGCCTTGCGCCGATCACCAAAGCCAGGCGCCTTCACCGCCGCCACCTTCAGGGTGCCGCGGAGCTTGTTGACGATGAGGGTGGCCAGGGCCTCGCCCTCGATATCCTCGGCGATGATCATCAGCGGCTTGCCCATGCGGGCCGTCTGTTCCAGCAACGGCACCAGGTCGCGCATGCTGCTGATCTTCTTTTCATGGATCAGGATAACCGGCTCCTCCAGCACGGTGACCATCTTCTGGGGATCGGTGACGAAGTACGGCGAGATGTAGCCCCGGTCGAACTCCATCCCCTCCACCACCTCGAGGGTGGTCTCCATGCTCTTGGCCTCTTCCACCGTGATGACGCCTTCCTTGCCCACCTTCTCCATGGCGTCGGAAATGATCTTGCCGATGGTCTCGTCCCCGTTGGCGGATACCGTGCCCACCTGCTGGATCTCGGTCTTGTCCTTGGTGGGTTTGGAGATCTTCTTGAGCTGGGCCACGATGGCCTCCACGCCCTTGTCGATACCGCGCTTGAGGCTCATGGGATTGGCACCGGCGGCCACCAGCTTGCAGCCCTCATTGCAGATGGACTGGGCCAGGACCGTGGCCGTGGTGGTGCCGTCACCGGCCATGTCACTGGTCTTGCTGGCCACCTCCTTCACCATCTGGGCGCCCATGTTGATGAACTTGTCCTCCAGCTCGATCTCCTTGGCCACGGTCACCCCGTCCTTGGTCACCACCGGCGAGCCGAAGGATTTTTCCAGCACGACGTTGTTGCCCCGCGGGCCCAGGGTCACCTTGACGGCGTCGGCCAGCTGGTTGACCCCCTGGAGCATCTTCTCCCGGGCCTTGTTTCCGTAAACGATCGCTTTTGCCGCCATATTCTCGTTCCTCCTTAAATTCAGTCGATTACGCCGAGGATGTCATCTTCGCGCATGAACAGCTGCTCAACACCGTCGATCTTGATCTCGGTTCCGCCGTACTTGGAAAACAGGACCCGGTCGCCTGGCTTGATGTCCAAAGCGATCCGCTTGCCGTCTTCACCCATCTTGCCCGGCCCCACCGCCACGACCTTGCCCTGTTGGGGTTTTTCCTTGGCCGTGTCCGGGATGATGATACCACCGGCGGTCTTCTGCTCTTCCTCGACGCGCACAACCAGAATTCGATCGTTCAACGGTCTGATTTTCATGTCCTCTTTCCTCCAACACATTTGAAAAATTGAAAACGTTCTTCGCCGACCGGAGATCGACGAAACATTAAACCCCGGCCGTCAACTGCCAACGCGGGTCATCCGATCACCGCATCACGTGCCAGGGCATCCAAAAGCAAGACGAAACAGATTGTTCGAAGATGGAAAGGTCTGGCGTTCACCGATGTGCGCCTGCCGGAAAGCCGTCCCCAAAGTGCCCGTTCGTCGTCCATCCATGGCTTGCGTACCCGCTCAAACCGATAAAAAGGCAAACTTTTCCAACAGTTGCCAGCAATGATAATCACGGTCGTCCCGATGTCAAGCAGCCGTGCCGGCCTTTTTGAAGGGGTGCCGACCCGCCCGGCGGAGGAGTAGCCGGGGCCCATCAAAGTGAGCCAAAATGACAAAAGTGACTAAAGTGAGCTAAAGTGACTAAAGTGAGCTAAAGTGAGCTAAAGTGAATGAATTCTGGCAGTTATATAAAAACCGGAGCGAAGCGACGCCACAACTTTAGTCACTTTAGTCACTCGTAATTTTAGTCACTCAAAAAAGTGACTAAAATGAAGGAATCCTGGGAGGAGTCGCCAAGCCGGTTGCATCGCGGGGGGCTTGGGGATATAGTGGGCTTGAAACAAGGCAAAGACCCGTCTTTCGTGATCCTCTCAGCCCCCTTGCCATGATGCTCGAAACGCTAGGTCCCACAAATCCGCCGCCGCACCGGCCGGCACTGCCCGGCCTGGATGGGGTGGCGCCGCAAATCCGGGAGGCAATCCTGGCCCGCGGTCAACGCAACCGCGTTCCAAACGGCCAGCCCCTCTACCGCCAGGGTAGCCCGGCGCGTCGCTGCTACCTGGTGGCCAATGGCCGGCTCAAGCTTGTCAAGTTGCACGAACAGGGCAAGGAAGCGGTGTTCCGTTATATCGGGCCGGGGGAAATCACCGCCGTGGTGGCCGTTTTCAAGGAGAAGGCCTACCCGTTGACGGCGGTGGCCATCGGCGACACCCAGGTGGTGGGGTGGGACCGGCCGACCTTCATGGCCCTGCTGCGGGAATACCCCGAGCTGGCATTGCACCTGCTTCAGGTGGCGGTGGAACGCCTGGATGAAGTGCAGACGCGCTACCTCGAACTCAACGCCGAGCAGGTGCAACAGCGCCTGGCCCGGGCCCTGCTGCGCATCATGAAGCACTCGGGGCGCCGCACCCCCGACGGCATCCTCATCGACTTTCCCCTCAGCCGCCAGGAGCTGGCCGACTACACCGGCACCACGCTCTACACGGTGAGCCGCACCCTGAGCGCCTGGGAGAAAAACGGCTGGGTGGCCTCGGGGCGGGAACGCATCACCGTCACCGATCCCCACACCCTGGTGAAATTCTCCGAAACCGGCGAAACGGATTGACCTTTCACCGTCTGGCTGGCCGTCAAGGGCCAATCTGCCACTGCCTTCCGCCGTCTCGTCCCCATGAACATGGATTCCCCCGGACGGTAACGAGGGGCAGGCGAAACCTCTCTCCCGTTTCGGCCTGTTTGCGCCGGCGCAACGACACGTCCGCTGGCCGATCTTAGTTTGAAACCGTTTCGAAGCGACCACCGGAAGGGAAAGAAAGCGACCAATGAGGCACATTTTGAAAAAGCGGACCCTGATTCTCATCGCCGTGCTGGTGCCCATCCTGGCGTTGTTCGCCTACACGGCGCTGCGTTCCGGGCCACTGGCGCCGATTCCGGTCACCGTGGCCACCGTGGAAGACATCCGCATCGCCCCGGCCGTTTTCGGCATCGGCACGGTGGAGGCCCGCTTCGTCCACCGCATCGGTCCCACCATGGCCGGGCGTGTCGAAGGGGTGGAAGTCCACGTGGGCGACCGGGTCGCCGCCGGACAGGTCCTGGGACGGATGGACGGCATCGACCTGGACGAACGGATCCGGGCTCTGGAAGCCGCCATCGCCCGGGCCGGCGCCAACCTCTCGGCCGCCGAAGCCCGCATCGCGGATGCCGAGGCGACCTTGTCCTACGCCACGGCCCGGGCCCGGCGGGAGGAGTCGCTGGTGGAGGCGAGGGCCACCAGCCGGGACGTGATGGAAGCCAAGCAGATGGAAAACCGGGTGGCTAAGGCCCGCTTGGCCGCCGTGCGTGCCGACCTGGCCGCCAGCCGGCATGAACTGGCCAGGAATCGGGCCGAACGGGAGGCTTTGATGCGCCAGCGGGAAAACCTCGACCTGGTCTCCCCGGTGGACGGCCTGGTGGCCTTGCGGGCGGTGGACCCGGGGACCACGGTGGTGGCCGGCCAGACGGTGGTGGAGGTCATCGATCCTTCCACCCTGTGGATCGATGTGCGCTTCGACCAGCTCCAGACCGCCGGCCTGGGCCCCGGCCAACCGGCACGCATCGTCCTCCGTTCGCGGCCGGATGCCGTTCTGGCCGGTCGGGTGCTGCGCATCGAACCGTTGGCCGATGCCGTCACCGAAGAGATGCGGGCCAAGGTGACCTTCGACGCCCTGCCCGATCCCCTGCCGCCGGTGGGTGAACTGGCCGAGGTAACGGTGGGCCTGCCGCCTTTGCCGGCCCGGCCGACGGTGGCGGCGGCCAGCGTGCAGCGCTACCAGGGGCGGTTGGGGGTCTGGGCGGTGGAAGACGGCGGACTGGCCTTCGTGCCGGTGAAGACCGGCGCGGCGGACTTGGACGGCCGGATCCAGATCCTCGAGGGCCTGGAGGCCGGGCGACAAGTGGTGGTCTACCGCCACCGCGGCCTGGGTGAAAACAGCCGCATCGAAATCGTCGAGCGGATTCCGGGGACGGCGCCATGATCAGCCTGGCCGGACGCGACATCCAGCACGCCTGGGGCAAGTTCGTCTTCACCGGCGTCGGCCTGGGGCTGCTCATCGGCGTGACCCTTTCCATGGCCGGGATCTACCGGGGGATGGTGGAGGACGCCAAGGTGCTGCTGGACAACAGCGGCGCGGACCTGTGGGTGGTCCAGAAGGACACCCTGGGGCCCTACGCCGAATCGTCCAGCGTCTACGACGAGGTCTACCGTGGCATTCTGTCCATGGAGGGCATCGCCCGGGCCGCCAACGTCACCTATCTGACCATGCAGGTCCGCCGGGGGGATACCGACGTGCGGGCCATGGTGGTGGGGGTGGTGCCCGGGGGGCCGGGAGAACCGGGCCAGCCCGGCTACCTCGTGGCCGGACGGCCCATCACCCGGAGTCACTACGAAGCCGTGGCCGACCTGGCCACCGGGTTTGCCATCGGGGACCGGATCCAAATCCGGCGCAACCGGTACACCGTGGTGGGCCTGACCCGGCGCATGGTCTCCTCGGGCGGCGACCCCATGGTCTTCATTCCCCTCAAGGACGCCCAGGAAGCGCAGTTCCTGAAGGACAACGACGCCATCGTGGCCCAGCGCCGGCGCACGGCGGCCAACCCGGCCTTCAACCGGCCGGCGCTCCCCGGGCTGCTGGACGCGGTCATCGCCGCCCAGACCACCAACGCCTTTGTCAACGCCGTGCTGGTGCGACTGGAACCGTACCGCGATCCCCAGACCGTGGCCGAGACCATCGCCCGCTGGCAGCGGCTCCAGGTATACACCCGAGCCGAAATGGAGGAGATCCTGGTGGGCAAGCTCATCGCCACCTCGGCCCGGCAGATCGCCATGTTCCTGGTGATCCTGGCCACGGTGAGCGCCGCCATCATCGCCTTTATCATCTACACTCTCACCATGGGCAAGATCCGGGAAATCGCCGTGCTCAAGCTCATCGGCACCCGCAACCGCACCATCGCCGCCATGATCGTGCAGCAGGCGGTGGGCCTGGGGGTTATCGGTTTCGTGGTGGGAAAAATCGTCGCCACCTTCTGGGCCCCGATCTTTCCCAAGTACGTGCTGCTGATGCCCGGCGATGCCATGCGCGGATTCGCCGCGGTGGTGGTCATCTGCGTGCTGGCCAGCGTGGTGGCCATCCGGGTGGCCCTCAAGGTGGACCCGGCCGAGGCCATCGGAGGCTGAGATGAGCGAAGACAAGGGCATCCGCATCGAGGGATTGAAAAAAACCTACGGCCAGGGGGACACGGCCGTGGAGGCCCTCAAGGGCGTCGACATGGAGGTGGCGCCCAGGGAGGTGGTGGGCCTCATCGGTCCTTCCGGATCGGGCAAAAGCACCCTGCTCAAGTGCCTCGGCGCCGTGATCGAGCCCACCGGCGGCCGCATGACGTTAGGAAGGGAGACCATCTACGACGACACCTGGCGCATCGCCGATCTGCGGGCCCTGCGGCGCGACAAGATCGGCTTCGTGTTTCAGGCCCCGTACCTGATTCCGTTTCTCAACGTCACCGACAACGTGGCCCTGCCGCCGATGCTCGCCGGGCGGCCCAACGCCGAGGCCCGGCAGGACGCCCTGGCCCTGCTGGAAGCCCTAGACGTGGCCCACCGGGCCGGCGCCATGCCGTCCCAGCTTTCCGGCGGCGAGCAGCAGCGGGTGGCCATCGCCCGGGCCCTGGTGAACCGGCCGCCGGTCATCCTGGCCGACGAGCCCACCGCCCCCCTGGACAGCGAGCGGGCCATGGCCGTGATCACCATCCTCAACCAGATGGCCGAGCGGTATCAAACCGCCGTCATCGTGGTCACCCACGACGAGAAAATCATCCCGACCTTTCGCCGGATCTACCATATTCGCGACGGCCGCACCGAAGAGATGGCCGGGGAAGGTCGCCAACCGGGCTGAGCCAAACCACTGGAGATGTCACCATGAATGCATCCGAGCTTCACACCTGCGCCCCCGTGGACATTTCGGACGACGATGTGCTGGCGGCCATGAAATCCATGCAGGGCTATATCGACATCACTCCGGCCGATTTCAGGGAGGTTTACCAGGTGGCCTACGCCCTGGCACGGCAGCGGATCTTCGGCGCCCGCCGGGCCGCCGAGATCATGACATCCCCGGTGCTCACCGTCCCGGCGGACGCCGATCTCCTCGCCACCGCCACCGTTCTGGCCGAAAACGGCATCTCGGGAGCGCCGGTCATCGACCAGGCCGGCCGGGTGGTGGGGGTGATTTCCGAAAGAGACTTTCTGCGCCAAATGGGCGCCGGATCGAGTGATTCCTTCATGGGGGTCATCGCCCACTGTCTCGGCAGCAAGGGGTGCGTGGCCGCGCCCATGGCCCACCGGACGGCGGCCGATCTGATGAGCACCCCGGCGGTGACGGCCACGGAGGACATCACCATCGCCGAGATCTCGGCCCTGCTGACCGAGAAAAACATCAACCGGATTCCCATCCTGGACGCCGGGGGCGGCCCGGTGGGCATCGTCACCCGCACGGATCTTGTCAACTCCTTTTGCATGATCGCGTAAACAGGAAAAACGATGAACTACTGGCGCAAGATGAGGGGTCACACCCAAAGCCCGCCCGGTGTCGGCAAAGGGGAAATCCTCTGGTCATGGGTGGGCAGCTTTCTCGGCATCGCCGCCGTGGGGTTGATTCACGAGCATCTGTTGGCGCGCACCGCGCTGATTCTGGTCATCGGCTCCTTCGGGGCTTCGGCGGTGCTGGTGTACGGCGCCATCCGCAGCCCCCTGGCCCAGCCCCGCAACCTCATCGGCGGGCACATGCTCTCGGCCCTGATCGGGGTGGCGGCCCATCAGTGGATCGGCGGCCTGCCCTGGCTGGCCGCGGCCCTGGCCGTTTCCACCGCCATCGCCGCGATGCACCTGACCAAAACCCTGCATCCCCCCGGCGGGGCGACGGCCCTCATCGCCGTCACCGGCGGGGACAGTGTCTACCGGCTCGGTTACCTGTACGTGCTGATCCCCGCCGGCCTGGGGGCTTTGGTGCTATTGGCGGTGGCGTTGCTCATCAACAACATCTCCAGGAATCGGCGCTATCCCGAGTTCTGGATTTAGGGGCTGCGCCCGGGCAGACATCGCCGTGAAAAACAGTCGGAATTCACCACCGAGGACACAGAGAGCGCAGAGGCAACCCATTAAAACTGAAGGCTTTATCTTTTGAGCAGATGTTGACTCGGCAGCGGAAAATCGATTTTTTACGAGTGGATCAATCATCAATGAGCAAACGACAATGCACGCCCTGTTGAAAACCGCCAACACGATTTTGTACTGCCGCAACTGGCAGGCCACGGTGGACTTCTACCGCAACCGGCTCGATCTGCCGGTCAATTTCGCCAGCGACTGGTTTGTCGAATTCTCCTTGACCGCCACCTCGCGCCTGAGTATCGCCGACGAGCGGCGCGCCTCGGTGAAAAGCGCCGGCGGCCAGGGCATCACGTTGGCCCTGGAGGTGAAAGACATCCGCGCGGCGCATCGCTGGGCCGAAAGCACCGGACTGGCGCCCACGCCCCTGCGCCGCCACCCCTGGAACGCCGAGGTCTTCTACCTCAGCGACCCGGAGGGGCACCGCATCGAATTCTGGCAAGCCACCGCCGGAAAAACCGCTCCTTGAAAGGACCGCCATGACCGCCCAGATTCCCGGAAACCTGCTCACCACCGCCATGGCCGTAATGCCCCACACCGACGTGGACCGGGCCCTGGAGATGGCCCTGTCCCTGGACGTGCCCTTCTGGCCCCAGCTTCCCAACTACAGCTACTACGAGGACATGTACGTCCAGGCGGGGGAGCATTTTCCCGGTATTCTCCTGGACCTTGAAAAGCGCACCCTGCGTTTTTCCATGGACAAGTTCCTCCAGGAACTGGAAGATGTCCTGGCACGCTTCGACGACCCGGAGATATTCGACGTCAGCAAGACCTACTCGGCCGTCTATCACCGGTTCCTGGCACTGGACCTGGCCGACCGGCCGGCCATCCGGGGCCAGCTCGAGGGGCCCATCAGTTTCGGTTTCAACGTGGTGGACGAAAATGACCGGCCCATCCTTTTCGACGACACGGTGCGGCCGTTTCTCTTCGACTTCATGGCCCGGCGGATCAACGTTCAACTGGAACGGCTGCGGCGGTTGAATTCCAACGCCTTCATGTTCGTGGACGAGCCGGGCCTGCAGTTCATCTTTTCGGCCCTGGCCGGCTACGGGGACATCAAGGCCAAAGGGGACATGGACCTGTTCTTCAGCCAGATCGACCGCCCCCGGGGCGTCCACCTCTGCGGCAACCCGGACTGGGATTTCCTCCTCAACCTGGACCTGGACGTTCTCTCCCTGGACGTGTACACCAATGCGGAGGTCTTTGCCTCCTACGCCCCGTCCATAAAGCGGTTTCTCGATCGCGGCGGCGTCATCGTCTGGGGAATCGTCCCCACCGGTTTCGAGGCTTTCGCCCAGGAGGAGATTCCCTCCCTCATCCAACGACTGGAGACGATCTGGAAAATCCTCTGGGCCAAGGGCGTCGACCGGGAACGGATGCTGGCCCAGAGCATGATCTCGCCGGCCACCTGCTGCCTGGTAAACCCGGACAAGGAAAAAACGGTGGAGCGGGCCTTCGGGGCGGTGCGACAGATGGCGGAGCAGCTGCGGGAGCGATACTTGAAAACGGGTTAGCCCGAAAGGGGTTAAAGGCTTCCGGTTTCGGGTTTCAGGTTTCAGGGTTCAGGAATTCGACGAAAGCGAATATCGGTTGTCGGCGCTTTGTTTTTTCCTGATAACTTCCAACGGATAACCGACAACCGATAACCGATAACCGATAACTAATAACTGATAACTGAACAACGGAAGGAGACAAGCATGGATCTGACGACCAACTACATGGGGCTGAAGCTGGACAACCCCATCATCGCCGGCAGCTCGGGTCTCACCGGTTCGGTGGACAAGGTCAAGGCCCTGGCCGACAACGGGGCCGGCGCCGTGGTCCTCAAGTCGATCTTCGAAGAGGAGATCCACTACGAGTATGCCGATTTCATGAAGGAATTCAAAGAGGTCCCGGGAGCGCCCCCCTATTTTGAACACAACGGCCAAATGAGCCCCATCGAGTACTACGACTACCTGATCCGTGAAGAAAACCTGAAAAAATACATCGCCTTGATCGAAGGCTGCAAGGCGGCGGTGGGCATCCCGGTAATCGCCAGCATCAACTGCTTTTTCCACTCGGTGGAGTGGCTCTCCTTCGCCCGGCACATCGAGCGGGCCGGGGCCGACGCCCTGGAGCTGAACATGTTTTTTCCGCCCACGGACTTCGAGCACTCAGCCGAGGAGAAAGAGGCCCTCTACTTCAGCATCGTGGAAAAGGTCATCGAAGCGGTCAAAATCCCCGTGGCCCTCAAGATCAGCCCCTATTTCACCAACCTCGGTCAGATGATCCAGCGCCTCTCCCACAGCGGCGTCCAGGCCCTGGTCCTGTTCAACCGGTTTTTCAGCCCCGACATCGACATCGAAAAGATGGAGGTCAAACCCTCTTTCGTCTTCAGCACACCGGCGGACCTGGCCCTGTCGCTGCGCTGGATCGCCATCATGTCCAACAAGGTGGATTGCCACCTGGCGGCCTCCACCGGGATCCACGATGCGGCGGCGGTGGCCAAACACCTGCTGGCCGGTGCCGATGCGGTACAGACCGTTTCCAGCCTGTACCAGAATGGCCCCCAACACATCAAAACCCTGCGCGAGGGCCTTGAAGCCTGGATGGCGGGCAAACGATTCCGCAACCTGAAGGATTTCAAGGGGAAACTGAGCCAGGACAAGAGTACCGACCCGGCCGTCTACGAACGCGCCCAGTTCATGCGGTATTTCGGCGGCAAAAAGAGCGTCACCTTGTAAGCCGTCCAAAAATCTTCTGGTTGGTTGCGCCGGCGCAAAGACCAGCCGTCATTTTGTCTCTATTTTCCAAGTCAAGCTGACGGACGCAAGCGACAAGCGCGTCCCCATTTGCCAAGGAACCCGTTGATGTCAGAACCACTAAGCCCCAACACCATCGTCAAGGATGTCCTGGACGGCCACCCGGAAGCGGTGAAGGCTTTCATCGAACTCGGACTGATGTGCGTCGGCTGCCCGGTGGCGGCTTTCCACACCCTGGCGGATGCGGCCCGCGAACACGACCGTGACCTCACCGAACTGTTGCGTACGTTGGACCGACGCCTGGAAAGCGCCGTCCGACCGCCGTCCTGAACCGCTCGGAACCAATGACCAATGGCAAATGACGAATGACGACTGATCAATGCCCAAACGAAAGGAGACCGACCATGTTCTGTTTTCAGTGCCAGGAGACCGCCAAAAATCAAGGCTGCACCATCAAGGGCGTCTGCGGCAAGCCGGAAGAAACCGCCGACCTGCAAGACCTGCTGATCTACGTGTGCAAGGGGATCAGCGTTTACGGGGAAAAACTCAAGCAGGCGGGCACGGTGGACAAGGAAGCGGCCCATTTCATCGCCAAGGCCCTGTTCGCCACCATCACCAACGTGGCCTGGGACGATGACGCCATCATCGACCGGATCCGGGAGGGCCTCAAGGTCCGGGATGCGGTCAAGGCCAAGGCCGGGGCCGTTTCCGGCGATCTTCCCGACTGCGCCACCTGGGCCGCCACCGACCGCCAGGCGATCCTGGACAAGGCCCTGTCGGACGAGGTCCGCATCACCGCCGCCGCCAACGAGGATGTCCGCTCCCTGCGCGAGCTGCTGATCATCGGCCTCAAAGGCATCGCCGCCTACGCCGACCACGCCACGATCCTCGGCTACGAAAAGGACGAGGTCAACGGCTTCCTCATGGAAGCCCTGGAATCGACCACCCGCAACCTTTCGGTGGACGAAATGGTGGCAATGGTGATGAAAGCCGGCGACACGGCCGTGAGCACCATGGCCCTGCTGGACGAAGCCAACACCACCACCTATGGCCACCCGGAAATCAGCCAGGTGAACATCGGTGTCGGCAAGAACCCGGGCATCCTCATCAGCGGCCACGATCTCAAGGACATGGCCGAGTTGCTGGAGCAGACCGACGGTACAGGCGTGGACGTGTACACCCACGGCGAGATGCTGCCGGCCAACTACTACCCGGCCTTCAAGAAATACAAGCACTTCGTGGGCAACTACGGCTCTTCCTGGTGGCACCAGAACAAGGAGTTCGAGTCGTTCAACGGACCGGTTCTGCTCACCACCAACTGCCTCGTGCCGTTGAAGAAAGAGAATACCTACCTCGACCGTCTCTACACCACCGGCGTGGTCTCCTACGTCGGCGCTACCCATATTCCGGACCGGCCGGCCGGCGGCAAGAAGGATTTTTCGGCGCTGATCGCAAAGGCCAAGACCTGCCCGCCGCCCACCGAGATTGAAACCGGCACCATCGTGGGGGGGTTTGCCCGCAACCAGGTCCTGGCCCTGGCCGACAAGGTGATCGAGGCGGTGAAGTCCGGCGCCATCAAACGTTTCGTGGTCATGGCCGGCTGTGACGGCCGCCAGAAATCGCGCAGCTATTACACCGAAGTGGCCGAGAACCTGCCCAAGGACACGGTGATCCTCACCGCCGGCTGCGCCAAGTACCGCTACAACAAGCTCAACCTCGGCGACATCGGCGGCATCCCCCGGGTGCTGGACGCCGGTCAGTGCAACGACAGCTACTCCCTGGCCGTCATCGCCCTGAAGCTCAAGGAGGCCTTCGGCCTGAACGACATCAACGAGCTGCCGATCTCCTACGACATCTCCTGGTACGAGCAGAAGGCCGTGGCCGTGCTGTTGGCCCTGCTGGCCCTCGGCGTCAAGGGAATCCGCCTCGGCCCCACCCTGCCCGCCTTCCTGTCGCCCAACGTGGCCCAGGTCCTGGTGGACAAGTTCGACATCAAGCCCATCGGCACGGTGCAGGACGACATCGCCGCCATGATGGCCGGCAAGTAGAATGGATGACGAAGCCCTGGTGCGGCTTGCCCGCCACCTGGGCGCCAGTGACGCGGCGGCGGTGGCCGCCGCGTCCATCGTCGTCGAAGACGCCCTCGCCCAAAAATGCACGCCGGCCGCCTGCCCGTTTTACGGCCAATCGGCCGGTTGCCCACCCCATGTTCCCGGTCCCGACGTCTTTCGCGCCTGGCTGAACGCCTGCCGCACAACCCTGGTCATCCGCATCGATGTCCCTGTCCCCCTGCTGCGCACCGGCCGCTGCGAGACGCATTTTCGCCGGCTCCATTGCATCGCCGCCGCCGTGGAAACACATGCCGCGGCCGAAGGGCTTGCCGGAACCATGGCGTTTGCCGGCGGCGCCTGCAAGCAGCTCTTCTGCGCCGGAGAACCCGATTGTGCCGTCATCGCCCGCAACGCCCCCTGCCGCCACCCGGATTGCGCCAGACCGTCGATGTCCGGCTTCGGCGTCGATGTTGCCCGCCTCATGGCCGCCGCGGGATGGGAGTTCATCCCGGTGACCGCCGGCGGCCATCCCGCCCAACCGCCCACGGCGCCCGTTTGCGCCCTGGTGCTGGTGGCATAAGCCGCCGGGGTTCCCATCGGCCAAGGCGCCTTGGCTGTTTTTCGCGGGCATGGCCCGCTCCTACAGGCCGGGCGTAACGATGACCGAGGTCTTCTTTAAATCTATAAAATAACGTCTCTTTCCCGTTTAATCCCCACTGTGCAGGGAAAGCATGAAATGTTTTCGCGGGCATGGCCCGCTCCTACGACAACTGGATAGGGGGCGGGCCATGCCCGCGAAAACGTCCGGGGAGGAGCCGGCCATTCCCGCAATTCGGGAAAAGATCATCACCAGCCGGCCGAAACTTGGTTTGACGGCACCCTGCTTCACCGCAGGGTCCCGTCAAAGTTTTGCGATGATCCCTTGGAGGGTTTTTTTCCGGTTTAGGCCATCCTCCCGTCTGTGTTCTCAACTGCAGATCCCTCGTCGCTAACTCCTCGGGATGACACGGGAGGCGAGGCGGGGGATTCGGGATGACACCTTTTTCCCGTGTCATGCCGAACGTCGGTGAGGCATCCGCAGTTGGGAAGATCGGCGGAAAACGGTGCCATTCGGCAAAAAAAGGCCGTTTTCACGGGCATGGCCCGCTCCTGCTGTAGGAGCGGGCCATGCCCGTGAGAGGAGGGTCCCGTGCCCACGAAAACACCCCGTAG
>Ga0265295_1006155_pt1 | contig 14679 bp, 12 predicted proteins | sample Munlansysbiofilm_FD_192503 | JGI IMG/M metagenome (GOLD analysis project Ga0265295, IMG submission 192503) | Leachate microbial communities from a municipal landfill in Southern Ontario, Canada - Methane capture system biofilm | ecosystem: Engineered > Solid waste > Landfill > Unclassified ... | reverse complement strand
AACAGCCCGATCCGCCGCAGAAGCTCGGTCTTCGATCGGTGGTAGCTCGAGTGCACGCTCGACGGGCATGCCGAGATCCTCCACGATGCGACGTACGGCAGCGGTCACCTGGACCTCAAGAGAGGCCTTTTCCACGCGGACGTCGGACATCACGTCCAACGCTGCCTGTACGGCCCCCTGTGCGGTCCGTACGGCCTCCTGCCCGTCATGGATGGTCTGGCGCAGAGACTCGGAGTCGGCCTGCTCGAACCGTGCACGATCACGCAGTTTGTCAGCCCAGTGCTCGGCCCGTTCGAGGAGGACCTGGTAGAGCTCGTACAGCGGCTCCACCCGGGCACGGAGTGACTCGAGCGCCTCGGCGGTCTCGCTCGAGTGCGCAACGGCATACTCGAGCTCGCGCAGCTCCGAAGTGAGTGCACCGTGACGGCGCTTCAGGTGGACCTCTCGCTCGGAGACCCCGGCGATCTCCACCTGACACGCACCGAGGCGACTCGTGACCTCGCTCTCCTCACGGAACCGAACGTCTCGGTCCTCACGCATGGCGACTGTGGCATCCTCGAGCTCCTCGATCGCACGAAGACCCGATTCGATCCGGTCGCTAAGCGCTCGCTGCGCCGGCCGGTCCTTCGTGGTGCGTTCCTCGATCTGACGGATACGGAGATCGATCGAAGCAGCTTCACTGTCCGACTCGGTCACGCTTTGCTCGAGTCGTCCGACTTCTTCACGGAGTGACGCCTCCTCACCCGTGAGTGCGGCGATCTCTTGCGACAGACCGAGAGCGTCTTGCTGCGCGGCGGCGAGCGCCTCTCCCTGCGCAACGAGACACGCCTCGGCTTCACCGAGCTCCGAGTCCTGCGACGCATAACGATCACGCAGGTCCACCAGTTGGCGCTTGCGCGTGAGCACGCCTGAATCCTCATCCAGGTTGGGGCCCACGCGGACGCGGCCACCAGCCCATGCCATATGACCCTCGCGAGTGACCATTCTCCAGGGACCGCCAGCTTCGGAGAGCGCGTCTTTCAGCGATTCGGCAACACACACATCGCCGATAAGCGCCTCCAGTCCAGGCCTGATATCAGCCGGACATTCGATGACGTCAAGCAGCCGCACCCCCGGACAGTCGGCGGGCATAACACGGGGCGCGACGGCGTCAACCGCCAGAAGCGAGAAGTCCGCTGCGCCGTTCTCCTCGAGAAGAGCGACAGTACGCTCGAGGTCATCACGCTCGCGCACCAGTACGCAGAAGACGTCAGCGCCAAGCACGCGCTCGACGACACCCTCGAACTCCTTCGGGACAGTGATGTGGTTGGTGACGGGACCGATCACACCAGGGAACTGCTCGTCCCGGGCAAGCAACGTCGCCAGTGCAGGCGATGCTGCCTCGAAGGCGCGATCGACCTCCTCGAGCGCCCGTATCTCGGCACGGACCTCCGATATATCGTTCCGGAGCCGATCGAGCGCCACACGCTTGGACTCGTTCAGTCTGACGTGCTTGTCGACCTCGGACGATGCGAGGTCGGCCTCCCTGCGAGTGCGCTCTATCCGCGCGGTGAGCTGCTCGAGTCGCGTGCGCTTGGCTGATAGCGTCTGCATCAGCGTGGAGCGACTGTCCCTGATAGCCTTCGCGCGATCGGCGAGTATCTCTGATTCCAGAGCAAAGCCCGAAAGTGCCTGCTGTATGTCGGTGAGCTCGAGGCGAGCATCGTCTACGTCCTTGCGAGCACGACGCGTGTCGGTCATGGTGCGCGTCAGCGACTCGTCAGCCGCAAGACGCTGCTTGCGCGCCGTCTCGGACTCCCTGCGCAACTCGCTCAGTTGCGTATAGAGCGCCTGCAGTCTGGCTTCCGTGACGGCACGTTCCTCGGCGATCTGCGTGAGCTCGGCAGAACGGGCCTCGAGTCGCGTCCCACTCTGGTGGAACTTCTGTCGAAGCTCGGATAGACGCTCGACGAGGTTCTTGCCCTTCTCTTCGAGCAAGAGCAGGCCCGAGTTCGTGCGCTCGAGAACAGACTGCAGACGCCTGCGCTGGTCGGACAGATCTCCAACGAAGAGACCCTTCTCCTCAAGCAGCGACTGAAAGGTCTGGAGCTCTCGCTCTTTCTCGGACAGCCGGTAGCGCGCAAGTTCGACCTCGGCATCATGCTCCCTCTCGCGGTGCTCCAGTACGTCCCACTGCCCTTGGAGTCCGCGAAGGTCCGATACCGCGAGTGACACCTCGAGGTCGCGCAGCTCTGCTTCGATCTCCCGGTACTCGCGAGCCTTGTCCGCTTGGCGCTGTAGCGGCTTGAGCTGGCGGTCTATCTCGGTGAGTACGTCACGGATGCGATCGAGATGCACGTCCATCGTGGTCAACTTCCGCACTGCGCGAACCTTGCGCTTCTTGTGCTTGAGCACACCAGCCGCATCCTCGATCAGTGCGCGCCGGTCTTCCGGCCTCGAGTTGAGTATCCCGTCAAGGCGACCCTGACTGATGATGGAGTGTGTGTCGCGCCCCAGGCCCGTATCGTGCAGCAGCTCATGGATGTCCAGTAGTCGTGCGGGGGACTGGTTGAGGAGGTACTCGCTTTCGCCGTTCCGGAACATACGGCGTGTGATCGTGACTTCGTTGAACTCCAGCGGGAGCGTCCCACAACTGTTATCCAGGACGAGGTCGACCTCGGCGATACCGACCGCCTGACGCGCGGACGAGCCCGCGAAGACGACGTCTTCCATCGAGTTACCGCGCAGCGACTTGGCCGACTGTTCGCCGAGCACCCACAAGACGGCGTCGGAGATATTCGACTTACCCGACCCATTGGGACCGACGACGACCGTCACTCCCGGCTCGAGTACGAGGCGGCTCTTATCAGCGAAGGATTTGAACCCTTTGAGGGTGAGCGACTTCAGGTACAAGTGACAGCCCATTCATCAGGTGTGCGGGAACGAAGCGGCGAGAACATCCAGCGCTGGACGTCCCGTATCCTACCACAGCACGACAGGACCTCAGGTGCCCTGATCTGCATCCTCCAGAACTGCGAGCGCCTGTGCAGCAGCCGCCTTTTCTGCAGCTTGTTTCGAGGGTCCCGTGCCGGTCCCCGTCACGCGTTCGTCGATCGACACCTCGACGGTGAACGTGCGCGCATGCGGAGGCCCCTCGGCCGCCACGACCCGATACACGGGCAGCGAGCCGCTATCCGCCTGGGTCCACTGCTGCAGGAGCGACTTCGCATCAGCGGCAGCACTCGCGTGCTGTGTGGGCAGAGCGGTCTCGAACCCCGCCACGAACTCACGCGCGGGCTCGAGGCCTCCGTCCAGATAAACAGCACCGACAAGTGCCTCGAGTGCATTCTCCAGCACCGATGGACGCTCTCTTTCGCCCGCCGCGTCGGCACCACGGCCGAGCCGGAGCAGATCCCCTACTCCAAGGGCCGTCGCAACAGGTGAGAGAGCCGCGCCGGACACGATGGAGTGCTTGCGCTTTGTGAGATCCCCCTCGGGCTCCTCCGGGAACGTCCGGAACATCCTGTCGGCCACTATGAATCCAAGCACTGCGTCCCCGAGGAACTCGAGCCGATCGTAAGATTCCATCCCACCATGCTCCGCGGCGTACGACGGGTGGGTCAGCGCCTCTGCCAGAAGACGGTCGTCAGAGAACCGGTAGCCGAGCAGCTCTTCAGCTCGCGTACGCAGGTCATCGGTCATGCCTCAGCCCTCCAGTGCCCTGAAGATCAACGTCGCGTTGTGGCCACCGAAGCCAAACGAGTTGCTCATAAGGGTACCTATGCGCGCCTCACGAGCCACGTTAGGAACGTAGTCCAGGTCGCACTCGGGATCGGGGGTCGCGTAGTTGATCGTGGGCGGCAACACGCCGTGATCCATGGCCATCAGGCAGATGACAGCCTCGAGCGCACCCGCACCACCGAGGAGGTGACCGGTCATGGACTTCGTCGACGACACCGGCGGTACATCCCTACCGAAGACCTGCTTGATCGCCCGGGTCTCAGCAGCGTCTCCGAGTCCCGTAGAGGTGCCATGGGCGTTGATGTAGTCCATGTCCGACGCATCGATCCGCGCCCGGGCAAGCGCCTGCAGCATGGCCCGACGCGCCCCATCGCCTGACGGATCCGGTGCCGTCAAGTGATACGCATCGGCCGACGCGCCGTAGCCGGCGAGTTCACCGTATATACGAGCATGCCGTGCGCGCGCATGCTCGAGCTCCTCGAGAACGATCACGCCGCCACCCTCACCCATCACGAACCCGTCGCGCTCCGCATCGAACGGACGCGATGCACCCTGCGGATCGTCGTTTCGCGTGGAGAGCGACCGCGCCGCCGAGAAGCCCGCGAGCCCGAGCGGCGTGACACCGCAGTCGAAACCACCGGCAAGCACTACGTCCGCATCACCACGGCGGATCACCTCGCCAGCCTCGCCGATGGAGTGGTTGCCTGTGGCGCATGCGGAGACAGGAGCGTAGTTGATGCCCTTTGCGCCGAGACGGATGGATATCTGTCCGGCCGCAAGGTCGACGATCATCATCGGCACCAAGAACGGGCTCACCCGCCCTGGCCCCTTCGCGTCAAGAATCGCCTTCTGCTCTTCCATCGTCCCGAGACCACCGATACCCGAACCAACGATGACACCGACGCGCTCCGCGTTATGCTCATCGATCTCCAGGCCCGAATCCTCGACGGCCATGAGCGCTGATGCGACGGCGAACTGCTGGAAGCGCGCCAGTCGACGAGCCTCCTTCGGCTCGAACCACGGGGAAGGATCCCAGTCGTTCAGATACGCCGCAAAGCGTGTGGAGTACTCCGACACGTCGAACGCAGTGATCGGCCCCACCCCGCTACGACCCGCGGCGATCGACTCCCAGATATCGCTGGCACCGATACCTACCGATGAAACCGCACCAAGCCCTGTGACGACTATACGTCTATCCACGCCTTACTCCTCCCCGCTCGCCACGAGCCACTCGGCTACGAGGCGGTCCATCAGATCCTGCACGGCTAGGATCTCGGTGATCCGTGCAGCCGAGGTCCCGGCGAAAACAAGGCCGTCAACGACATCACCGGACTGCGATCGTTGCAGAGCGTCCATGATGCAGTATTCCTTGCCGCACTGCTTGAGGCACGACACACATCGCTCGATACGTGGGTAGTCACCCGCAGCCAATCGCTCTGTAAACGGGTTGCGGATCGCCCGTCCAGGCAGACCAACCGGACTCTTGGTGAGAACGATCTCGTCTGCCGATGCATTCACATAGAGCTGCTTGAACACATCCGGGGCAGAGCACTCTACCGTCACTACGAACCGAGAGCCCATCTGGACTCCCGCTGCGCCAGCGTCAAGCATACGCTTGATATCCGCACCGGTGACGATGCCCCCCGCCGCGATCACAGGGATATCGACCGCTTCCAGGATCTCCGGGAGCAGGTCGTCGATAGACCGGTCGGTGCCGAGATGACCCCCAGCGTCGACACCTTCCACGACGACTGCCGAGGCGCCGAACTTCTCGGACAGACGTGCGACACGAGCTGAGCCGACGATCGGCACACACTCGACACCCGCATCACGACACCAGCCGAACATATCCCGGGAAAACCCAGCGCCGGCGACTATCAAGTCAGCACCACTATCGATCGCAGCGTGAACCAGCTCTTTGAACGAACGTACCGCAACCATGATGTTCACACCGATGACGCCATCGGTGACCTCTCGGGCGGCGCGGACCTCGGCCGCCAACTCATCAGCGGTGAGCCCCGTTCCGGCGATCAGTCCCACACCCCCCGCACGGGCGACCGCCGCCGCAAGCGGCGAGAGCGAGATCCGAACCGCCATCCCGCCCTGCACTACCGGGAGACGTGCGGTTCGCGATCCTATGGTGAGTGAAGGTATATCCACGGTGCATCCTCCAGTTACGTCGGCGGCACCACCCGCACAGGAGTGGTGCCGCCGCGAAGCGGCTGCGAGCACCGCACTAGTCCATGTTTGCTGCGATGTATTCGACCGCGTCGCCGACAGTCTTGATCGACTCGGCCTCTTCATCCGGAATGGAAACGCCGAACGAGTCCTCGAGTGCCATCACAAGCTCGACGATGTCGAGCGAGTCAGCGCCCAGGTCGTCAAAGAACGACGCCTCAATGGCAACGTCACCATCATCGACAGAGAGCTGGTCGATGATGACATCCTTGACCTTAGCGAAGATCTCCTCATGCTCCATACGAAACACCTCCTTCCAGCGCTACCGCGTTGGGTCCGGCTATGCGTAGGTCATGCCGCCATCGACGGCTATGACTTGACCGGTGATATATCCAGCGTCGTCGCTCGCCAAGAACGCAACGGTCGCAGCTATGTCTTCAGGCGTGCCCAGACGACCCATGGCGATAGAGGATACCGCACTCTCGCGTGCGGTATCGGAAAGGGCGTCTGTCATATCCGTGGTGATGAAACCCGGCGCTACAGCGTTGACGCGCACGCCTCTTCCGGCCAACTCGCGAGCGATACTCTTCGTCATGCCGATGAGGCCTGCTTTTGCGGCAGCATAGTTGACTTGCCCCGCATTGCCCATCATGCCCACTACTGACGCCATGTTGACGATCGAGCCAGAGCGCTGCTTCATCATCAGCTTGCCGACCGAGCGGGACAGGTAGAACGCTCCAGACAGGTTGGTGTCGATGACGGCTCGCCAGTCGTCGTCCGACATGCGGACGAGAAGGCCGTCACGCGTGATACCCGCGTTGTTCACCAGGATATCGATGCGCCCGAAGTGATCAACGGCCGCTTCGACGAGCGCCGCACATGCCGCCGGGTCGCTCACATCGGCCTGCACCGCGATCGCCGACCCGCCGGCGCCCACGATGGCGGCTACGATCTCGGCTGCAGCATCCGCACGACCCGCGTAGTTCACCACCACCGATGCACCTTCTACGCCGAGACGCCGCGCGACTGCCGCTCCGATGCCGCGGGATGCGCCCGTCACGAGCGCCACACGTGCTTCGAGACGTCTCATCGACCGATCACCTCCAGTACGCGATCTACCCCATCTGTCTCGGCAGATACCCCTTCGAGACCGTCGTAACGCTTGACGATACCGGTGAGCACCGAACCCGGACCACACTCCACGAGCACCTCCACGCCTGCATCACGAAGTACATCGAGCGTAGCCGTCCATCCGACGGGAGAGACGATCTGCCCGCTGAGCCGCTGGCGGATGCGCACAGCATCTGTGATCAGGGACGCATCGGTGTTCTGAGAAACCGGAATCCGCGCGTGCTCGAACACAGCAGATGAGAGGGTCGGTCCGAAGGCGTCTGCAGCCGGAGCCATCAGTGGTGTGTGGAACGGACCAGCGACATCGAGTGGGACCACCCTACGTGCCCCCACTGCTGCAAGCACCTGGATAGCTCTCTCGATACCTGCGTACGTGCCGGAGATGATCACCTGACCGGGGCCGTTATCGTTGGCGACCCACACTCCATCCAGATCACCGATCACCGCGTTGACCGACGCACGATCCATACCGAGAACAGCGGCCATGGTCCCGTCCGCCGACGATGCGACATCACCCATCACGCGTGACCGCTCGCACACCAACGTGAGCGCATCGATATCGTCCAACACACCTGCGAATGCCAGAGCCGCATACTCCCCGAGACTGTGCCCGGCCACCGCCACGACATCCACGCCCCTGCCCGCAAGATCGCGCGCCCAGGCCAAGCCTGCTATGAAGAGTAGCGGCTGCGCAACGCGAGTATCTGCAAGTGCCGGGGATGGCCCCTCGGTCGCGATCCGCTCGAGAGGCAACCCACAAAGCGACTCAGCGCGCGAAAGAAGATCGGAAACCACCTCCCGTGCGGGCAGCCGGTCCAACATACCGATACGCTGGGAACCCTGCCCCGGGAAGACGAATGCGACCTGGCGGCCCATCGTTATGCATCCCTCATGGAGGCAAGTCTACCCATCACTGCCTGAGCTTCGCGTACGAGTTCGGAAACGATATCCCCCGCCGGTTCGATCCTACATACCATCGCTGCCGACTGGCCCGCCATGAGGCTTCCCATGTCAGTGTCACCCTCACGCATCGCAAGCGCGAGTTTCCCGGCACCGAGCGCTTCGATCTCCTCGGCGCGGTTCTCGCGATCGAGCTCCATGATCTGGCGCGACAGCCGGTTCTTCAGCACACGCACGGGATGACCGGTCGAGCGACCGGTCACAACGGTGTCGCGGTCCTTGGCTTTGAGTACCTGCTGTTTGATGGAGGGGTGGATCGTGCACTCCTCGGCGCACATGAATCGCGTACCGAGCTGCACACCCTCCGCACCGAGTGCGAAGGCTGCAGCGACGCCGCGACCATCTGCGATACCACCTGCGGCGATCACCGGGATATCCACGGCGTCGACCAGTTGAGGAGTGAGAACCATGGTGGTCAGTTCGCCGATATGACCACCGGCTTCCATCCCCTCGCCGATGATAGCGTCGGCTCCGATGGACTCCATACGCCTGGCAAGCGCGACAGACGGGACGATCGGGATGACCTTGATACCGGCGTCCTTCAGGGCGGTCATGTACTTGCCGGGATTACCTGCGCCGGTGGTCACCATCGGTACGCGTTGATCGATGACCATCTGAACGATGCCGTCGATGTGTGGGGTTAGCAGCATCAGGTTGACGCCGAACGGCCGGTCGGTGAGCTCCTTGGCAAGCATGATCTGCTCACGAAGCACGTCGGTCGGCATATGCCCGGCACCGATCACACCGATGCCTCCCGCGTTACTCACTGCGGCGGAGAGCTCAGCTGTCGCTGTCCAGGCCATGCCGCCCTGGATGATCGGATAGTCGATACCAAGCAGTGCACTCACGCGTGTCGAAAGCGTCATTCGTTGGGCCCCTTCGTCCAGCGGACGACCGCTGCTCCCCAGGTGAGGCCAGCGCCGAATCCGACTAGTGCAACCACGTCACCGCAGTGCAAGTGGTGGTCAGTATACAGGTCATGTAAAGCAAGAGGAATCGACGCTGCGGATGTGTTGCCCAGCAGCTCGACGTTGGAGAACACCCGATCGGGGTCGATGCCGAGGCGCGGCGTCACGGCATCCAGGATGCGCTGATTGGCCTGATGCGGCACGAGCCACGCCAGGTCCTCCACGGTGAGTCCCGAGGACTCGAGGGCCCGCCGTGTCGTCTCAGGGATAATCCGAACGGCGAACTTGAACACTTCGCCTCCGGACATCTTCAGATAGTGCTCCCCCGCCTCCACGCGCCCGGCGGTGCACGGAGCGGCGGAACCACCAGCTGGAATACTGAGCACCCCGGCCCCGGAGCCGTCTGCACCGAGGTCGATACCGAGCACTCCAGCCTCGTCCGACGCTTCGAGGATCACCGCACCGGCGCCGTCGCCAAAGAGCACGCAGGTCCGCCGGTCGCTGAAGTCCACGTGGCGCGTGAGCGCATCGGCGCCTATCACGAGCACGCGCGCGGCACGTCCGGCCTCGATGAGCGAGGTACCGTGCTGAAGCGCAGCGATGAAGCTCGTGCACGCGGCCATCACATCGACTGCGCCGCAGCGCAGTCCGAGTAAGTCCTGCGTGAGAGCCGCCGTAGAGGGCATGATGTGGTCTGGACTACCCGTGCCGACCACGAGGAAGTCGATATCTGTAGCGCTCAGACCAGCATCGGCGATCGCGGCAGCACCGGCTGCAGCCGCCATCGTGCTCGTGGCCTCGTCTGGGCCAGCAAGACGTCGCTCCCGTATGCCGGTTCGACTCACGATCCATTCATCGTCGGTATCCACCATCCGTGACAGGTCATCGTTGGTGAGTATCCGCTCGGGAAGATATATCCCGATACCGGTGATGGCTGCATATGTCATCTGGACTGAAGCCCCTTCCCTCGTATCGCGGACTCAGAGGCCCGGGTGTCCGAGCAGTGTATCCGATGAGGGTCGTCATACCACTTCAGGACCTCACGACAGCTACACCACTTTGCCGGAGACGGCCGCAGAGATGATCGAAGGAAGGTCTCCGCGAACAGCCCGAGCCGTTGCCGCGATGCCACTGGCAACCCCGCGCGCACCGGAACTCCCATGACCGATCATACATACGCCGTCGACACCAAGAAGCGGAGCGCCACCGTACACTTCAGGATCCAGGCGCTCCTTGAGCGCACCGAGCGACGGCTGCACGACTGCACCGGCAAGCTTATTGATCATCGAAGAAGTGAGTGCTTCTTTCACCTCACCGAGCAGCATCTTCGACAGCCCCTCGAGCACCTTAAGGGTCACGTTCCCGGTGAACCCATCGGTCACGATGACATCCACGACACCCGAAGAGACTGCTCGACCCTCCACGTTGCCGATGAATCCCTGCAAGCCGCCCTCGAGGAGCCGGTACGCATCCTGGGCGAGCTGAGAGCCTTTCGTCGGCTCCTCACCGATGTTCAACAGACCGACCGTAGGCGACTCCACACCGAGCATCACCCGGGCATACGCCGCCCCCATGTGGCCGAACTGCAACAACATCTCAGGCTTCACGTCCGCGTTGGCGCCCACGTCCAATAAGACCGTAGGACGCCCTCCGCCAGGGATGATGGATGCCAGCGCAGGGCGCTGTACACCCTTGAGACGACCTACGACCAAAGTCGCTGCCGCCATACATGCTCCCGTGTTGCCGGCGCTGAAGAAGCCACCGGCCTGATGCTCGTGAACGAGTCGCGCACCAACCACGATCGAGGAGTCCTTCTTCGCCCGAACCGCCCCGGCAGGATGCTCGGCCATCGAGATGACCTCCGTGGCGACCACCGCGACACAGCGGTCCACCCCATCGAAGGAGTTCACGACTTCGGCGGGCCCTACAAGCATCACCCGGAGGTCAGGGTCAGCCATGAGAGCGGATGCGACCCCTTCCAGGACCACATCGGGTGCGTCGTCGCCACCCATCACGTCGACCACAATGGTCGCGGACACATCGCTCACGAGCACTCCTATCCGCCGGGTCAGTCGAGCTGCATTGCTCGCAACAGTCGCTCGAGATCGCACTCGCGCTCGAGCATGGCGCGTATTCTAGCAGCCTTAACGGGATCATGAAGGTGAACGCGACCCAACAGCGTATCCATGCGTTCCACGGCGGTGAGCGTGTCGGTGTCCACCATCAACATCGGGACACCTGACTCTTCGGCACGTGTGACTACGAACGGGTCCGGCAACAGGTTACCAGTGAGTACGATACAGCGTGTACTCGTCTCGAGTGCCGCCAGCTGTACATCAGCACGATCGCCGCCTGTGATGACCGCCTTGTTGGCCTTGCGCCTGAAGAACCGTAGTGCCTTTTCCTGCCCCATCGCGCCCACCATGAACGCCTCCACGGTGTTTTCGAGACGATCGGGCGCGGTCAGCACGACCGCATCGAGCGCATCGACGATCTCCTGGATCGTGACCGAACCAAGGCCCGGGTCGTACGGAATGACCCCCAGCGCAGGAACGCCCCGCGACTCGAGGAACGGCATGATGCGATCACGTGTCACAGGAAGGCGCGCTTCGTGCACACCGTTCATAAGCAGGCCGGCCAGTCGATCTCCGATGATGCGCGAGGCCCACACCGCATCCTCCGGCAGATCGGTGGAACGCGGACGATCGATCAACAGGACCGGCGCGTCGAACAGCGTCGCTACATCGGTGAGCGAGAGACCCGTGCACACGCCCTGACCGGGCTCGGTCGGGCCCTCGATGATCATCACATCCCGCCCATCGGCACAGCGCCTCCATGCTTCGAGGACGGTGGTCTCCATATCGGGGTTCGACCCGCCAAGGACACGCTCGATAAGTCCCTGTGTCCTGACGACAGGACACACGTCGGCGATGTCCGAGGGACGCACGAGCGTCTGGTTGACGTACAGGGCATCCTCATCAGTCGTGAGGTCGTCCACCAAGACAGGCATGGTCCCGTACGGCTTGAAGTACCCGACATCGAGTCCCCGGTCTGCGAACACCTGCGCAAGTGCGACGGCGATGCCGCTCTTGCCGGTGTACGGCTTGGTGGATGTGACGATGATGGATCGCATGATCACCCTCCGATCCCGATGCGGACATCGGCCGCTATGGCCCCACTGCCACGCTCACCGACGATGAGCGGATTGATGTCGAGCTCACTGATATCGCTGAACTCCATAGCAAGCGCGGATACGCGACAGATAGCGTCCACGATCGCGTCTATGTCCGCAGGTGCCTCACCACGCACACCACGCAGAAGAGCATGCGCCCGGATCTCATCGATCATCTCTCGCGCTTCGTTCGGCGTGACCGGGCACATCCTGAACGACACATCCTTCAGGACCTCCACGTAGATACCGCCGAGACCGAACATCAGGATCGGTCCGAAAGCCGCATCCCGGTTGACGCCGATGATGACCTCCCGACCCTGCGGGATCTGCTCCTGGATGGTGACGCCCCAAATCGTAGCGTCGGGCAGCCTGCGCAGCACGCGATCCATGATCACGTCGTAAGCGGTGCCCACCTCCTGCGATGATGCGATATCGAACACGATCCCGCCGATGTCCGACTTGTGCAGTACGTCGGGGCTTGCGATCTTCATGACGACTGGGAAGCCGATCCGTTCGGACAGGGCCACTGCCTCGCCAAGATCACGAGCAAGGCCCGAACCCGGCGTGCGTAACCCATAGGCGGAGGCGATCCGATCGGCCGACGACTCCGTGATGAACGTCCGGCCTGCGGTTCGCGCATGATCGATCGCGTCTCGTACGACCTGCCGGTCGGCCTCGATCACAAGAGGGGCAATCGGCTGCAGTCCGCGGCGATACCCGTGTCGCTGCATCGCAGCCAGCGTCGCGACTGCCCGCTCGGGAAACGCGTAGTTGGGAATATCGTCGGCGCGTAGAGCAGCAGCAGCCTCAGCGACGGTCTGGTCCCCCATAAATACCGCCAACGTCGTGATCCCGCTCTCGGCAGCCACCCGCGCGACGCCCTCCGCAGTCTCGAGCGGCTGAGTCATCGCCTGGGGCGTAAGGATCACGATCATCGAACGAACACCGGGGTCTTGCACGAGGATGCGAGCTGCAGCCTCAAACCGCTCGGCAGGCGCGTCACCGAGGATGTCGACAGGATTGTATACAGACGCCGCGCCGGGAAGCGCCTCGCGTAGTGCGCTCACGGTCGCAGCGTCCAAGCTCGCCAGAGAGACGCCCTCGCTATCGCACGCGTCCGTCGCAAGGATCGCGGGGCCACCCGCATTGGTCAGGATGACCGTACCCGGTCCCGCAGGCAGTGGTTGCCGGGCGAAGCCCTCAGCCAGATCGAACAACTCCTGGATCGTTCGAGCCTGTACAGCACCGGACTTACGGAATGCTGCTTCATACGCGACACCTGATCCCGCAAGACTCCCGGTGTGTGACGAGACAGCCTTCGCTCCAGCGTCCGAGCTGCCCGCCGTGAGGGCTATGAACGGAACCCTCGTAACGAGTGCACTCACCGCGTCGACGAACGCAGGACCATCGGTGACAGCCTCCAGATACGCTACAACGACGCTCGTACCCGGATCCCGCGACCATGCCTTGATGAGATCGACCTCGGAGATATCAGCCTTGTTGCCCAGGCTCACAAAGTGAGCAAGCCCGATACCCTCCCCGCGTGCCCAATCCAGGATGGCCGCGCCGAGTGCTCCCGACTGGGACAAAAAGGAGATGCCACCGCGCGCAGGCATGATCGGTGCGAAGGAAGCGTTCAGGTCGGTGTTCGTGGCGATGAGACCAAGACAGTTGGGCCCCAGGATACGGACGCCTCCGGCGCGGGCAGCAGCCAGGAGTTCCCGCTCCAGACTCGCGCCAGCAGGACCACTTTCCCGGAATCCCGCGGAGATGACTATCGCGGAGCCGATACCGCGCTCGCCGCACTCCCGGACCGCTGTGATCGCGGCCTGTGCCGGAACGACGATGATCGCAAGGTCCACGGGATCGGGGACGGCGCGAAGTGAGCCGTATACCGTAAGCCCCAGGATGTCGTCAGCGTGTGGGTTGATCGGATAGATGGCACCGGGAAAACCAGCTGCGAGCAGATTGTGAAGAACCGCTCCGCCAACCTTGACCGGACTGCGGGATGCACCGACGACAGCGATGCCCCGTGGCGCAAAAAAGCCCCCCAGCACGGTCCGACCGCCCCCTTCGTGGCACTACAGAAAACGGCGCCGTCTCCGGCGCCGTGTCGGCTTACTCGGTGTCGATGATCTCTTTGCCGTCGTAGTACCCGCAACTGGGGCACACGCGATGTGGCAGTTTGGGCTCATGGCACTGTGAGCACACAGAGCGCGAGGGCGCCTCGACATGATGTGTGGCACGACGCGCATCACGAGTCGCGCGGGTGGTCTTTCTCTTGGGCACCGCCATGAGTCGTACTCCCTTCGAGGCACCGCTACACAGAGCGGCACGGTGATATCTAATCACACGCTCGGCCGGGGCCGGCGCAAGGCGACATGATAGCACAGCCACCACTATCGAACACAAGAAGTTCCCGCAGATCGGTGAACCTACTCCTCGGCATCTGCCCGAAACATATCCCCCAACCCCGCAAACGGTGACCCTGAGAGGTCGGGTCCACACGAACAGGCTCCCTCAACGAGATCCTTTCCGCAGCGGGAACAGATTCCCGGACAGTTCTCATCATGCAAAGGCGCGAACGGCAGCTCGAGCGCGAGCGCGGCT
>Ga0265295_1006151_pt1 | contig 14694 bp, 11 predicted proteins | sample Munlansysbiofilm_FD_192503 | JGI IMG/M metagenome (GOLD analysis project Ga0265295, IMG submission 192503) | Leachate microbial communities from a municipal landfill in Southern Ontario, Canada - Methane capture system biofilm | ecosystem: Engineered > Solid waste > Landfill > Unclassified ... | reverse complement strand
AACAATTTCTGTTGCTGAATGTCAGGACCGCGCATATTTCCACCTGTTTGTCAGTTATTCCAATTGGTTGGATAATACACGGTATTGTTTTACATGTCCCGTTGTTTATGAGTTTTTCAACAGCCTGTTAGTGCTGCACATGATGTACTAAATTCTTACCTCACTGCTGAAAACTCGTTTCCTGACCATCTGCCAGAATCCGAGTTTGTTTCTCTTGGTCAGCCGCTATTGCTGCTGTGCCAGCCGTTCTCGTCTATTAAATATCAGAACAACAATGGAAACGTTCATTCAACGTCAACAGCTCTGGGCATTGAAAAGTCTAAGGGAGCAATTCCTGATAGAGTTCCTGCAAGGCTACACTGGCCCTAGAAACACAGTAACGTTCTGCTGCATGTTGCCGAAAGGCAGCGAACTTGGCCTTACTGTTTGTTCGAATTTCCCGGCTCAACGCCTGATGCAGGGCTGTGGCATCTGCAGCAGGCACGGTAATGGCCGGTGTATCCCGTATCACCTCCCGCAGACCGATACAGTTGGTACCAATAAACGGGGTACCACACACCAGTGTCTCCATAGGCAACAATGCGCATGCCTCCCAGAGGGAGGGCATAGCCACTACATCCAGACCCCGGATGGTTGCAGCCACATTCGGCGTAAAGGGTAAAAAATAAAAGGAACTGTCCAGCCCTTGTTTTGCAACAGCTGCTTTCTCCTCGCGGACAAAACCGCCGTCACTGAACGTCACCACCACGGGTGTTTTAGGCAGATCAGTCTCCTTCACCAACAGCTCCATGGCCTCAACAAGATATCGAAACCCTTTCTGTGACATGAAACGACCAAGAAAACCGATGAGGAAATGCTCTTCTGTGAGCCCCAGTTCACTGCGCAGATCACGCACTGTTTCTTCCTGAAAACGGGCTACCTCAATGCCGTTGCGTATAACCACAGCCTGCGGTGAATGATGGGGCAGTCGTGGGAAGTATGTCAAGAGGTTATCCTGGGTATCCTGGCTAACCGAATGGATAGAGTCGATCAGGCCAAGTAACTGCCCTATCACAACTTTCTTCAGCCTGCCTTTGAACCCGACAACCTGGCTGGCGTTAATAACGTCGTGCAAGGTAAGTACATGTGGTACTCGGCGCAGCTTTACCGGTAGAGCAGCGCACAATCCAGCGGTCAGTCCATGGGAATGGACCAGATCATACCTATGCCGCCCCAGGGCCTTGATCACCTGGTGAGTAAAGACCATTGCAGATGGATTTTCCTCTACCGGCAGGTAGGTAAACTCATGATCAGGCAGGTCTTCTTCCAGAAGTACATGCACCTCTGACAGCTCAGGGGCGAGTAGTGTAAACCGCCACTGCTCAGGGTCAAAGTTGCGATACACATATCTGAGAAAAGTGCGGATCCCGCCAACCGGCCAGCGAACAATCAACAGAACATGTTTTTTCATCCTTATTCCCTCTTCATTACCCAATGGTTCCCGGTACGGTGCAGTACAACGAGTCCAGCGGTGGCTATACTCTCAGGTGAAAACCTGCATCTAGAGCCTGTATTTCAGACAGCCCTTAGTCCTTTGCCGGCAATACTGGGGCCATCAACTGCGTGCGTCTGTTCATAGACAATGACAGACCAGGCAGCCAGAAGATACCACTCGTAGCTGGAAAGGCCATAGCTTGCCAACCCAAAAAACACATTCATTGCCGCAAAGATCAGGGCCCCCTGACGCAACTGTGCCAGAAAACCATGGGCCATGGTGGCGGAAGCCCTTAAATTTTTAAAGATCCGCACAATAAAGGACAAAAACAACAACAGTCCAATACCGCCGATCTCCTGAAACACCTCGACATATAGATTATGGGAAACCTGGGGGTTACCTCTAAAATTGGCATTCGCCTCAAGGGAGGTGCCTAAGCCATGTCCAGCCACAGGTTTTCTTAACCCTACCTTAAAATCTTCCAAGACTCCATCCAAACGACCATGTGCAGTCCCTGCATGGGCAGCTTCGTTACTGACAATACTTAAGTACCGATCCTTAAAATCACCCTGTACATTGGCAAGTGCAAAGATGACTAAAGCCGCAACCGGAATAAGAGCTAAAAACTTATTCTTACTCTGCAGCACAAAGACCATAAAAATAAAGCCCAACCCCAAGACACCGGATCGACTGCCGGTCAGGTACAAGGTGTAGAGAGCTGCGGGGCCAACTATCAGAGAAAACAGTTTCCAGAACAGTCCTTGTCGATAAAAATAGAGCAGAAAAGGAATAATGGTAAGTACCACAAAGGCGAGCCCATTGGGGTTGATTATATCGTAGGGTCCGCCGGACAACCGGTTCATGAACTCGCCACTGCTGCCTGTATAGGCCCTGTCGCCCCAGTATCCCTGGGTCAGATGAAGGTACAGCGGTTCCAGAACCCGAACCGCCTGACAACTGAGGAAGGTTACCATAAGAGCCTTGACCCTGTCCTCAGTCCGCACATACCAGACCGTGAAAAAGAAAAAGACAATGGCCTTTACAAAGTTTTGCAGACCGGTATTGAGTACAGTACCCGGCCATTCGCAAAATGGAATTAAAAAGAGAATAACAACAAACAACAGTAACAGACGTGTATAGACAGGGTTTTTTTGCCCCTTTATCTCTTTTTTATCAATGAACACCAAAAAAATGAAGAGAATACAACAGAGGAGAAGCAGGTCAAACCGCACTGCACCAAGAGCAGGTAATCGCGCCGTAAGTCGGAGAAACCAGCTGGCTATGAACAACAGGTACAGAAAAAATCCTACACGCTCCATGGTAACCCGATCCTACATATAAAAATGGTACTTCCTCGATTATCCGGATAAAAACCGCTTCTTCCAAGTGACACAGATTTTCACATTTGTACTGGGAATGAACAAAATACCCAATCAAGTACTCACCCTGATACTGTGTTCTGGATCTCTCAAACGTTAAAACAGCTTTAATTGACCAATAATCAGGATCAGGTTATCTGTTTTGGCAAAATGAAAAGAGGTTTTTTCAAGGTGTCTAACTAAGGGTTGGGCGACTAACCCTGGAAACAACAAATCTGCGCTTATTGGACTTTTCCAATGGTATATCATGAACGAGTTTCATGTTTATCTGCAAAGTTGGGTCCCCTTTCTCCAGCAGTTCAGCCCTGGCTCGTTCCCAATGTTCCATCTGAAAATCTTTTCCTGGAACAATAAGCACTTCAATACTCTCCACCTCTTCCTGGATAACTTTAAAGGTATCGATGGTGGTGTAATACTCCAGAATTCCGGTGAAGAAGTGAACAATTAACCTGTTCCCACTGGGCGTTACAATCACATCGGTATCCCGCCCTTCAACGGCAGCCAGCAGTTCAAACCCACGGCCACAGGCGCACGACTCCAGCGGGCTCTTCCGCCCCAGATCCCCAACACGATACCGGATAAGCGGCATAGCACCAGGATGCAAACGAGTAAGCAAGATATTGCCGATCTCACCCGGCGGAACAGGAGAACCATCATCATCCACCACTTCAACCGCCACATGGGGCATGAAGATGTGATATGCACCATCACTCATTCCGCACTGTGCGGCAATCTGAATCCCCTCTCCGCACCCGTATGTATCTGTCACTCTGCACTTAAAGGCCTGTTCTATTTTTTCCCGGTAATGAGTGTACAAGTTGTCTCCCCAGGAGACAATGCCCTGCAAGGGTCTGTTAAACCCAACCTGCAGTGCTCTTTCTGCAATGCAGTCAAGGCTACTTGCATAGCCCATGATATACTGCAGTTGTTTTCTATCCATGAGATCAAGATATCTGTCTAACATCTGGTCTGACAGATCAAATGCCGACACGTACTGGACTCGAAGGAGAATATCCTTCACCTTTTTTACCACCCCCCGATCCACTGTCATTCCGGTCTGCAAAAACGCGTCTCCAATACGCCATCCCGAATAGGTGGCTCGAAGAAACATCAACGCCCTTGCCATGCTCATCGTCTCGTTATCAACCCGTACAGCAAATGGGGTCCCTGATGAACCACTTGTACAGTACTCTTGCCAAGGCCAACCTGTCTTTCTCGTACACTGCTCCGGATAAGCCTCTCGCAGCATGTCTTTGGATACGGAAGGTAATAGCGGCAGATCTTTGGAGCCACGTATATCTGTTACATTTACTCCAGACCGATCATACAGGTCTCGGTAAAAGGGAACCTCTTTGTACGCCGTTCCAACGGTTGCATGCACCAATTCATCCTGGTGGCGGTGCAGTTCCTCTCGCTCCATCCACTGCATGGTATTATACAGTTTATAGTAGTGCATGGTACGGCTTCGGGTTGCATAGTCAGCAAGGGGCAACAACACTTTCTCGCAAAAAGGTGAGTAAATCGACATTCTGACTCTCACTGTTTAGTTGTACCGAGACGAGATTTGATAGCACCACCCAGCATAGACAACCATGTAGCAAGATTGTATCTGTAAAAGTTGCGGAGCATATGCCAGCCAGTTAAAAGTTGATGTTGACGCAGTTCGTTTTGCATCAATTTCTGATAAGAATTCGTGGCCAACTTCTTATACAGTTTCTCGTAAATACGTTGCTGATTAGAAATTGTATTTTGAAAATTTGGAAAATAATCGTCCCCTATTCTTCCCTGGACAAATTCCCATTTTGAAAGTGTACCCTCACTAAACTCAACATATAGAAATGCCGTCTTCCTTGTCTTTTCGTTCCATATCATATCACAGATGAAATTCCCCAAACTATACGCAATCAAGCCATTGTTGTATTGCTCAACTTCGCGAATAACATGCGGGTGGTGACCAACAACAACACTTGCTCCAGAATCGATCATCCGACGAGCTATCCGTTTTTCCTCTTCGCTAGGGATCTCAATAAATTCATCACCCCAATGCAATGATACAATCACTATTGAATGCTTCTTTCGTGCCCCGGCAATTTCCTCATAACAACTCTTTTCATCAAGCTCACAATAAGGGGGTTGGTCAGCAAACCCTTGTCGGGGTCGCGCAGACCAGCCAAGAAAACATAGCGATGTATCATCAATCCGAAGGATATTTGAGGTGTTTGTTTTTTCTCTCAACCCCACCAGACCGATATTTCTTTTCGAGAGCACCTCTATAGTTTTATCAAACGACTCCATCCCATGTTGGTAGATGTGATTATTCGCGATGTTGAGAACGGTAAAACCAGCTTTTTGAAGAAAATCTGCGTAGTTGACAATTCCTCGACAATTCGTTTCTTGGTATGAGTTGCCGCTCAAAGACTTGTCTCCAAGGGTGAACTCCAAATTACCGAAGAGAGCATCGAACTCATAGCTCTTCGGCAGAAGACCATCTCTCATTCCAGACGGAATACCACCACGGTACATGGAATAAAAACCAAATCCGACTGATTTCGGATGATCGCCCAGAGCGAGATCACCGACAAAAATGCATTTGATAGGCTTCATAAAAAATTAATTTAAATCTAACAGTGTTTGGAGTGTGAGTTGACGATCCGCTTGCTTCTTTTTTACCTGCTCTTTCCATTCTCGAATCTCCTTTGTAAGCTGATCTCGATTCGCGTATGCTGTCTTGACAGCCTCAACAATGCTGGCACTGTCGTGCCTGGTGAACACGGTTCCCTGATAAAAGTACTCCCGCAACGAAATGGTATCAGAGGTGATTAAGGGTTTTTCAGCCACCATGGCCTCATATGCCCCGCACACAAGGCAATTTTCATGCCCTGTTAGATCAATGACAATATCCGACTGAAAGAGTTGTTTATAGTAGTCGTCTTCAGGCAAAAAACCCAGGAACTGCACTGCCGGGAAATCAGCTGGAACAATGCCGACTTTGTTATAATTCCCTGTCACGCGAACATTAAAATTTTCTATAGAAAGCTTCTTTGCGGCCTCAAAAACCAAATTGAATGGTTCATCAATATCAAAAGAACAGATAAAAAAAACTATCTTCCCCGAAGAACTGTTGCTTGCATTATATCCTGCCAGATCCGGTAAAGGATCCTCGCATATTACTGCCTTACCGCCAACAGATCCTATATGCTCCATGTGGTTACGATTCGTCACAATCACGAGATCCGCCCATCTGTTGCACAGATCAAGAGCCTTCTGAAAAAAACGATTGCCATTGTAGGCGACAACACCTCCAAAATGGGCATCAGTAACAAATTGGTAGCGAAACAAAAGGCGCAGAGTTAACAGCAGGTAATTTAAAACAATGGACGGGTTCGGGGCAAAAACAACGTCCGGCTTCTCCCTGATTAACAGACCGATCGTTTTGCGTGCGCAAAACAGATACCTTTGCAGCCGACCACCTTTATAAATAATGGCATGCAGGTCCGCACCAAGCATGGCGGCCATTGACCGATTCCGAGGTTGATGCTCCCAGGTTACCCAAACAGCTTTTGTCATTATCAACGTCCTACAACCTAGTTAAAGAATTGATCTTTCCAGATAGCATAGTTCACGAGGGGCCATAAAATATCAGCATGGTTGTTTTCAGAGTGAACATGCTCAGTGATTAACTGTTCTACTTTAGAGCTGTTCACACCATCCATATTCCTGGAAACATCTCGAAGTAAATCAAGGTACCTTCCCAGACCATGGGAATCTTTCAGCCACTGATCAACAGGAACACCAAAGCCGACTTTCTTTTTATAAATAATCTTCTTAGGGACATGAAACTCAGCCACCTTTTTCAGAATATGTTTGGGGGTAAAGTTCCGAATTTTATATTGGTAAGGGATTGAATTTGCTAACGACAACACCTCATTGTCAAGAAACGGTACTCTTGATTCGACGGATGCAGCCATGCTCATTTTATCTTGCCGCATGAGAGTTGGTTGCGCATAAGATTGTTGTTCATACAGCAGAAGATTATCAAAAAGGCTCAACTGCTCATTCCACATTTCCGACACCAGTTTTTCCCGTTCCTTAAATGAAACCTCCTCAGTATCCATCAACCAGGAAACCTTCTCTTTTGTGGCGAAACAGGAGTTCCACATAAGAAGTTCCTGAGCACTAAGGCCCAGGTTGCTGACGATTTTTTTAACCTTTCTAAAAGGAAAAACCTGCAACAGCGACTTGATCAGCCAGGCTAAACGAGAATCCAACCTGTTGTACATTTCCCCAAACCGACAGATCATATAACGGGGGTATCCTGCAAAAAGTTCGTCCGCACCTTCGCCGGCGAGAAGTACCTTTACATATTGGCGAGCATATCGGCACATCAAATACATATGCACTGAATTTGCATGACAAAGCGGTTCGTCATGAAACCAGATGACTTGAGGCAAATTGTTGGCAAACTCCTCACCATCAACCTTAATCTGGTGATACTCAATCGGGATGTGTCTAGTCAAGAGTTGGGCAAATGTCGATTCATCGTATGATTTTTCGAAAAACCCCACGGTGAAGGTGTTGAGGCCAGGCATAATTTTAGAAGCAAGGCTGCTTATCAGGCTCGAATCAACACCGCCACTTAACTGTGCGCCGAGTTGAACATCTGCCAACATCTGACGATCAACCGAAGAGGATAGTACACTGTTGATTTTCTCGACGAAATCCTGACCATGGTCGTCTAAAATATAAGCTGATCTATCAAAAAACCCGATCAGGTCATACCCAGCAGGAGTAATTTTAATGTAATGTCCGGGTATAAGTGCATGGATGGAAGAAAAAAAAGTTCTGAAATTAGCCAAATACCTGAAACACAAGTACTCTCCTAAAACGTCCTTCTCTTCTGCAGCAACTACATCGTCTGATGCGATGATACCTTTTATCTCAGAGCAGAAGATAAGACTATCATGGCTCACATGATAGTACATAGGCTTAATGCCGACTCTGTCTCTGGCGATAAACATCGTATCGCTGTTGATGTCGTACAGACAGAAGGCAAACATCCCGTTAAGTTGAGAGACAAAATCGATTCCATACTCTTCATACAAATGTATGATTACTTCACTATCATTTTTTGTTGTAAACACATGACCTTTTGACAAAAGATCCGGTATAAAATCTTTATAATTATATATTTTTCCAGTTGCGAATAAAATGATTGTTCTGTTTTCGTTATACAGAGGATGATGACTGTGTTCAATATCTACAATATGTAATGTCTGTGCACCAAGAGAAACACGTGTGTTTTTATATGTACCAGATGAATCAGGACCACGATGATGTATCGAGTGCATCATCTTTTCCAAATCATTATTGTTGTACCTGTTTTTATTAAAAAAATATTTTCCTGCTATACCGGACATATAATTTACTATACCTCTATTTTATAGATTCAGTGTCATTCTGTCGTTTTTGTAACTGATCAACAACAAGATCTGTTTTGAAAAGATTACCGATAATTTTCATCATATCTGCTGATATCAAAAAAACATACTCTCAAAGGTATGAATAATTTAATAATGTATCGTCTATTCATGAAAACACTTTAAATTAAGGTGGCCCACTAAAACGAGTATAATAAGAAAAACTCCAATTCCGACACGTACCGTGACATGAACAGGAGAGAGACGATTATTCATTTGACATGACAGATGGAAAATCTGAACTTGCCAGACTGTTCCGGAAGGATTGCATCAAGCAGTACAAGGCGGACTTGGGCGTCTTCACTAAAGACGGATTTCCAATAGATGATCAGTTCCTTACCCACCTCTTCTGTATAGGTGGGGCCGACCACCAGACGCATCTCAAAATCCAGCAGTGTATGCTGCACAATCTGCATCTGGTCAAGCCCTGTAAACCGGGTCAGGGTATTCTCAATCAAAGAGATACCCGCCACCCTGGTCTGGTCCGGCTTGATCAGAAAGTCCGCCACTCTGCCGGCCAGCCCCTCCATCAGCGGCAGTCCCCTGCCACAGGAGCAGCGCCGGTCTGTTGGTATTCCCACATCCTCCACCTGATAGCGGATAAAGGGCATGGCTGTATTGATAAGATCGGTCACAACAATTTTACCCGGTTCACCAGCCGCTGCGGGCTGTCCATCTTCATTGATGAATTCGATAAACAGATGATCGATATTCAGGTGCATCCCCTCATGGCGTTCGCATTCGCAGGCAATCAGGCTCACCTCTTCACAACCATAGCGGTCGATCACACGCACGCCAAAGGTCTCTTCAATGACCTGCCGTTCCGATGGGATCAGCATCATGGAAGAAGAGATAATACCCCTGGGCTGCAGGCCAATGATGTTCAGCTTTTTCAGGTAACAGGCCAGGAGATAGAGAGAGTGTGCATGCCCGAACAGCAGGGTCGGTTTTATGCGATGCCACTGGCTGACAAAACGATGAACAGCATCGTCATTCACACTCATGGTATCAAGATAGAGTATAGGCTGCACCAGCCAGTGTTGTAACCATTCCTTAACAGTTTTCGGCAGCACCGGATTTCCCCAGCAGGCAGCAACAGGCTCGCCCAGCTGCCAACCGGCCCAGCGGTCATGCCGCCAGGCACAGCCATTGCGCCTCTCACTGCACTCTTCTGTATAGTACAGCTCTAACGACCTGCCTGTTGAACCTCCGGTCTTGGCCTGTTGCAGGCTTTCCACCTCAAAGCCCTGGCTCAGCATGGTCAGCTCGGCGGCACGAATCTCCTCTTTGGTCAGGATGGGAAGTCGACGAAGATCATCAGGCGTACTGATCATGTCCGGCGTGATGCCGGCCGCCTCAAAACGTTGCCGATAAAAGGTGTTGCCTGTATAGGCGGCGTTCAACAACGTCTGCAGACGTTGCCACTGGATAGCGCGCAGCTCTTCTTCCGGCAGCCACTGGGATCTTTCCAGCTCCTGCCAGCAATCCAGCTTAACCGAACCGTTCTTCAGGGCAAGCAGTCGTTCAACAATATTTCGACGGATAAACGGCATGAGCATGGGCCGACCTCTTGTGCAGTAAAGACTTAGGTATTCAGACTGTGTTCACCACATAATGGCAGGAACCGTGACCAACAGAGATCTCCGCATTTCTGTGCACAACCGTCCCATAATCCGGCACTGATTTTGCCACCACCGTATTTGCACCAATAGCAACATGGTTGCCGATCTGAATACCACCGATAACAAACGAACCCGGACCAATGTACACGTTGTCTCCTATCACCGGTGTACCCGGATGTTTGCCCCCATAGGTAGCCCCTATGGTAACCCCATGGTTCAGGTTGCAATTTTTACCGATAACAGCAGCATGGTTGACCACTATGCCTCCATAATGACCGATATACAGACCAGGACCGATGGTGGTGTTGTAGGGTATGGAAATACCGTACCTGTACTCAAGCTGCCTGAGCCTCCATCGGCAGAACAGATAGACAACCCGCCCCCATGAATGGTTCTTATAAAAGGCTGCCAGACGGAGCCAGCAGGTATAGGCAAAGCCCGGGGTCTGCCAGTACACAGACAAGAGATCAGCCCATGTAAACGGTTCTCCACAGTACCGGTACAGATCAGCTTTAATCAGGTTTTTTGTAGCATCCCAAGGTGTACGCATTACTGTTCTGTTCAAAACCTGAAGAGCCAGTGGAACAGCCCCTTGTACGGTTCCAGAGACCATGGGTGCATGCAAACAGATCGGGCAAAAAAACAAAGTGAACGCCAGCGGTCGGTGTCGATATAATGATACCCCCGATTACAGTCTGCATAGGCCTGGGCCTGCCGTACTGCCCTGGGGTGAAGACGATCTTTATGAGCATTGATAAACCCGTCAAGAATCCGGTCTGCACAGGCCCGGCGGCCATCAGCATTTTTCGACATCTGCCCAGGGTGTCCGGCCCGATACAGCAGCAGGGGACGATCAACATAGGCAAAGTCGCAGTGCAGGGACAAACGCATCCACAGGTCCCAGTCAATCCCCATGGCCAGACTCTCATCAAATCCGCCGAACTGCTGCAAACAGGTGGCCCGGACCACAGAGGAGGAAAACCAGACAAAGTTATCAAAGAGCAGCCACTCCACCACCCGGCCGGATCGGGGGCGAAGATACTCGCCGGCATCCCCCACTTCCATCTTTTCGCCGTTGGCATCGATCAGTTGAGCCCGGCTGTACACCACCCCTACTCCAGGGTCGGCAAACAGAGGCATCTGCTCGGCCAGCTTGTCCTGGTGCCACAGATCGTCGGCATCGAGAAAGGCTATAAACTCACCCCTGGCCGACTCTATACCACGATTTTTTGCCCTGGCCTGCCCGCCGTTCTCCTGAAAGATGTAGTGGAAATGCTCCAGATGGCTGTACTTCTGCACAACCTCGGCAGTGTTATCTGTTGAACCATCGTCAATAAGCAGTATTTCATAGTCTGTATAGGTCTGCTGCAGGACTGACTGTATACACCCATCCAGATAGTGACCGTAGTTGTAGCAGGTAATCACCACGCTGACTGTCGGCGATGTGTTTTCGGTGTTCTTTTTCAAGGGTCTGTTACTCATAGACTGTTCTGATATAATCCGGCCACAGCCGTATGGTTGTCTGTTACTCCACCACTGTAATTGGTTATGAGATGATACGTGGTTATCTTCCGGTTTTCAAAAGGAAAGAGAGAGTGCCCCTGTTTTTTCAGCTCACCGGCCCCCTTTCCCGATTCACAGGTGTGGTGGTCACACCGTGTGCCAGTGATTGACCAGCCAGAGCTCAAACATAAGCAACATCCACAGACCGAAGCACAGTCGATAATCAGTTGTTCCCTGCTCATAAAAACGTGCCAGCAGGTCGTCCATGGCCGTCCGATCCAGGTACTGCTCGGCCCGGCACCCTTTGGCCAGGCTGTCGTGCACCAGTTCGTAGAGCTGGTTTTTCAGCCATGCCTCGACCGGAGCGCCAAATCCCTGCTTTTGCCGGAACAGTACCTCATGTGGCAGATATCTCTGCAGGGCCTGTTTCAGAAGATACTTTGTCTCCCGATTGCGCAGCTTCAGATGGGGAGGGATGGTCATGGCAAACTCAACCAGCCTGTGGTCAAGAAAGGGATTGCGACACTGTACATTCGTTTTTCTGGATGCCAGGTCTACCTTTTTCAGCAGATCGCCGGGAAGGAAAAACTGCAGATCATGGCTGAAGGCCACGGTCAAAGGATCCTGGTCGTGAAAGTTCAACCAGCCGCTGGTGGAAAAAAAGGTGGATGGGGCTGTGAATGGCCGCCCAAGCAGGGCAGCCACTGTCTCATCATCCAGCATGCTGCGCATGCCATACCAATTTGACCAGGATCGATCATGCCCTTTACGGGAATAGAGGCGGTCGGCACAGGTACGTCCAAACTTCTGCATACAGAACGTATCAGTTTCTCTGACCACCTTACTGACTACTCGAGAATTAAACAGATACCGTTGATCAAAGTAGTAGTTATAGCCGGCAAACAACTCGTCTGCCCCGTCACCGGTCAGGACAGTCCTGACATGCCTGCCCGCCTCCCGGGCAGCCAGATAGGTGGGGATTGCTGAAGAATCTCCAAAGGGCTCGTCAAAATATGCACAGACCTTGACCACAACATCTTCCACCCGGTCAGTGACGCACACCTCCTGGTGGTCGGTCTGGTACAGATCAGCCACTGTGCGGGCAAAAGGTCGCTCATCAGCGCCACCCTGCATGCCGACACAAAAACTCTGCAACCGGCCGCGATGGTACTGGCTTGCAAAGGCTGTCACCGCGCTGGAATCTATACCTCCGGACAAAAACACGCCGAGCTGTTCGTTGGTTCCAATGCGGGCGGCAACCGCCTGCTCAAACAGAGACTGAAAGGATTCGATCGCCTCCTGTTCATGCATATTCCAGTTAACTGCCAACTCAGGTTGCCAGTACTGGACAGGGGTGAGTGTTTCTCCTGTGATCAGCAGATAGTGCGCCGGCAGCAACTCGTGGACATCGGCAACAATGGTGTGGGGAGCAGGGACGTACAAAGAGTTGAAGTACAGGGCCAGGGCATCGTCATTGAGTTTACGCGGGATGTCCGGGTGCAGCAGCAGCACTTTCAATTCCGACGCAAACAGCATCTTCTCTGCAGACTGCCAGTAGACAAGCGGTTTTTCACCGAGACGGTCCCGCCCGGCAAGCACAATGTTCTTTTTCCGGTCATGCAGCACCAGGGCAAACATGCCATTCAACCGCGAGAAGAGCTCTCCGCCCATCTCTTCATAGAGGTGGACAATCACCTCTATGTCGGTGTCTGTCTGAAAGGTGTGTCCTTTGCCGATCAACTCACGGCGCAGTTCCCTGTAGTTGTAGATTTCACCATCACACACCACTGCAACACTCTGGTCTTCATTACAGATCGGTTGATCACCACCATCAAAGCCGGTATTGTTGAATCTGGCGTGTCCGAAAATCACATGCCCAAAAACAGTTGTCCGCTGCGCTTCCGGCCCGCGCTGACGAAGAGCCTGCACCATTCCACGGGCCATGGCCATCTCTTCACTGTGTCGGCCTGCAGGTTGAATCGGCTCTTGCCTAGAATAACTGCAGCTGATACCACCCATATTTTCTGTCCTACTTAAAATAATCTGTTGTACAGAGTATTCTAGCGCATCGACTTGTGATTACAAAAAACAATTACATATTATATTTCAACCGTTTTTTTAAAGGCCAAACGTATCACTTCAGACATTCTGAGCCAGAGCTCCCGCTCGTGCCAGCATCGGAGTATTCGTAGCGACCGACCCAACGTCATCATTGATCTGAGAAGGTCTTTACGATAGAGGTAAATAGCACAGGTATCTATGCGACGTGCAAAAAGTGCAGCAGCCAGCTCTTTTTTTGAAATATACTTCCACCGGTACTGATTGAAGATGATCTCTTCATGGGCAAGCAGGGTAACATACAGGTCTGTTCCGGAAGTATAACTTTGAGCGTGTTTCCGGTAAAACATCAGAGGTTCTTCAATAACCTTAAACCTGCACTCAACAACGGTTTTTAACCACAACTCCCAATCTTCAGCCGTCAGAATTTCCTCATTATACCCACCCAAGCGGATAAGCACCTCTTTAGGGATCAGGCCGGTGTTGAACATCGCCATCTGGTTCAGCTGCACCATCAGTATGTCAAACACCGTATACCGATCGCCTTTGGTAGGGGGTGGAAACGTACTGTGCCCCCAGACTCTTTCGCCATTCTCTTCATAAAATATGGTGTTGCCGGTTAAGACGATAAGGTCATCTTCATCCTGCATGAGCTCCATCTGTCGGGCAAGTTTATCAGCGGTCCACAGGTCATCGGCATCTATGATGGCAACATACTTGCCGATACAGACCTGTAACCCCCTGTTTCGTGCTGCCGGGTGCCTGGCATTTTTCTGCCAGATATACTTCACTCTTTTGTCAGTCTGTGCAAAACTGTCGACAATCTCCTTTGTGGTGTCTGTAGATCCGTCATCAACAACAACAAGCTCAAAGTCGGTGAATGTTTGCGACAGGAGACACTCAATTGTCTCAGCAATCGTTTGACCAGCATTGTATGCCGCCATAAGTATGCTGACCTTTGGTGCCATATCTAATCCTGTAAAAGTATTTGGTTATCTGTGCTCACTTTGTATCGATTATCCTGTCCACATCTGTAGAGAGACGGTGAATCAGTCTGTTTTGCCTCAGCTGGAAATGGAGAATCGCTTCTGTTGAGTTAGCGAGTTAAAAGTGTCCCCGGCTGCCGCAATCTGGTGGCGTGCGGAGCGGCGTTTTTCTTCCAGTCGTTTTTGCTTTCTGGC
>Ga0265295_1006149_pt1 | contig 14695 bp, 15 predicted proteins | sample Munlansysbiofilm_FD_192503 | JGI IMG/M metagenome (GOLD analysis project Ga0265295, IMG submission 192503) | Leachate microbial communities from a municipal landfill in Southern Ontario, Canada - Methane capture system biofilm | ecosystem: Engineered > Solid waste > Landfill > Unclassified ... | reverse complement strand
ATGGCGTAAAGCGTGTAAACACAGGAACACACGAGGCAGCGCGACAAATCCTTACATGCTCACGCGTGCGTCCTAAAACCCCCCACTGTTATCTATTAGCATTAAATTCTTACATACCTCCAATATCCTGACACCCCGTATAGCTGTTGCTTCCGCAGCAGTGTTGGCGGTGAAGAGACCAGGCCACGTCCAAAAAAATGAAAAAAAACGAGAGTAAACCAACCAAGGTAGATCCAGGTGATGATACGTCCATGCACCTGAAAGATCTGAAAGAACTCAAAATCACCGACCTTACCGCTATGGCCAACGATCTGAAGATTGAAGGTGTAGCGGGGATGCGCAAGCAGGATGTTATTTTTGCCATTCTGTGTGCTACGGCAGACCAAAAAGGTGCCATCTTTGGCGAAGGGGTGCTTGAAGTGCTGCCGGACGGATTCGGCTTTTTGCGCGCCACCGACGCCAATTATATGCCCGGTCCGGATGACATCTATGTGTCACCCTCGCAGATCCGGCGTTTTAATCTGCGCACCGGTGATACCGTCGCGGGACAGATCCGCCCACCGAAACAGGGAGAACGTTACTTTGCCCTGCTCAAAGTGTCGCTGATCAATATGGAAGATCCGAGCGTTGCGCGGCGCAAGACTTTGTTCGACAACCTGACTCCACTCCATCCCGATGAATGGCTGAAGCTGGAGACCACCAGCGACAATCTTCCCACCCGCATCGTTGATCTTGTCTCGCCCATCGGCAAGGGGCAGCGTGGTTTGATTGTTGCTCCGCCGCGCACCGGTAAGACCGTGTTGCTGCAGAATATCGCTAACGCCATAACTACAAATTACCCCGACGCCTACCTTATTGTGCTGCTCATCGATGAACGCCCGGAAGAGGTGACCGACATGCAGCGCTCCGTCGCTGGTGAAGTGGTGTCGTCAACCTTTGACGAGCCTGCAACCCGCCACGTTCAAGTCGCAGATATGGTGATCCAGAAAGCGCGACGCCTGGTGGAACATAAGCGCGATGTGGTGATCCTGCTCGACTCTATTACCCGACTGGCGCGCGCCTACAACACGGTGGTGCCACCGAGTGGCAAGATCCTCTCCGGCGGGGTTGATTCCAACGCACTGCACAAGCCTAAGCGGTTTTTCGGCGCGGCGCGCAATGTAGAAGAAGGTGGCAGCCTTACCATTATAGCCACCGCACTTATCGATACCGGCAGTCGTATGGACGAAGTTATTTTCGAGGAGTTTAAGGGCACCGGCAACATGGAGCTTGTTCTCGACCGGCGCCTGGTGGATAAACGTACCTTCCCAGCCATAGATGTGAATAAGTCCGGCACCAGACGTGAAGAGCTGTTGCAGGATCCCACCACACTGCAGCGGATGTGGTTGTTGCGTAGAGTGCTCAGCAGCATGAACGTAGTTGATGGCATGGAATTCCTGCGTGAAAAACTGGTGGAAACCGAAAGTAACCAAGAGTTTTTGGACTCCATGAATCAGTAATTTTTTTGTTGCCAGCGCGCATCCCTTCTGTAATAATGCCCGATTGTCACAAAATAACGCCCAATATTGTATAAAATTATTGCCTGTACCGCGCCAGGCGCCAAGGAGTGAGAGTATGAAAGAAGGAATACACCCCAAGTACGATGATGTTGTAGTGAAGTGCCACTGTGGCAACAGTTTCGAAACTCGTTCTACCCGAACCGGTGAAATGACAACAGAAATTTGCTCCGCCTGTCATCCGTTTTATACTGGAACCCAGAAATTACTGGATACTGCAGGACGTATCGAGCGCTTCCGTAAGAGGTATGCCCAGAAGTAGCCGTAAGGCTGCGTTGTGCCTTGCTGTCTTAGCCGCAAAAGCGCGTATTGCTTTTGCGGCTGTTTCTCGTTGATGTATTCGGGTCGTTTAAGTACATAAGTGGCCATACCGCTGTCTGGGTTTTTGTATGCAGGTAAAGCTCTTAAGTCATACCCCCGCGCCTGAAAAGGTTGTAGCTGCGGCAGCGCGGTTGTGTTATTCCGCCAGCAGCATCGATACGCTGATGCAGCAGGATGAGGATGCCGCTGCGCGCCTGATTCGCAAGGTGCTGGGGCTGGGACATCTGTCGGTCCTTGAACATGTCACCTGCAGTTTTGGGGTGGAAGGTATCAGCCGTGCTTGCAGTCATCAATTGGTACGTCACCGCGTAGCTTCATATTCACAGCAGAGTCAGCGCTACGTATCCCATTCCGAGCCTTTTGCGGCGGTAGTGCCCGACACCATCCGCGCCGATGCTGGATTGCTCCTGCGCTATCAGGAACTCATGGCGCAGATTCACACCACATATGCAGAATTCCTCAGCGCTGGGATCCCGGCCGAGGATGCACGCTTTGTCCTGCCCAACGCGGCAGCTACGAAAATAATCATCACCATGAACGCGCGCGAATTACACCATTTCTTCGCGTTGCGTTGTTGCCGACGCGCCCAGTGGGAAATTCGTGTTATGGCAACGCAGATGCTGCAACAGTGTCGTGCCCTCTCTCCTGTGTTGTTTGAAGGTGCTGGACCGCCCTGTCTTGGAGGCTCATGCCCAGAGGGAAGCATGACTTGTGGTGAGATCAAGGCAGTGCGGCGTGAATTCAAGATAGTCTCCACGTCAGACACATATCCTGTTGGTTTGTAAATATCTTTGCAGAATGATCTCGACTGGAAACACCGTGCAAATAGTATCTGTACGTATCAGACTGTAATCTCTAATACAGCGAACCGAGGTGACCATGTTTGAAAAGCTCGATGATGTCGAAGATCGCTTCCAGGAGGTAGAAGGCCTGCTGGCGCAGCCTGATATCCTCTCTGACCAGAACCGCTATCGCGATCTGAGCCGTGAGCATGCCGAGCTGAACGATGTGGTGACCCTATTTCGTGTCTATCGCCAACTTGAACAGGAGATGGGCGACCTGCGCGAACTCGCTCGCGATCAGGACCCCGATATGCGTGCAATGGCGCAGCAAGAACTGCCCGAGCTGGAACGGCGGCATGATGAAATAGGGCAGGAACTCACCCAGCTTATGTTACCGCGTGATCCCAATGACGGTAAGAACGCTATCCTTGAGATTCGTGCCGGTACCGGTGGAGATGAGGCTGCGTTGTTTGCCGGCGACCTGTTTCGCGCCTATGGACGCTATGCCGATAAACACGGCTGGAAGGTGGAAATCCTGAGCTCTTCGGAGTCTACGTCCGGAGGTTTTAAAGAAGTGATCGCCACAGTTAGCGGCAAGGATGTATTTTCCCACCTTAAGTATGAAAGCGGTACACACCGAGTGCAACGCGTACCTGACACCGAGACCCAGGGGCGGGTGCATACTTCCGCCTGCACGGTCGCCGTGTTGCCTGAAGCGGAAGAAGTAGATCTAGAAATAGACCCCAGCGATCTGCGCATTGACCTGTATCGTGCCTCTGGTGCTGGGGGACAGCATGTCAATAAAACGGAATCTGCGGTGCGCATTACCCATATCCCTACAGGGGTGGTGGTCGCGTGTCAGGATGAAAAATCACAGCATAAAAACAAGGCCAGGGCGATGAAGGTGCTGCGTTCGCGCATTCTGGATGCCATGCAGGATGAGCAACATGCTCAGATGGCGGCAGAACGCAAAACCCAGGTGGGCAGTGGAGACCGCAGTGAGCGGATCCGAACCTACAATTTCCCCCAGGGACGCTGTACCGACCACCGCATAAACCTTACCCTGTATAAACTCGATGCTATTATGCATGGCGATTTGGATGAAATGATCGAATCCCTGCGTACCCACTATCAGAGCGCACAGCTCGCCAAGCAACAGGAGCGGTAGATGGTGAAGTTGTGGTCCGTGCTTGAGGTGTTGCGCTGGACGACAACCTATCTACAGGGAAAAAGTGTCGAAAATCCGCGTCTAGATGCTGAATTGCTCATCGGGGCAGCGCTTGGCAAAGACAGAGTTGATGTATATCTGTCCTATGATCAGCCCTTGCAGCAGGCGGAACTCGATGCCGTTCGTGCTCTGGTAAAACGGCGTGCCTTACGCGAGCCGCTGCAGTACATTCTGGGGCAAGTTGAATTTTGGGCGCTTCCTTTTAAGGTAACTCCGGCGGTGCTTATTCCACGGGCGGATACGGAAATCCTGGTCGAAGAGGGACTCAAAGTGCTTGAGCAGCAGAGTGGGGCTGTGCTGGATGTCGGCACCGGAAGTGGCGCTGTGGCGATAGCCCTGGCGCATAGCGCCAAAGTGAGCGTGTGTGCGCTAGATATCAGTGCAGAGGCGCTGCAGATTGCCCATATTAATGCACAAAACAATGGAGTTGCTGAGTTGCTTACCTTTGTCCAGGCCGATCTGCATGCCCTCGGACAGGGTTCGTATCGGCTGTTGGTTTCCAATCCTCCTTATATAACCAGTGCGCAGATGCAGGAGTTGATGCCTGAAGTGGCGCAGCATGAACCAGAACTCGCCCTTCATGGGGGGGAAGATGGTCTTGATGCCTACCGAAGTTTGGCACGCCAAGCCCCAACGGTGCTAGAAACAGGCGGCTGGATCGTGGTGGAAGTGGGACAAGGACAGGCAGATGCGGTCGCGGATATTTTTCGTGCAGGTGGATTGAAGCGGTGTTATCAACGGTGTGATTATGCCGGGATAGCCAGAGTAGTTGGTGCGTGCACCGGCGATGACGGGGAACGCGATGGATAGAATTATTGTACACGGAGGCCGCAGGCTGCAGGGCGAGGTGCAGGTCAGTGGAGCTAAGAACGCTGCTCTGCCTTTGCTGTGCGCCACTTTGCTTGCCGCCGGTACCCACGAGATCAGGAATCTTCCTGGTCTGCGGGATATAGATACTGCGGTGCAATTGCTCCACATAATGGGAGCGCGCACTGAAGCTGGCGCACCCGGTACCTTAAAAATTAATGCTGATGAGATAGTCTGCGCAGAAGCGCCTTACGATCTGGTTCGCACCATGCGGGCCTCAGTATTGGTGCTAGGGCCGCTACTGGCCAGACGTGGATACGCCCGTGTGAGCTTGCCTGGTGGTTGCGCCATCGGAGCGCGTCCGGTAGATCAGCACCTGAGCGGGCTTGAAGCTATGGGGGCACAGATAAGTCTTGAGCACGGCTACATCGAAGCGCGGGCAGAACGCCTGCAGGGTGCGCGGATCTATCTGGACATCCCCACTGTGGGAGGTACGGAAAATCTTCTTATGGCGGCCACCCTCGCACAGGGCCGCACCATTATTGAAAATGCTGCGTGTGAGCCTGAGATAGAAGATCTGGCGGCAGCATTGCAGCATATGGGAGCTCAAATAGAAGGAGCTGGCTGCGATACCATCACGATTCACGGGGTGGACAGCTTACGCCCGATGAACCACACGGTTATGAGCGATCGCATCGAGGCTGGGACCTTCATGGTTGCGGCGGCGATTACCGGTGGGGATGTTCTGGTTGTAGGTGCCCAACCCGAGCATCTTGAAGCGGTGATCAGCAAGTTGCGTCAGAGTGGGGCCGAGGTACACTGCGTGCCGGAAGGGATCAGGGTTCAGTGTAATACAACACTGCAGCCACTGCGGATCAAAACCAGCCCGCATCCGGGGTTTCCTACCGATATGCAGGCGCAGTTCATGGCGCTGCTGACCCAGGCTGATGGTACTAGCGTGATCAGTGAAAATGTATTTGAGAACCGCTTTATGCATGTGAGTGAACTGCAGCGTCTCGGCGCCACAATTCGAGTTGAGGGGCGGCAGGCTACCATTCAGGGCAAGGCCAATCTACTCGGTGCTCCGGTGATGGCGACCGATTTGCGCGCCAGTGCTTCACTGGTGCTGGCGGCTCTGGCTGCGGAGAATACCACGGAGATCTCACGTATCTATCACTTGGATCGAGGTTACGAAAAACTCGAAGAAAAGCTCAAGAAGCTGGGTGCGGATATTAAACGGGTGCGTTGACCCCACGTTGCCCCAGTTGACCCATAGTAGAAATCATGCCACAAAATATCATAGCGAAAAAGAGACGAGGAACAGCATGAGCGACGTCATCACCTTCGCCCTGCCCAAGGGGCGCATTATGCAGGACACCATGGAGCTGTTTGGTCAGATAGGGATCACCTGCCCCGAGATGGAAGAAAAAAATCGCAAACTTGTCTTTGAAAATCGCGAAGCCGGGTATCGTTTTATCGCCGTACGTGCCACCGATGTTCCGACCTATGTGGAGTATGGCTGTGCGGATATTGGCGTGGTAGGTAAAGATACTCTGCTGGAGCAGGGGAAAGATTTATATGAACCCCTCGATCTGAATTTTGGCTATTGCCGTCTGGTAGTAGCAGAACCGCGGGATGTGAATAAGAACGGCGATCCCACACGCTGGTCCAATATTCGCGTGGCAACCTCATATCCCAATCTGACTGAAAAATATTTTAGCTCCAGGGGAATTCAGGTCGAACTTATAAAATTATACGGCTCCATCGAATTAGCTCCACTGGTGGGGCTGAGTGAGCGCATCGTGGATTTGGTATCCACTGGAGCTACCCTGCGCGACAATGGCATGGTTGAAGTTGAAACCATAGCCGAGATCACCACGCGCCTGATTGTGAATCGCGCCAGCATGAAGACCAAACATACACGAATTCGGAAAATTATCGATGATCTCGAAGCTGTCATAGGTGCAACCCCCAAAATTTCAACCTGATGCGTCAGATTCGGTTTTTCTTTTATATAGATTAATAAGCAGAAAGGTAGGGTTTAATGATTCGCCTGATGCGTTTTACCGATGTAGATTTTGAAGACCACTTCCGGCGCATAGAGCGGCGGGCCGAGGAGATGCCTCCCGGGATAGAAGAGACCGTGAGCGCAATCCTTGCGGATGTGCGCAGCCGCGGAGATGAGGCGCTGCATGAATACACCCTGCGTTTTGATCGCCTCGACCTCAACACCTTCGGGATGGAGCTTTCTCCCGCTAAGATTGATGCTGCAAGGGCTCAGGTGAGTAAGGAAGATCTCGCCGCACTAGAGCTGGCAGCGCAGCGGATAGGCGCGTATCATCGGCGCCAGAAACAGGAAACTTGGATCTCTACCGATGAAGATGATATCCAACTGGGGCAGTTAGTACGTCCCCTAGACCGGGTGGGCATCTATGTCCCCGGAGGCACGGCTGCGTATCCCTCCTCGGTGTTGATGAACGCCATCCCTGCACGGGTAGCGGGGGTTAAAGAGGTTATCATGGTGGTGCCCATGCCGGATGGGAAAGTGAACCCCCATGTATTGGCGGCGGCGCATCTGGCCGGGGTGACGCGGATCTTCCCTCTGGGCGGAGCACAGGCAGTGGGGGCGTTGGCCTATGGCACCAAGAGCGTACCACGGGTAGATAAAATCACCGGTCCTGGCAACATCTATGTGGCTACTGCAAAAAAGATGGTGTTTGGGCAGGTGGATATCGACATGATCGCAGGCCCGAGCGAAATCTTGATTATCAACGACGGTAGCGGTAACCCTGAACATTTAGCGGCGGATCTACTCTCGCAGGCGGAACACGATGCACTGGCGTCAGCCGTGCTGGTAACTACCGATGAGAATATGGCACTACAGGTTCAGGCTGCGGTAGAGCGGCAGTTGCGCGAACTCTCACGTCATAAAATTGCACGTGCATCCATCGACAATTACGGCGCCATTATTGTGGCGCAAGAGATTGAGCAGGCCGCCGAACTGTGCAATCGTATCGCCACGGAACATCTGGAACTCGCAATAGATAATCCCTACGAGTTATTGCCTCTGATTCGCCATGCCGGCGCCATTTTCATGGGACACAACACCCCCGAGACTATCGGTGATTACGTGGCGGGTCCCAACCACACCTTACCTACTGGAGGCAGCGCTCGTTTCTTCTCGCCCCTGTCGCTAGACGATTTTGTGAAGAAATCGAGCCTGATCTATTGTTCCAAAGCCGGGCTGCGCCGCTTGGGGGGAGCTGCGGTCCAGATTGCTGAAATGGAAGGTCTCGAAGCACACGCGCGTTCTGTCTCCCTGCGTCTGCAGGATAGTGACGTCTGAACCCAAACAACCTGACGCCAATCCTTGCGCGAGGCGCTTTAAATACTAGGAGATAACTATGGTGAAAAAAAGTATGCCACGTACTGCCAGTATTGAACGTACCACCTGCGAAACTAGCATAGAGATGAAACTTAACCTGGACGCCCCATTGGCAGGACCGATCGACACCGGCGTCGGCTTTATGGATCACATGCTGACCCTTATGAGCAGGCACGGCATGTTCGGGCTTGAGGTCAAGGCTAGCGGCGACACGGCGGTGGATGATCACCACAGCGTCGAAGATCTCGGTATATGTATGGGCGAAGTGCTGCGCCAGGCGCTGGGAGACAAGGCCGGTATCCATCGCTACGGCAGTGTTTCTATCCCCATGCACGAGGCACTGGTGCGTATCGATCTGGATTTTTCTGGCCGCCCTCACCTCGTCTACCATGTTGATTTGCCCAAAGCAAAAGTTGGCACCTTCGATGTGGAGCTGGTTGAGGAGTTTCTGGTTGGGCTGTGTAATCATGCTGGGGTCAACATGCATGTCAATCTCGAATACGGCAGTAATCTGCATCACATAGTTGAGGCAATATTCAAGGCCTTGGGGCGCGCCCTTGGACAGGCAGTTGCGCAAGATCCGCGCGTTGACGGGGTGATGTCTACCAAAGGTAGGCTTGAATAACCTCGATGATAACCATTGTTGACTATGGAAGGGGCAATCTGCACAGCGTTCACAAAGCTTTTGAGCATCTGGGCTACAGTGCCGAAGTCACCAATGATGCCCGCAAAGTAGAGCGGGCGCAGCGCTTGGTACTGCCCGGAGTCGGAGCTTTTGGCGACTGTATGGCAAACCTGCAGCAGGGTGGTTTTATCGAGGCCATACATGCCCATATCGACGGTGGGCGCCCTTTTCTAGGGATATGTCTTGGACTTCAGGTGCTGTTTGACTCCAGCACGGAGTTTGGCACCCATACCGGTCTGGGGGTGATCCCCGGTACGGTGCAGCGCTTCCCCGCAGATATGCAGGAGCAGGGGGAGGTGCTGAAGATTCCCCACATGGGGTGGAACCAGCTTGAGATTCAGCGCGAGTGCCCGCTGCTGCGTGGGGTGGAGAACGGTAGTTATGTATATTTTGTTCATTCATATCGAGTGATACCGGCAGAGCAGGCGGTGGTTTTAACTACAACAATGTACGGTACCCCCTTCTGTTCGGCCGTCTGGCATGAAAATGTGATGGCGACCCAGTTTCATCCCGAGAAGAGCCAGGCGGTGGGGCTGAAAATACTTAAAAATTTCGGAGAGCTGTAGATGCTGGTAATTCCCGCGATAGATTTAAAACAGGGCAGTTGTGTGCGCCTGGAGCAAGGACTTATGCACAAGGATACGGTCTATTCGACCGATCCGGCAGCGCAGGCGCTAACGTGGCAACGGGCTGGAGCCGAGTTGTTGCACATTGTAGACCTTGACGGTGCCTTTGATGGTGTCCCGCGCAATAGGGAAGCTATCGAGGCTATTGTCGCCGCGCTGGATATCCCGGCGCAGCTTGGGGGGGGCATCCGTGATCTAGCGACCATCGAGGCCTATCTCGAACTCGGTCTTTCGCGCGTAATTCTTGGAACCGTTGCCAAGGAAAACCCCGAACTAGTGCGCCAGGCGTGCATTAAATTCCCAGGTCAGATAGTGGTAGGAATCGATGCCAGAGATGGCATGGTCGCAGTGCGTGGCTGGGCCGAGATTACGGAAAAGAAGGCCGTGGATATGGCACGCGCGTTTGAGGGGATGGGGGTGGCAGCCATCATCTACACCGATATCGCCCGTGACGGCATGATGCAGGGACCAAACCTGGAGGCCACCGCCGCGCTGGCCGATGCGGTCTCCATCCCGATAATCGCCTCAGGTGGGGTGTCAAGCATGGAGGATATCCGCAACCTCAAAACCATCGAGGCCCGCGGGGTGTGCGGCGCTATTACCGGTAAAGCCATCTACAGCGGAGCCTTGGATTTGCGCGCAGCTATCGCCTGCGCTAAAGGGACGGATAAAGACGGGGAGAAAATTTCATGCTGAGCAAACGGATAATTCCATGCCTGGATGTTAAAGACGGGCGCGTGGTTAAAGGGGTACAGTTTGTTGGTCTGCGTGATGCCGGGGATCCGGTGGAGGCGGCTATCGCCTACGACGCGCAGGGTGCGGACGAACTGACCTTCCTCGATATTACCGCCACCAGCGACAAACGTGACACCCTTCTGGATGTCGTTGCCCGCACCACGGCAGCGGTATTTATGCCGGTGACCGTGGGGGGTGGGGTGCGTACCACCGAGGATATCCGCAATCTGCTCAACGTTGGGGCGGATAAGGTTTCCATCAACACCGCCGCAGTGGACGATCCGGATCTTGTTGCCAGAGGAGCGCAGCGTTTCGGCTCTCAGTGCATAGTGGTGGCTATAGACGCGCGCCGAGTACAAGGCGGTTATCAGCCACGCTGGGAGGTCTATACCCACGGCGGGCGCACTGCCACCGGCCTTGATGTTATAGAGTGGGCACAGCGCATGCAGAGCAATGGAGCTGGGGAAATCCTTCTGACCTCGATGGACTGCGATGGTACTAAAAATGGCTACGATTTGGAATTGACCCGCGCAGTCAGTGATGCGGTGCAGATTCCGATTATTGCCTCCGGTGGTGTGGGTAACCTGGAGCATATCAAGGATGGCCTCACCATAGGGGGGGCCAGCGCTGCGTTGGCGGCGAGCATTTTTCACTTTCGAGAATACACTATCGCCGAATGCAAAGAGTATCTGCGCCAGCACGGGGTTGCAGTACGCCCTCTGGTTAAGCCACAGGATTGAATCGATGATTGAAGAATATACTGAAGAACGTACGGGATTGCTGCAACAGCTCAAGTTTGATGCCGCTGGTCTTCTCCCCTGCATCGCGCAGGATTTTGAGAGTGGAGAGGTACTTATGCTGGCATATATGAACGCCGAAGCGGTGAAGAACACCCTGGCTACCGGCAAGGCGCACTACTACAGCCGTTCACGCGCCAGCCAGTGGATGAAAGGGGAAACCTCTGGCCATGTCCAGCATGTACGCGAGATTCGCTACGACTGCGACGGAGATACCCTGCTACTGAAGGTAGAACAGGAAGGAATGGCGTGCCATACCGGGCGCAGATCATGCTTTTATTCCGTCTGGGATGGAAAACAGGCGCAGGTGGAAGGGGCGCCAGAGGTTGATGCTGCCTCCATCTATGCCCAGAAGGACATCCTCGATGCGTTATATCATGTCATTCAAGATCGGCGCCGCAACCCCGAGGAGAAATCCTACGTTTGTTCCATGTTTGCCAAAGGTCTGGATAAGATCCTGAGCAAGATTGGCGAAGAGGCGACTGAGGCAGCTGTTGCCGGTAAGGGTGGCAATCGTGATGAGGTGATTTACGAAGTGGCAGATCTGTTTTTCCATGTTTTACTGTTACTGGGCTACTACGAACTGCCGCCAGAACGTATTTACGCCGAACTGCGGCGCCGCTTTGGTCTTTCCGGTATCGAGGAAAAAGAAGCGCGCGCCAAATAGTTTTTTTTGGGCATGTATTCATAATGAAGGAATAAAGAACATGAGTTTGCAGGAGACACTGGCTGGCGCCATGAAAGACGCGATGCGCAGTAAACAGAGCGCACGCCTCGGGGTGATCCGCATGCTGCGCAGTGCGATTAAAAACGCCGAAATAGAGCGGAAACACGAACTTGAGGATGAAGATATTATTTCTCTGCTTGCTACTCAGGTAAAACAGCGCCGTGATTCGGCACAGGCATTCCGCGATGGTGGACGTGAAGATCTGGCGCAAAAAGAGGAAGCTGAAATTGTTGTGTTGCAGGAATTTATGCCTGAACCCTTAAGCACCGAAGAGATCGATGAAATTATCCAAACCGTGGTGCATGAACTGAACGCCACCTCCATGCAGGATATGGGCAAAGTTATGCAACAGGTCAGCGCCGCTACACGAGGGCGCGCCGAAGGGCGTGTGGTCAGCGATATGGTTAAACAACGCCTGGCACGCACAAACTAGTTCCAGCGTTAGCGTAGGCGGATGGGTTCTGCATCAAGCGAGAATAAACGATAAGCGGTAAGGAACGGTCATGAATGTCCTTGATATAGCGATCCTGGCAATTTTGCTCCTCTTCACCTTAAAAGGATGTCTGCGTGGACTGCTCAAGGAGGTTTGTTCCCTTGTGGGGTTGGTAGCTGCTGCGGTTATTGCATTCACTTTTTATGCTCCTTTGGCTGCCCGTTTCAGCGCCTGGCTGCATCTGCCCCTGCAGGTGTGTGTGGTTGCAGTCCTCATCTTGCTTTTTGTCCTTACCATGATGTTTTTTTCGCTCCTGGGTGCGATCTTGTCCAGGTTTGTGAGGCTCCTGTTTCTAGGAGGGTTCAACCGTGTGCTTGGAGCCCTGTTCAGTTTATTACAAGGAACAATGCTCCTGGCCTTGGTTTTGTATGGACTGTCTCATAGCGCCTTACCACGCTCAGTGGCATCAACGTTTGATGCTTCACTTCTGCGTCCACCGTTTGTAGAACTCGGTGCCGATCTGGTCAGATACAGTCAGAAACTTTTCACACAGGTATCTTGATATCAGTAATAACACTCATATGTCCGACCAGACTTTGCGAACCCTGGAGTTTGACAAAGTTGTAGCCCTGCTTACGCATTTGAGCGTCACCGTGTGTGGGCGGATGCAGCTGGAACAGCTGCGCCCGTTTCTGTGTCACAACGAGGTTGAATTATCGCTACAGCGCGCGGAGCAGGCGGCGCAGTTGTTGGAACATAAGGGATCGGCTCCTCTGGGCGGGGCGCACGACTTAAGCGTGTATCTGCATCAGGCCGGTAAGCCAGGGGCGCGTCTCACCCCACAGGCGTTGCTCGAAGTGGGCGAGAGTATCGTAGCAGCGCACGCCTGTGCAGAGTATTTCCACGCTGAGGAGCTGGCATTGCAGTTAACCGAGCTAAGTGCTCAACTCGCTCCCCTCGCAGAGCTGGGACGCCGGATCGAGCGCAGCATCGACTCCAGAGCCGAAGTGCGCGACAGTGCTTCATGGCAACTGACAGATCTGCGCCAGCAGCAACGTGATGTGCGACGCAAGGTGCGTAATACCCTGGAGCGAATGTTGCAGAGCCATGCTCTGGCCCCGGCTTTTCAGGATCAGATCATAACCGAACGTAACGGGCGCTATGTAGTGCCAGTTAAAGCAGACCATCGTGGACAGGTTAAGGGGTTTATCCATGATGAGTCAGCCAGCGGGCAGACGCTGTTTGTCGAGCCCGAACAGGTATTGGAGGATAACAATCAACTCCAAAGTCTAGAGCGCGAAGAGCAACGCGAAATCGCGCGCATTCTCGAAGCGCTGACTGACAAGGTGCGTATCGAGACCAAGGTGCTGCGCCATAATCAAGCGGTTTTAGCCCAGCTTGATGCAAGTTGCGCCATGGGGCATTTTGTGCGTTTGACCGACAGCGTTGCACCGCAACTGGTGAGCTCTCCCCAGATCGATCTGTTGCAGGCCCGGCATCCGCTTTTGCTCCTTCATCAGGATGGAAGTGCGCGCATACATAATACCGTGCCTGTTGACCTGCGTTTGGGGCATAAGCACGATACGCTTATTATAAGTGGACCCAATACTGGGGGCAAAACCGTGGCCCTGAAAACTGCGGGTCTGCTGTTTCTCATGGTTTCTGCCGGGATACCGGTGCCCTGTTCAGCGCGCAGCAAGGTGTATCTGTTTCGGAAGATCTTTGCCGATATTGGAGATGAACAGAGTATCGAAGGGGATCTGTCTACTTTTTCTGGCCACTTGGTGCGGATAAAGCATATTTTGCAACATGCCGATGCAAAATCGCTGGTGTTGATGGATGAGGCCGGCACCGGCACTGATCCAGCAGAAGGAGGTGCACTGGCACTGGCTGTGTTGGACCAGTTACGCGAATGTGGTGCGCGCACGGTGGTAACAACACACCTTAATACTATCAAGGGTTACGCTTTTTTGCACCCGGGGGTACAGAATGCCGCGGTTGAATTCAACCCTGAAACCTTGGCGCCTACCTATCGCTTGCATTATGGAGTTCCGGGCAGCAGTAGCGCTCTCACCATCGCGGCTATGCTGGGACTGCCTCCGAACGTTATTGAGCAGGCACACACATATCTTGGGAGTGAAGAACGTGATGGCTTGGCGGTGGTGGAGAGTTTGAATCAGCTCTATGCTGAACTAGAAGCGCAGCGGGAACAAACCCGCCAGCTGTTGCAGCAAGCAAAACACGAACGGGAAAAACGCCGTGCATTGCTGCGCGAATTTGAGACTAAACGTGACGCCATGCAGCAAAAGGCGCGAGAGCAGGCGCAATTGATAGTCAGTGAAGCGCGCGAAAAAGTAAGGGAACTCCTGAAAAAGGCTAAGGCATTGCACGAACAGCCCGGGAGCGGGCGTGAGCAGGCGGAACTGATGCACACAGTGCATCAAAGTGTGCAGACGTATGAGCCCCGGCGGAAAATCCGCGCTGCCAACCCGCCACAGGAGCTTGCCCAGGGTGAAATTGTCCGGGTTCCAGCTCTCGATGCAGAGGCACGGGTGGAAAAAGTCAGAAATCAGCAGGTTGACCTCAGTGTGCAGGGGAAGAAGATGCGGCTGC
>Ga0265295_1006147_pt1 | contig 14697 bp, 6 predicted proteins | sample Munlansysbiofilm_FD_192503 | JGI IMG/M metagenome (GOLD analysis project Ga0265295, IMG submission 192503) | Leachate microbial communities from a municipal landfill in Southern Ontario, Canada - Methane capture system biofilm | ecosystem: Engineered > Solid waste > Landfill > Unclassified ... | reverse complement strand
AATGGGCTTTATAAGTCATTCCGCGCGGAGCGTAGCGGAGTCGCGGAATCTATTAGCTGCAGGGCTGGATCCTGCGACTTCGCGCAGGATGACAAGGGGTACGCGCAGGATGACGGGGGCACGCGCTGGATGACGGGGTAGGCGTGCAGGGTGACGGCGGTTAGAGTAGAGCCACAAGATGACAAGCGTCGAATAAAAAGTAAAAGGGTAGAAAAGTATGACCGACTACAAAACGATTGCTGAATCCAATAACTTTATTGTGTTGGATAAATACATCCAAAACTGGCAAGTAGCCGAAAGCTACCAAAGCGAAAACGATTTGGAGCGCGAGCTAGTGCAAGATTTGCTCAACCAGGGCTATGAATACCTGCCTGCTTTGAATAACCCACAGGCGATGCTCGCCAATGTGCGGGTGCAATTACAAGCGCTGAATAAGGTGGCTTTCTCAGAGGGCGAGTGGCAACGTTTTGTTGCAACCTACCTCGATAAACCCAGCGACAGCATTACCGATAAAACCCGTAAAATCCACGATGACTATATTCTGGATTTTGTATTTGATGATGGCCGCATTCAAAACATTTATCTGGTCGATAAAAAGAATGTTGCCCGTAACAAATTGCAGGTGATTAAGCAGTTTGAGCAGACCGGCAGCCACGCCAACCGCTACGATGTGACTATTCTGGTGAATGGTTTGCCGTTGGTGCACATTGAGCTTAAAAAGCGTGGCGTGGCCATACGTGAAGCCTTTAACCAAGTACACCGCTACAGTAAAGAAAGTTTTAACAGCGACAACTCCCTGTATAAGTACTTGCAGCTGTTTGTGATCTCTAACGGCACCGATACCCGCTACTTTGCCAACACCACCAAGCGCGATAAAAACAGCTTTGATTTCAGCATGAACTGGGCGAAGGCCGACAACAGCCTGATTAAAGATCTTAAAGACTTTACTGCCACCTTTTTTCAAAAAAACACCTTGCTGAATGTGTTGCTGCATTACTCGGTGTTTGATGTGAGCGACACCCTGCTGGTGATGCGGCCCTATCAGATTGCTGCTACCGAACGTATTTTATGGAAGATCAACAGCGCCTTTGCCAGCAAAAAATGGAGCACCCCCGAAGGCGGCGGGTATATCTGGCACACCACAGGTTCGGGCAAAACCCTCACCAGTTTCAAGGCCGCGCGCTTAGCCACCGAGCTTGCGTTTATCGACAAGGTCTTTTTTGTCGTCGACCGTAAAGACCTCGATTACCAGACCATGAAAGAATACCAGCGCTTCTCGCCCGATAGCGTGAACGGCTCTGACAGTACCGCTGGCCTCAGGCGTAACCTGGATAAAGACGATAACAAGATTGTCGTCACCACCATTCAGAAGCTTAATAACCTGATGAAGGGCGAGGCGAACCTGCCCATTTATACCAAGCAGGTGGTGTTTATTTTTGACGAATGCCACCGCAGCCAGTTTGGTGAGGCGCAGAAAAATCTACAAAAGAAATTTAAGCGCTATTACCAGTTTGGCTTTACTGGTACGCCCATCTTCCCGCAAAACGCACTGGGTGCAGAAACCACTGCCAGCGTGTTTGGGCGCGAGCTGCATTCTTATGTGATTACCGACGCCATTCGTGATGAAAAAGTGCTGAAGTTCAAGGTGGACTACAACGATGTGCGCCCACAGTTTAAAGAAGTAGAAACTGAGCAAGATGAAAAGAAGCTAAGCGCTTTAGAAAACAAACAAGCCTTATTACACCCCGAGCGTATTCGTGAAATATCGCACTATATTCTCAAAAACTTTCGCCAGAAAACCCACCGCCTGCACGGCAATAACCAAGGCTTCAATGCCATGTTTGCCGTGAGCAGTGTCGATGCCGCCAAGCTGTACTACGAAACCCTGAAGCAGCTGCAACAAGACAGCGATAAACCCCTAAAAATTGCCACGATATTTTCCTTCGCCGCCAACGAAGAACAAGACGCCATTGGTGATATTGCCGATGAAAGTTTTGAGGTGTCGGCCATGAACAGCAGCGCCAAAGAGTTTTTGAATGCGGCGATTGCTGACTACAACGCTTTTTTCAAAACCAGTTTCAGTGTCGATAGTAATGGGTTTCAAAACTACTACCGCGACCTGGCCAAGCGGGTTAAAGCGCAAGAGGTTGACCTGCTGATTGTGGTGGGTATGTTCCTTACCGGCTTTGATGCTCCTACATTGAATACCTTATTTGTGGATAAAAACCTGCGCTACCATGGCTTGCTGCAGGCCTACTCGCGTACTAACCGCATTTATGATGCCACTAAAACCTTTGGCAACATTGTCACCTTCCGCGACCTGGAAAAAGCCACCATTGATGCCATTACCCTGTTTGGTGATAAAAACACCAAAAACGTGGTACTGGAAAAAAGTTATAAAGAATACATGGAAGGCTTTACCGATATTGTTAGCGGTGAAGCACGGCGTGGCTTTATGGCGGTAGTGAATGAGCTGGAGCAAACATTCCCAGACCCATCCGCTATAGAAAAAGAAGCCGCCAAAAAAGCCTTTGCCAAGCTGTTTGGTGAGTATTTGCGCGTTGAGAACATTCTGCAAAACTACGATGAATTTGCCAGCTTGAAGGCTCTGCAAAACGTGGACATGAGCGACCCGGAAGCGGTTGAAGCCTTTAAAGCCGAACATTATTTAGATGATGACAAACTGGCGGAGTTACAAGCCATACGCTTACCGGCCGAGCGCAAGGTACAAGACTACCGCTCAACCTATAACGACATTCGCGACTGGCAGCGTCGCCAGAAAGCCGCCGATGCGAAAGATCAATCAACCCTTGATTGGGATGATGTGGTGTTTGAGGTGGACCTGCTGAAATCGCAGGAGATTAACCTCGATTACATTCTGGAACTGATCTTCGAACACAACAAAAAGCACAGAAACAAAGCCGACCTGGTGGATGAAGTGCGCCGCCTGATCCGTGCCAGCCTGGGTAACCGTGCCAAAGAAAGCTTGGTGGTGGATTTTATTAACAAAACCAATCTGGATGATATTGGCGACAAAGCCAGCGTAATTGAAGCTTTCTTTGAATTCGCTCAGGCGGAACAGCAACGTGAAGCCGAAGCGCTAATTAACGAAGAAGGTTTGAACGTAGAAGAAGCCCGGCGCTATATCCGCGCATCCCTGAAACGGGAGTACGCCAGTGACGCGGGCACCGAGCTTAACTCCGTGTTACCCAAGATGAGCCCGCTCAACCCGCAATACTTAACTAAAAAACACAACGTTTTTCAAAAAATTGCCGCTTTTGTGGAGAAGTTTAAAGGGGTGGGTGGACAGGTTTAATACAGTTTCGTACTGTCCCCATCCAGCTGCTGAATACGCCACAAGCGTGCGTAGCGTCCCTGGGCGGCCATCAACTGCTGGTGCGTCCCCTGTTCACTCACACGTCCGTGATGGAGCACTACAATGTGATCTGCTTCGGCGGCAAGACGCAGATGGTGCACAATCATCAGGGTGGTGCGTCCGCCTGAAACGCTGTGCATCCCGGCATACACCAGCTCTTCGCTATCGCCATCTAAGTGGCTGGTAGCTTCATCGAGGACGATAATAGGTGGCGCAAGAATCTGGGCGCGGGTAAGACACAGCAGTTGGCGCTCGCCGCTGGAGAGATTCTTGCCGTGTTCCACCAGTTGCCCGTCGAGCCCACCAAGGCGTGCCACCACCTCCCCGGCGCCGGTAGTTTCTATCGCATCCAACAGGGCAGCGTCATTGAGGTTATCGTGGGGGTCAAGATTAGCACGCACCGAACCGGAAAACAGAAACGGCTCTTGCGATACCCATCCCACCATGCGGCGTAACACCTCTTTGTCTATGCTGGTGACATCGACCCCATTGACCCGCACCTCCCCCTTATCTGCTTCATAAAACCCCAGCAGAAGCTGCGTGAGGGTGCTTTTACCACTTCCGGTCTCCCCTACAAGCGCGACACTCTGCCCCGGTTCGACACTGAAGCTCACCTCTTTGAGCACCGACTCCCCCGGCAGATACGCAAAGGTGACGTTGTCGAACTCCACCCGCCCCGCACCGGGGATGTCGCGCTCGCCGTGCTGGGGTTCATCTTCCTGATCCAGAATATCAAAAAGGCGCTCCAAAGACGCATTACTGGTTTGAAGAACCGAGAACTTCGATGCCAGATCGGTCAACGGCATAAAGAACTTGCGCGAATACTCGATAAACGCCACCAGAGTACCGAACGTGGCGCTCTGTTGTATCACTTCGCCGCCCCCCTTCCACAGGATTGCAGCCACCGCGAGGCTGCCAAAGATATGGACACTGGCGTAAAACACCGCTTCGAGGGTAACCCAGTTAAGAGCACTACTGCGGTAGTGATCCTGCAGCGCATCAAATTCGGCGCTGCTGCGCCCCTCTTGGCTGAAGATCTGGACCTCGGCAATGCCGCTGGTGCGCTCGGAGATAAACGCATTCAGGGTTGCCTGGCGCGCACGCAACTGGCGCATGACGCGGCGCATGGGGCCACGCAGCAGTAAAATCAGCACCACCATGAACGGAACAACGGCAAACGCCACCAGCGATAGAGGCACGTTAATAGAGAGCATGATGAAGAGGATCAGCACTATGGTAACAATGTCACCGATGGCAGAGATGATCCCCGATCCAAATAGATCGCCGATGTGTTCAATATCGGTGGTCAGACGTGTGAGGATCCGCCCTGAGGGCTGCCAGTCGTACCACGCACGTGGCAGGCGCATCAGCTTCGCAAACCCGATACGGCGCAGATCTGCCATGATCTTTTGCCCCACAATCTGCACACACCACCCCTGCACAAACACCAAGCCCGCTTCTACGCACAGCACCGCCACAAGCAGCGCCGCAATGGGAAGAAGCCCTTCGAGTTTGCCGGGGAGAATACAGTCATCAATTGCGATCTTTATCAAAAGCGGCGAGGCTATGCGCACCAGGGAGATAAACGGCAACAGCAACAAGCCGGTGAGGGCAAGTTTGCGGTACGGGCGGATAAAGGGGAGAAAGCGTTTCAGGATCTGCCCGTCGAAGTGACGCCCGCGGATTTCATCGCCAGAACTCAGACTCATAGCCCCTCCATCTCGCGGTGGAGCTGCTCGCGCTCCCACAGGCGTGCGTATTCACCTTCAAGTGCTAACAGTTCGGAATGATTGCCTTGTTCAATAATTTTACCATTACTTAACACTATAATATGCTCGGCGCCCTGCAATACTGAAACCCGACTCGAAGCAAAGAGCAGAGTGCGTCCCTGAAACTGCCCCTGCAACGCATCCCACACCTTGCGTGCGGTAGCCGTGTCCAGATGGCTGAACGGATCATCAAAGAGCCACAACCCCCGATCGCGCGCGAGGGCACGCGCAATTCCGATACGCTGGCGCTGCCCACCAGAAAGGGTCAGCCCCCCTTCCCCAATACGGGTATCGAGCCCGCGGAGAAATTGCTCAATCTCCTGATCCAATGCCACCTGCTGCGTAATCTGCGCCAGAGTGGCGTCGTCCAGATCAGGGGCGGCGAAGCGCAAATTATCCGCCAGTGTGCCGCTGAAGAGCTTCCCCTCCTGCAACACTGCACACAGGCGTTGACTGTGGCGTTGCCTGTCGAGATGCGCCAGATCGACTCCATCGATAAACACCTGCCCAGGTGCCACCGGATAGCGACCGCTGAGCAGGTGAAGCAGCGCACTCTTACCACTTGCCACGCCGCCAGTGATCCCAAGGGTGGAACCGGCAGGGATATCAAGATTGAGATGGTGCAGTACCGGTTTATCCGCATTGAAGCCGAAACTTGCATCACGCAGGGTGATATGCGGAGCGCGGTCGGCTTCAGGCGGAGCTTCCAGAAGGGGCTGGGGGGCATCCAGATCAAGCAGAAGACTAATCCGTTCCATCCCCACTGAGGCACGCTGCACTAGAGTAAGAATCCAGCCTAACAGCATCGTGGGCATGGTGAGTTGCACCAGATAGGCGTTAAACGCTACCAGATCTCCAAGTTGCAAGGTTCCGGCGATAACCTGACGTCCACCAAAATACAGCACCAGTAAAATCCCCAGCGGGGTAACCACACTCATGATGGGACCGATCAGGGCGCGCATCTTTGCCATCCCAATTGCGGCTTCAAGATAGTGGGCGTTGAGATGGTCAAACTGCTCACAGCGCACCTGCTGAAACCCACTGCTGCGCAGGCTCAACTGGCCACGGATTGACTCCTCCACCATGTCGCTAATGCTGCCAAGGCGTTTCTGCACCTGTCCAGAATAGTGCAGCAGACGCTGACTCACCCCTTTTATGCCAAACAGCAGCAGGGGAAATGGCAGCAGTGCAACCACCGTGAGAGAGGGGGACATCCAGAGCATGAAACCGATGGAGATAACGTACAGCACTGCGGCGTTGGCGATAGAAACCAGACCGAAACCGGTCATCATACGCACATTAGTAAGATCGTTGGTGAAGCGTGACACCAGATCGCCGATGCGGTTCTGGTTGAAAAAAGGCCCCGGTTGATACAGGAGGCGCTCAAACATGGCTTGACGCAGATCTACTTCCACGCGCCGCCCAGTGTGGAAAAAACGTAAGCGCGACACGATGCGGATAGCACCCCCAGCCAGGGTAGCAAGTACCATCATCCCCGCGTAGAACTGCACATCGCGCCATTGCCCCTGCTCAATCGCCTCGACCCCCAGACGTAACATCTGCGGCAGCATCAGGAGCAAAGCATTGGTGAGAACGATATACATAAATCCGAGCAGCAACGCACGCCGGTACGGACGTAACCAAGGGAGAAGACGCCGCAAGGAGTTCACAGCGCAACTCCGCCACCCAGAACGTTATTCCACAAAAAGATAATACCCATGACTCACCACACTCTATTTTAACAATTTATACACTTAGAAATGATCCGCGCGCGGTGTCCGGCGCGGCACTATGTTAGCCCGGTTTTTCACTGTGATCCTTCACCCCCGGCCCTATAAGGCGGCTTTTCCCCCCACTGCCGGGTTCTACTTTGATGCGGGTGCGAATCCGCTCTCTAAGCCCCCCCACGTGGGAGATAATCCCGATCAGTTTCCCCTCCTGCTGCAATCCCGCCAGCGCTTCAAGGGCGGTTTCGAGGGTATCTTCGTCGAGGGTGCCAAACCCTTCATCCAGAAACAGGGAGTCAATCCGAATATTCTGACTCGCCATGTTGGAGAGCCCCAGCGCGAGGGTGAGACTGACAATGAAACTCTCGCCGCCAGAAAGATTGCGCGTGGAGCGGATCTCTCCCGCCTGATAATTATCCACCACGTTGAGTTCCAGCGGCTGGGAACTATCACGCACCAGAGTGTAGCGCTCACTCATGCGTCTTAGCTGTACATTGGCATAGTTTACCATGAGATCGAACGTAAGCCCTTGGGCGAAGTTGCGGAACTTTTTGCCGTCGGAGGAACCAATAAGTCCGTGGAGCCGCTCCCACTGCTGGCACTGTTGGCGTTGGGCGCGGATCGCTTCTTCCTTATCGCGGATACGCTCTGCAGCGGCGGCGTGTGCGCGCAGTTGGTGCCTGCACGCCGCACTGGTTTCGCGTATCTTTTCCAATTCTGCTTTCAGTTGCATCTCCTGCGCTTCCAGCTCCGCAGGGGTAGAGGGAGTGAGATTTAGAGCGCGCTCCTGTTCCAGTTTAGCGTTGCGATCCTGCAGGCGGGTGGATAATTCGAGCTGGCGCTGCTGCAGCTGCTGGTGTTCGTCCTTAAGCCTCTGGCGTGCCTGCGGGTCAAGACGCGCGGCGCTGAACGCTGCTTCGGTGGCAAACCCTACCACCTCACAGCGGTGGCGAAACGAATTTTCCAGCAGCTTTAACTCGGTGCGGCGCTGCTCCAGCTGACGCTGCAGGGTTTCTGTGCGATTATGCACTTCAGCAAGGCGTTGCTGCCCTTGATGTAGCTGCGTCTGCGCCTGATTTTGCGCCTGTTCCCGTGCATCTACCTCGTGTTGCAGCTGCTGTTCAACCTCGGCGGGGTTTTTATCCCCGAACAGCGTGCGGCGCCGCTCTTGCAACTGTGTGTGCACAGCACGCTCTTGCTCCAATTCCTGCTGTTTTGTCTCCAGCGCAGTGCGGCGTGTATCCCGCACTGCAGCAAAACGTGCAACCTCCGCCTCAATCTGGGTGAGATTGCGGCTCAGCTCAGCATGGCGCTGCTCTAGGGTCTGCCACTGTTCTACGCGCTGCACCAGATATGTAGCACTTTGAAGCGGTACCGCTTGATTGAACTGCCCTCCAAACGCCTCTACCCGCTCTTGTACAGGGGTGCGCAGCGTTGCATAGCGTTGGCGCACCTGCTTCAACGCTGCTTCACGTTCCTCTTTGTGTTCCTGCGCACGGATGCAGGCATGTTTCAGGGTGGCTGCTTCGGTCTCCATCCTCGCCAGCGCCATCCGTGTTTTTTCCATTCTCATGCTCAATTCTTCAAGCTCTTGCTGCAACCCTTCGGCGTTCTCTATCAGGGTATTGAGCTGGGCGATGCGCGCCTCCGTTTCATTCTGCGGCGGGACGTTCCCGCACGCATACGGATGGGTGTTAGAACCACACAGGGGGCAGGGTTCCCCATCAATCAGCAGCTCGCGCTGCTCCTCCAATGCGGCAATGCGTTGCAATAACGCGAGTTCACGCTGCAGCGTATCTTTTTCGCGCCGGTACGCGGCAAGGGTTCTCCCGGCGAGGAGGTGTGTCAACGCCCGGCGTTTATCTTCTAAGTGCTGTACCCCGTTGCTGACATTGTCACGCTGCTGCTCCAAGTGTTGCGCATGGGTGCGCTGTTCCTTGGTGGCGCGAGCCAGCTCCCCCTCTATCTGTGTGAGCCGCTGTTGTTGACTGTGAATCTCCTGCTGCAATTGGTGGAGCTGTTCCAGTTGGGCTTTGATGGTGCCAAGCTCCGCTACGAGGGTGGCAACCGTGCGATTCTGGTGCAGAGCTTGTTCAACCTGCGCCAGTTCCTGCTGCAACCTATCCTGCTGTTGCCGGGCATTCCTGCACTGTTGCTCCAGGGTGCGAATCTGCTCGTCATCTGCGCGCCAGGTGGCATTGAGGGCGTTGAGATGTTGAAGCTTATCCGCAAGCTGCTGATCGAGGGTGCGCACCTGCTGAAGCTGTTGCGCAGTGTGACGCTGCTCCTCCCGCGCGGCGCTGTAGTGCTGCTGCGCCTCTTGCAGCTGGGTTTGCAGCTGTTGGGCGCTGCGTTCCAATTCGGGAATTTTGTCCCCACATTGCGCCAACTCTTCCCCATCTGCATGCTGCTGGCGCCGCACTGCGACTAGAGTGGCATATTCCCCTTCCAGCTCGGTGGCTTGGTGCGCGTGCTCCAGGCGCTGGCGCTGGGGCGCAAAGGCAGCAAGCTCTTTATCCAGAGTTATGCGCGCTTGGGTCAGGGTGTGCAATTCCTGTTCTAAGGCGAGCATGTTTTTGCGCCACAGAAGCGCCTTGGTAGCAGTTTCCAGCGCTGTGCCCAGCTGTTGTTCCTCCTTCTCGCTCGCTTTAAGCTGGGTTGAGATCTCTGCCACCTGTTCCGGTTCCAGCACCTGAATTCCACCGATGTGTGCTTCAAGCACCTTCAGTTCTTCCCGCTCGGAGCGTAGACGTTCGTGCACACGGCGCGAAATATCCGTATAGATTTCGGTACCGGTGATCTGTTCTAACAGGGCGGATTTCTGTTCCACATCGGCACGTAGGAAGGTGTCAAACCCCCCTTGAGCCAACAGCATAGAGCGGGTGAAACGCTCGAAGTCCATCCCGGTTTTTTTCTCCACCAGTGTGGCAACGCGGCGCAGCTGGGTTTCGAGCACCGTGCCGCTCCCCCCTTTTTCCACGCTGCTGATCTCATGGCGCGGATTCTGCAGCTCGCCGCTGGCTTTGTTGCGCGCGCGATGTTGCCCCCAGTGGCACAGATATGTGCCCCCTTCCGTGGCAAACATCACCTCGGCAAAGCAGGTTCCGGTGTGGCGCGCCATAATTTCATTGCTCGACTTCGTGATCCGTCCCAGGCGGGGAGTTGTGCCATACAGGGCAAGGCAGATGGCATCCAGGATGGTGGACTTTCCCGCACCGGTGGGGCCAGTTAGGGCAAAAATACCATTGGCGCTGTATTCCGGGGCACTGAAGTCGATGCTCCATTCTCCGTACAGAGAGTTAAGATTGGCGAAGCGCAGGTGGAGAATCTTCATGCGTGTTCCTTTCAGGATGCGTTGGGATCTTCTTCATGGAGGTTGTGCACCACTTCACGATACAGCAGCTCCAGTTCGGTGCGCTCTTTCCCCTCTACACCATATACATCCAGGCAACGTTCAAACACTTGGTACACATCGAGATCATCAAGGGTTTCTTCCACATCTTCCCTGTGGATAACTCTGTGTATAGAGTTCTGGTTCCGAATCCGCAGCACCTCCAGCGCCGAGTCTTCGAGGATTGAATCTATCCCTTCGCGCAGCGCGGCACCGATTTCGGGCCCAGTGTATTCAAGCTCCAGCCACGCATTGCTGTGTTGCTGTTTGAGTTCATCGATGGCGCTACAAATCTGCTCCAGCGAACCCTCTATACGCCTAAGTTCCTGAAAACACGGGACATTCAACGTTTTTATCTCTGGGGTGCGTCCAGCGAAATCCACCACCACTACCACCTTTTGCTGGCGCGCCTCGCCGAAGCCCATAGGCAGTGGAGACCCACTATAGCGCATATGCTCTGTCCCAGCGACGCGCTGCGGCACGTGCAGATGCCCAAGGGCTAAGTAATCGATCTCCTGTGGAAAGATAGACCCGTCCACATGCGCCAGCGAACCCACATACAGCTCACGCACACCGTCATCGGCGCTGGTTTTCCCCCCTGCGGTAAACAGATGTCCGGTAGCTATAAGGGGAAGCTGCGTCCCTTGCTCCTGCTCCAGTTCTGCACGCTGTTGCGCCGCTACGGTACACACGTTGGCGTAGTGGGTGCGGATACCCTGAATCAGCTTCTCCTGTTTGTCTGCCAGGGTTTCCCCCGCCGCTACGGTACGGATATCCCGATCGCGCAGATAGGGCACCGCCGCCACAACAGCCTGCGCCTCTTTGTGGGTATTGCGCAACACCACCACTTCGTCGGCAACGTTATCCGTCGCTGCCCCAACCACATACACATTCAGGGCGCGCAACAACTCCCCAGGGGCGTTGAGAAACGAGGGGGAATCATGATTACCCCCCACGATAACTACATGACGGCAGGTAGAGGAAGCCGCAACCCGGCACAGAAAACTGTAGTACAGCTCCTGCGCTTGATTACTCGGGGTGGTGGTATCGAAAATATCCCCCGCCACCACCAGAGCGTCTATGTGCTGCTGTTCCAGCACTGCGGCCAGCCAGCGCAGAAATGCGTCAAATTCGGCATAGCGTTTGCGCCCGTACAGAGCACGGCCCAGATGCCAATCAGAGGTATGAAGTATCTTCATGGTGTTTTGCTTCCATATTTATTCCGGATCGAGTGCCGAAGGGGGCGACCAGGCGAGCACCCACCGAGCACCTGTAGAGACTGACATAATTACGCAAGAGCGCAGAACAGCCCGACGTAAACAGAGCCCGCCTAACTTTCTGTAATAACAGAATTAGCCATTGTTTCTTACCATGACCTCGCGCACCTTTTCTGCCAACCCCTGCAAGGTGAAAGGCTTTTGGATAAAGTTCAAGCCTTTTTCCAACACCCCGTGGTGCGCAATAACATCGGCAGTATAGCCGGACATATACAAGGTTTGGAGGTTTTGGAATTGAGGATACTGCTCTTGCAGTTGTTTGGCGAGTTCGCGCCCGTTCATCTCCGGCATTACCACATCGGTTATAAGCAGGTCGAGCTGCGGATTATTTTTGACCAACTCCAGGGCTGCAGCAGGACTAACGGCTCGAAGTGTTTGATAGCCGAGCTCGTCAAGCATCATGCTGGTAAGCTCGAGCATGGAGGGCTCATCTTCCACAACGAGGATCTGTTCCCCGCGTCCACAGGGGAGTGCAGGGCTTTGCTGGGTGCTGGGCGTCACCGTAACCTCTTCGATATAGCGCGGCAAATAGATGCGAAAGGTGGTGCCATGGCCGAGCTTAGTGTAGAAGTTAATGAAGCCGCGATTCTGCTTAACGATGCCATATACAGTGGCAAGGCCAAGACCAGTGCCTTTACCCGTTTCTTTGGTAGTAAAAAAAGGTTCGTAGATATTGGCCTGTGTCTGTTTGTCCATGCCGCAGCCATTATCACTCACAGAAAGCATAGCGTATTGACCAGGCTTGAACCCCTGGTTCTGGGCGCAGTAGGTGGAATCGAATTCGGCGTTGGCGGTTTCGATGATGATTTTGCCGCTACCGCTGATGGCGTCGCCAGCATTGACACACAGATTGGCAAGGAGCTGGTCGAGCTGCACGGGGTCAATCTCAACAGGGTAGAGATGTGCGCCGGGAAGCCAGGCGAGGTCGATCTCTTCACCAATGAGGCGCCGCAACATTTTGAGCATCTCCTCTAAGGAGGCGTTGAGATCGATCACTTTGGGGGCAATGGTCTGCTTACGCGCGAAGGCAAGAAGCTGACGCGTAATATCGGCACTGCGCCGTGCGGCAGAGCGGATCTGTTCGAGCTTGGAGTGAGCCGGGTGTTCGGGGGCAACACTGTTGAGGGCGAGTTCAGCGCTCCCAAGGATGACGCCAAGCATGTTGTTATAGTCGTGTGCGATTCCGCCGGCGAGACGTCCAACCGATTCAAGTTTCTGCGCTTGGAGCAATTGCTCCTCAAGCTCTTTGCGGTCGGAGATATCCACCACACTGCTGAGAAAGTAGAGCGGGTCGCCCTCTTCGTCTCGAATCAGGTTAGAGTCGAGCAAGCCGTAAACGGTATGCCCATCTTTATGGATGAACCGTTTTTCTATGCGGTAATGCTCAATCTCTCCGCGGCGCATGCGCTCCTGCAACTTCAGGTTTTCCTGCAGCACCTCTGGGTGGACAAAATCCTTCAGGTGCATGCCGATCAGCTCCTGCGCGTTATAGCCGAGCATGTCGATGTAGGCCTTATTGGCATGCACTACGTGGAAATCTAAAGAGATCTGACACAGCCCTGTCCCACTGTGCTCAAACAGGCCGCGGAAACGCTCTTCACTCTCACGCAAGCGCAGCTCATACTGTTTGCGCTGGGTAATATCGCGCGCAATCCCCACCAAGCCAGTGATATTCCCACTTTCGTCGCGTAGCGCAGAGGCGTTAGAGACGTGCCAGCGCCAGGTCCCATCAGCGTAGCGCACCCGATATTCCTGACTCAAATAGCTCTCACCGCGCTCCAACACCGCAGGAGCAATCTCCCAGCAGTTCTCTGCATCATCGGGGTGGAGATACGGTGCAAAAACTCTGAATGACTGCCCTATGATAGCGTCCGGTTCGATGCCGAGATATCCCTTCCAATTCGGCGAGACATAGGTAAAAATCCCGTCAGCAGTGCCCGCATATACCATGTCATCCACATTCTCAACCAAAGAGCGAAACAGTTTCTCACTCTCCAGCAACTGCAACTCCGCATCACACCTGGCCTGAAGCTCCTTCTCCGCTTGATCAATTTTCAACTGCAACCGTTCTGCCAGCCGTTCGCTATACAGACGCAGAGATTCCTCCTCACCCATGGGGGTTTCAGGTATGGATCGACGTGTCCCTCTTTCAGCCTCCTCCAGCACTGCATGCACCGCCGCTAAAAGCTTCTCAGGCGCGGAGGATTTATGTATAAAGTGTTCCGCCCCCAGTTTCATGGCATACGCCTCGTCCTGCGGCTTAGTGCAGGATGCAGTGTAAATAATAAAGGGGATATGGCGTAAATCCTTATCGGTTTTTACGTTGCGACACAGCTGAAACCCATCCATGTGCGGCATCAAGATATCGCTGATAATCACAGCTACAGCCTCGGCGCGAATTATCTGCAGCGCAGCAACACCATCTGCGGCGGTAAATACCGTGTAGCCACTGCCCCGCAAGAGGCGCTCAAGCGTATTCAGGTCGGTGCGGTTATCATCCACAATCAGTACGTTCAAGTTTTGCTCCTGCAAAATAAACCCTTAGCTTTGTCTTCAAAAGCGTCCCAAAAGCGTCCATGTAAATCAAGTGTGCGCCCAATGCTGCACACCAGAACAGCCCCTCAGAATGTCTCCCCTCCAGAACGCTTCCCTTTACCCATACACAGGATTTAAGCGTTACACCGTTGTTGAGCTTCAGCGCAGCAGATTCGCGGGATCAACAGAAGGGATGGCCTGTTACATATAGTAGGTCACAGAACAGGCGCGTGGGACGAAACAGTGGCGTCATTGCATCTAACTCAACAAGGCGCACGTGGTGCGCCATAAAGCGTTCAGCAGGCTGGAAGGCTCAAGGCGCTTGGCGCCGGAAATAGTTCGCCGGATTCTACCACATTACGTCAGCGAAGAAAGGCTAAGATTCGCCCCCCAAGTGCGCCGAGCCACCCTGACATAAAGGGTCAGCGGAGAATTTTCTTGAACAACGGATGGGAATTTCACAGGCTACGTTTGGATAAGGGCATGCACACAAAAATGCGCTAGTGCTTCGCGAGTTCGGATGCGAGCACCTTTATCAGACGTTCATTCAGGGCGCGGCAGCAAAATTTCCAGTCGCGCCCGGAGCCAACGCTATCTGTAGCCGAAACCAGGGTTTTTCCAT
>Ga0265295_1006145_pt1 | contig 14701 bp, 13 predicted proteins | sample Munlansysbiofilm_FD_192503 | JGI IMG/M metagenome (GOLD analysis project Ga0265295, IMG submission 192503) | Leachate microbial communities from a municipal landfill in Southern Ontario, Canada - Methane capture system biofilm | ecosystem: Engineered > Solid waste > Landfill > Unclassified ... | reverse complement strand
CCGGTAATATGCTCTACGCCAATGAGCAGAAATCCAGGATTCATGGTTATACCCGCGAAGAGTTTCTTGCGAAGAATCTTCACGAAATAGATGTTCCAGAGAGCCAGGATCTGATTGAAGAACGGTTAAAAACGATTCGTGAAAAGGGTGAGATGGAATTCGATGTCAATCATTACCATAAAGATGGGTCATGGGTGCCTCTCCATGTTCATTTGAAGGTTATCGAATGGGATGGGAAAAATGTACTCTTAAGTATCGCAACGGGGCTCCCCGGCAAACAGGGATAGGAAGGAATTTTATAGGTAAACCGGTAATTTACCCTTCACTTTTCCGTTTACTGAACGGTTACAACTTTTTTATGTGGTCTTCCAAAGGTGACTGATACGCCCTGACCACCCCGGGTTGCCTGGTAGGTAAAATCATATCTCCCTCGTTCTGACGGGGCTTTTATTTCAAATTGGAAGGTATATGGCTGTTTCGAGCTTACGAGAGATGGAATCTCCAGCCACTCCGGCCCATATGATGCTGCAGAATCTGAAGCTCTGATTCCAACGGCATGCAGGAGCAGCCAGTCATCAGTTCCATCATTTAAAAGTGTAATACTGACAGGGTACGTCATACCAGCCTTCATCTCTGCCGGGATGGTATCCCCTGTAATTACTGCATGCATCCCGGTGATAATTGAGAGTGGGGTTGAGACAGGTGCCGGGGCGTTGGTGGGAACAGCACTTTGCACCGGCACAGGCTGGGGTGAGAAGCCGGCTCCTGAAGGAATAAGAGGGTACCGATCCTCAAGTCCCGATTTCGTGTAGGGGATATCCCCGATACCGTTTTGATCTGCGTCAGGAATCATCTGTGAAATATATACCGGCACACCTCCCTCCGCCCAGAGATTTCCTCCGGTCAAGGCACCTTTGATAATATTTGTCTGGTTCATAAGGTCATGATACAGCCTCACCCCCACACTTTCCGTATCTTTGATATTGATGGCATTGTCCAGGATATTGTCCCAGATAAGCGTCCCGCTCACATGGTCTAAAAGAATCCCTCCCCCGGAGTTGCCTTCAATTCTGGATCTGGTTATCTCTCCGCCTGATGTGTTATGAAGGCTTACCCCGGCACCACTGTTCCCCGAAATCACCATATCCCTGATATCCGGCGTCCCCCCAGACACAAAAAGTCCCTGATTATTCCCTCTTACCGTTGACTCCCAAAGCACCGGACTTTCCAGGTCATATGATGCAATCCCCATTCTGCATCCTGAAATGGCAACATCACTGCACTTTATCTCACGATCTGATTGTATCGCCAAAACAGCCTTTGAATCAGGCGAATGATCACTTCCCCAGGGAAACTCAGATGAATCCGTTCCCTCCAGGTAGATGCCGGTTACTTCGTCGGTAATGGTGAGATTCTGAACCCGTACGCCGGTCACTGGCTTTTGCGAGGTATCAAGGCCGGTTACCCAGATTCCAACCGAGGGTCCGCCAGTTGATGAAGGGCTGATGTGATATCCCTGCCCGTCCAGGATGACTGATGAGGAGGTGATGATGACCCCGACCGGGTATGTATGGGAGATATTATGTTCAAGGGTATATTTGCCTGGCTCCTGAATGAGAACATAGTCGCCGGCATACGGGCCAGGTTCAGGGGGGAATTGAATAGGAATTGCAAACCCGGGATATATGATAACCAGCGTGATTACGCATACGCACAAAAAAATTGTTCGAACCATCTCATCTCCCCTTTATTATCAGAAGATGGGTATTGTCAGGGTTTATGACTTCTCAGTGCAAGCATCTTCGAGTGATCACTCAAGGGGGGTGTCAACAGATTTGATTCCTTCGTGAACCAGGGTCACATCCACATATGCTCCTTCCGGGCGTGCATGATGTTTTATCACCCTGATACGCCTGATGCTATCCTTGCGCTCGATTCTTAAAATCACCTTGCAGAGGTGATTCAGACCTGTACCGCCCAGAGGAGCAAATTCTCCCCTGCTGATGTCCATGTATACCTGGTTTGAAATAAGGACTGGTATGTCATACCTTTTGGCATATCCGAGCAGTACCGTCATCTGGCGGTTAAAGCGTTGCAAGGCTTCCTGGATATGCTCAAGTTCAGTGCGGTACAACCCGGTAGCAGAATCCAGGATTATCAGTCCTGTGTTTTTGTCTTTAATCAGTTCCTCGGCCTCATGGATCATCCGTGCCTGCTGATCAAAGTCAGTAGGTTCATACAGATAGAGTCTGTCAGCCAGTGTTTCTGCATCATCCCCTGCAATTTGGCTGAACCGTTCAACCGAGAAACTTTCGGTGTCAAAATAGATAACTGAATCACCCTTTTTCAGGGTTGAAACTGCTGCAAGAAGGCATAACGTGGATTTCCCGCTCCCTGGTTCACCATAGATCTGGGTGACCATCTTTCGAGGGTACCCGGTTCCAATCAGATCATCCAGAGCGGTGTTTCCTGACGATATTCCGGTCCATTTCAAGACTGTTCCCCCTGTCTGATATGGTTTCTTCCTGCTTCCTCCACATGATGTAATACTTCGCGGACAGGCATGTTATGTTCCCTGGCATATACCTCGGCAAAACTATATTCCGGCTTTACCAAGTAACAGTTGTCACCGATATATCCGAATTTTACTGGAAAGAGAGTTGTTTCGCCTTTCATAATTACCGGTATTTCGCAGATATTCCGGTCAGCGATAAACCGGTGGACTGCCGGAATAACCCTGACCCCAAGGGTTCCGAGGTCCTTTGCAAGTACTTCGGCAAGAGTGGCAGATAAATCCGGAGGTGAAATCACCCTGATCAGATGGCCTGGCCTGCCCTTCTTCATAATAATGGGAACTGCACACGCATCCCGCGCGCCTTCCTCCATTATCCTGCAAAGAGTGGTTCCGATGCATTCTCCTGAAATATCATCCACATTTGTCTCAAGAACATCAACTACGTCCTCATGCAGGCCCTGACAATCTAAAAGCAAAGCCCTGAGCACATTCGGGGACTTTGGATCATCCCTGCTTCCTGCACCATATCCAACAGTCACTATCCTTCCTTGTGGAAGTGTTGCCACTCCCTGGTTACAGATTTCAGTGAGAATCGCAGCTCCGGTTGGGGTGAGTTGCTCGCCGGCATGGTCACCTGACTGCACGATGAGATTACCCGATGCAAGAATTGCAGCTGTTGCAGGTGCTGGGACAGGGAAGACTCCGTGTGCACAGGAAATAGTTCCGGTCCCAAGCGCAATTGGCAGGGTGATAACCTGGTCAGGGGCAAGCAGGAACAGGGCCATGCAGGATCCGATGACATCTGCAATGGCGTCATCAGCACCCACTTCATGGAAGTGGACATGAGGTTCCCCGTGGACTGATTCTTCTGCTCGTGCAACCCGGGAAAATATTCTTTCTGCCTGTGCGATGACCGCAGGAGGAGCATCAGCAGTCTTTACGACACTCAAAACTTCGTCCAGAGTCCGGTGTGCCTTGCCTGCCAGCGTGTGAATTTTCAGTGCTGATATCCCGCACCGGTTAACCATCTCGGTTCTCGGTGTTTTGACAACAGAACTCATCGCTCGCATGACCGGCTCGAGAGGTGCACCAAGGCTCAGGAGAGATCCGCAGATCATATCACCTGCAGCGCCATGAAAAGGGTCAAATGCGAGAAGTCGCATGGTTCCTATACTTTTAAGTCCCGGCGTATATGATGGTTAGGTAATGGAACTGTATCTTAAGGTCGATAGTGCTTATCCTGGAGATCAGGGGGGAGGAAAAGCCCGCCTGGATCCCGAAACTATGAACCAGATGCGACTTTCACCGGGTGATATAATCCGGATCTCCGGCAGGTCAACAACGGTTGCCAAGGTATGGCGGGCCCAGCTGGCGGACTGGAATCAACAGAAAATTCGAGTTGATAACTTTACCCGGATGAATGCAAATGTCTCCATCGGTGACACTGTAAAGATAACCAGGGTTGAAGAGACGATATCAGCTGCAACGGTAGTCCTGGCTCCACCAGAGGATCTTCCGAAAAATGTTCCGATGGCTGATCCCTCATCAATTCTTCACAATCTGATAGACTTTCCTGTTGTACTTGGGGATTCAGTTCCAATGTCGATAGGAATGCCCTTTCTCCAGCCACAGATGGTTGCGTACAAAGTCATCGAGCTGGACCCCCCGGAAGCGGTGATCATCACCCAGCGGACAGAAGTTATCATATCGGACAGTCCCATCAGTGGATTTGAAGGTATTAGCCAGATAACATACGAAGACATCGGCGGGCTTCGGGATGAACTTCAGCGTCTGCGTGAAACGATTGAACTTCCCATGCGCCACCCTGAGATTTTTCGGCATCTAGGGATTGAACCTCCGAAAGGGGTGCTCCTGTTCGGCCCGCCCGGCACTGGAAAAACCCTTATTGCGAAGGCGGTTGCGAACGAGTCAGGGGCCCATTTTATCCCGATTGCAGGGCCTGAAGTGATTTCCAAGTACTATGGTGAGAGTGAGCAGCGTCTTCGGGAGGTATTTGAAGAAGCAGCTGATAATGCCCCTTCAATTATCTTTATTGATGAACTCGACTCCATTACCCCAAAACGGGAAGAAGTCACCGGGGAAGTAGAGCGGCGGGTTGTTGCCCAGCTCCTTACCATGATGGACGGCCTTGAAGAGAGGGGTCAGGTCGTCGTCATCGGCGCTACAAACCGGCTTGATGCAATTGATCCGGCACTCCGGCGCCCGGGAAGGTTTGACCGGGAGATAGAAATCGGGGTGCCATCTAACTCTGACCGGATTGAAATTTTAAAGATCCACACCAAGGCAATGCCTCTTTACGAAGACGTTGGTCTTGAGGAACTTGCTGAACGGACACACGGGTATACGGGCGCTGATATCGCTGCCCTTTCCCGTGAAGCTGCAATCAGGGCTCTTCGCAGGTATTTACCCCAGATCAACCTTGATGAGGAAGAAATTCCGGAAGAGATCCTTAAGACCATGGTAGTCACCGATAAAGATTTCCACCTGGCACTCCGGGAGATTACCCCGTCCGGGATGCGCGAGGTCATGCTTGAGATGTCACAGCTCAGGTGGTGTGATGTCGGAGGATTGTCGGAGGCCATTGAGGATATCAGGGAAGCGGTTGAATACCCACTCACCAGGAAAGAGAAGTACGATGATCTTGGTATCCAGTCCCCACGGGGCGTTCTTTTGTACGGCCCCCCGGGAACTGGGAAAACTCTTCTTGCAAAAGCAGTGGCAAATGAATCAGGGGCGAATTTCATTGCAGTCAGGGGGCCCCAGATTCTTTCCAAATGGGTTGGGGAGTCAGAGCGTGCGGTCAGGGAGATATTTAAAAAAGCACGGCAGGTCTCTCCGGCAATCATCTTCTTTGATGAACTGGATGCCCTGACTCCTGCCAGAGGTACTGCCGGTGACAGCCACACCATGGAGAGTGTTTTGAATCAGTTTCTGACCGAGATGGACGGCCTTGTTGATTTAAAAGACGTTGTCGTCATGGGTGCCACAAATCGGCCTGATATCGTGGACCCTGCCCTCCTGCGTTCAGGGCGGTTTGACCGGCTCATCTATATCGGAGAACCGACAGCACCAGACCGTGTGGATATATTGAAAATTCATTCCCGGCTTATTCCAATTGAAGGTTCTGTGCTTGAGTCACTGGTTGATCTGACTCAGAACTTTACCGAGGAAGATTTTGAGATTCTTGCCGGAACGCTTACCCGTGAAGTGCGGACATCAGGATCTGAACTTGAAGAACGTATCCGGGCAGTTACTCCTTCCCAGGGGATCATAGTCAGGTCTGCACGAAGGAGAATGCTCGTTGAGATACTTGAAAAGCTTCGGATTACTATTGAAGATCCGGTTTTGGAAAAATTGTTCACTGATATTGCATCCAGAACTGAGGGGTATGTGGGAGCAGATCTTGAAGGACTCTGCCGTGAAGCTGCCATATTTGCCATGAGGGATCAGGTCCATTATATCAGGAAAGAACATTTTGAGCATGCTCTCGAAAAAGTTCATCCGACAATGAACCAGCGTCTTCGCGAGGCATATGACCGGGTAAAATCTCATTTCAAAGGTGGAATTCCTAAAAAGGCAGAACCACCCGAGTATCAGTAATCTCCACTTTTTTTTCTGTTTTTTGTAAGATGTTATGGGTACCAGGTGCATATATGTACAATACAGTACACGGAGTGACAATTTCAGGCCATGTTTAATATATCAACCTTTCTTGACACCTGCATGACGAGGAGTCCGGAAAAAACCGCATTAATTCACCCAAAATCAGGAAGATCGTATACATTCGCTGATCTCTACCGGATGAGTGGTTCACTTGCAGCAGCGTTTCCCGGGCTTGGTCTCTCCCTTGGAGATCGAATTGTTTTGTATCTTGACAGTTCTCCGGAGTATCTTATCAGCTACTTTGCAGTCTGGCGTGCAGGAATGGTAGTTGTTCCAACAAACATTGTATACCGGAAAGAAGAACTCGCCTATGCAATCTGTGATTCGGGAGCAAAACTGCTTATTTCCTCCATCAATTCACGTGATATTACGGATTCGATGAAGGATCTATGCCCTTCCCTTCTGCAGATTGTAGAGGTCGGAGAAGATGGCTCTGATTCCTGGATAGATCTTGCAACATCTAATTCTCCGTCTCGTCCGATCCCCTGTGCCTCAGATACAGTCTGTCAGATACAATACACGTCCGGGACAACCGGGAGGCCAAAAGGGGCCATGCTTACCCATGGGGGCTGGGTTGCAGCGCTGCAGGCTGAAGGAGAAGCCCTTGAGCTGACAAGCGATGACATGTATCTTGGTATCTATCCGATGGCCCACGTCGGGATATCATGGGGACTTTCTGTCCTCCGGGCAGGGGGAACCTACGTTATCATGGAGCGGTACCATCCGGAAGAATATATCCGCCTTACCCAAAAGTTCCAGATTACGGTCCTTTCCGGGATGCCTCCGGTCATTCATGCCCTCAGCGAAACTCCTCCAGGAACTGAGAAGAATTTTACTACGGTCAGGCGGATCATCAGTGGCGGCGGTCCGATGCATTCGCCAACGTGGAAAAAATTCTTTGAACGGTTTCACATTCCGGTAATTAACGCATATGGACTTTCAGAGACCATTGTCCTTGGCTGTGGGACTGTCATCTGTCCTGATGACTACCCGACTGCGGATGAATACAATAGCGTTGGCAGACCAATCGGGTACGCTGAAGTAAAAATTGTTGATATTTCTGATCCGGAAATAGAACTCTCTTCGCCAGATGCAGGAGAGATTGCCCTTCGGGGCCCTGGGGTGGCGCTCGGGTACTGGAACCTGCCCGATGAGACAGAAGAAGTATTCTTACCTGACGGATGGTTTTTAACCGGTGATGTGGGATATATCGACGCACGGGGTATGCTGGTCATTACTGACCGGAAAAAGGACATGATCATCATGTCAGGATGGAAGATATATCCGACAGAGGTCGAAAATGTCCTTATTCTTCATCCGGATATTGCAGACGTTGCCATCTTCGGATGCCCTGATGAAGAAAAAGGAGAAATTCCTGCTGCCGCAATTGTCCTCCGCAGCCCTGAAAAATCCCTGACCCTTGATGAATTAAGTACCTGGTGCCGTGATCACCTGGCCGGGTATAAAATTCCACGCCGTCTTATTGTGATAGATCATCTACCCAGGGTTGGCGGATGGAAATTACTGAGAAGAGAACTCAAAGATTCGTTGTGTTAGCAAGTCCCCCACGGGAGACGGTTAAGGGGGTGGTTGCATTCACGATTCCTTTTTTATCATGAGAGGGGTTGTCACGAATAGTGAGGAGGTCGTTAAAGCTGACAACTATCCCCGAATCTCCAATCACATATGTCTGATTAGCATACGACGCATTTTTTCCTGCCATCGACTGCATAATGAGAAAATTTTCAAGAAGAGAGCTCTGCTGACGCACTGGAGCTCGCATCCCCATCAGATAATTCCCCGTAGCGGATAGCAGTATTCCACATATTAAAAGCACAGCAAGGAAAACAATGCGATTATTCATGATTACCTCATTTGAGAAGAATGAGGTTTCCCATTCCTCTGCGTCTCTTTTCAATCAGTCCCATGCTCTCGAGCATATCCAGTGATCTGCTCACATTTGACTTTGAAAGGGCGGTCTTTTCCACGATATCACTCTGAGGAATGATTCCGTCTGCATCCAGAATTGTCTGGTAGATGAGCTGCTGGTCCTCTTTTAATGTAGGGAGAACGGTTTCCCACTTTCGCTTCCGCTCTTCCAGGGGTGAAAAGACAGCGGGAGCTTCCTGAACTGGTAGCGGTGTCTGCACCCGGCCTGTTTGTGGAGAATGGATCTGTTCATACAGGAAGAGATACAGCCCGCTTCCACAGAGGATAAGGGATGCCACGATAAGCACGGTGACATCTGTTGTAGTATAGATATCCCCGATTCTCTCTGTCTGAATAATATAATCCTCACCGGTATACCAGATTACCAGCGGGGTTGGGTTCATCAGTTTCAGACCCAGGATAAAAACTGAAGATATGAACAGCACTGCTGCAAAAAGTTCTTTCCCGTTCAGTGAAGTGATACCAAATGCCATCAGGTTACCTTTCAGATTTGCTCTCAGACACAATCATATTATGTGTAAGGGTTCAGTTCACATCTCACTTCAGACACTGCTTTAGTAAGCCGGCCAAGTTTTGCATACGCACTTTCCGGTGTGTGCATCCGAAGGCCACAGTCAGGATCAGGGAGAATCCGTTCAGGGCCGAGAATATCTATTCCCTTCCATAATCTCTTTTTTACTTCATCATGGGTTTCAAGAACCTGTGAGGAAGAGTCTACAATGCCATAGCCAATGTACCGATCGCGTAATTCTTTTCCGGAGAATGACGCCAGGTTATCTGCGTTCTGACTTCCTTCAAAATCAAGTATCTGGATAGGCATTGCGATTAAATCGTCCAGAATATGGGAAATATTCCCGCACGCATGCAGAGAGAGAGATATTGATACCGCGTTTGCAATAGTCTCAATGGCCTTCTTTGCGACATCAAGCGAGGCTACCCCGGTTGAGAGGATTGGTTCATCAATCTGTAGCATCACTGCACCGGTTTTTGCCAGTCCCTGCACCTCCACAACCAGGGCGGATGCAATATCAGGGACCAGCTCATCACGGTTTCGGTACTGCTTTGTTGTCAGGTGAAGTCCGTATGCAAGGGTTGATGGTCCGGTAATGATTGCCTTTACGTAAGGGTGCTGCCTGACTGCGTAGGCCGTATCTTTTATGGTGATAGCCTGGTCGGGGGGCATAACCCTTCCAATGACATCGCTTCCCCTGACTCCGGGAAGTTTGGAGGCAAATGCCCCTATCATGTCCCCCCGCACCTGGCCATCTGATATGATAGTTATCCCGGCTTCTTTCTGGCACTGTACGGCATTCACTACCGCTGCATGCCAGGGATCAAACAGGCTGCGGAGTGTCCGCTCTGGTTTTGCGGGATAGCTCCCGACAACAGTTGTCGGGAGGATGACATCAGGAATAAATGACTGCATAATTTATGGTACAACCCGGTGCCGATCACGGGGGAAGAGAACTGCTTCACGAACATTGGAAAGACCAAGCATGGTAGTCACGAGACGCTCTGCTCCAAGTCCCCACCCTGCATGGGGGGGCATACCAAACCTGAATGGATTCAGATAGAACTCAAAGTTCTCAGGATTTAATCCTTTCCTCGCTATCTGCTCAACCAGGAGATCATGCTGATGCACACGCTGGGCACCTGATGAGAGTTCCATTCTGGGGTGCATCATATCAAATGCCTTGCAGATTTCAGGATCGTTTTCATAGGGCATGGCATAATACGGCCTGATGGATGAAGGCCAGTCAACGATGAAGTACAGGCGTCCCATCTCTTCACCGATTGCTTTCTCTGCTGCTGATCCGATGTCATCACCATATGAAATATCTTCAACCCCTTTTGCAGATGCAATCTCGATTGCCTCTGCATAGGAAATGCGTGGGAATCCTTTTTCAGGAACAGCAAAACTGTCAAGGTTCATATCGGCTATTGCACCGCTGCAGGTTGCATCGACAGCCTGGTAGACATTTCTGACAAGGTCTTCGAGGGTCTGCATCACTCCGATATGGTCGGTGAATGACACTTCAATGTCAATGGAGGTAGCTTCATTGAGGTGTTTTGTGGTGTTATGTTCTTCTGCCCGGAATATGGGGCCGATTTCATAGACTTTTTCAAATCCGGCAGCCATCATCATCTGCTTGTACAGCTGAGGACTCTGGTTGAGAAAAGCCTCCTTTTCAAAGTATGCAATAGGAAAGAGTTCTGTCCCTCCTTCAGTTGCTGCGGCGACAATTTTGGAGGTATTTATTTCGATAAATTCGTTATCATAAAAAAAGTTCCGGGTTGCGTGCTGCACTGCACTGCGCACCTTGAATATTGCACTGACCCGTGGTCTGCGTGCATCTAAAAACCGGTTATCAAGCCGTGTATCCAGTTCTGCAGGCACTTTTTCTGCAACGTCAAGGGGAAGGGGACTTGCAGAAAGGCTGACGATCTCAATCATGTCAGGAATAAGCTCTCTCCCGCCTGGTGCTTTTCCCTCAGGTTTTATCGTCCCTCGGACTCGCACTACTGATTCGCGTGATATTGCACGAATAGTTTCAGCTATTTCAGGTGCGACCTTTTTTTTCGGAATGGTTACCTGCAAAATCCCTGTCCGGTCCCTGAGTAAAAGAAAAGCGAGGCCGCCAAGGTCACGAATCTCATGAGCCCAGCCGATAACTTCGGCAGATGGGGTATCCGGAGTAATGGTATTGATAGAAACACGCATATTATACCCGTACTCAATGAGCGTGAACATTCAAAACTCTTTGCGGGTCAGACTCGTACCATCAGGGTTTTATGGTGAGTACCAGAAACAGTACTCACAGTCATGGAGCAGTCAAAGGTTATGCAGCAAGGTATGGATAAGGAATTATTTACAAAATGCCGGTCTACTCTGATTTCCGGCGCTCTTCTCCCTGATAAAAAACGGGTGGATATCTGGTATGATGAAACCGGGACCATCCGGGCAATAGGCCAGGATGTTGCAAAATTACACCGAAGTGAAGCGGAAATTACTCTGGATGGATCAGGTGCCCTGGCAATACCCGGTCTGGTAAACACCCATACTCATGCAGCAATGACTCTCCTTCGTGGATATGCTGATGATATGCACCTGCAGCAGTGGCTTTCTGAAAAGATCTGGCCACTTGAGGCCCATCTCACCGGGGATCATGTATACTGGGGAACAAAGCTTGCGTGTCTTGAGATGATCCGGTCTGGAACTGTCGCTTTCAACGATATGTATTTTTTCATGAAAGATGCAAGTCGGGCGGTAGTTGAATCAGGAATCCGCGCAGTACTCAGTCATGGGATCATCACCTTTGGCAGTGAGGAAAAGATGGAGGCTGAACTGAAGGCTACAGAGGATCTCGTGCATCACCTCAGATCGCTCAACACTCCTCTGGTTCGTCCTGCCATCGGTCCCCATGCTCCCTATACCGTTCCTCCGAATCATCTCTCATTATGTGCTGAATATAGCCGGGAAGAAAATATCATCCTGCATACGCACCTGGCTGAAACAAAACAGGAGGTTGATGATTGTCAGAAGGATCATGGTATGACTCCTGCCGCTCTTCTTGATAAAACCGGGTGTTTATCAGAGCGGACAGTTGCAGCCCATGGGTGCTGGCTTTCTGAAGATGACTGCAGACTCCTTGGAGAGAGAGGTGCCCACATAGCCCATAATCCGGTGAGCAATATGAAACTTGCAACCGGAAGGGCGATGCCGTATCAGTGGCTCAGGGAACGCGGGGTCACGGTTGGCCTTGGAACTGACGGGTGCTCATCAAATAATAATCTGGACATGCTTGAGGAGATGAAGACTGCCGCAATATGCCAGAAGTTCTTTTGGAATTCAGATACCCTTCTCCCGGCCAGAGAGGCTCTTGCGATGGCTACCTCATCTGGAGCAAAAGCTCTTGGATATCATGGCGGTGAGATTAAAGTAGGAATGTCGGCAGACATTGTGCTCATATCCTTATCCCACCCTTCAATGGTACCACTCCATAACCCGGTATCAAATATTGTATATTCGGCCCAGGGTGGGGCAGTTGATACGGTACTTTGCAATGGAAAGGTTTTGATGCATAACCGGTTTATTCCGGAGGAAAACGAGATTATAGTCGGGGCATCATCCAGTGCTGCCGACCTCCTGGATAGGGCCGGGGCATGATAAAGTATTAAGATAGAAACCCCCTATTCTTTTTATGCGTGTACTTCGTGGAATTGCGGCCATTATTCTCTGTTTTGTTCTCCTGGGTCTTGTCCCCTTTGCAGGAGCCGAAGAATCAGCAAGTAGTGGTGATGCGGCCTTTGAAGACCTGGGCCAGCTTTTTACCGGTATGGATGCCAGTTCATTTAGCCTTGAAAACCTCTTTAGTGAGGATGTAATCTCCGGAATACTGGGAATTCTGCTTGCATTGTTCCTGTCACTCTTTGGCGTTTCACCGTCCTGAAACAAGAGTAAGAATCTCTCTCATCAAATCCTCAGCAACCTGTGGTGATTTCATCAGGGTATCATATCGGATGGCATCAGGAACGGAGATGGTATCCCGAATATCCTGGATAAAGTGGGTGATTAGTTCTCCATACAGAGAGTGAACTCCTGCTGAGTCAGCCTGATACCCAAGAGTCTTCATGAGCTTCCCAGCTGGTCCGGATACCGGACTTTCTCCGATGAAAGGACTGATCGCAATAACAGGTTTCTTTTTTAGTTCTTCCACAACTCCGGTGCAGGAGAGGATAGGGAGGATACTGGTGACCGGGTTACTCGGTCCGATGATTATGGCATTAGATTTCCGGATTGCATCGATAACTTCTGGTGTTGCAGGGGGTTTTTGTTCAGGTTTATGGATGACCGCTGATATCTCTTTATTTCCCCTGTACCTGACCCAGTACTCCTGGAAATGGATGTCTTCTCCGGCAGCTCTGACATAGGTTACCCAGGGGCTGTCAGACATCGGCAGAATATTCCCTGATGCAGAAAAATGCCGGCATAGATCCCTGGTAACTTCGGTGAGTGTTTTCCCCTTTTTCAGGAGTTCTGCCCTGATGATATGGACCGCCCGATCCCGGTCGCCGATGGACATATATGAATCAGAAAGAGTATTTTTGATTATTTCATCGGTAACAAAAGTATCTCCTTTCACTCCCCACCAGGTGCCTGTGTTGAGGAGTTCAGCAAACAGATACATGACGGTATCGACATCAGGAGATATATGACCGCCCTGGTACCAGATATCCTCCCCGGTGTTGACAATAACTGAAATCTCTGAATCCCTGAGAATTTTTCGTGCTCCTTCGAGGAGTTTCGGAGTTCCGGTTCCTCCGGACAGAAAGGTGATCATCCTTTTCTATATTGCTTTCCCGATCATAACTCATGCGGGGATGGTATGAAGTCAATTAAGGATCCGGTTCATGGATACATACAGGTAGATTCCTCTATCCTTCCCCTTTTGGACACCTCACAGGTGCAAAGGCTCCGGTATATCAGGCAGCTTGGATTTTCATTCCTGGTCTATCCCGGCGCACATCACACCCGGTTTGAGCACTCGCTCGGTGCCATGCATCTGGCACGTGCTCTCGCAGCCCGGCTCTCTTTGTCTGAAGATGAGCAAAGACACATCACTGCTGCAGGTCTTCTCCATGATATTGGTCATGGGCCGTTCTCCCATGCAATAGAAGGGCTATCCCGGGAAATCCTGGGGAAGGAACATACTGATATTCACGATCTTCTCACCCGGGGTCAGCTTGGCGAAACCATATCTGGTGCAGATCTTGATCCGAATATTATCTATCAGTTAATTGCCGGCACCCATCCATGCTCCGGTATCATTCATGGGGATCTCGATGTTGACCGGATGGACTACCTCCTCCGTGATGCCCATTATACCGGAGTTCCTTATGGCACGGTTGATGCAATGCGGCTTATCCGTGCGATGAGGTTGTGTGAATCCGGAATCCTGCTGGATCAATCTGGTATCCAGGCTGCCGAATCACTGCTTATTGCCCGAACCCTCATGCGACCAGCAGTGTACTATCATCATGTGAGCCGGATAGCAGAGAAGATGTTCACCCTCGCCGTGTATGAATATATAAAACTGGCACCTCATTCGATGCTCCCCTCACTTCTGCAGGCAGATGATGCGGCCTGTATGCAGCAATTACTCCATGCAGACAATCCTTTTGTTTCCCGTCTAACGCAGGATCTCTATGAAAGGCATCTTTACAAGCGGGCCCTGTATGTGGGGAAAGATGATGTCCGTGAAGTCCAGCACATGACTTCAGAATCAATTGTGCGTGAGAGAGATCTTGCTCATCAGATAGCGGATGAAGCAGGGGTCACCCACGAACAGGTGATGGTTGATATCCCGGCATTTCCTCGTGACATCTGGATGGAGGTTCAGGTTCAGGATAAGAATAGTGTATATCACAGATTTCGAACCCTGGAAATGTTTATAAATCTATTTTATATAAAAGCTTACATATAAATCTAAGAATATAATATTTACTAAGCATAATGGAAACAGAAGAGTTTTCTGGAACCCGTATGCATAA
>Ga0265295_1006144_pt1 | contig 14703 bp, 20 predicted proteins | sample Munlansysbiofilm_FD_192503 | JGI IMG/M metagenome (GOLD analysis project Ga0265295, IMG submission 192503) | Leachate microbial communities from a municipal landfill in Southern Ontario, Canada - Methane capture system biofilm | ecosystem: Engineered > Solid waste > Landfill > Unclassified ... | reverse complement strand
AATATCGCCTTCAATCTCTTTGATAAGGACGTTAGCGTCTTTTTGATAAACGACGTGAGAGCTGATGCCAAGCTCGCAATCGGCGGGGGCAAGAACCAACTTTCGTGCGGCTGGTTTTTTGAGTTCTTTTAAAAAAGAGCCGTAAATGGACGCGGTATTGGCTATTTTATCGGCACTTTCGATGAGGGAGGCAATTAAAAAGTAGTATGCCGCGTCATTGATCGTGCCCGCGGTTTTCCATGCTTCGATTTGCGTGCGTATCGCATCGATTTTCTGACCGTTTTCATCGCTGAAGTAGCGTCTGCCGCTTTCGCTTCCTATGCAATAATGGGTGTAAATAAAACCGGTATCGATAGGTTCAAGGGCATTAAGCTCTTCGATTAACGCGTCTTGCTCGGCAATCGTTTCGCAATTTTCGATGTAATGCTTGTTTAGCACAAAACTGTACGCTTCGCGATCGTTACTAATGATCTGCTTGACGTCATTTTTGAAGCTTCTTCCCACGATTCCCGTACCCGCAAAAAGATCGCAAAACACTTTTTGGGATAAGTCGCAACCGAGGACATCGGTAATGGTCTTTTTCAAAAACGAAGATAATTTGTATTTCGAGCCGATATAATTCATAAGACTTCTTGTGTATCGTATGGTTTGAAAGTCTTAAGTATATCGCTTTTTGTAACGAATGTGCGTGAAAAAATTTCTACGAAAAATCTTGACATGTCGGCACTAAAATAGTACGCAAAAAGGGGAAATCTAAAAATCAAACGATGAATTGAAAAATAATTTTTGGAAGAAATGGCGAGGAAGGGATTTGAAAATCTCTATTTTATGGGATAAAAATAAAATATTTAAAAAACATACTGTAAAAACTACTGTAATAAATAAATGTTCAAAATTCGCCCCTCTCTCTCGCTCTTTGAATAGCCTCTTCAGAGCTTAGATGATGAACACACATATCAACCAACATTTTAATATCTCTCTCGTTTAAGTAAATATCTTCAATCGAATGAGTACCAATGTTTGATTTAATGCTGTCGTATTGCTCTTTTGTGAGTTGGTTTTTATACTTATTGAGTATCGCTATACTCTCCTCAGAACTATATACTTCGGGAAAAATTACTTTTGCCATTGTGAACTCCTTTTGCTTACATGTCAATAATTTTACAAAAAGCGATTGTCTGTTTTGAAAGTTTCTAACGCTATAATATAACTTGTGATGACCACAAGAAAGCATTTTGCTCGATAAAATTTTAGGTGTCATTATTATAGCACAATGAAAAGTCTAAAACCTTTTGGGGTGTTGTTTACCTTTACATGTAAGGAGAAAAAGATGAATGAAGAACTTTTAGATGAAGTATTAAGCGGTAAAGCGTTTGAGGGGCTTTCAATCAAGCTACACAAAGAAGGCAAGAACGTGATCTTACATGCAGACGAAATACCGGGAAACGGATATTATATTATAGAGCCTAATAAAAAAGCTTACTTGATAAGATATGACTATACCTTAAAAAAAAGCGTTACTGGGCGAGAACTCAATCAAGAAGAGTATAAAATAATAGGCATTGAACACTATGCCTAACCCGCTAAGAGCCATAAGACCAAAAGACCACACCCAATTAATAAGAGTCAGTGCGGTAAAAACCCATAGACATGCAGACTTAACGGTCGGTATCCACGATTGTAATCCACTATCTATTATTTTTAGTACACTTGTGCTACTTTCAATCGCAAAAAGAGGGGAAGAAAAAAGAAAAAGAAAGAGTAAATATTTTACTAAAAATTTTACTCTTTTTAGGGTTAAATTATTGTTTGTAAGGGTTTTCTGTTGGCTTTCTAACGAAATCTTGCATATTTTCGTTTGTGTCGTAAATGTTTTTTCTATTTTGTTTATTATCGAAAATAGCTTGTTGTGCATTTTGACATTCACGTTCTTGCATTTCATTGGATTTCTCCAATTTTTTGCACTCTTGTACCCTGATTTTTGCTTCTTCTAAATGTGCATCGTAATACTCTTTTGTTTTTGCTTCCTCGCCACAACCCGTTAGAAGTATTAACGCACTTAGACTTAGTAACCCGAATAGGATAGTTTTCACTATTTTGCCCCCGGTAGTTTTGAGAATGAACGCATATCTTCGTTTGTATCAAACGGATTTTTTGCGTTAGGGTCAACATGTAAGAATATAGCCGACCTTGCATTTTGGCAATCAAGTTGTTGAGTTTCATTGGATTTCTCCAACTTCTTGCACGCTTCCGCTTTTGCTTTTGCTTCCTCTAAATGTGCATCGTAATACTCTTTGGTTTTTGCTTCCCCGCCACAACCCGTTAGAAGTATTAACGCACTTAGACTTAGTAACCCGAATAGGATAGTTTTCACTATGCTCTCCTTTAAATGTAATATCGTAAGAAATTGTAGCACATTTCATTGTTTTGCCCCCGGTAGTTTTGAGAATGAACGCATATCTTCGTTTGTATCAAACGGATTGTCCACATTGTCTTTATTTAAAAAAGCCTCTGTTTTTGCTTGTTGTAAAATCTTCTCATTATTTTGCGCGGCTAAGTAGTTTGCGATCGCGTTCGTTTGGTCCATGGTTGTTACTCGTAGCTTTCGGATTTCATCGATCAAGTAGGTTAAAAGGTCGTTTGTCGCTTGTAAGACTTGTAAATTACCTTCCGCATCGTCCGATCGTTTTTTAAGAGCCGCGATCGTACTGCTTTCGCTGTCAAGGTCTTCGTAAGAAAGTTGAAGCTTTTGCATAGTTCCGTTAAGCGTGTTTTGGTTTGTTGCGGTTATTTGTTTGTATCGATCGGAATATGCCGTATTGCGGGCGGCTTGATTGCTTGCCGAACTAAGCTCACTACTATAGCCGTCGTAATCTTTGTAAGTATTCTCAAATTTTGAAGACACGTTTCCGGCATCATAACTTATTGCGTTAAGCCCGTTCATTACTTGCTTTTGTCGGTAAAGCACAGAGCCTAAATTATCTAAGCTGTAACTATCAAGGGAAGCGTGGAACTGAACTTCTTTTTAAAGAGAATTTTTTTAACTATCACGCTTTTTTGCTTTAATAATCTTGAGAGCTTCTTGCTTTAATAAGATCTGCAAGTCTAAAATTTCATCAACAATCTTATCAATATCATCATACGTGCGCTTTACCGAAAAATCGCCTTTACTATCTTCATTCATTGCTAGCCAATACTTAAAAAGTCCCCCTAGCCTCCCCTGATCTGCGGCAACTTTTAACATATTGTGAGCCGCCTTTTCGTCCACGATACATGTAACCGGATAATTCATCGCGAGATCTCGCATAAACCTTGATAAAGATAAACCAAAGCCTGCCGCCTTTTCTTTTAGATGTTCGTATTCTTCTTCCGTCAACCTAATGTTGATCTGTTTTTCTCTCATTTTTAATTTTTCCCTTTTAGAGCCTTTAGGCGATAAAACTTAGTGATTGTATAGCAATCACATATCCTGCCCTCTTAATTCAACAAATTATAATATATTATAACTATTTGACATGAAAAAAAACTAAATAAAGTATAATTTGTTATAATTAACAATAATTAACTATTGTGTGAGGTATGAGATGAAAAGAGGTGAAGCAAAAATAGAGTTTTATACAAACTTGGAATACTTTAAAAAAGAGTATGAATTTGGTATGGTTGTTTCTAAATTTTTATATCAAAAGGCTGTTGGCGAAAAGAATATTAAAATGACTTACCCTCAATTTAACAAATATTTTAATGATATTTTTAAAACAAATATCTCCAAAAATAAAAATATTGAAGTATTAAATCTTAATAGAAATAATGCTATAAAAAAAGAAAGTATAACAGCAGGCGAGCCTATAAAAATAAAGATAAATACCAAAGAAAAAGTTTTTGATGCGTTGTATGGCAAGGAAATAAAGGAGGATGATATTTTATGAAAAAACACTCCCTCCTAGCATAAATCTTTGAATATGGATTAATTTTTTCTTTTTGGCGTATCACTCTTTAATCTTACCTAGCCTATTCTTGCCTGCGTATCCATCTTGTATACATTGTGGTTCCAAAGTATATACATTATTCTGGGTAAGACTCAGAAGGGCTTTTTCTTCGTAGTGAGAACTTGGCTTGTATCGATCTTTTTGAATGTAGTTGTGAACATGCCAATGGCTTACAACAATGACTCCACTTTCAAACGTGATAATAAATTTTTTAGCAAGTAAAATACGTATATCATCATCACTTGCATTGATTATTTTGGCAATTTTTTTAGGGTTATTTACAAAGCCATCATCATCAGCTCTAACACTTAAATGAAAGTATAGGCATTGTGAAGATATTGGCATATCTAAAAAGAGATCACTATCGATAATTGATCTAGCAAACATGCGTCTTTCTGCCATTTTATTTCTCTACTTCTGTTCTACTTTGGATAAAAGCATCAAGGTCGGCTTTTGCCCATACAGTAACTTTCGGCGATAACTTGATTGGCTTGATTTTTTTTTCACGAGCCCATTGCCATATTGTGCTTACGGCAACGGAAAGATACTCTGCCGCTTGGCGATCTCTTAAGTATTGTACATTCATAACAGTCCTTCTTTACCTATTGGATTTTAATGGACGAATATTAGAGTTGATATATTTTTCGATCCATTCTTTTTTATACACTATATGCCTACCAATTTTAACGTACTCTAATATGCTTTTCTTTCTCGCCATCGCTTGAATGGCTTTAGAGATTTTTGGTAATCCGTCTATCCCTTTTTCTAATTCGTTTTGATATATCCACATTTTATTCTCATTTTTTGAATTATTTTCAAAGTAATTGTAAATAATTCAAACTTGTTTAATCCTTAAAAAATCAAGATTTTTTGTAAATATTTGATATAATTTGAAATTAATTCATAATTTGAGGTGTTGTTTGCATAAAGAGTTAATTGGTAAACTTTTAGGTGTAACTGTCAAAAGTGTCTATAATTATGAAAAAGAAAAGCGAAAAATCATTCACTTATTAAATAAATACTTGGATGACGATGACGCAAATGAGTTTTTGGCTACTGATAAAATTTTAAAATTTGAAAATATGAAAAAAAATGCTTTTGATCAAACTCGAAAATCTGAAATTCTTCAATTTCTTACAAAATATAAAGCAGAAGATTTAGCTTTATCTCTTGCAAATAGCTTAGAGTCACATGGAGTAGTTTCTGGTATGTCAAAACGGCTTCATAAAACATCTTATAAAGAGGATTTTCTGAGAGATTTGGAAAGAATTTTAGATGATTTAGCACATGAAATATTAACAGGCGAAAATACTGAATTTCAATCCGTCATTAAAAGTTTTAATGAAAAAATAGGGTTTGATTTTAGTGATCTTGATAAACCAATTGTGTATCATATTATCACAAGATATAGAGTTTACAATACTCTCTATGATTTAGACGTAAAAATATAATTTCAATTTATTTTTCTAAAAATTTAGCCCACCATTCAAGTAGTCCTCTACGTTCATTCCAATATTCGGCGTGATTGTATGCACCTTTTATTTTATTTGTTTCTTGATGGGCTAGGTGACGTTCAATAACATCACTGTGAAATCCGTGTTCAGTTATATTCTCATTAGCAATTGTTGAAAACATTGCCCTAAATCCATGAGAAACAATTTCATCTTTCGTATATCCAAGTCGTCTTAAAGCCTGATTCATCGTGTTATCGCTAATAGGTCTTATATTGGATGTTAGTGCTGGGAAAAGGTAGTGACCTCTACATTTGGTTAAAGGTTCAAGTTCTCGTAATAATGTCTCAATTTGAGGGACTATAGGTACGATATGAGGACGTTTCATTTTCATTTTTTCTGCGCTAATTTTCCATGTCTTACTCTCTAAATCAAACTCTGACCATTCGGCAAAACGGATATTGTAGGGTCGTTGCGCTGTCAAAATAGCAAGTTTTAAAGCATATTTTGTAGAAATGTCGCCATGATATTCGTTAATCATATTATAAAGCTTTCTAATTTCTACTGGGTCAACGATGGTTGGGAAATGCCTTTTTTCACTTTTGCCAATAACATAGCGTTTATCAATATCGGCAATAATATTATGAGGTGTCAGTTCTCTGGTTACTGCGTAACGATATATTTGTGAAATAGCATTAATCGACCTTCTCGCCGTTTCCGCTTTATTTACAGATACTAATTTTTCTACGCATTCAATAACCATTTTTCGGGTAATTTGTTCAATGGGAATAGACCCGATGTAAGGGAAAAAATGATTTTTCATACGGGCTAATTTTAGATTATAATATCGTGGTACTATTTGAGCTTCAATGCTCTCCAGAAAATCACGAGCAACTTTTTCAAAAGTATTTTGTTGACGTTCAAATTCAATCTGTTCAGCTTGATATTTTTCATGTTGTTGTTGCTTAATTTCTCTACGTTTGACAGATGGGTCAATTCCATTTTGAATGTGTTGTTTTAATTCATCACGTTTTTTTCGTACTTCGCTTAAAGAAATTAATGGATATGTACCAAGTGAGATTGTATTGCGACTTCCATTGGGGCGTGTATAGTCTAACCGCCATCCTTTTGAACCATTTGTATCCACTAATAAATAAAGACCGCCACCGTCTGTGAGGCGATAAGATTTACTTTGTGGCTTAGCTTTCCTTAATTCAATATCTGTGAGTGGTAGAACTTTTTTAGGCATTGTTAACACCTTTTTTACAGTAGTTTTTTGAGATACTATAGACAGTGTTTATTATACTGTAAAAACTACTGTAAAAAATCTTATTTTTAATTAAATAACATCAATTTAATTCAGAGGAATAAAAGCTTTAAATCGCCTATTTATAGGTGTTTCAATATTTTATTTGATGGGATTTGAACTCTCTTGTAGGAAGAAATGGCAGAGAGGAAGGGATTCGAACCCTCGGTGAGTTGCCCCACACACGCGTTCCAGGCGTGCTCCTTCAACCGCTCGGACACCTCTCTATTTTTGAAAGAACTGGAAGTATAACGATTTTGTGCTTATTTGAGGATTAATGGCTTTACATGTAAAGCCGTTAATCCTTCTTTTTTACGATTTACGAATCGCCTTAAACGCTTCAATGAGTTTTTCAAAGCCGATTTTACTTGATTTTTCAACCGCTTTAAACGCTTCGATACCCTCAGCCGTACTGTTTTTTGTCGCAAAAATTTCAACGGCTTTTTTCAGTCCTTCATGTACGCGCATATGGTGATCGCTCACTTCATGAACGATGGTGGTATTGAGTAACTGTTGCACGCTTGTAAACCATTTGCCGAAGCGGCATGACGTGTGTCCCATAATGTCGGTGTTTTGATGCTTCAGCGCGGCATTGTAGCCTCTGAGTTTGAGTAAAATATGGTCGATTTTACCGTTACTGACGGAAATTTCGTTGGTGACGTTGTCGCATTTGTTGGTAATGCTCGTCGAATTGGAAAGCACCGTTTGAATTTCGACGGAAAATTTATCCAAAATCGCCATAGAAGCGCGCGATTCGGTTTGGAACGTTTCACTCGTATCTGCCATAGAGTTGGTGTTTTGTTTTAAAATGCTGATATTCGACTCGACTTCCAAGGTTGCTTTTTGCGTACGTTCCGCCAGTTTTCGTACCTCATCGGCAACGACGGCAAATCCGCGTCCGTGTTCTCCCGCCCGTGCGGCTTCGATCGCGGCATTGAGTGCAAGAAGGTTGGTTTGATCGGAAATATCTTTAATCAAATTGATAATATCGCTAATCGCCGAAACGCTATTTGAGAGATTTTCCACGTCACGCGTAAAGTTTTGCGTGAGAAGTTGGATTTTTTCCATCGACGTTAAAATCTCTTGGGTTTGCTTCTCGACGTTTTGACCGCCGAGCATCGAAGCGTCGTTTAGCGTGTTGATTTCGCCGAGCATCGTAAGGCTTTCTTCAATGGTATTTTGTAAAAAGTTCATACCGTCTTCATAGCTTCCGAGTAAAATAGAAAGAAGTTCTTCTTTGCTCGTATCTACCGGCTCGTTAAGCGACGTCGTTTGAAGATCGTGTTGCGCAAGACGGTACGTTTCGACCTCTTGGCGTGCGGTTTGAAGCTCTTGCTTTAAACGTTGGTTTTCGCTTTCCAGCTCTGCGATTCGTTTTGAACCAAACATCCTTGACCCCTTTTGCGTTTTATCGAGTGGTATTATAACGAAAGCAACGTGATTTTTGCGTTACATCCTTAATAGTATCCTACGCAAATTCCGCTACTGAGATGAATCTTTTTTTCCAAGGGCGAAGGACCGAAATAGCGGCATTTTTCGATATAAATGTGGTAACCGTAATCCAAGTTCAAATCATCGTAAAATTTTTTGAGATTGACGAATTTGATATCGCAAACGTCGATGATGTTTAGCGCTTTGTAGATGCAAGAGTTGTTACCTTCTATAAGGTGCGAGGGGGCTAACCCCGTGTATTTGCAAAAGGCTTGGGATTGCACCATACCGCTAAGATCGGTACATTTGGCAACGATAGATCGATACTTGGGCAAAATGCTCTCTTTACGTAAAAAAACAACCCGCGCATCGTCGAATTTTGCCGCTTCCACGCCTTTCCAATACCGATAAGCGTTCGATGAAATCCCCGCAAGCAGGCTCAATTCTTTGTTTAAAACATAGTGGTTGAGCCAATGGTTGTGCGTGAGGACGTTCATCTGCATGTTACATCATCTTCATACCCAATTGCGCCAAGACGATAACCAAGACCAGCCCTAAAGGATAGACGGCGGCATATGCGATGGAGGGATAATCGGTTTTGGTAATGTTATTCGCCATCGTTAAGGTCGGTGTCGAGGTCATCGCTCCGGAGAGAAGTCCCAAAATATCGATAAAGTTCATCTTGAAAATCGCACGGCAAATCAACGCGACCACGGCAAGGGCAACTAACAATGCGCCCAATGCGACCAAAATAGGAATAAACCCGTTGTTTTCCAAAGACTCGACCAAATATTTACCCGCATTCGTACCGAGCGTTGCCATAAAGATTAACTGTCCCAAGGTTTTCAGAAGCGACGTCGAGTGCGGCGAGAGATTCCACACGATCGGCCCGACACGCCCGAGTCGTCCGAGTACCAACGCCGAGATCAAAATGCCGCCCACAAAACTGAGTTTGATCGTTCCGACAAACGGTAACGCAAGCGGAACGCTTCCCAAAAGAATGCCGACGACGACGCCGAGGGCTATCGGTAAAAAGTCTGCCGCGGGGTATTTTAAAAGGTCGTTACCGATGATTTTCGTTACTTTTTCGGCGTACATCTCGGGTGCGACGACATGGAGTTTATCGCCCAAGCGCAACGTCAAATTCGGATAAGCCGCGATGTCGATACCCGCACGTCGAACCTTCGTAATAACCGCGCGAAGCGATTTAAGCTCTTTGACCGTACCGATTTTTTTGCCGATGATCTCTTTGGACGTCGTTAAAAGCCGTAAAACGATCATATTGTCGTCAAAAACATGCTCTTCGCCGATGCTCTCTCCCAAAACGATGCTAAGGTTGCCAAGCTGTTCTTCCGTTCCACAGACGCGAATGACGTCGCCGTAGCGAAGCAAAATGTCGTCGTCTTCGGTGCTATCGATTTTCTCGGTGCTCATGCGTTCGATCACCGTGGAAGTCATGGCTTCGATTTGCGATTTTTTAATCTGCGTGGTTTTAAAATTTTCGTTCGTGATGCGAAAGTTGCGCGTCAAAATATCGGGAAACCGGCTCTTTTGCGCCGCTTCGTACGCCTCAACCTCTTTTTGCAAATCGACGCGGAAAAAGACGGGCAAAAGGCGTATAAACAAAACGGTCGCGACAATACCGAAAGGGTATACCAAACCGAACATAACCGAAGTTGCGGGCGTATGCTTGATCTCCAAAGCCGCCGCCAATGCCGGAACGGAAGTCAACGCACCGGTAAAAATACCGTCGATAATGGTTTTGGGCATGTGCAAAAAATGTCCGGTAGCAAAGATAATCACAAACAAAATAACCAGCAAAAGTGCCGCTAAAAGGTTGAGTTTGAGACCTTCGTGTTTGATCGTATCAAAAAAACCGGGACCGGATTGTAATCCGACCGCATAGATAAAAATCGCCAGACCGAAATACTGAAACGCATCGGAAATAACCATGCCGTAATGCCCCGCTATGAGCGCTACGATAAGCATCGCGGTCACATCGAGCGAAAAACCTTTGATTTTGACGTTGCCTAAGATATAACCGACGGAGATAATGGCAAAAAGATAGAAAATTTCGTTATTGATCATTACATGTAAGCCTTAAAAAAGTTGCGAAATTATACCTTAAAATTCCTAATAGACTTTCAATGTTATTGGGCTTCTAAACGGTATTTGTCTCTCGTAAATTTCACTTCTCAAAACTTTCTAAGAACTTTTTCGCCACCCCTCTCATCATCCAAGATAAGCCATCAGGAGCGATAATTTTTATGTAGGGAATCCATTGCTTGATAAGGGTAATGACCTCATTTTGAGAAGTAACCGTGTAAGCAAGCGTTAGTACACCCTCTTCATCTTCATGGAGAATCTTTTGAGAGGGAAGAAATTTTTTAAGCTTAAAGTATTTGGCTTGTTCTTTGGGAATCTGAACGATAATTTCTTTTAGTTCTTGTCTAAAATTTTCTTTATACGTTGCCCAAGGAGATTGCATATGGTATATAAATTCCATTATGTCATGATTATGATTGAAGGTCTGCCCCGTATAATAAAGTGCTTCTATCATGGCTATACGCGAAAGGATCATTTTTTTGTTTTGAAATTCACTGGCTAGATAAAAGTTCTCATTAATAAATAAAATTTTATAAGGTTTTAGGATAAAAGTGTTGATTTTATCTGCATTTTGGTAGGTAAAACTAATTTCTTTGCGAAAGGTAATGGCGTGTTCTAAAAAGCGAAATTTTTCTTTATGTTCATAAATTTCTTCATAGGGTTTGTTCTTAAATACGTACGGTGAATCACCTGATTCTTTGATCATTGCTTTTTTGATTTTAACATCAATGGTTTTAGAAAGATTGAGATGCGATTTGTCGGAGAGTGCGAGAATATTTTTAAGCATATATAACTCCGTGGAGTTAAGAGTATCTTGTAAAATAGTTTTCCCAATGGCTTGATAGCATCCTTTTTGAGGAGAAATGAGTATCTCTCCAAATATCTCTTTAATCAACTCAAAATCTCTACGAATGGAACGTGCACTGGTATCGTACGTCGAAGATAAAGTGTCGATACTTAGAACTTGACCCTCATTGAGGGCTTTCAAAATTTCGATCACGCGATACGTAGATGATACTTTCCCCATCATGACGCCTTTTTTCAAGTGGACGGAATATGACACAAAAGAATTATATACTTTTCGTGTTAAAAACCAATCGTGTCTTTTTAACGCAAGGATGGAGACGTGGGTCGTCATATCGGAACAGGATATGAAGGAGGTAGTTCAAATCCACCGCTACCTTGCATGTTACTCAAGGAGGAGCTTACAATGCCGTTATACCTTTTATCTGCAGATAATTTTGAAACAGAAGCCACCTATGAATGTGTCTATTTGCAAGAAGCTTATGGTTTTAGTTGGGAAGCAAATAATGTGCATTGGATCAAACGAGATGTTGTTGAAAAAAATACCGTGCTTCGTCTGGAAATGAGTGTATTTGAAGAATTCAGCGTACTCTTTAATGCTTTTGATTTTTACGATGAGTATGGGATTACCGATTTTACGGGCGAAAGTGCTCAACGATTATCCGCGCTTTTTTTAGAAGAAAAAAATAGAGTTATGAGTTACTCCGATGAAGCATTTCAGAAGCGGTTTGCATTTCTTTTTGAGCTCATTCACGATGAAGATTTCAAGCTATCCTATCCGCATGAACAAGAGATAGCACTGATACGTCAAGATATTATGACGATCATCGATACGTTTATCCACTATCTTGAAAAAGCCGTTATCGAAAACAAATCTTTTACGATTGTAGGAATCTAGCCATGAAATCCGTTAAAATCTATGCCGAAGCACTTGAAAAAGAAGCCCTCGCGCAATTTGAAAAAGCAATGAGTTTACCTTGTAACGTTCAAGGAGCCTTAATGCCGGATGCTCATACGGGTTATACTTTACCTATTGGAGCCGTCATTAAATCCGAAGGGATCGTCTTTCCTTCTTATGTGGGATATGATATCGGTTGCGGTATGTGTGCGCTGAAATTGGACATGACCAAAGATGACTTACATGCAGAGGAATTAAAAGCAAAAATTTTAGAAGCCATTCCTTTAGGTATAGAAAAACATAGTACAAAACAGTCTTATACGCCTCTTCCTTGCACACTTGTCGCCCAAGCGTTTTATGAAGAAGCAGGTCAATACCAGCTTGGAACGTTAGGCGGGGGTAATCACTTTATTGAATTAGGTACAGGCAAAGACGCTAAGGTGTGGATTGTCATTCACTCGGGTAGCAGAGGATTTGGAAAAAAAATAGCCGAACATTACATGTATGAAGCGGCGATGAATAGCGTTGATCAAAAAGAGTTTGAAAAAGAATTTGAAGAAGCGAATATTTTATTTAAAGTACGCAATCTTGAAAAATTTGAGCTTGCCAAACGCAACTATGTTATCAGAAAAATACAAGCCGCGTCAAAAGCTGCGTTAGAATCACATGTAGGATTTGAAATCCATACCCCTCAGGGGAAAGCCTATCTGCTAGATATGGAGTGCGCTTTAGCATTTGCACTGGCTAATCGCAAAGCAATGGTGCAAGCCATCGTTAGGCTTATGGGGCATCCCAAAGAACTTTTGTTTATCAACCGTAATCATAACCATGCTGAATTAAAAGAAGGATATGTTATTCACCGTAAAGGAGCGACACACGCTGAAAAAGAGATGCTAGGGGTTATCCCCGGCAATATGCGCGACGGCTCTTTTATCGTTAGAGGCAAGGGAAATCATGAGGCATTGTTTTCAAGCTCGCACGGAGCCGGTCGTGTTTTGTCACGAAGTAAAGCCCTATCCGGTCTTGATTTAGGAGAATTTTATACCGATATGCAAGGGATCGTCACGAATCACACCTCTCAAACTCTTGACGAAAGCCCAAGGGCTTACAAAGATATTTTTGAAGTCATGAAATTACAAGAAAATTTGGTTGAAGTGATCGATCATATCAAGCCGTTTTTAAATTTAAAAGGATAGAAACATCCTATTTCATTTTAGAGAGAAGGGGAAAAAACTCATTTTCCCCAAAGCGTTAGAAATCTTTTTCGATTTTAAACGCGTCAAAGATGATGTCGATGGCTGACATACGCGCACCGTGGTTGGTCGCATCCAAAATTTCACCGTCGCTATAGCCAAGATCGCGGAGTTTTTGGACGTCGTGTGCGTTTACGTCGTGCGGCGTTCGAACGGCTTTTAAAACGAAAAGGAGCATCGCTTTTTCGTTTGCATCCAGCTTGGCATTTTGCGGATCGGCGCGCATCGCTTCGACTTCTTTGGGCGTCCAGCCTAACATGTTAATCAGAATGGAAGCGTTCATATCGACACAGTAGCTACAACTGTTTTTATCGGAAATGAGCATACGAATGCTGGCTAGCAAAGGCATCGAAAGACTTTTTTGTTTTAACATGTAGTATTCGATAAAGCTCATTTGCTGTTTGATCAGTTCGGGGCTTGCGCTAAAAATTTGCGCCGAATTGCTCACGCGCCCGCGCATCGCCGTAATGTTTCCGTAAAGTTCCGCCAATTCTCCCGTGGCATCTTCGGGTTTGATCGTTTGAATCAATGGCATCGTGTTTCCTTTGAAAGTGATGGTGTCGATACGAGCGTTTAAACGCGACTGGATAACTTGACCGTTTAGTCAAGACGCATTTTAACAAAATTTGACCGATTAGTCAAGCCTCAAAGAACTGTGCTATAATACGTTAGAAACATAAGGACGATACGATGGAAACAACACGCGATAAGCTTATCAACGCTACCTTTGACGAGGTTTTTTCACACGGGTACCAAGGTGCGTCGCTTGCCGACATCTTAGCCAAAGCGGGTGTGCACAAAGGCTCCATGTACCACTTTTTTGCCAATAAAAAAGAGATGGCTTTAGCCGCCATCGAAGAGACGATCCTCAAAAAGAATGCTGACAAATACCGCTACGTCGAAACCTACACCAGCGGCTTTTTGGAAGAGTTCTTCACCCGTTTGCGCGACACCTCTGCTCGAGACTTCAAACGCGGATGCCCCATCGCCAACATCGTCCAAGAGATGTCGAACATCGACGAGGACTTTAATACTTTGATGAAGTCCATTTACGGTGCGTTTCGCGCGAATATCAAAGCTATTTTGGACAAAGCCATTGAAGTGGGTGAAATGAAATCGTGCGACACCACGAAACTCGCGCTTTTCATCACATCAACCATTGAAGGTGCTATCTTGGCGGCAAAAGCGAGCGGAAATGCTCAGGATTATGTTGATGTGATTGAGGAGCTGATAGAGCATATTGAGGGGAAGAGGTAATGGATTTATTATTTAGATTAAGACAAAAAGAAGAAGGTTTTGAAGATATTGACGCAACAAAACAGTTTTTTCTAAATACGATACCTGATAGGGATAAAAATTATTTTTATGACACTCGGCAGAATCATCAAGTAAGTCAAGGTGAAAAAATAGTATTTACTTTTGATAGCTATATTGTGGCAACTGCGATTTTTGAAGGTGAAATTATAAA
>Ga0265295_1006143_pt1 | contig 14706 bp, 12 predicted proteins | sample Munlansysbiofilm_FD_192503 | JGI IMG/M metagenome (GOLD analysis project Ga0265295, IMG submission 192503) | Leachate microbial communities from a municipal landfill in Southern Ontario, Canada - Methane capture system biofilm | ecosystem: Engineered > Solid waste > Landfill > Unclassified ... | reverse complement strand
CACATCGCTTTTCACGTACGGCCCGATAATAGTAAGACTTGCCACTTCGATTTTGCCCTAGACCACCCTTTTTATGAGGGTCATCTGTAATATTATTAATCACCTGCTCACCTCTATGATCAAGCAGATAAAGAGCTTCAAACTCTTCTACCTCATGCACAATCTTGTCCAAACTTCCTTCAATCACCCCAATATTGGGTTCAGGCATACGATTAGGAATGTTACGCGTAAAAAGGTAGCATAAATATGCACGTGCTCTAGCTCTCACTTCAGAGAACTGCTGAATTTCACGAATAACCATCTTCAACCTTTAGTTTTTTAGGTATTTTAGCTAAATTTTTAGCTTATACACTTTAGCATATGCCTCTAAACTAATTGGTTCAAAAAAACGTTCATCATAATTTTCTAAAACAAACATTTGCACATAAGATGAGTTTAACATGGCTTCATCAAGAATTAAAAATGTATTGTAGGCTTGCATGTAAATGAGAGAAAGTGTTCCATTTACATGTAAAAGATTCTGCACTTTCTTCAATTTAAACTGAGCATCATACGACGTTTGAATAAAATGCTTCACTAAAACCTCTTGCGTCCCTAGTTTTAGCACTCCCTTTGCTTTGTCTAAGATAACACCACTACCAAAATGAAGCATTGCCCCTTCATCTTTGAATTGTGTACTTTGAAAAATAAAGGGCTGTTTTTTTGCTTGACCGCTCATCACATCAATTGTGCTAAACTGTGCAACTGTTGGGAAGATACTGAGCATACGATACGGAAGATAAAAATAAATATCTCGTGTTTTTGCAGGTAATTCAAGAGACGTTTGCAGAGAATCTAAAAAATCATTCGCATCCTTAAATCCATAGTCTAAACTCATTTGAGCGGTGTTGCTCAAAATTTTTGTTCGCTCTTGTTTAGGTTTTGCTGTGTTCTCTTCTGCCAAACGAAACGCTTTTTCGGTGTATTCTACTTCCAAACGAGCCATCTTTGCAGCGGGTTCCATAGGATTGGTCAATATAAAACTGACAGGAAAGTTGACCTCTCCACTGTGTTTACCACCATCAATCAGTGTTTTAACATCACTGTAATAGCGAATCGGATACCCATAATCCCACCATGCAATCATATAATCTTCTCTATCCAGCTTTGATTTAAGCGCATCTAGTTGCGCAACTTCTGTATGATTAAAAACGGTTGGCACACGATAGTTCATTACATGTAACAGATTCGGATATAAAATTGCTAAACTTGAGAGAACGACAAAACTTGATTTGACAAGACCTCCCACACGTTCATTCACAAAAGAAGCCATAATCAATTCGCTACATGTAAACAACAAATACGCCATACCCAATGCACACACAGGCACAGCATAAATGGTAAATCGAAGACCTCCCCACAGGGCCAAACATCCAAGTCCCAAAAGGGGCAGGGCTAAAAACATGACAGGGTAACGCTTAAAAAGGAGCGTATACCCGACAAGCGATAACACAAACGTTATGGTATGCCCACTGATACGCTCGGCAAACACACTAAACGGAATTTGTCCTGCTTCACGAATGGTTTGCATAACCGAGAAAAAATGAAGAGGAAGCGCTTCAGGACTGACTTCAATGGCATCCTTAAAAACATAGCCCTTAAGTTGTACCCAAATAGGTTCAAACCCTCCACTGATAAAAAAGAGTGCTACGGCAAAACCTAAAAGTGCGTGGGTATAGGTTTGCCATCTCTCCTGTTTAAATACCCCATAGATAACCAAAACAATGATTAAACGAACCAGCGCATCTAACCCCATCATCGCAAAAAGTATAATCGTTAAAAGTTGATAATAAAAAATATTTTTGCGCTGAAATAACAGAGTATAGAGCAAAATTAATCCAAAAAAAGCCACCTCTAAAGAGTAACTCTGAGGATACCACCAACGATACGCAATAATTTCAATGGCTGTAATAATAAGATACTTCTCTTCTTGCGTACGGAACGCCAAAATAAGTGACCATAGTAATAGGGTTGGAAAAACAATGGTCAGCATATCTGTGTCGTAATACCCTACCATTGTGCGGTTATAGTAACTCACGGCAATAGAGCCTAAAAGAGCAGCTAGAAATCCCACTTCTATCATTTTAAGATTGTGAGCGATGAGAATGAGAGGAATGACAATGAGCGAGCCCAAAACAGCAGGCATATAAAAAATAATAGTCTCAAACGAAAAAGGCAAAAGCTTAACAGCCACATACGTCAACCACGCAGGGGCTGAGTCAATAGGAGAGAGGTCGTACTTTTGAGAAATACCACTGAGCAAGTCTCTAGCCCCTTCCGCCCAATAGTACCCATCGTTGGTATTGATCATAAACTGCCCAGCAAATTTAAAATTTTCAAAATCATCAAATTGATACACCCAAATGAGGCGAACAGCAAAACTGAATAAAAAAGCAAAAAGAGATAAGAGAACAATACGATTTGTGTTATGAAACATGATAACCTTTACGTCGCTTTTTTGGCGTTAAACTAAAATAAAAAAGAAAAAAACAAAGAAGAAATAAAATAAGAATATAAACATCATCTCTCACTTTAAATCCTAAACCAATATAGGTAAAGAGCATTTGCCATACCCCCATCAATAAAACAGTGCGCACAACATGTTTGTTTTGTTGCTGAAGTATAATGTGATGAATATGTGTTTTATCTGCTTTAAAAGGATTTTGTTTATTCACAACTCGTCTAACCATAACAATTAAAGTATCAAGAATGGGAAGTGCAGCTAACAACAAAACCGAAACAGCTGTAATATACTGTTGTTTAATGGCATACACACACAACAAGACAATAACAAACCCTAAGCTCAAACTTCCAGAATCACCCATAAAAATTTTTGCAGGATGCCAATTAAAAACAAGAAAACCAAAAATAGAAGCAATAAGCACCACTGCAACATTAAACAAAAAGGCATCATTCCATTTGAATCCTAAATAGGCAAAAGCACTCAGAATAATCAATGCAATAAAAGAAGCTAAACCATCCAACCCATCAATTAAATTAACCGCATTGATAAAACCAGCACAAGCTATACTAAAAAACAAACATGAAAACCACAAAGGGACAATCACTTCATGACCAAAAAAATGACCGTATCGCTCTAAATCAAACCCTAAAAAGAATAAAAGCATAGAAGAAAAAAATGTAACTAAAAGCTTCTTTTTGGAAGATATCCCTTTGATATCATCATAAAGGCCCAAACCAAAGATGATAAAAAGAGGAGCTAAAAACAAATAATTATGTGCAATATCAAGCATAAAAGTCCCAACAATAAATGATAAAAAAATGGCAATTCCTCCACTCCTAGGAACAACAACTTTATGATGACTTCTTGCATTTGGTTCATCTAAAACACGAACAATGTGTTTGTACTTCACCAATAAGAAAGAAAGGATAGCCGAAATGCCAAAAACACCTATAAAAATATAGATAGTCAATAAATTCAAATTAAAACCTTTTTTTATACTGCGTACTGCAATAATTTTCTTATAAACTTGATTCTAACATTTTGACTAAATTTTTTTCATAATTACCCCATGTATACTTAGATTTTATCAAGTGCTTAGAATTTACTTTTAAAAATTGATATTTTGGTAAATCTTGGTAAATTTTATTAATAATTTGGATGAACTCTTCAGGACTATTTCTAATCAACAAATGTACATTTTCCTCTGCACCTTTAATAGGCTCTGCTCCTAAATAACTTACAATATTTATACTTCCTAAAGCCATCGCTTCCAAAACTTTATTTTGAATACCTCCACCAGTCTGCATAGGGGCTACATTGCATAGCGTTGAATTTAAAATTTCATAAGGGTCATCAACATAATCAGTCACTTCTATTCTATCATTTTTATAGCTTTTAATTTTATCTGTTGGACAGCCCCCCACTATGATAAATTTAATATCTTTATGCAAATGTGGAAATACCTTTTCAATAAACCATACAACAGCTTCAATATTCGGAGAATAATCCATTTTCCCAAAAAAAGCTACATAGTTTTGATACTTTAAATTCTTTTTTTCATAAGCAAAAAGCGTTTCATTAACTCCATTTGGAATCCATGTTGTTTCTCCATGCTTTGACCAATAGTCAGCTTCACTGTAATTAACAAAAAAAGTGTTTTTATAGCTTTGAACACACTTTTTTTCATAATTTCTTAAAAGTTTTACTTCGTATTGATATATCAACCTCCAGATGAACGATGTAACCTTCTGTGCTGATCTTTCATAATTCATGGATATTGAGTCAACCATATCTAAAAATTTTGGTTTATGGGAAGATAGAATATATTCAGAAGTTCTAACTAACGTGTTAATTATAAAATCAACATCTTTGATTTTATAATTAACATATGATTGGACATCATTGAAATAATAATAATTAATTTGCAAAGGCTTTTGATTAAAAAAATATTTAAACACATTAAAAATAGATTGAATTTTATTTTTATGAAAAATTTTGAAAGCATGACAATACGTTTTACAAAAATTTATTTCTTCCTCCGTAGGTTCTGTATCTGTCAGTACTATTAAATGAATCTTATAATATTTAGATAATATTTTAATTAAATTATAATTTTTTAATCTGTCACCTCCTACTGGAGGATAAGGCATTCTACTACTTAACATTAAAACACTTTTCTTTGCAGATTTCTCGTCACTACTATCCATATCGAACCTCTTATAATATACTTTTTAATTACAACTACTCTAAATGTCATTATTTTCAATCAATTTTTTATACATCTTTTCTAGCTCTAAACAGTAACTCTGTAACTCAAGATTTTCTTTTATTTTTTTCTGAGCCATGTTAAAATCACACATACCATGTTGAATTAGCGCTTCTTCAATAATTTCTTTTAATTGTATATCACTACCGTCTTCAAACGTTTTCCCTATTCCAGCCCAATCTATACTCTCTTTCAATCCACCATTAGCAGAAGTAATCGGATAAATATCTTGTACTATTGCTTCAAAAATCACAAGTCCATATGTTTCATAAACGGATGAAGGCAAAACCATTACTTTTGCCTCAGCAATAATATCTTGTAACTTTTCTTTTGTCTGAAAAGGTAAAAAAGAAATTTTTTCTTCAAGATGATGATTAGCAACAAACATTTTCAAATTTTCTTCTTCTTCTCCATGACCTATTAAAAGCAACTTAGGATTCAAGGGATGATTATTAAAAAAATTATGAAACACTTCCAGTAAAAAAGCTAAATTCTTTTCTTTGGAAAATCTCCCAAAATAGACTAGTATATTTTTTTTATGAAATTTAGGGTATTCCTGAAAATCTAAAGGATTACGTAAAACCAAAAGCTTATCTTCATGAATACCTTCTTTTAGCATTTGTTCTCGTAAAAAAATACTAGGAGTTATAAACAAATCAATAATTTTTTGATGATTTGCTACATTATTTGCCACAAAACTCCTAAATCCTTTCATTAAAGAATAAATCCACCCTCTTCTATCACAATTATAAAAGCATATATTTAATTTAACTTTTTTCCCTAAACATTTTAGACACTTTTCTTTTTTATTATAATTATATGCTGAAGAATTAGGACATATAATATGATAATCATGTACTGTTTGTACAACCTTTACAGCATAAAGCTTCTTCCATAATCTAATCACAAACAAAATTGACGGAGATAATGCACCTAAAAAACCATGTAAATGAATAATATCAGGTTTAAATTTTTGTAGTAATCCCCATAATATAAAAATATTTTTTATATTAAATATATAATAAAGTGGAGCAAATATTCTATGATTTTCCCACGAATCTAAACTAAAAGAGTTCTTTTCACTGCTGAATCCACTTGCAGCTATTACACATTCAAAATCCGAACTATATTTTTGTAAACCATGAAAAGAGTCCATAAAAACAATCTCTGCACCACCTTTTTCAAAGTAGCTATTGATTAACAAAATTTTCATAAGCGCCTTTAGTTTTAAAAACACAATACTTGTTTGTCAAAAACTTTATAAAAAGTGTTGGATAGGATATAAACATCCGACAAAAAAGCTTTATTGCTGTGATATTTTCTTTTTTTTGTAATGCAATAAGCATCTGTTTTTTCATATGAAACCATTGAAATCCTTTATGACTTGTTGCATTGTATAATTTTTTATGTTTTTCATAAACTTTCAATTCTTCATACATGTGTTTTTCTAAGTTTCGTGATAAGCTATTGGCAGTAATTCGATAAATAGTTAAAAATTCATCCATATAACCTATCTGGTATTTTTGTAAGATTCGTATCCATAAATCCCAATCTTCTGTTCCCTGTAAATTTAGATCAAATGTACCTATTTCGTCTAATACTTTTTTACGAAGCATTACTGTTAAGATAGGAACAAAATCAAACACTAGAATCTTTTGTGCATCTTCGACTTTGATATTGACATTCACAAAGCAGTCTTTAATCGTATTTGTATCTTCAAATAAACAGTACGTTTTAGAATAAACGATAGAAAAATCATTTGTCTGTAAAAATATTAATTGTTTTTCTAATTTATTTTTCATCCATAAATCATCTGAATCCAAAAATGCTATCAATTCACCTTTTGCTTTGGAAATACCATAATTACGGGCTTTCGAAACGCCACCATTTTCTTGTTCTATAAGTATAATTCTTGGATCGTTAATAGACTTTACAACAGTGGATGTCTCATCTTTTGAACCATCGTTTATCACTAAAAGTTCCCATTGTGTATATGTCTGCGCTAAAACACTTTGTATTGATTCAGTGATGGTTCTTTCTGCATTATAAGCAGGCATAATAATCGAAATTAAAGGCATAGGGGTCATACTTTTCGTTCCTTAAAACTAAACTCTATCTCTTCATGAACACTCTTGTTGATATAACCTTGTAAAGGAATTATATCTATCTCATATCCATTTTCCCAAAGAGAAAGTAACGCATCTTGATGAAGAGTCCCATGTAAATTTGCTACTTCACTTTGTACTTTATTGCAAGGGTTATTTACAATTCTTGCTTTTTTATAACTCATTCCTATTCTTTGTTGAAATAAATCTTTCTCATTTTGTAAAACGCCTTCAAAGCTATTAGGCGCTTTAAAATCAAAATGATTAGCAATAGCCATTATCTCAAGCTTATTGAAAATATGTCCATCTACCGATAATGGATAGTTCCAATCTAATTCACCCATATTCCAATGCCAATATAAATAGTTTTTATCATCAATGAAAGGAGGTAAGCTCTGTGACTGATTTACAACATATGAAAAATTTAAATGATTTCCCATTCTCAGACTAAAAATATATTTTGATGTGTCAATAGATGACAACATGGTAAAATCAACTTTTTCTGTAAAGATAATATCATCAACTAAAAAAAATATTTTCCCAACATTCAATTCACATAAAGCCTCTCGTAAAACATCTTTAAAACTTCGCTTATTTTCACTTTGCATTACGACTCTATGTTCGTATCTTTTTGCAATTTCATCGTAAGCCTTTTGATGCTTTTGGTTACTTGTCTTATAAATGACTCTTATAGGACATTCTCCTTCTTTGTTTAGGAAAAAAGAACGTAATAAAGCATCCAATTGCAATGCTCTATCCATCGAAAAGACGATGCACCCTATACTGTTACTTGTCTCTGTTGTATGCGCCACAATCATTTTTTGATACAACTCTGTTTTTTTATAAAAATTACTTTTTTTAGATACTAATTCTAAGTTTTGCTTATGCAAAATCATAGAAATTAAAGATTTAAATTTATTAATAAAAACCATTTATCTAATCCAATACTCATGACTGTCCTTCAGTAGAGGAACATTGATTTTTTCTATATCTTGAAAATCAATTATATTTTTTAGTAAATTATTTTCATCTGTGAGAGAAGCTAATAAAAGTTTTTTAGCATTAAAAAAGTTATTGTCAACAACATACTCTTGTAAATAATAAGGGCTTTCACTCAATGCCCATGTTGATATAAATGAATCTATCTCTAATTGCATATTTGTTTTATAAAGGAACTCAGATGATATTAGATTTATTTTATTAGAGGCAATATGGATATTCTTTTCATTAATAATATTTAACTCATTTTCACCTATTAGAGAGGCCAAATAAACATATTGCAACGCCAACAATTCTGGCAAATCTATTATAATATAAGTGACAAGAGGATTAGCCTTTTTAATTAACCTGCACATATTACCATACCCACCCCCAAACTCAATAACACTATTAGTATCCCAAAAATGGTTCCCATTTATTTTTTTATACATCGCTAAATGAGACAAATGATATGCTCGATTAGATGATGTTTTATATTGAAAATTGCTTATAATTGGGTTTCCAATACAATCTTCTTCTAATAATTTTATTAACTGTTCCTCTGAAATATATTGTTTTAAAAATTTCAGCCGATATTTTGTATCTTGTATCCCTTTAAATCTTTTAAAAACCATTGTGAAAGAAATTAAAGGCTCTGCTAAAAAATTCATGGGTACTTGATGATGAAAAGTTTGTCTAATTTTTCCAGCCCAACTTCCCCAATCATAACCAATAGAAGTTTTATCAAAACTATCTTTGCTCATTATAAATTGCTTACAAATTGCTTCGTATTCTAGGCTCAATGTTGCAAATTTTTCATATTTATCTTGATTGTTTATTTTGAAGATTATAGTATTAAATATTTCTACCGGATTATGCGAAATAAAGCCTCTAATTTTTTGTAATAGTTTATACATTCTTAAATTCTCCTAATTGTAATATAAAACTTTCTGCACGATGAAACGTCGTATGCTTTTTGTAAACTTCATCGAGTGCTCTTAAAACTCGTTTCTGACACTCTTCTGGATGACCTAACATGTACTCAAATAATTGAACATATTCTTTTGGAGTTTGAGCGCAAAAAAATGATTCTTCACTAAATCGTTTGAAAAGTAATTTAGCATTATCTACAAGTTGAGGGATACCACATGCAGCTAAAATATACGTCCTTTCATTTAACTCACTTGCCCATTCAATGCTATCATCGATATGTAAATTTATACCGATTTTTCCACGCGCGTATAAAAATTTATGTGTTTCTTGTGTCGCCCATCTTGAAATAAGATGCCACCCTGGACCATCAATAAATCCATAATAGTTATAAACAATTTTAGGTAACCAGTCAAAATACCGTTTACGTTTATCTGAATTCGATGATGCTAAAAAAACATACTCCAAATCTTTTTCAATGTTAGCTATGGGATAATAAACAAGCACATTTGCACCAAATTCAACGGAGATAATTTTATAACCAAAGTCAAAGAAAGGTTTGTAATCAACACGTTCAGACAAATATTCGTATGATCGGAAGCTATAATAGAAATCTATTCCAACACGTTTTGCCCATTTTAGTCGTTGCTTCAAAGGTGTGTTACCATATGCTTCAATAGATGCTGTCAAACCCACAGACAACGGGAATTGGGTTTTATAATGATTTATAGCATTCCAATTTAATGTTTCTGTATAATCACTATGGTCACTTGATAATAAAACCGTTGGTTGGAAGGAATCAAGTACTGTTTCAATTGGCTCACCAACCATAATCATACGTGTTTCAATACCTATGAAATTAAAACTATCTACTAAATTTTTAAAAAGTGAATATCCGCCAGGAGAGCTTTTTTGGGAGGGAACATGTATCAAAATTTTTATTGATTGATTAGCATATTTATCTTTAAAATGTTCAATTGCTTGCTCTCTTAATTCTAAGGCTTTTTTCACTATAGGTTCTTGAATTGAAGTTGTTTCTTTAAGCACATCATTTTTGGAAAAGTGTTTTACCATTTCCTCAGTCCAAGATAAAACTTCTTCATGCTTTGACCATGTTGCTTTGAAAATTTTTCTCTCAAACAACCTAAATTTAAGGGCACTTATATATTTTATATACAGTTTATCCATTGGTTTGTATATGCTATATAGATTTAACATAAAAAACTATTTTAAATATTTTTTTCGTGTTTTAATCTAAAAATTGCATCAAATTCTGTCAATTTACCGCTATCATCCTTCCATGTATTATATATGTTAAAAATTTCAAAATCATATTCTGATAAAAATGCAATAATTTCAGCTGCTGTTTTTTGATCTTTGTATGATTCTACAGTAGATAATTCTATACTGATAAATTTAATTTTTCGGCTCACAAGTAACCCAATTGCTCCTTGAAGTGCTTGATATTCATATCCTTGAATATCAATTTTTAAAATAATATGAGAAAAATTTTCATTATTAAATCTACTATCAAGTGTTTCAAGCTCAATACGCTCTTTATTAACTATTTTGTTACTATTTTTATCTATCCCATATCCCCCCATAAATTCTAAAATAGAAGAAAGTCCTGAATTTTCATACTCTGTGATCTCCATAAATTCATTTTTATTTCCTACGCCTTTTTGTAAATAAACGCAGTTTTTGTCAACAAGTGGAAATAAATAATTTGCCGATGAAGAGAGAGGTTCATACATATATATCTGATATCGCATTTTAGGAGATATAAATCTTTTAATAATACTAACAAACCAACCTTGATTAGCCCCTACATCAATTATAGTCACATCATCTATACCATCTAAATTTTTAAATAAACTTGCATAAAATTCATAATTGTTTCGTGTTAATTGAAATGATATTTTTCCTATCAAATATTTATAGTTTTCTCCAATAGCAAAAAGAAAATCACTCTTTTTTCTTAAATCACTTAATATACTATACTTTATGCTAACATAAACTTTATAGCATTTTAATTTTTTAATTTTCGATTTTATAACATCTTTCATTATTATATCTCCTATAATATTTTAATATAACTAATTATTTGTGTCTATAAACACGCCATATATTTATTAAATAGTTTACGCTGGTACCAAACTTCATAAAAGTGAAAAATTTTATTTGCTTTTTTTTTAAAGGGGCTAAGGAAAGATATATTCGGATATCCAAAATGATTTTTTTTAACAAAACCTTTTTCCCATTTTTTTTCACTCCACCAAGAATGTTCATATGCTTGCATAATAGGTCTGAAACTATTATTGGGGCCAAACCAAACAATACCTAATTTAGGATGATCAAAAAGTCGCATATAATCTTGTGCAATTATTTCGTGCGTTAGATTTTTTTTCACTTTTTTTTGTAATCTGTCTTTAAAAATAGCATACAATTCTGACTCTGCACACCAAAGTCCTCCAGATTTATTGTCTTCTAACCATTCATGCCCTTCATCTAAAAGCATTTGATGTGGAGGATTACACATCCGTTGATAATCAAATCCTTCATCTCCCCATAAAAGCTCCATCATATCGATATGCCCAAATGCAAAAAGATCTGGAATGGATGAAAACCAATCTTCATATACCGTCAAATTTCTAAAAGCACATGTTACAATGCGTGATGTCAAAAAAGAAGGAATATCCGTATCAGCCCATGTTATCAATAGTGGAACATTTAATTTTGTTGGTAACATATCTGTACGCCATTTCAAAACATAGTCACATCCTAAAGCTCTTGCTTCCTCAAGTCCTCTGGCTGTCGAGTATCTTTGATAATTGCGATGGGAAAAACCTGTAACTGATGGCTTTTCATTCAACAATATACTATGATCTCCCAAAGGTATACCCGTAACTTCATCTATCCATGTCGATATAATAACAACATCAAAATGCTTTTTCATTTCATGAAGGACGAGTTCAAATCCTTCTCGAATATTACCTTGAATAATACATGCTGTTTTCATAACTTAAATGCTTTATAAATTTTATTTTTTATACCCTTTTCTTTTGAGATAATTATAGAGAAAATTTCTCGGAAAAATCCTAAAAATATGAAAAGAAACCCAAAAAATACAAAATATAACCAATTCTCAATTGTAAAATATAAAAAAATCACCATACCAAATATACATGGCAAAATATTAGGAACAAAAGCATAATGGAGAACATGAGATAAAAAAGATAAAGACTTTATATCTAACTGTTTCATCACTAGTAAAAAAAGATATACTTGACTTATAAGAGATGCTCCTACAAAGCCGAATACAACTCCGATAAAACCGTATGAAAATGATAAAATGTAAGAAAGTCCAACAGCAGTGACAATCTCAACAATAGACCATTTTGTCCAATTTTCAAACTCTTTGCTAGCATAAATTACAATACCAAAAGCCCCCAAGGCAACATAAATTACCATGTAAACTATGAGCAATGTAGCAACAAAATCACCGGCAAATTTATCACTTCCTACCCATAGGTGTACAAATGCTTTATTTAAAACAAAAAGTACAATCCCGCAAAAAAAAGCTATTCGAAATAAAATCTTAGATATTTTTGTGAAAATATCCTGTACACCTTGCACATTATTTTGATGAAATAAATCTGCAATAATAGGGAAAAAAGGATGAACAAGCTTAATAGCATATCCTGGAACCATTTGTGGAATTTTATTCGTTAGATTATATTGCGTTACGTATAAAGCACCAACTAAATTGTTAATTGCAATGACAATATATTGTGTTCTTAAAGTATGAACCCATCGCAAAATTTGAAATGTTGTGGTATAACTTATAAGCTCTTGCCTCTCAATAAAATAAAAATTTTTGATTTGTAATTTTACATGTGTATAGTTTTTTGTCATATAAAAAAACAAAAAAAAGAATTGAGATATATTTGCTAATAATAATGCTATAGGAAAAGCGAGAATTCCATAACCTAGATGAAGGAACCCTACAGTTAACACACTACTTACTATGGTAAAAAATGAAGCTAAAAAATTTACTAGGCTATAATGGTGTCGCGCATACAAAACTGTAGAAAATGTACTGGCATACATACTAACAAGCAATCCAAACACCCCTATAAAAAAAGCTTTTTGTGATTCTTCTATCCGTTGTATATCAATATCGATGATATGTGGCAAATACCAATAAATGATACTAGCACATAAAATAACAATGAAAGAGACCGCTGTTTTAAGTAATATAATTGAAGTAAAATAGAGATTGTAGTCCTCTCCATAAAACTTGCCATCTGTCACTGTTACTGTTGTTAAATACTGATCTGTTCCCAAATCAACTAATGTAATCAACGCTAATATACCGCTTAAAGCAAGCCATAAACCAAATTGCGTCGTATCAATATAATGAAAATAAAAAGGGATAACTGCAAAACCAATAAAAGTTGCTAATAAAGAGCCTAAAAGATCAATAGAGATTCCCGATACTATATTATTTTTATTCAACATTTATTGTAATATCTTTTTGTGTACTAAAATATTCCAAATTTTATCAACAAAGGCACTATAAGTTATTTCGCTGTAATGATATGGGAAATCCTTCAATTCATCACTTTCATCGTCAGACTTGAACACTAAGCTATCATCAATCGATATAGAATATAAATATGGATATACTTTAGACAAAGTGTCAATGATCTTAATTATAGACTGCCCTCGAATGCAAAATTTATCTCTTTTTTCTAAGGTCGTTGGGAAATGTATGAAAAAAACATTTGTTTGAGGATATACTTCAAAAAGCTTATTAAAAAACTTTTCATAATAGCTTTCTAACTCTTCTAAGGGTAACAAGCCTAAACAATTATATGCTGCATTAAAAGAATTGTTATGGGAAATATCAGAATAATTAGCTAAGAATTTTTTTCCTGTTTTTTTATTCACAAAGAGCTGATCAGTAAGTTCACTAAATGAATCCAAAAAAATCAAATTAGGCTTTCGCTTATTAAAAAAGTTACTCTTCTGCTGTTCAATGGTTCCGATAATATACGTTCTTTGTAAGAAGGGGTACACAATACTAGCAGATGTGTAAATTGTTGTATTTTTATCTAATTCTAATAAAAAATCTATCCTAGATTTTTGATGGTTAATAAGCCCTTTTTCTAATTTAAGCCTTCCAAGTATTTCATTACCAAGACAAGCAACTCTGCCTAAAATAGAAACCTGTGAAAACCTATAATAGTGATGGTAAACCTTACGAAGAATATCTTTCAAATAATACCTTTAAAGTACTCTATTGTTTTTATAAGCCCTTCTTTAAGCTCAATTTTTGGCTCCCAGTTTAATTCTTTTTTTGCCAATGAAATATCTGGTCTTCTTTGTTGAGGGTCATCCTGAGGTAAAGGCATATAAATTATTTTTGAACGAGATTGCGTTAATGCTATAACTTGCTGCGCTAACTCAAGCATAGTAAACTCAACAGGATTTCCAATGTTAACAGGTCCGCAAAACACATCTGAAGAATTCATAAGCTTAATCATTCCATCAATCAAATCATCACAGTAGCAGAAGCTACGTGTTTGGTTTCCTGTTCCATAGATGGTTATGTCTTTATTTTGAAGCGCTTGAACAATAAAATTACTCACGACTCGCCCATCATTTGGATGCATTCTTGGACCATATGTATTAAAAATTCTCATGACTTTTATTTTTACATCATACTGTCGTTTATAATCAAACATAAGTGTTTCAGCGACGCGCTTACCTTCATCATAGCATGCCCTAGGACCAATTGTATTAACATTTCCCCAATAACTTTCAGGCTGAGGATGAACACTAGGATCACCATAAATTTCACTTGTGCTTGCCTGTAGTATCTTTGCTTTTGTACGATTTGCAAGGTCAAGCATATTGAT
>Ga0265295_1006142_pt1 | contig 14707 bp, 14 predicted proteins | sample Munlansysbiofilm_FD_192503 | JGI IMG/M metagenome (GOLD analysis project Ga0265295, IMG submission 192503) | Leachate microbial communities from a municipal landfill in Southern Ontario, Canada - Methane capture system biofilm | ecosystem: Engineered > Solid waste > Landfill > Unclassified ... | reverse complement strand
CACATCGCCACCACCTATGATTATCCGGTACTGGTCGATGGCCGTTATCTGATGCGCCCTTCGCCGATCCCCAAATTCGACAACCCCAAAATGACCATGAACCCGGCCTTGCAGGTTTTCGGCGCGGGCCGTGAGAAGCGCATCTATGCCGTGCCGCCCTACACCACGGTCAAAAGCCTGGATTTCGAGGATCACCCCTTCACGGTGCAATCCTGGTCCGAGGCCTGCGCTTTGTGCGGAGCGACCGACAGCTTCCTCGACGAGGTGCTGACCGACGATCATGGCGGGCGCATCCATGTCTGCTCGGACACCGATTATTGCGCCCAGCGACAGGCCCGGACGGAGGATGCGCCATGACCCCGCTGTTGGAAGTGCGCGGCCTGACCCGCTTTTATGGAAAAAGGCTGGGCTGCCGCGACGTGTCGTTCGATCTGTGGCCGGGCGAGGTCATGGGCATCGTCGGCGAATCGGGATCGGGCAAGAGCACCCTGCTCGCCTGCCTGTCGGCCAGGCTGGACCCCAGCGCCGGCCATGTCGCCTATGACAGCCGGAATGGCGGCGGTCTTGCCGATCTTTACGCCATGAACGAACCCGAACGGCGCGCCTTGATGCGAACCGATTGGGGCATCGTGCATCAGAATCCGCGCGACGGCCTGCGCATGGACGTGTCCGCCGGAGCCAATGTAGGCGAAAGGCTGATGGCCGTGGGTGCACGCCATTACGGCGCTATCCGCGCCCAGGCAGCGGAATGGCTGGACAAGGTGGAAATCGATCCGGCCCGCATCGACGATCTGCCCCAGACATTTTCCGGCGGCATGCAGCAGCGTTTGCAGATCGCCCGCAATCTGGTGACCAAACCCCGTTTGGTGTTCATGGACGAACCCACCGGCGGTCTCGACGTTTCGGTCCAGGCGCGGCTCTTGGACCTCATGCGCCGGCTGGTCGCCGATCTTGGTCTTGCCGCCGTCATCGTCACCCATGATCTGGCCGTGGTCCGGCTTCTGGCCCACCGCTTGATGGTGATGCACCGGGGCGAAGTGGTTGAATCCGGCCTGACCGATCAAGTGCTGGACGATCCCCATCACCCCTATACCCAGCTTCTCTGCGCATCGGTGCTGACGCCATGACCCTTCTCACCTCCGCCGCCCCGGCATGCTTCCCCGAAACCGTCACGGACGACAGCCCCATGATCGCGGTCGAGGGGCTGGCCAAGACCTATGTGCTGCACACCCAGGGCGGCGTGGAGATTCCGGTCTTCGCCGATGCGGCCCTAAGCGTCGGGGCCGGCGAATGCGTCACCCTGCATGGACCCTCGGGCTCGGGCAAATCGACGCTGCTGCGCTGCCTCTACGGCAATTGCAAGCCCGACCGCGGCGCGATCCGCATCCGCCATGATGACCGGATCGTGGACATCGCCGCCGCCGATCCGCGTCAGGTGATCGATGTCCGCCGCCGCACCCTGGGCTATGTCAGCCAGTTCCTGCGCGCCATTCCCCGCGTCGCCGCCATCGACGTGGTCGCCGAACCGCTCCGCACCCAGGGCGCGCCCGCGTCCCTGGCGCGCGAACAGGCCGCCGCGATGCTGGCCCGGCTCCGCATTCCCGAAAGATTATGGCCGTTGCCGCCCGCGACCTTTTCCGGCGGTGAACAGCAGCGGGTCAATATCGCGCGCGGCTTCACCACCCGCCATCCGATCCTGTTGCTCGACGAACCGACCGCCTCGCTCGATTCCGCCAACCGCGACGTGGTCATCGCCCTGATCGAGGAAGCCAAGGCAGAGGGCCGCGCCCTGGTCGGGGTGTTCCACGACGATAGCGTGCGCGAGGCCGTGTCCACCCGCATCCATCTCATGCAAGGCTAAGCCCCATGTCTCAGGATTTCGTGCTCACCAACGCCCGCATCGTCACGCCAGAATCCGTGTTTACCGGCTCGCTTTGCGTCCGGGATGGCCGAATCGTTGATCTGTCGTCCGGCCCCAGCGCCGCCCCCGGCGCGATCGATTGCGACGGCGATTTGCTGCTGCCCGGACTGATCGAACTGCACACCGACAATCTGGAACGCCATATCCTGCCCCGCCCCAAGGTGCGCTGGGACGCAAACGCCGCCGTGATGGCCCATGACGCCCAGATGGCCTCGGCGGGGATCACCACCGTGTTCGACGCGATTTCCTGCGGCGACATCATCGAAGGCTCCGACCGCCTGGCCAATCTGGAGGTGATGGTGCGGGGCGTGACCGAAACCCAGGCCAAAGGCCATCTGCGCGCCGAGCACCGGCTGCATCTGCGCTGCGAATTGTCCTCGGCCAACATCATCGCCCTGTTCGAGGCCTTTGCCGACAATCCCCTGGTCGGCATCGTCAGTCTGATGGACCACACGCCCGGCCAGCGTCAGTTCGTGCATGAGGACAAGTACAAGGAATATTACATGGGGAAATACCATTTCACCCATGCCGAGATGGATGATTTCACCCGCCGCCGTCAGGCCGACGCGGCGCTTCATTCGGCCCCCAACCGCGCCGCCATCGCGGCGGCCGGGCATCGGCGCGGCCTGACCCTGGCCAGTCACGACGACGCCACCCCCGGCCATGTCGAGGAAGCACTGGCCTTCGGCGTCCATTTCTCGGAATTCCCCACTACCGCCGAAGCCGCCCGTGCCGCCCACCAGGCCGGTATCCGCGTGCTGATGGGCGCGCCCAATCTGGTGCGCGGCGGCTCGCATTCCGGCAATGTCGCCGCCGCCGATCTGGCGCGGGACGGATTGCTGGACGTGCTCAGCTCCGATTACGTCCCCCACAGCCTGCTGCACGCCGCCTTGCTGCTGGCCGAGGCTCCCATCGGGCTGCCTCTGCCCGATGCCATCGCCACCGTGACGGCGACCCCGGCGGGACTGGCCGGTCTGAACGACCGGGGCCGGATCGCGCCGGGCTTGCGCGCCGATCTGATCCGAATCCGCCGCCCGGACGGTCCGGTCCCGGTGATCCGCGCGGTTTGGCGCGAAGGCGAACGAGTGGCCTGACGCAAACGCTCCCGTTTTCTTCATCACCCGCACAGGAACCCATCCGATGACGGATACCGACGCCGGCCCCAAACTTGCCGAAACCGTGATCCATCCCAGCGTCCGCCTGCGCGAGGCCGCGATTGGCCGGCGTTGCGAAGTGAAAGAACGGACCCAGATCGAATATACAGAAATAGGTGATTATTCCTATCTGGGCGAAGGCTGCGAGGTCGCGGACGCCACCATCGGTAAGTTCGCCGCCATCGCCAACGCCGTACGCATCGGTGCGCCCAACCACCCGATGGAGCGCGCCACCCAACACCGCATCACCTATTGCCCGGAATATTACGAAGCGGGGGTGACGCGCGATCACGCCTTTTTCGCCCGCCGCCGCGCCGCGCGGACGGTTATCGGCCATGATGTCTGGATCGGCCACGGCGCAACCATCCTGACCGGTCTTTGCATCGGCGACGGCGCGGTGATCGCCGCCGGCGCGGTGGTCAGCCGCGACGTGGCCCCCTATAGCGTCGTCGGCGGCGTGCCGGCCCATCCGATCCGCGACCGGTTCCCCGCCGCCATCGCCCAAAGGCTGGCGCGCATCCGCTGGTGGGATTGGCCCGACGCGCTTCTGTTCGCCCGGCTGACCGATTTCCAGACTCTGGACATCCAGGCTTTCTGCAACCGCTACGATCCCGCCGGATAAAGCCGTTCCAACGCCGCCACGAACCGCGCGATGCCCGTATCGAGGCTGGAATCATTGACCAGTGTGACGACATCCGCACCCCGGGGCAGACCGGCGTCGGCGCGTTCCAGCCGCCGGCGGATATCCTGGGCGTCTTCGCGCCCGCGCGCGGCCAGCCTTTCGGCCAGTTGCCCGATCGGCGCGGTGACGACGATGACCGCCACCGGGGAACATTGACACCGCGCGGCCTCGATCACCGAACGTGAAACATTGGCGATCACGGCCACGCCGTCTTGGCGGCAGGCATCGAGATCGCGCGGCACGCCATAGGCCAGACCATGGGCGCGCCAGGACAACAAAAAGAAACCGTCTTGTTCCAATGCGACGAAAACTTCGGGCGCGATGCTGTCATGCGCCTCACCGCCCGGCTGAACGGGCCGGGTCACCACCCGACGGGCGAAATGAAAACGGGGATTCTTGGCCAGCCGCTCCGCCGCCCCCATCATCAGGCTGTCCTTGCCGGCGCCGCTGGGACCGACCACCAGGATCAAGGGCGCGCGTGATATCGTTTCCGTCATTCTCATCCCCGAAACGCCGGATGCGTCAGATGAACATCTTGCGCAGATAGGCCGACGCCACGTCCAGCAACGACACGGTAGCGACGATGATGATCATCACGGCGCAGGTTTCGGCGAAATAAAAGCCCCGGATGATTTCCCACAACACCACCCCGATGCCGCCCGCCCCGACCATGCCGACCACGGTGGCGGAACGGACATTGGATTCGAACCGGTACAGGGCATAGCTGATCCAAAGCGGCAGAACCTGAGGAATGACGCCAAAGACGATCTCTTCGATCGCACCCGCCCCGGTGGAACGGATGCCTTCGACCGGACGCGGATCGATGGTTTCCACCGCTTCCGAAAACAGCTTGGCGAGCACGCCGGTGGTATGGATGAACAGCGCCAACACGCCCGCGAACGGTCCCAACCCCACCGCGACCACGAACAGCATGGCGAACACCATCTCGTTGATGGCGCGCAAGGCGTCCATCAGCCGGCGCACCGGCTGACGCACCCATAAAGGGGCGATGTTCTCGGCCGAGGCCAGACCGAACGGCACCGCGAACAGCACCGCCAGAACCGTCCCCCAAAGCGCGATCTGGATGGTGACGGCCATTTCTTCCAGATAATAGCGCCAGTCATGGAAATCGGGCGGGAAGAAATCGGCCGCGAACTGGCCCATATTGCCCGCGTCCTGGAACAGGACCAGCGGGCGGATTTCGGCCCCGTTCCACGACCAGACCAGCAACGCCAGAACGATCCCGTAGGCGATGAGCTTGCCCAGCGAGGTTCTGGGCGGCGGCGTGACGGAAGCGGACGGGTTGGACATGGCGTTTTCGGGACCCCGGGCGGTAAGGACAGGCAATGAAAAAGGCGGGAAAGGTTCTTCGGACCCTTCCCGCCTTGGCGGATCTACTTGGCGGACAGCTTCTTCGCCAACTCATCCAGCTTGGCGTTGATCTCCGCCAGTTTGGCCTTTTTGTCGGCTTCGGGCAGCGTAGTGTCGGCTTCAAGCTTGCTTTTGGTCTTGAAGAGTTCGAGCTGACGGATGGGCAGCAATTGATCATCGGTCGAGGCGCGGAATGGCCCCCAGATCAACCCGTTCAGGACCGCAAGTTCGGCCTTGACCTGCTCGGGGCTCTTGGTCGGCGTTTGCACGCCATAGGTCATGAAGAAGGTGCGCAGCTTGTCCTTGGTGGCCTGGGGCAGATCCTTGCGCCAGACGATCGGATCGGATGGGATTTTCGGCGACGTCCAGATGATTTTGATCTGGTCGTATTTGTCGGGCATGCGCATCTTGATGCGGTCGAGATTCTCATTGTTGTTGGTGGCGACATCGACCTGCTTGTTGGCGACGGCAAGCGCATTGGTCTCGTGATTGGCGCTGACCACCCGCTTGAATATCTTCTTGGGATCGTTGACGCCGTTCTGGGCAAAAACGTAATAGCCCGGCACCAGGAAGCCCGAGGTGGAATTGGGATCGCCATTGCCGAACGCCAGTCCGCCGGCGTTCTTCAGCACGTCCTGAACCGTGTTCAGCGGCGAATCCTTATTGACGATCAGATAGGACCAGTAGCCGGTGCCGCCCTGGGGATCGGTCGATTGAGCGAAGATTTCGCCATTGGAGCGGTCAATCGCCTCCATCGCCGCCTTGTTGCCGTACCAGGCGATCTGAACCTTGTTGAAGCGCATGGCTTCGATGACGCCGGCATAGTCGGGGGCGAAGAACGGTTTCACCTTGAGCCCGGTCTGCTGTTGCATGGCCTCGATGAAGGGAACCCATTCCTGCTTCAGATTATTGCTCGACTCGGTCGAGATGATGCCGAAATTCAGCACCTCTTCGGCCTGGACCGGAGTCGTCAGCAGAGCGCCGGCCAAAGCGGCGGCGGTCAGGGTAAGCGACGTAATCCTCATGATGACACTGTCTCCCGGATGGGGTGGCGAAAGGATTCAGAGTGCGGCGGCAAACGCGGAAATGGCGGTCCTTCCGGCCTGGCGCGGAGCCGTCTCCCGCACATCCAGGCCAAGCTCGCCGACCTCCGCGCCGTAAAGGTCGTGCAAAAGACGCGGCGTCAGCGCCGCCGACGGCCCGTCATAAACGACCGAGCCCTTTTTCAGCGCCACGATGCGCGGGCAATAGCGCATGGCGAAATCGACCTGATGCAGCGACACCACGACGGTGACCCCGTCCTCGGCATTGATCGCGGCCAGGGTGTCCATCACCCGGCGCGACGATTCGGGATCAAGCGAGGCGATCGGCTCGTCGGCCAGGATCACGCGCGCCTTTTGAACCAGGGTGCGGGCGATGGCGGCGCGCTGCTGCTGGCCGCCTGACAGCGCCGAGGCGCGGACCCAGGCCTTGTCGGCGATACCGACACGGTTCAACGCCTCCCAGGCCAATGCGCGATCGGCGGCAGGAAACAGCCCCAGAATCGACCGCCACAGGGGAACGCGCCCCAGGGCCCCGGTCAGAACATTGGTCATCACCGGCAGCCGGGCGACCAGATTGAATTGCTGGAAAACGAATCCGATGCCGGCCCGCGTCCTGCGGATGCCCTGCGCCAAACGACCGCGCGCCTGGACCGGCGTTCCATGCACCTCGACGATTCCGTCCGTCCCGCCATCGCCGCGCGCAAGCCCCGCGATATGGCGCAACAGGGTTGATTTCCCCGATCCCGACGCGCCGATCAACGCCACCATCTCGCCGGGGCGGATGTCGATCGTAACCTCGTCCAACGCCTTGCAGCAGGTGAACGATTTGCTAAGCGACGCAATCCTGACCGCGTGAATCATCGCCGGAGATACCCCTTTTCCATGCCGGCGCTCCTGACGCCGCGAAAAGAAGTGTACCCAGGTTGAATGACGTTTTTATTGTATGGGGATGATAGTTCCGTGACAGAGTCCGGCTATTTCTGATGATCGCCCAGAATTATCACGACAATTTCCGGATATGTATAGTCCACGCAAATGTAAATCTCTGAAATCTACGGACCTAATACAATCCAAAAACTCTATATTTTTTCGAGAATTAGTCTTTTAACCACCCGGAAATAAGAGATTTCAGTCCCAGAAATCAGAGTCCGTACGGCTGGCATAGTGTCCGAGGACCGAAGCGCTGGAAATGCAGAAACCCGCGTTAGACGGCCCCTGACGCAGAATCATCGAACGGAGTCTCAGTTGATCGCCGAAACGCCGCCTTTTTGCAGCCGCGTCTTGTAATCGTCCAGAAAGGTGCGGAATCCTTCGGCGTCGCGCACCTTGCCCACCACCGTCTTCATGTCCGGCAGGCCATGATCGAGCGCGCCGGTCAGGAAGCGGAACCCCTCTTCATAAGGCGTCCCCGTCATCGAAGCCGTAAAGCTGCGGCGCAGCGCCGCCAGGGCGTATTCGTCATTCGCCAGAACCAGGGCCGTCGCCCAGTTCAGCACCAGCCGCGCCGAGGCGTCGTCCAGCCGCGCGCCGCCGGCGGGACGGGGCACCAGCGCCTCGAACGCCTTGGCGGCGTTGGCCCAATCCTGCCCCCGCCAATAGATCTCCGCGCGCAGCAAAGCGGCGGCGACTGAGCTATCGCCCTTCAACAAAGCGATCGCCTCGCTTTCCCGGCCCAAAGCGGCAAGGGCGTTAGCGCGCAATTGGCGGCGCTGAAGCGCAAGCTCGTCCGGAATATCGGCGGCGTCGCTGGCGGTCAGCGCCTCCAGCGCGGCGCGGGGTTTCCTGTCCAAAAGATTGAGAACCGCGAGCTGGGTGCCGACGCGCACCTTGTCCAACCCTTTCAGCCGATACCCGACCTGATGGCGCAGCAGATCGGCGGCGCGCCCCAGAAGATCGACCGTGGCCAGCCGGTCGGCCAGCTTGCGGACCATTTCATCGCCCTGCGCCCCGGTCGGCGTCAGATCGCGGAATTCGTCGTAAAGAGCGATCGCCGACACCGGCGGCAGCGAATCGGCGGCGCCGTCCAGATAGAGCGTTTTGAACAGCTCATGCATCCGCGCCACCAAAGCGGGCGTACCCTCATTGTCGGGATAATAATCGACCAGCGCGCGCAAAGACCGCAGGGCGTCGGCGAAATGCCCCGCTTCGACCTGAAGTTCGGCCAGCCGCTTCAGCAGGCCGAATTCAAACCCTTCCTCGCGCCACGCAAAGCGCAGCCGATCCAGACGCTCCACGGCCTCGGCGGCGGTGATCTTCTTCAGACTGTATAAAAGCTCGGTCTCGGCCAGACCCGCACGGGCCCGGGCCTCGCGGTTCGCGCCGGCCTGGGCCTTGTCGTAGAATTGAATGGCCTCGGGATAATCGCCTTTGAGCTGGGCGTAGGTTCCGCGCAGATAATCCAGCCAGCCCTGCGCGGCGAGCGATCCGTGCAGCCGGATCAGAACGCCCAGCGCCGCCTGCGCTGCGTCGTCGTCGCCGGCGGCGATCGCCGTCCGCGCCACCGTTTCGGCCAGGGGGGCCTGCAATCCCTTGGAATAGTTCCGCACCACCGGCAGACCGCGCGCCAGATCGCCGATCACCGAGGCCGGAGCCGCGCCGCGTTCCGCCCGCGCCACCGCCGCCCAGAACCGCGCTTCCTCGTCCTGCTTGACCTGAACGCTGTCCAGGTCGAACAGCGCCCTGTCCCAGCGCCGCATCAGCACATTGGCCGCGCCGCGCACCGCACGGAACGGGGCCGTATCCGCCAGGGCGGGCGATTCCTGCGCCGCCAGGGTCAGATACCCCAACGCCTCGGCCCCAAAGCCGTTGGCAAAGAAGAACCGGGCGGCGGCAAGATGCGCCTGCGCCCGCCGCGCTGGCGGCACGCTGGCCAGTTCCCGGTCCAGCGCCTCGCGGTTCTCGGCGAAACTCTCCAATCCGCCCCGCATCCAGGCAGGAACGTCGAACAGGGCCGCAGGCGGCGTCTCCTGGGCGGCGCTGACCGGGCTGGGGGCGGAAGCACCGCCGGTCAGATGCATCTCGCCGCCGCCGCCGGGCGCGATGGTGACGCCCGAACGCGACGTCTTGATATCCAGCCCGTCCAGCCGCGGAACCAGGGCGATGCCCTGCATCGTCGGCAGGATCGCGACATCCGGCGTGTCCCGGCCCGGCGAAACGCCGGTCCCGACGGGAATGACCGGGGCCACCACCAAGGTGTCGCCGACATCAGGGTCCCGCTGGCGGATCAGCCCGCCGACATCAGGGGCGGACAGCACGATCCCGGTGCCGGTCGCCAGGGCGGCGGGCGCGGTCACGGTGATGGGATGAGACGGCTCGGACGGCGTACGGGACAAATCGACGACCCAAAGCAGCCCGTCGCGCCGCACGCTGGGATAGAAATCGGGCTGCACGATCAGACGCAGCACCGTGGCTTCCCGTTGATCGAGCTGCTCGGCCTGGATCAGCGCATCGCCCCCCTGACGCTTCACAAAAGCCGTGTCCACCTTTTGGTGACGGTCGAACACCAGCCACAGATAGCCGGCGCGGTTGAAGACCGCCGCCGCCACCGGGCGATCCCAGGAAAAATTGAGGCTGTAGGAATCCTGGGTGTCGCGCGCCTCTGTCCCCACCGACTTGCTCGTCACCGCCGGCACCGGAGCCTTGGCCGGCGGCGGCGGCTCGTTCTTGCCCGACGGCTGAGGCAGTGTCTCGGAGGGCAACCGTGGCGCGGCGCTATTGTCCTGTAACGGCTTCAAGGTCGGAGGGGCCGGATCGCGCGCATCCGCGACGGTCGCTGCCGGAGCGTTTTCCTCGGCCTGGCGCGTGGCGGTGCGCACCACGTCCACCACGATTTTCGATCCCGACGCATAGTGGCGGATGCGCGCGTTCTGCGGCAATCCCAGAACCAATTCGGTGCCGTTCGCCGTCTCGCCCGCAGACAGGACCGGGATGTCAGCACCCAGCTCGGCCTTAAGCGCCGCCACGTCGATCGCCGCCTTGGCGGCAAAAACCACGCTTGCTTTACCGTCCCCCTGATCGACGCGATAGGAAACCGGCGCGGGCCAGGAAAACACCAGCCGCTTGTAGCCGCCATGCTCGCCGACGCGGATATCGAGCCCGCCCGTCTTCCCGTTCTTGTCCTTAGCGGTCTGGGGCAGAAGCGACACAGGCTCGGGCGCGGGCGCGCCGGCATGGGCCTCGGACCCGGGCTGTGCCGAAGGCTGGTCCATCAGATCGACGACCACGCCGCCCAACGCGTTGGTATAGCTTTTGACCTGAACCGGAACCTTCAGCGGAAAGGTCGCCGTCTGGCGATCGGCGCTGACCGCGACATCCGAGACATAGCGGGAAAGCGGTCCCAGAACGTTCCTGAAATCGCCTTCGACCGGGCGATTGAACCGGACCACGAGCTGGCCGTTGACGATATCGGCCGAATAGGCCACCGGCCCGTCCCAATCGAAAGCCAGCCGTCCGAACCCGTCATGCTGCGCGCCGCGCGGGGAACCGGTCTCCTGCGCGAAGACGGGTCCCGCAACGGTGCAAAAAAAGCCCAAGAACAAGAGCAGGACCCAAGCGGTCATCCGCCGAACCGTCGGCCCCATCCCTCCGGGAGATAAGGGTCCTGCGGCGCGAGCCGGACGCTGCGACATGGTCAATCGTTGAAAAGGGCGTCGATGGAGGCCTGGTCCGAAGCCGTCGTCGGCAATTGAGGGCCGTTCAGGAGATCCTCGTCGGACAGTTCTGCCGAGGGCGGAGCCGATGCGTCCGTCGCCTTGTCCCTGAATTCAGGGCCAAAGGCTTCGACCAGTGCGTCGATACGTTCCTCTATATGTTTCAAGGCCTTGACCACTTTAGTGATACGCTGCCCGGTAATATCCTGGAAATTGCAGGCCTCAAAAATGCGCGTCGTCACATCGTTCAGGATTTCGCCTTGCTCGGGCGAGACCTGCCCGACCATGTTGCCCAGCATCTCGGCCCCATCCAGAATCGTGTTGGTGGCGGTTTCGGTGGCGTCGACGATGGCGTCCAGCTCGTCCGTGGCCGAGGCGATATAGGTCGCCTGGATGTCCGACGGCCTTAACGCCGCGATTTCGGCCTTGGCGTTGCGGATATAGGCCGCCAGTTCCTCGACCTCGCGGAACAGACCGATATCGCCCGCCGTCAGATCACCCGACAAGGACGAGAGCAGGGAACGCACCACGTCGCCCAAATCCTCGACAGGAATCGAATCCCCTTTTTCACGCCGGAGCGCGGCCAAATGTTGGGCCAGGTCGCCATCGATGCTCGCCGCCATGAGATTTTCCTTTTACGAAAAGTCGCCCAGGACGGAAACGAGCTTTTGCTTCAGCGTTTCGGCGTTGAACGGCTTGACGATATAGTTCGACACGCCGGCCTGCTTGGCGGCGACGACGTTCTCGGACTTCGATTCCGCCGTGACCATGATGAAGGGAATGCTCTTCAACTTGGCGTCGGCCCGGACTTCGCGCAACAGCTGAAGCCCGGTCATCGGCTCCATATTCCAGTCGGAAATGACCAAACCGAAATTGCCGCCGCGCAGCATCTGGAGGGCCATGGCGCCGTCGGTCGCTTCTTCGACATTGATGAAATTAAGCTGCCGCAGAAGATTGCGAATGATTCTTAGCATCGTCTTGTAGTCATCGACGATCAGGACGTTCATATTTTTGTCAACGGCCATCAGTCACTCCCTCAAAACACATCTCGAAAATCCTGCGGCGACAATAAAATCCGCACGGGCCGATCCGGCCTAGTTAATATCCGTAATACTGATCCGATCAAGCCCTTTCCAGGATTCAACCGCCCTGGCCCAGGATATCCGAAGCCCGGCGCTGCAACATCGCGTCCGTCACTTCGCGCGCTTTTGCGGGGTCCATGGCTTCCATGATCAACGCGACTTTTTGTTCTTTCATATTTCTCAATACGCCCATCAGAACCGGAAGATCCAATTCATTGAAGATTTTTGCCGCATCCTTCGGTTTCATGCTTTCGTAAATCTTGACCAGACTCTTCATCTTTTCTTGGTCTTGATTATCGAGCTGCTTCAACATCGATTGAATGTTGGCCTGCAGGGCTTTCATTTCGTCGATCTTCTTGTCGATCCGGCTCTCCGCCGCCTTGACCAAATTTTCCCGCAGAACGATATCGCGCTCGCGCCCATCCAGGGTCTCGCGCCGCTCCGACAGTTTCTGCAGCACGTCGATCTCGTTCTGGGTGAAGGTCGGCGGCTCGCCGGTGTTGAACGCGCCGGGCGGTAGAACTGCCGGCGGCACATCGGACGCAGCATCTGCTGCGGACGGCGTTGCCGGGGACGAAGCGGCGGGGGTCCCGGTCGAGGCTTTGGACGCGGCGTCGGGCGCGGTCGTGGGTTGGGCGTTCGCGGCCGCGGCCTGCTGGCTGCGCGCCCGCCCGCCCGGAGGCGGCGGCTGCTGCGCTTCGGCCGAAGACAAAGGCGAAACCTCAAGACCGAACAGATCGCGCCAAATATCGTTGACGCGTACCGACAGGCCTAAGAAAACCACGAAGATCGTTACCGGCAACAGCCGCAGCGTGAACGGCGAACCGCCAGGCTTTTTTGCCTGGGGTGGACGACTCCGAGCCTTGCTGCTGTCCTTGCCTGCCATCGACGACACCTTTTCCATCACCGCGCGGATTGCATCGCACGCAGCAATTCCCGCTCGACATCCGAGCGGTCGTCCTCTCCGCCATCACGAGCCGCCGACACCACACGCGGCGTCGGCGCTTGCGTCATCGCCCCGACGCGCGCATCCGACCGCACCGAGCGCACCGCCCCTTCCAACCGGTTGGCCATGCTGTCGGCATGTTCGATCAGAAAAGCCAGATCGTCACGCAGGCTTTGCGCCTTTTCCACCCGTTCCTGCAGGCCGGTGCCGGCTTCCTCGGCCGCGCGCCTGAGCTTCGGGATGCCGGCTTCGGCGCGCGCGGTGGCGTCGTTGAACGCCGCGATCAGTTTGGCCAGATCATCGCGGTCGCGGCGCAGCTGGCCGATCCGGCGATTCAGCATCACCGCATAGGCGATGGTCGCGGCAAGCAGGATGGCGACGATGATATCCAGAACGACCTTGTGATCCACGTCAGACCCTTTCTTTCCGGATCTGCTCATCGACACGGATGGCGATGCGGTTGCCCTTGCGGCCCATCCGGCCGCCGAACATACCGACATCACCGCATCGGAGCTCGATCACCGAATCGGGAACCGCGTTCAGCATGATGCGCGACCCCACCCTGAGATCCAGGATGTCCTTGAGCGGCATGACCTGTTCGTCGAGCACCGCTTCCAGCTCGACATCGGTCATCCACAATTCCTCGGCCAAGTGGGTTTCCCAGATCGAGTCGCGGCCGAACTTCTCGCCCATGAACATCTGAAGCAGAAGCTCGCGCACCGGCTCCAGCGTGGCGTAGGGCAGCAAAAGCTCCAGCCGCCCGCCGCGATCCTCCATATCGATTCTGAGCTTGGCGACGATCGCCGCGTTGCTCGGACGCGAAATGGTGGCAAAACGCGGGTTGGTCTCCAGCCGGTCGAAGCGGAACGTCACCGGCGACAAAGGATCGAAGGCCGCCGACAGGTCCGACAGCACCACATGCAGCATGCGCTCGACCAGATTGCGTTCGATCGTGGTGTAGGGACGTCCTTCGATACGCATCGCCGCGGTACCGCGCCGGCCGCCCAGCAGCACATCGACGATCGAATAGATCAGGGACGAATCGATGGTCAGCAGACCGTAATTGTCCCACTCCTCGGCCTTGAACACCGCCAGCATCGCCGGCAAGGGAATCGAGTTCAGATAGTCGCCGAAGCGCAAGGAAACGATGTTGTCGAGAGAGACCTCGACATTGTCCGAAGTGAAATTGCGCATGCTGGTGGACATCATGCGCACGAGACGGTCAAACACCACCTCCAGCATCGGCAGGCGTTCGTAGGAAACCAGCGCCGAATTGAGGATTGCCTGGATGCCGGGACGATCGCCCGCGCCGCCGTCGCCATCGCCGAAACCCAGCAGCGAATCGATTTCGTCCTGATTGAGAACGCGGGTCGTCGGAGTGGAAGAGGCCAAAGCCGCCGCATCCGCGTCCCCGCCTTCTTCGCCGGCGAGCATGCTTTCCCAATCGGCGGCGACATCCTTACCGGAATCGTCCCCGCCGCCACCACCATCGGCCTGGCCATCATCGGCCATGGCCTCCCATTCCTTCATCAGGGCGTCCTCGTCCTCAGAGGACCGGGGCCCTTCCTGCTCGCCTTCGCTCATGACGCCTGACCACCCGTCATTGCACCAGGATTTCCTTGAACAGAATATCGTTGACCGTCGCCGGCGCGACCGCGGCATTGACGCGCGCGAGCAATTCCTCGCGCAGGCGCAGCATGCCGGCAGAGCCTTGCAAATCCTCGATCCGCAATTCGCGCAGATAGACCTGGAAATTATCGATGATGCGCGGGATCACCTGCTCGATGCGCGACACGTCCAGGGCGTTCTTCAGCTCCAGACTGACCCGGATCTTCAGGAAGTTCTGCTTGCGGCCGGTG
>Ga0265295_1006141_pt1 | contig 14707 bp, 9 predicted proteins | sample Munlansysbiofilm_FD_192503 | JGI IMG/M metagenome (GOLD analysis project Ga0265295, IMG submission 192503) | Leachate microbial communities from a municipal landfill in Southern Ontario, Canada - Methane capture system biofilm | ecosystem: Engineered > Solid waste > Landfill > Unclassified ... | reverse complement strand
TTCATAATCAACATCAATGAATTCTTTGACATCAGTGAGGACGGGCGCTACCAAGTGGCCGTATCCGCAAACCGGGGAGAGGATGAATCCCACTCCCGAGTCCTGCCTTTCACAATGACCAGGGGGATTGAAATAGGAAAGACCCATCGGATCAAAGAGGGATCTGATCATTCAGCACTTCAATACACCCTGCTGTACTGGGCCAGAAGCGAACGGGAATACTTGTTTCTGAGGATAACAGAACTTCCATCAGAACGGTTGCACGGCTTCGTCAATCTCGGTTCAGTCGTACGCGTCGCAGAGCCCCGGATCGAATTCGAACCCAATAACATCATTGTCGTTACCCATCAGACATCCCGCGACAACTTTACGAGTACGCGACTCGATATTTCTGAAAATCCGATTAAAATTCTAGACAGCCGATCACTTAAAAGCGCGGTTGCTCTCCAGGAAAAAGCAATCATTCAACACGTGCAACAACAAGCTGAACGCTCAGAACAGCAACCCCCTTCCAAACGCGACGGATTCCTGCGCCGACAGAAAGTCACACCGAAGCCCTGATCCGTTTAACTCAATGGCTCCCACATGCGTCCATCGGCAGCCAACAAATCAGCCGCTGCTTTTGGCCCTTCCGATCCCCGATCGTACATATGTAATGGCGCCTCTACTGAATTTGTTTGCCAAGCATGCAGAACCGGTGCAAGCAGTTGCCAGGCAGCAGCAATCGTGTCGTGATGAACAAAAAGCGTGTGGTCATGCAGCATCGCATCAAGCAATAAACGGGCATACCCATCAGGATTGGCTGATGTGTCACCAAGTTCAGCATAACGAAATGCAAGGGGTAGATCGCCGATACAGAGTTTAGGGCCAGGCAGTTTTGCCTGTAAATTCAAAGTCATTCCCTCATTCGGCTGAATCCGCAATGTCAATTTGTTCGGCCCTGTCGCATCAAACAAATGGCTGCTGGCTGGCTTAAAAACCAATGTCACCGTCGTCGAACGCGTGGCCAAGCGTTTACCCGACCGTACGTAAAATGGCATCCCACGCCACCGCGGTGTATCCACAAAGAATTTCGCTGCTGCAAATGTCTCGGTCGTGGAATCGGGAGCCACGCCCGGCTCTGATCGATAGCCGGCATACTGCCCGCGGACAATCGATGAATTGCACGCATCGCCGGAGAACGGACAGATAGCGCGGATGAGATCGAGCTTCGCCTGCTGAACCGCTGAACCCTCAAACGCTGCTGGCGATTCCATCGCAACTAAAGCAAGCAGTTCAAGAATATGGTTCTGAAACATATCCCTCAGAAGACCTGCATGATCATAATAATCGGCGCGATCTTCAACACCTAAAGTCTCCGCTACGGTAATCTGGATGTGATCAATAAAATCAGCGTTCCAAAGGGGATCAAAAAGAATATTGGCAAAACGAAGAATCAAAATATTCTGTACGGTGTCTTTGCCCAAGTAATGGTCGATACGGAACAACTGATGCTCGCGAGCATGCTGTTTCAAAAAAGTATCCAGTGTTCCCGAAGTTTCGAAGTCCGAACCGAACGGCTTCTCAAGGAGCAGATGGCGGCAATGTTCTTTATGATCACATTCGTCAAGCAAATGCGCCTCAGAAATGCGTTCGATTAAAGAGTGTGTCGCTGATGGCGGCACAGACAAGTAATAGAGCCGTTCAAAAGCAACGGACGGTTCTCGCCGATCGAAAGCATCGAGGTACTGCGCAAGATGGTCAAAGGTCTTGGGATCAGATTGATTGACAACAATATAACTTAACCGCTTAAAAAAAACCTGACGTTTCTCATGATCTTTCCATTCATTCGGCTGAGCAGAAACGAGCGCAGCATCTGCGAGTTCGCGAAAAGATTCATCCGTATGCTTCGTTCGACCACACGCCACGATGCGTGAATTCGGGTCAAGCAACTTAGCCAGATACAACTGAAAAAGTGCCGGAAGCAGTTTTCGGCGAAAAAGATCGCCTGTCGCTCCGAAAAAAACAAGCAAACCCGGAGGCGGAACAACCTCAAGGCAATAACGTGAAGATGGAAGCGGTAAAGGTGTAGATGACATACACACTATTACACCTTATTCGTTCATTTCTGTCAATAGCGGCATAAGCTCAACCAGCAGTTCTAACTCTGGCTTTTTCGAAAATGGACGACACGAAGGTCATCCCTTCATCATGCCGAATCGAGCGTCTTTTGGAAAGTGGAGGGTTGGGCTCCGTCCCGACCACATTGTGTGTGGTTCCCCATAGATGGAGATGGAGCGCGGGACCAAAGAGGAACAACTTTCGCCTCCACACTTAAGCTCACACTTTCGTCTCCACACTTAAGCCTTTACACTTAAGCTCACACTTTCGTCTCCACACTTAAGCCTTTACACTTAAGCTCACACTTTCGTCTCCACACTTAAGCTTTTACACTTAATCTCACACTTTCGTCTTTTACACTTAATCTTACTCTACTTTCCATGTGGTTCATGGTTGAAATTCATCCGGTTGTTTTATTGAGTACGAGTACGAGCACGAGCACCGCAAAGCTGAGCACGAGTACGACCTGGGGAATCCGATTTGTTTCGCCGAAGCCACTTTGAACTGCGAAGCTGGCTTCGTCTCCACACTTAAGCTCACACTTTCGTCTCCACACTTTCGTCTCCACACTTAAGCTTTTACACTTAAGCTCACACTTTAGTCTCTTACACTTAATCTTACTCTACTTTCCATGTGGTTCACGGTTGAAATTCATCCGGTTGTTTTATTGAGTACGAGTACGAGTACGAGTACGAGTACGAGCACCGCAAAGCTGAGCACGAGTACGACCTGGGGAATCCGATTTGTTTCGGCGAAGTCACTTTGAACTTTCAACTTTCAACTTTGAACTGCGAAGCTGGCTTCGTCTCCACACTTAAGCTCACACTTAAGCTCACACTTTCGTCTCCACACTTAATCTCGCACTCTAGTCTCTGGTTTCTGGTTTTTTCGATTATGATCCGAGAAATACCATTTAAACCTAGCATCCCTCGATGGACGCGAATACTCACCCGCTAAGAAATAGTATTGACAGTTGATTACGCTTTTCCTTATGATACCTAGTGTTTCTTAGGATCGTTTTTCCGATCGGTTTGCTGAATAAACATACACAGCTGTAACGCCGCAAACCATTTTACGAAAGAGTTTCCGAGCAACGCGAGGTTACCCTTAACAACGTGTGCTTCAAGTCGATACAGAGGAGTTTTCCAGATGTTCATGAAACAATTTCTCATCACGCTTTTGTTTGCCATAGCTATCAATTCCACTGCGAATGAAGCGCATAAAACGCAAGCCTTTGAATCGATACCGGGTGCCCTTTTTCTGAATTTCAGTTCTCCTTACGCACAGCCTTTCGATGGATTTGAACGCGTCGATATTGACACTCTGTATAGTAAAAAAGATCAATACGGATGGGTTTTCAAAGGACAGCGCGGTGAAGTTGGTGAACCGCTTTTTCAACGAAAACTTTATACCGCTTATGCTTATCCTGACAATTTAACGGGTACGGCGATACATTTTAGAGGTGGCAATGAAAACCTGAAGTTTTGCGCAAATGTAGAGTCGGGTAAATATAGTGTCGTTCTTTATTTAAATGCTTGCGCTGATTGGTCCAAGATCCTCAACGTCCGTCCGTACAAAGTTTATGCTAACGGGGAAGTGGTAGTCGACTACAAAGTAACGCATGCGAGTTTTACGGAGGCCTATTACCGTGAGTTTGCAGACGAATTTGAATGGGAACCCGGTGCTGACATCTGGAGCAAATATATCAAAGATGGAGTCAATACCTATACGTTTCCTGTAACTGTTAAAGATGGAATCATTGAGCTGGAATTTGAAGTCTACAACGAAATCTCCGATGGCTTAGGAGAAGTAGACGGATTACTTTCTCTAAACGGCCTGATCATCGCGCCTGCTGAAGAAAAAACCGCCTTAAACGCAGCGGTTGCTGATATCGAAAAAGAGCGGCGGAAACAATTTTTTGCTCGTTGCAAAGAGGAGTTTATTCCCGAAACAAACGAATTGCCTATCCTGTCCAGTGCAATCCAAAAACGTGGATATGTGCCGTTCTCAAGATATTACATGAAGCAAGTTTTTCATAATACAATCCCTTTAGAATCTGAGATTGAAGCACCTTTAGATTTTTTTGCGGCACAAGGTCAGCGCCAGATTGCAACCTTCTCTCTGTATCCTCTGAAAAACTTAGAAAATGTAAAAATATCGGTAAGCAGCCTCCACACCGCACAGGGAGATGAAATCTCAGAACAGCATATGAACATATTTCGTGTGCGTTACATTGAAGAGCCATTACAGTATCGGAAGATCGGCGATTATAGTTATATGCCACTAGGCAAACTGCTTATGCCGAATAAACCTTTTACGGTTCGAAAAGGCGTCACTCGGCGTTACCTGCTCGAAGTTAATACGCCGGCAGACGCCGTTCCCGGAGATTACAGCGCTACGCTTAACATCAAACCGGAAAATGCGGAGGAATATAAACTTAAAGTTGCTTTCAAGGTATATCCCTTTAAACTGGAAAGCTATGCGGATGATGACGAACGTATTTGGATCTATCATCCATGGGGAAAATTCCACTGGTATAAACACCTTCTGTGGGATGAGCAAAGTAAATGGGCGCGGATTGGGGATGATGTCGCAACAATGAAAAAATATCTCATCGCACCGACGATTGGATTTGATTGGTTTATGACGGATGATGACCTGGTGTCCTTCATGAATATTTATCAAAAGCATGATTTTCGAGGTCTGGCAGCGTATGGTTCTTATAGTCTCCTCGGTATTGTTGACAGAATACATAAAACGCCCGGAGAACACGGGGACTACAGCAAATTCATTAAACGGTTAAAAGAAGTCGAGGCATTACGTAAGAAACAGGATTGGCCGAAGTTTGCTTATTATACAACGGCCGAAATCCACAACGGCATGCCTGGCTACCTGGAAGGCAAGTGGGCCATTGAGCAGCTCAAAAAAGCAGCTCCGGAAGCAACACTCTTCTGCCTGCCCAATCGTATGGAAGAGTTTGAAGTCATGATCGACTCAGAAGTTGACATCATTGGACCGAACGCCGTTTCAATGCGCGAGGAAGTGACCGAAGAGATTAAGCATGCTGGGAAAAAACTGTGGTTTTACGGCTGGGGACGCGAACGTTTCCGATGCGGGCTCATTGACTGGCGGCTTGAAAATCGCGGCGGCGTGAAAGAGTGGTGGACTGCAAGCTTACAAAAACCTTTAAATCCGTTTGATACGTCCCGTTTTTTTGATACTTGGAATGATGCCCCCCCTTATGAAGGTCCGGATGGCGTAATCCCCACTTTAGGACTAGAAGAGACGACCGCTGGACGCTTGGACTTTCTTTACTTGGCAACACTTGATCTATGGATTGAACGCGCTGAAATGGCCAGCCGGGCCTCCGATTCAGAAGTGATGATTGAAGCAAAGCAATTTGTTGCCGACCTCAAAAGCCGGATTAAGCCGGATTACTACTTTTATTTTCTCAAAAACAAAGAGCTGCGCGATACCGGCATTGCTCGTTTTCACTACAGAAACAAAGAAAAAGTTTTCAACTGGCCGGTGGAAGACTACCTTGAAGTACGCCGTCGAACGGCAGAGCTTATTGTCAAACTCAAGGGAGTCAGTAAATAAAAGGATGTTCAAGTGTATACAATTATAGGAGATGTTCGCATGTTTGTTAAACCATTAGTCATATCGCTGTTCTTCGCAATAACCCTGCGCTCAACTGCAAACGAAGCCTATTTTATTCCCGACCCGGAAACAATTGGCCATTGGCAATTCGATGGCAACTTGAATGATTCGAGCCCATCCGGGTTGTCTGCGAAAAGCACGAATGCAAATTTTACAGACTCAACGTTTGGGCAGGCATTAATTGCTAGTGCGGATATCTCAGTCGTTGATGATGAAAATGTGTTCGAAAAAATAGAACAAGGGTTTACTATCAAAGTCTTGTTCAAGCTTGAATCAGTCAGTGAAACCGTTCAGGCGCTCGTCTGGAAACGAAGCACTGAGCCGAACCGTGGCTTTTCATTACAAATTCTTGATCGGAAGCCCTTGTTTTCTTTTTATGATACGGAAGGTCAGCACTGCTATCTCTATGGACCTCCATTGCAGGAATCAGATTTGAATCAATGGATTAATCTGACCGTTTCATTCGATGGAACCCGGCTCAAGATGTATATTAACGACAATATAATGGGCACGGCAACCTTTGAGAATGCGGTGATGGATATTGGAGACGGCGCTTTGTTTTTCGGGTCAGCAGGTCCTAATCGGATTCTAAAAGGTAAAATTGATGAAGTCTTAATTACGGCAACAAAAAGGAATAAGAAACGACCTGTCTTCACGTTTATTCCTGATGCCCTCTTTTTCGATTTTGGCGCACCTTATTTAGACCCCTTCAGTGGGTTTGAACGGGTTGATGTCGACACAATGTACAATGATCAAAATAAGTTCGGCTGGACGTTTCTCGGGAAACGCGGCGAAACATCTCAGCCGCTCTTTCAGCGTGAACCTAAGACTCAGTTGGCTTATCCTGACAATCTGACGGGAACGGCGATACATTTCAGAGGCGGGAAAGAAAATCTGAAGTTCAACGCGGATGTTGAATCCGGAGACTATGTTGTGGTCCTCTATTTGAATGCTTTTGCGGATGGAGGAAGAGTTTTCAACAGTTCTCCATATCACGTTTATGCCAACGGGGAAAAGAAGGTCGCTCGCGAAGTAACAAAGGCGAGTTTTAAGAAGATGTTTTACCGGGAATTTTCAGATGAGTTTGAATGGAAGCCCGGGGATGATATTTGGAATAAATATCTTAAGGATGAAGTGAACATTTATAAATTTCCGGTAACAGTAAAAGAGGGTAAGCTTGAACTTGAATTTGAAGTCAGTCCGCTTACTTCTGACGGTTCAACTGAAGTTTCCGGGCTGCTTTCACTTAATGGCCTGATTGTTGTTCCGGAAAAAGCGAAAGATGATTTAGATCGCGTGCTTATTGACATTGAAAAGGAACGCCGGAGACAATTCTTTGTTCGCTGTAAAGAGGAGATTATTCCTGAGACGAATGAATTGCCTGAGTTGTCTGCGACCATCCGGGAACTTGGATATGTGCCGTTTTCAAGATATTACATGAGACAAGTTTTTCACAACACCGTTCCTTTAAAATCTGAAATTGAAGCCGCGCCCAACTTTTTCGCAGCTCAAGGACAACGCCAGATTGCAACATTTTCCCTTTATCCGCTTCAGAATCTCGAGGATGTAGAAATCTCGATCGATACTTTACATTCGGAAACCGGAAGTGAAATCTCAGCCAAACAGATGAATATATTCCGTGTCCGCTATATTGAGGAGCCTGTGGATTATCGGAAAATCGATGATTTTAGCTATCTGCCGCTTGGAAAGCTGCTCATGCCGAACACACCTTTTACAATTGAAAAAGGCGTCACCCGACGGTATTTGCTTGAAGTCAATACTCCGGACGATGCTGTTCCGGGAGATTACAGCGGCACGATCACGATCAAACCCAAAAACGCTCGAGAATATAAGCTTAAATTTGCTTTTAAGGTGTATCCGTTTAAGCTGGAAAGCTACGCAGATGACGATGAACGCATCTGGATTTATCGCCCCTGGTCAACATTGTCTTGGAATGGTGATCTTCTGTGGACTGAAGAAAGTAAATGGGGGCGTATTCGTGATGATGTTGCGGTTATGAAAAAATATCTGATTGCACCCACAATTGGATTTGACTGGTTTATGACGGATGAAGACCTGAAAGCTTTTATGGACATCTATCAGCAGCATAATTTCCGTGGTTTCGCATCATACGGTTCTTATAGCCTTCTGGGTATTGTTGATAAAATACATAAGACGCCCGGGGAGCATGGGGACTATAGCGAATACATCACACGGATAAAGGAAGTCGAAGCATTACGCAAAAAATATAACTGGCCTAAATTCGCCTATTACACAACAGCCGAAATCCATAACGGCATGCCCGGCTACCTGGAAGGTAAGTGGGCCATTGAGCAGCTCAAAAAAGCCGCTCCGGAAGCACCGCTCTTTTGCTTGCCCAATCGTATGGAAGAGTTTGAAGTCATGATCGACTCAGAAGTTGACATTATTGGACCAAACGCTGTTTCAATGCGTGAAGAAGTGACTGAAGAGATTAAAAATGCCGGCAAAAAATTGTGGTTTTATGGCTGGGGACGTGAACGTTTCCGATGCGGACTCATTGACTGGCGACTTGAAAATCGCGGCGGTTTGAAAGAGTGGTGGACGGCTGGCTCGCAGAAACCTTTTAATCCTTATGACACGACACGCTTTTTTGATACCTGGAACGATGCTCCTCCCTATGAAGGGCCGGATGGGGTTATTCCTACTTTAGGTCTTGAAGAGACAACGGCCGGACGTATCGATTTTCTTTACTTGGCAACACTTGACCTCTGGATCGAACGCGCAGCAAAAGTTAAAAGTCCTGCTGCTCAGAAAGCAGTACTGGAAGCGAGCCAATTCGTTACTGAATTGAAAAACCGCATCAAACCGGATTACTATTTTTACTATCGTAAAAACAAAGAATTGCGTGCGACTGGTATTGGAAGACTCGACTATCGAAATAAGGAAGAAGTATTTAATTGGCCGGTCGAAGACTATCGTAACGTTCGTCTTCAAGCCGCAGAGTTAATTGTCACACTTAAAAAGGCTAGCAATCAATTCTGAAAGAGGTGACTAGAGAATCACCCCGTGTTGTCTGAATTGAATGGAATCTAAACAAGGAAATCTAACATGCAGCTCATGAAAGAATATCAGGAAAGTATCAGTAAAATACTCGCAGACATAACGGAAAAAGAGGCTGTGAGTATTAAAAAAGCAGCGGATTTATTATCTGATTGCTACGCCGAAGATCGGTTGATTCATGTCTTTGGAGCGGGTGGCATTCCGCTATTGGAGCGATGGAAATATTCTGGCGTGCTGGCGGTCTGACACGAATTAATGCCATGTTCCCAGTTGGGACCAATATCATTACAGCTTATCCAACAACTGCCAAGGTGACAGGGTTAGCCCCATATATTCTCAATTACTACGATGTCAAAGAGGGCGACCCCTTGATACTGATTAATTTTTATGGATTAAACATCGTTGCTGTCGATGTGGCTATAGAAGCCAAAAAAAGAGGTGTAAAGCTTATTACGGTCAATTCGCATAGTTTCGCACATCAAATACCACAGGATTTCAAGTGGAGGCACCCTTCAAAGAAGAACATTCATGAACTTGCAGATGTTGCTGTGGATAATCATGTTCCATACCCTGATGCTGTTTTAAAGGTAGAGGGAGTAGAAGAAAAGATTACGCCGACAGCCACAATTGCAACCTGTTTTACGCTTAACTGCATGATGTCGGAAACGATTCAAAAACTTGTAGAAAAAGGTGTTCAGCCTGAAATATGGATCAGTAATAATATTCCAGGGTGTGATGAACACAACAATCCGCTCGTTGATAAATACAAGCACAGAATCCACCATCTTTACCCGGTTGTATAGCCCGAAGGTCAAAACAGAACCGCTTTTCTCCTTCACAGCACTGTGTGGGAGTTGAATCTTGCCCTTTAAGATGTCGAATCCAGCCTCCTCCCGCCCCTCTCCCCGAGGAAGTCAGAAAAATGTGAGGGATCTAAAATTTTAACATCCATAAAAAGAGGAAAAAGAAATGAAATCGAAGAAAACTTTGCTCATGATCATGGCAACTTTTCTGTCGGCAAGCGCACTACTGGCAGACATCCCCATCATCAACGGTGTCATGATTCAACAGCGCTGGCCATGGAGCCGGCATGTCGACATCGACTACGTGTTAGATTGTGACCTCGATCAGTCGATGGACATCATTGTCGAAGCGTATAACGGAACGGAAAAGCTTGACATACCCTCAAACGCCTTCTCTGGCGACCTGTTTGACGTGCATCACGGTGCCCGCCGGATTGTATGGGATCCGACAGCAACCGCATATACCGACACTCGGTTATCGGATTTCCGCGTGGAACTTACCCCGATCCCGCCACCACTTTACATGATCGTAGACCTGACCCGGTCTGTGGGGCAGGAAGGACAGGTCACTTACGTTCATGAATCAGCGCTCACAAACGGCACGTGGGGGTCATGGGTGAGAAATCCTGTGACGAACAAGGGGGCTGTAATCAAATCCGTCATTTGGACCGGCGTGACGGAGGATGACGTTTACAAGACGGACAAGCTCGTTCTGCGGCGCATTCCAAAAGGAACGTTCGGGATGGGCGACGATGCGGTTTCCACAACGCTGAAAAACGACTTCTACGCAGGCGTATTCCAACTGACACAACGACAATGGGAATTGATCATGGGGGATAGACCGAGCAGATTTTCGAATGAAGATTATTACATGACCCGCCCCGTGGAACGTATCACGTATGATGCGATCCGGGGGGCAACAAACAGCGTCCCGGAAATTAACTGGCCCAAGACAGGATCTTTAGTTGAGCCAACGAGTTTTTTGGGGTTGTTGCAGGCAAAAACAGGAGTCCCCTTTGATCTTCCGACCGAAGCGCAATGGGAATACGCCTGTAGAGCAAAGACGACGACCGTTTTTCACGACGGGAATGCGCTAGCGAACGTAGACGGCACGAACGCAAACGCCAACGCTTGGCTTGACGTGCTGGGTCGGTACAAGTTTAATGGCGGTCTCATCGACGGCACAACGACCCCGCCTTCCAATTGCGGCCCCGAAAACGCCACAGCGGTTGTCGGCTCGTATTTGCCAAATGCATGGGGTCTCTACGATACGCTCGGTAACGTGTATGAGTGGTGTCGGGACTGGAGCGGTTCGAGTCAGAGTGCTCGTACGAGGCGGGGCAGTGGCTGGGGCACTCCCGCAGTGCGTTGCACCTGCTCACAGCGTTCTAGCTCCGAGCCGTCGTATACGACTTACCTCGTTGGATGTCGTCTCGTGATAACCCTGCCATAGCCTCAATGACGGTTCCCTCACTGAACACGTTCGCCTCAGGCGTTTATACCACCCGCTTAATCAACCCCTGCAGTCAAAGTTCGTCCTTAAGTTTGCGCCATTCAAATCAGCCCCTCTTCAGGATCCCAGACCGGCACGGCTTCACGTCGTCCGACAACGAGTTCCACTGTTTTTCCATCAGACTGAAGTTCGAGATTCCACGTGTAATCGGTCAGCTTATCAAGAAAATGGCGATCGTGACTGACAAGCAACATGGCGCAGGGGCAAGCGGAAAGTGCCTCTTCCAGACATTCAATGCTGGGAAGGTCCATGTGATTCGTCGGTTCGTCCATGACGATCAAATGCGGACCGCGCGTCACACCGAGTGCCAAAAGCAACTTACGGATTTCACCAGGGCTCGGTTGTTCGCTCTCCAACAAACGCCCCGGGCGCGATCCTAAGCGGCTCACACTTGTCATCACAAGGCCCAGGCGATCTTTCTGAAGGTCCCGCACTTCTTGCAACACTTCCTTCGATTCTTCCGCCGTAATTTCCTGCGGAATACTGATCAGGTGTTCAGGCGCAACATTAATATGCTTAAGAAGCTCATGCAGCAACGTACTCTTGCCCAAACCATTCGCTCCAGTTAAAGCAATTCGATCGGTTGGTGAAATGTAAAGATCCGGATAGACGAGACGTCGGTCATCGCCTAAAGGCAATTCTCCGGCTTCAACAGAAAGCACCGTATTGCGCATTGAACACGTGCTGCCTTCAAGCCAGAAACCCATATCATAATCTTTTCGAATAGAGATACCCGCTCGCGACGCTTCAAGATCACGGGCCTTTTTAGAAAGTGAGGCACTCTGCTTGGAAGCCATAGCATCTTTACCCGACTTCTTTGCCATTTGGCGTTTCGCCCTGCCATCGTGATCCTTTTTTGCAGACTTAATATGCTTCGTGGATTTGCTCTTAGCAGCCGTGGTATCGGCCTGCTCGCGTTTAAGCTGCGCAGCCTTCTTCAGACGTTTAGCACCATCGCGGGCACGCTCGTCCTGCGCGCGAGCGGCAGTCTGTTCGCGAACATCCTGTTCCATCCCGGCCGTCACTCCGCCAGGGCGCATATACGTTTTGGGTGGATGAATAAAAAGACAATGCCCACAGAGCGAATCTAGCAATTCACGATCATGGCTGACGAGAAGTCCCACACCTTTGTACTGCTTTAACGCTTCGATCAACATCTCCCGGGCAGCCGCATCAATATGATTCGTAGGCTCGTCAAGCGCAAGCACTTCAGGATCGTGCCAGAGCACAACGGCAATTTGCGCCCGTTTACGCTCGCCATGACTCAACGTTTCCCACCGGTTAAACCAATCTTCGCGGATGCCGAGACGTGTTTTTAATGTGATCGCTTCCGCATCCGTTGCGTCTGCAAAATCTTCCCACCCTTCCGGTCGATCATCCGTACGCTGCACAGCATAAACACCGGTAGAGAGGTGATGCACGACCCCCTTGGAAGGCTCCAGCCCGCCCGTGGCAAGCTGAAGAAAAGTGGTCTTCCCTGCACCGTTCGGCCCCACAATCCCTGTCCAGCCATGAGAAAAATGCGCATCAATATCATCGATTAATACGCGGGTCATACCGGGATACGTGAACGATACATGTTCGAATCTTAAAAATCTAGCCATACGTCTCCATCTCCGCCTGAGGCGGCTGTAATAAACTGTAAAAGTATATCATTCTCAACCGGCTAAATGCAAGACGTCCATTTTCGGCACAAATTTTTAAGACGGTTACGTCGCTCGGGAGTCAGTATTCAACGCCATTCGTTCCAATAATGCGTCGAAAGATGCATCGGGAACAGCCAACGAACCATACCCTACCCCGAGCTCAATATTTGGTGACAACGCCCCATGGAAATCACTGCCGCCAGTGGGCACAAGATCAAACGTCCGCGCCAGCGAAATATATTCTCTCACTTCACTAGGACCATGCCCCGTGTAATAGGTCTCAATCCCACCCAACCCCGCTTGAACCAATTGTCCGACGAACTTTTCTAACGCCTGACTACCTAAACCGCACAAGGTTGGATGAGCCAGCACCGCGACACCGCCGGCATTGCGAATCAACGCGATCGCCTCCTCAGGCCCCAGGCGGGAACGCTCCACATAAGCGGGGCCACCTTTCCCCAACAAGCGACTGAAAGCATCATGTTTACTGCGGGCATATCCTTTTTCAATGAGCGCCTGTGCAAAATGCGGACGGCCGACTACACCGGCTTCTCCAGCGCAAGCTAACACATCCGGCCACGTTATATTACATCCGAGCTTGCTCAACTTAGAAAGAATTTCAACATTACGCCGATGACGCCCATCACGCACACGCGCCAGTGCCGCATTCAAAGGGGCATCCTCTAAATCGCAACCATAAGCGAGCATGTGCACATTACTGCCGGGAACATCTAAACTCAACTCCACACCGGGTACACAACGAATGCCGTGGGATTCTGCCGCTGCAAGGAAACGGCGCACGCCGGCAATCGTATCATGATCAGTTAGCGCCATGGCCGTCAGGCCAGCAGCCGCACCCAGATCTGCCAACGCTTCAGGACTGTGCGAGCCATCAGAAAAGGTGGAATGAAAATGTAGATCAATCATTCGCTGACAGACGAAGCATACGTCTCCGAAACCGCCACCGGGGTAACGCCCGCGAAATGCTCTGCAATTGCCGCATCATAAGCTGCCGTATGTGCGAATGCCTTCTGCATCAAGCGAAAACGTGTTGCCAATCCAAGCGTTCCGTGATGCGAACGAGCCTCGTCAACCACCAATGAATAATCCTCAACATCCGTCACCGATGCCACGCGAATAAAGTTTTTCGCCGATGCCCGGATCATACATGGACCACCAATATCAATGTTTGTACGCGCGCGTTCCGGAGAAACATCCTCCCGCTCGACAACATCACGAAAAGGATAAAGGTTCGCAACAACCATATCAAATGCCACTGCATCCGTTCGAGCAAGATCCTTTTGGTGATCGCCATTGTGCGTTTCGCTCAACAAACCCAGGTAGATCTTGAAGTCGAGCGTTTTTACGAGTCCGCCTTGCATCTCGGGTTGACCTGTATAGTCTGACACCGAAATGAGCCGTTCTTTCGCCGTGGCGCTCAGAATTCGCTGAATAACCTTGTATGTCCCGCCCGTGCTATAGAACCGCACATCCGGACAGGCATCCAAAAGTCCATTAACGAGCACGTCAAGTCCGCTTTTATCAAAGAGACTAATGAGCACATGACGAATTTCTACACGATCATCTGCTTTTTCAACAATATTGAACGCCATTTCAACTATCCTCAGCTTAGAATTACAGCACCACTTCGCGGCCGCTCATTGCAGACTCATAAACTGCCGAAAGGATCTTGATCATATCCACACCTTGCTGTGGCTTGTAACACGGCTCTTCGCCGTTGAGTAAAACATCCGTAAAGTGTGACAGATTGCGGAAATGCCCTTCGTTTTTCATCTCTGTCGCTGGTTTCACATCAACCAGCTGCCCATCCTCCTCGGTGTGCATTTCCACGAAGTCGCCGTTACGCCATGTCATACCGGCCTTTTCGCCACGTAATTCAACAAAAAGATTTTCCGCCTTAATGTTCGACGCCCAGCTGCATT